>Ga0247727_10000287_pt1 | contig 121037 bp, 114 predicted proteins | sample WisWelCaveWW1625_FD_202498 | JGI IMG/M metagenome (GOLD analysis project Ga0247727, IMG submission 202498) | Biofilm microbial communities from Wishing Well Cave, Virginia, United States - WW16-25 | ecosystem: Environmental > Aquatic > Deep subsurface > Groundwater > Cave microbial mat...
TGATTTTGGGGATTGACGCGAGGAAATGAGGGGGACGGGGGACGGGGGACGGGGAGCGGGGAGCGATTGTCATTGCGAGGAGCGCCCTCTGCGATGCGACGTAATCATCGCCGCAATCTCGGCTCGACTCGCGTGTGAGATTGCTTCGTCCCTCGCAATGACAAACCCTCGCTCAAGCCATGTTCATCCAATTACCCCCGCGTCGCGCAGTTGTTGAATAATCGCCATCGCCTCCTCTTCTGGCAATTCCGCCAACGCCGCGTGCAATGCGTCCACATCGCGCGCTTGCAGCGCGGCGACGACGGCATCGGGTAGGGGCGAAGCATTGGCAGGCGCGTTTGTTGTGGGTGTCGCATCTGTTTGTGCCAATGCTTCGCCCCTACGTTCATCCAATCATCCCCGCGTCGCGCAGTTGTTGAATAATCACCATCGCCTCTGTTTCAGGCAATTCCGCCAACGCCGCGCGCAAGGCGTCAAGGTTTCCCGCTTTAATCGCGGCGCGCACCGCATCTGGCAACGACGCAAGCTCCTCTTGACGTTTCACGTTTGACGCTTCCCGCTTCTCTTTCTCCCTCAACGCCATCTCCCACACCACCCGAATCGCCTCATCCCCATTCGGCGCGCGCTGGGGCAAACGCGCAAACATTTCGCGGAAACGCACGCCCTCGATGCGCTCGACGATTTCGACAATAGAATCGAACGCGGGGGGCGCGGCGGAGAGATCCGAGTTGGCGAGACTATTGATGACAGTGCCAAGATTGCCTGACGCGCTTTGAAGGAAAATGATTCCACACGCCAAACGATGCGCCAACCACTCGTCCTGTGCCGCGCCCGTGCGTTGGAGATAATTTGCCAGATTGTTGTGGCTGATGGCAATGTCTTCGGGCTGCGCGGCTTGATAACGGTAACGCAGTGCCATCTGTTCAAAACGCACGGCGGCGGCGCGGTTGCCCTCATTACCTTCCAAATTCGCCAGCGCGCTCAAGACGGCGCTCAATTCGTAAATGGCGTGCGCTTGCTCGAACGCGGCGCGGCAATATTCGAGGAGCGCGCGGGCATCGCGGTAGCGGCGAAGCCCGAGGAGCGGACCATAGTCGTTAAAGCGCATGCGCGCAATCTCCACCGCGTCCGCGCTGCGCGCGATTTTGAATTTCACAATCTCGGCATTGAGGTCGAGCGACATTTCCCATTGTTCCAATCTTTGGGCAGCAAAATTGCCTGTGTCCAACAGCGTCTCACGCACATTCCACGGAGTCGCCGCTTCTTCGGCGTCGCTCGTCTCGGGCAGCCCTTCCATTTGCGGGCGCAGACGTTGAACCGTATCCAACACCTCGCGGTAATGTCCCATCGCGTTGAGAATTTGCAGGCGTTGCGTTTCACCTAATAACTGCGTCCACGGTCCCAGCCCCGCGCGGCGCGAATACTCGCTCATGTCTGCGGCGACTTGAAGCGCGGATTCCAATTGTCCCGTTTGCTTCAAGAGGTTGAGCAGGTCACTCGCGTTAGCTGATGCGAGACGATAGTTGCCTTGTGCCACGCCCGCGGCGATGAGGTCGCGCAGCTGTTTTTCCGCTTCGTCGTAGCGTCCCGCTTTAAGCAGCGCGTTTGCCAGCACGCCCGCGTCCATCAATTCGTTTTCTGTGCCTTGCGTCGCCACCACAATTTGGCGGAGGAGTGGAATGGTCTGCGCGAGCGTTGCGGGAGTGTTGTCGCGGTGAATCACTCTCTCTAAAAGTCTGGACGCTTCTTGCCATCGCTGTGCGCGCATGAGGTAGGGCGCGGCGCGCTTGCCGCCTTGCACAATCAGCGGTCCGCCGCCCTGCATTTCGGTTTCCATTCCTTGCAAATACATCGCTATCCAAAAATCTCCCATTTCAATATCCGCCGCCGCGCGCACGCCCTCGTCCGCACTCGCGCGCATCGTCGCCGCGACAGCGGGATGAATTCGGAAGGTTGAAGTTTGAGAATTAAAAGTTGAATCGTTCGTGTCTGCTGTCTGTTGTCTGTCGTCCGTTATCTGTTCTTCGACAAGTCCGCGCTTGACGAGTTCATCGAGCGCAGGCGCAAGGGCACCGTCTGCCGTCTGCCGTCTGCCGTCTGCCCCGACGCGCTTCAAAAAATTTTGCCAAATGATTTCCACAATCCCCGACTCGCGATCTTGTTCCTCCATGCACGCGAGAAATTCGAGGAGCAGGCGCGCAGTGGGGGAGAGATGCGCCGAGATTTGGCGCGTCCAAGTGTCGAGCGTTTTCAAGAACGCGTGCGCGTCTTGCGCGGCTTCGCCGTGCGTCAAAAAGGAACCGTCGGGCGTGGTCGTTTCGGCGGTGAGCTGCGCGAGATACGCGGCATTGTTTTCGGCGAGGTCGAGCAGTTTGGGATGTCCCTGCACCGTGTTGAGAACACGCGTGAGCTGCGCGCGCCCTTGTTCTGTTTCAAACAGCCCGCGCAGATGCGGCAGTTCGCGGGCAAGCACAACGCTTTCGCTCAAACTCAGGGAGTGAATCGGTTCTCGCACGAGGCGCGGATTTTGCGCGAGCGCGGTGGGCAGAACGCGCGCGGTGAGAATGACGCGCGAGAGGCCATTGTGCGCCAGCAGCGTTTCCACGAGCGCGCCGAATTTTTCATCGCGCCACGCGCCGCTGGGCGTCAGCCAACTTTCGAGATTGTCCAACGCAATCAGGACGGAATAGTTTTCGAGCAGGGCTTGAAAACGCGGGAGCGCGCGTTGTTTGAAGCGCGCGGGATCGTCCGCATAGGAAATGAGCGCGCCGTCGGTCATACCCAATTGATTTTCAATGTCGAGCAGCAATTTCGTGAACTCGATTTGCAAATCGAATTCTTGATCCTCGTCGGGCGCTTTGTGCCACACATACCCCGTGAAACGGTCGCGCTCGTGGCGATACGCAAGTTCGCGCGCACAAAACGATTTGCCCGCGCCCGCCATGCCATAAAACAAAATGCCGCGTTTGTCGCTCTGATGCGCGAACGCGTTCGACGCGTGCAGCATCGGCAGCAAGCGTCCGACAAAGCGTTCGGGTTCGGGTGGAAAATAACCGCTCAACGTCGTCGGCGGCAATTCAAACTCGGCGGTCCGTTTCGGCGGCTTGAGCGTCAAATCGCCCGCCCGCGCGCCAAACAACACGGGCGTAATTTGCGAAAAGGGTTCGCGCGCGTCATTCGCCTTGCGCCCCAAACCCAATTGCAGCGCGCCCGTCAGCGGTTGATGTTTGTCCAAAACCAAATCATACAATACGAGCGCGAGGTCGGCGGCGAAATCGTCCATGACAGGAAAGCGCATCGCCAACGCCGCGCAATCCAATTCGCGCGCCAGATTTTGCGCCAGCCCAGGCAGCCGCGTTGTGATCGTCGCGGGGTCGGATTCTTCACGTGTCGGGGGTGTTTCGAGACCCAACGCGCGGCGCGCCGCTTGGGTTGTGCCTGCCGCCGAAAGGCAGGCGGAGAGGGTCAAGAGCTGCAAACGTCCGCGCGCGGGCTGCAGCATTTTTGCCAAGTCGGTATCGGAAATCAAATCCGCGCGTCCGCGTTCGTCTTCCAAAACCAAAACGCCTGCGCCGCCGTGTCCCGAGAAATGGATCATGTCCCAGCCGCGCGCGTCCGTCAATGCCTCCTGCAAAATTTCGCGCGTCGCGCCGTATTGAATCACGCGGAGTTCCAGCGCGACGCCGCGCTCTTGCGCGATGCGCCGCACCAATTTCGTCAATTCGTAGCGCTCGCGACGCAAGTTCAGGGGGTTCTCGTCATTCGGCAAACTAAAGATGGCGAGAATTCGCAGCGTGTCCCCAACCGCTTTGGGTTGTGTGCGCGGCGGCGGCGTTTCGACATAGACAAAACGAATGTCGTGCGCGACGAACGGTTTGCCGTCGAGATGCGCGAGTTCAAACGGGCGCGCGGTCAATTCGTGCAAGGCGCGCGGCACGTGCACTTGAATCGTCGTTGCGGGCGGCGTCAACCGTTCGCGCAATTTCGGGCGGAGGTCTCCAAAGACGCGTTCGCCCATCCATTCGCCGATCTGATTGAGCATTTCGCGATGGGTAAACGCGCCGCGATTGCGTTGCATATACGCGTCGAGATTTTGAAAGCCGACATATTCGCGTTCGTTCGGATCGAGCGCGACAGTGTGATCCGCGAGGACGTTGCCCTTGGCATCTTTCAATTCCCAACGCCAATGGTTTTCATCGCGATATTCGGTGAGGTCAAGAAAAAGTTGAGGTTGCATAGTGAGATGGATGTGGGCGATTGCAAATCGCGGCAACGAGGACGCGAAACCTGCCTACGCAGGTTGGAATCGCCTGTTTCCTAAAAACATGACGCGATTGCAAATCGCGGCAACGAGGACGCGAAACCTGCCTACGCAGGTTGGAATCGCCTGTTTCCTAAAAACATGACGCGGGCGATTGCAAATCGCGGCAACAAGGTCGCGAATACCTGCTGCAATCTACGGATTGCCACGCAGGTTGGAATCGCTTGCAATCGAGCAATTGAGACAATGGCATTATAACTCACGTCGCGCGCGAATTGTCGGAGGGATTCGATGGGAAACAAGTCGCGGATCGAGTCAGGGGATGGAAACTGCATCGTAACCGATGCGACGAATCTACGCGAATCAAAACGCGAATCTCCGCGAATCTTTTGGAGACAAAAAGTTTTCGCGTAGATTCGTTCCGATTCTCGCAGATTCGCGTTGAAAAAGTTTCTGTCCTTGAACATCGCGCCTGTGTGTGAGGTCGGTCTCGCAATGACAACCTTGCCGCAGCGATTCTTGCATCATGGCAGATTTTGTTGTAACTTGCGATGGGCGCGGGATTTCAAGATTCATCAAGGAGCAAAATGGACAACGAACCACCGATCATTCACATTGACCCCATTTGTGGAATGGAGGTCGAGGAACACCCCGACGCGATCACGTACGCGTACAACGGTACGACGTACTATTTTTGCAGTCGCGGCTGCCAACGCGCGTTTGAGAAGGATCCTGAAAAAGCGTTGGCGGATGGACCTTCGGGACACATGTAACAAAAAAATTCGAGAGCGATGCTCTCGAATTTTTTATTTCTCTTGCTCCCACATCTGCAAATTCCAAAACGCGCCCGCGAACGAACTCGGCGCGATGCCCCTCACCCGCGCGTTGGTGTTGACGACACGCGGCGGGGCAAACAAAAACACCATCGGGGTATCTTGCGCGAGTTGTTGAAAGACGGGCGCATAGGCGTTCTTGCGCGCGATGGATTCGCAGCGCGCCACGCGATTGCCCGCGTCTAATGCTTCATCCACACGCGCGTTTTGATAGCCCGTTACGTTCAACCCAAAGCCCGGCTCGGTTTCATTCGACGCCCAAAAATAGTGTTGGTCGGGATCCAGTGGGATGTTGAAATGGACGAGCGCGAGATCATATTCTTGCAAAAACACGCGCGTCAAAAACAACGTGCGCTCTGTCAATTTCAAAACTGCGCGGACGCCAATCCGCGCCAATTGTTCGCGCGCGATTTGCGCGGCAAGTTCCGAACGCGGTTCTTCCGCCTGCGCCCACAGCGTCACCTCAAACGGTTTGCCCTCTTTTTCGAGAATCCCATCGCCGTCGCCATCGCGCCAGCCCGCTTCGGCTAAAAGTTGACGCGCGCGCGTCACATCAAATTGCGGCTGTGCCACATTCGGAGGCAACGCCCAGAACGTCGGCAGCAGACTTGTTTCAAGCGAAATTGCGCCGTCGAAGGTTTGCGTGAATTGCGCGCGATCTAATGCAGACGCAATCGCCTGACGCACACGCGCGTCGTCAAACGGTTTGCGCGCAACATTCATGGCGAGGGCATAAAATTCATTCGCGTTGTATGGAACGTTCACAGTCTCTAACGCGGCATCGCTCACCAATACATTTGTGCCCCCTTGACGCACGGCGCCACGCGCGGCAGACTCGTCATCAAAAATCTGATACGTCCAATCCACGATCTGCGGCGCGCCGTTCCAATAATTCGCGTTGCGCGTGAATGTGATGCGATCATCATCCCATTCTTTTAGCATGAGAGGACCCGTTCCAATCAAATCTCCATCCGCCACATTTGTCAGCGCTTTATCTTTCAATAAATGTTTTGGCAAAATGTTCACGACACCGATATACGTCAACGCCGCGCAGTACGCTTCACGAAACGTAATGTTCACGGTACGCGCGTCGGTGGCGGTGATTTTTTCAATCATTCCAAAATCGGCGGCGGGATTAATGCGAATGTCGGGACTCGACAATTCTTGCAGGGTAAAGACCACATCGTCCGATGTCAATGAGGTGCCGTCATGCCATTTCACACCTTCGCGCAAAATGAACACGAATGTTTTTGCATCCTCTGACACAAGCCATCTTTCGGCAAGGCCGGGCAGCAAATGACCATCTTGTGGATCGACGCGCAGCAGCGAGTCATACAACGCACGCGAAACAAATTCGGGCAACGCGGTGATTTCGCGCGAGGGCGCGCCAACGCCCGCGACGATGATCGAACCGCCAGGTCCGCGTCGGGTGGTGGGGGATGGCGAGACGATCACAGCGGGTGAAAGCGCGCGCGTTGGAGTTGGCGCGCTGGTTGGAGCGAGGGTCAGCGTTGGCGCAACAGGAGGAATTGTTGTGGACGTGGGAACGAGGGTTGGCGTTGTATCCAACGCCTCACATGCCGCAAACAAAATTGCTGCGAGTACGATGAATGGGAGTAATTTTGTCACGTTACCGAATTGGGGAAGCGGAGGCAAACTTAGGGTTTTGGACTCAAACCTTTGTGCCAATGGCATTAGGTTTAGCCAGCGGTCTGGGTTGGGACTCTATGCTTTAGCAGGTTTCTGACTCGACTAATGGTCCCGCTAAAGCGTCGAATCCGCGGCTGACTTGAGGTGAGCTCACACATCGCAAGCTAACATATCTTCCAACGTCTCGCGGCGGCGGACGAGCCGCGCGTTTCCATCCTTTACCAAAACAACGGCGGGGCGTGGAATGAGATTGTAATTCGAGGACATGGGCAGTTGATACGCGCCCGCGACAGGAATTGCGAGTAAATCGCCGACGCGCGTTTCAGGCAGATGCGCGCGTTCGATCAACACATCGCCTTGTTCGCAATAACGCCCCGCAATCGCATATTCGCGCGTCGCGTTTTCATCAAACCGATTCGCCAGAAACGCGCAGTAGTGCGCGCCATACAACGCGGGGCGCACGTTATCGCCCATGCCGCCGTCAACCGCGATGTATGTACGCACATTGGGAATTTCTTTGACGGCACCAACGCGATAAATCGCCACGCCCGCGCGCGCAATCAAGCCGCGTCCCGGTTCGACAATCAATTTTAGGTTTTCGTTCAAACCCCGCGCGCGCAATCCTTCGCGCAACACGCGCGTCGTATTTTCCGCAAACGTTTCAATATCGAGAGTCGTTTGCGATTCGTTGTACGCGACGCCCCAACCGCCGCCGATATTCAATTCTTGCAAATCGAAATCAAATTTCGTGCGCCAATCCGCCGCGACATCCAAAACCGCGTTCAATGCCTCGCGCAGCGCGTCGGTATCAAACACTTGCGAGCCGATGTGAAAATGCAGACCGACGAGAGAGAGATGCGAGAAACGAGAAATTTCGCGCGCGGCTTGTTCCGCCATGCCATTTGAAATGCCCAAACCGAATTTGGAATCGGCAACGCCCGTCGTCATGTAACGATGCGTGTGCGCGTCAATGTTGGGGGAGAGGCGGACAAGACAGTGGAGGGTGGAGGGGGGAGCGTGGAGCGAGACGGGCAACGTAGAGACGTTTCGGTGAAACGTCTCGTGGTCGTCGGAAATTGTAGAGACGTTTCGGTGAAACGTCTCGTGGTCGTCGGAAATTGTAGAGACGTTTCGGTGAAACGTCTCGTGGTCGTTGGAAATTGTAGAGACGTTTCGGTGAAACGTCTCTTGAAGTATGGAAATTTCGTCGAGGTTGTCAATGACGAAATGAGAAATGTCTGCGGCGAGCGCGGCGCGGATTTCTTCGGGGGTTTTGTTGTTGCCGTGTACGTAAATTTTGTTGGAATCGAAACCCGCGTGTTGGGCAATGACGATTTCGCCTTCGCTCGTCACATCAAGACCGAGACCGAGTTCTTGATAGAGGCGTGCGAGGAAGGGGGCAAAGTGCGCTTTCGTCGCGTAGAGGACGGCGACATTTTCCCAACGCGAACCAAACGCATTCAGCGCGCGCGTCGCTTGCGCGCGAATCGTCGTTTCATCGTAAATGTAAAGCGGTGTGCCAAATTTTTCGGCGAGGACGGTAACATCGCAGCCGCCGAGTTCAAGATGCTTCGATTCGTTTGTGCGTGCGGTAAGGGGAAAGAGAGAATGGGCGAGAGACATCGGGGGACGATTATACCCGCGTTTGAAAGCGCGCCAATTTGGGGACTTGCGAGCGACAGGGAAATTTCCTTTCGCCGCTTTAGAGCGCCTGAAAGTTACGATCCTGTTTCAATACATCGCCAAAAATCTTTGCGCCATGCGTAAATGCCTCGTCCATCGTCAAGGGAACGCCCTGTGTGTCCGCGTGGGCGGCGCGCCATTCCTCCAGATGTTCCGCCGAGCAAAAGAAATTGATCGAGGGACACTGTTCCAACGCCGCCACACAGCACGCATCGGGCTGCATATACCATACGTGCGCGTCCTGCGGTGAAAATTCAGCCAACGCATTGCGTTTGACCTCAACGCGAACTTGTCTGCCGCATTGCGTACAGAATGATTCGATCCTCGCGTCGGTGTTCAGCATCACAGGCATGCCCAGCGCATCAATCGCGCACATGGCATAAACCGCGTGTCCGTCCGGAAAGGCAACGACATGCGGAGTCGGCGTCGCGGAAAAGGGGTAGGCGGCGAGAATGACGCGCGTTTGGGGATCGCGATAGAGCGCGCCGTCCGTTTCGAGAACCTGCAACGATTGCTCCACATTGTCGCGCGCAATCGCGAGTACGTGCGCGAGTGCCGCTGGGGTCGGCGGCTGTCCTGTGCGGGCAAAAGAGTGCAGCACTTGACGATACACACGCGCGTTGTCGTCCTTTAAGCGAATTGGATCCATGCGTTGAAAAACGGCGGACGAGTTTTCGTCTTATTCGCCGCGCACGCGTGCGAGAATCGCTTCTTTGTTGTCATTCCAAAGATGCAAGAGCGTCGGAATGCCCGGAATGAAAAACGCGAGCAGCACGATGATGATGAAAAAGCGATCCAGAATTTCGGGCGGGATGAGCGAGGCAAGGAAATAACCTACCAGCGTTACGCCGACGCCCCACAACACGCCGCCGATCACATTGAACAAAAAGAACGTGCGATAGTCCATCTTCACCGCGCCCGCGACAATCGGCACGAATGTGCGGACGAATGGCAAAAAGCGCGCGAGGACAAGTGTGATGGGACCGTATTTGTCGTAAAACTCTTTGGCTTTGGCAAGATTCTGTGGCTTGAAAAAACGCGATTCGGGACGCGAAAAAATCGGCGGACCCAATTTGTTACCAAACCAATACCCAACATTGTCGCCCAACACAGCGGCAACAAAAATACCGGGCACAAGCACCCAGATATTAAAAAACCCTTTGTAGGCGAGCAGTCCGGTGGTCAACAGCAAGCTATCGCCCGGTAAAAAGAATCCGAAAAAGAGTCCCGATTCCGCAAAGACAATCGCCCAGACGACGAGCATCGCAACGGTGGGACCCAGTGTTTCAAGACATTGGTCGGGGTGTAAGAGACAATCCATAATTCAATGCACAATGCAAAATGCACAATGAACAAGGATGCAGACAATTGTGCATTTTGCATTGTGCATTGTGCATTTCTTTTTCATCCTGTCGGTGTTTCTGTCGGTCCTGGCGATGGAGTCGGTTCACTGTCGCCACTCGCGACGGGCAATGTATTGACATCGCCAATGACTGTGACAAATTCCGCGCTGACCCAACCATTGCCTTCATTATTGGGGCGCTCAATTTGCAGCCATGTGCCGTCGCCATTGCGTCCGACGACAGTCACCTCTTGCCCTTTTTGCAATTTGCCGAGTGAGGGCGTAGTCCGCGCCGGCCCTTGACGAATGTTGAGAACATCATTCGCTGTCGCTTTGACCGGCTGTGGTTCAGGTGTCGGTTGAGGTTCGGGGGTCGGCTCATTTGTCGGTTGTGGTTCGGCGGTCGGTTCCAATAGGACCGTTGCGGTGGGAAGCACGTCCGTTACTTCTTCGGTTGGTTCTTCCGTTGGATCCGTAACGGCTGCGCCGCTAAATTGAGGCAAGCCGCGCACGCCAAAGAAAAGTACGACAGCACACAGCAACAACACCAGCGCGCCCAATGCAAATGGCAGCCACGCGCGTTCGCCGCCCGGAACTGCCAATGGCGATGCGTCGCGCACAGGACGCGGCGGAATCCCGCCCATTGGCGCAGGCGTTTCGGGTTCCGGGACGCGCACATACGTCGGCATCCCCTCGGGTTCCAGTAAAGGCGCAGAACTGCCCATTGGCACGTACGATGAACCTGATGCGCTTTCCTCTGGTGAATATGACGGCTCGCTCGTGTACGATCCGAGGTACTCTGTGGTGCGCGTTGTGTCACTCGGCGCGTAATAGCTGGGCGCTTCGGTGATGGGTTGTTCGGCGCTTGATGTTGGTTCCTGATACGTTGGGGCTTGATAGCTCGGCGCTTCGGACGATGCGGGCGTCTCGACAATCGGCGCAGCTACGAATGGCGGCGCAGCAGATTGTTTCGGCGGGATCCCCGGAATCCATTCTGTTCCATTGAAATAAAGCCAGCGCCCGGTGCCCGGTTCAAGCGACCAAAAAACGCCCGTGTCGTCCTGCACCATCAATTTCGCGAGTTCCTCTTGGTACTGATCCTCGCTCAACGGTTCGCCGCGTCGAATGCGCGCTTGCAGTTCGTTAAATTTTTCTTCGGCGGTTACAAAATCCATGTGTTACTCCTGACGCCGTTGCGCGCGCCCCACTGCGGCGCGCGCAGACGTTTTATTGCAAATTGATTTGTTGTCCCAACGTAGGCGCGATGGCGTTTTTAATTCCCAATTCATGCAATCCTTCGATGAACGACTCTGCTGCTTTTTCTTCGGCATGAACGACGAACACGCCTTTTAATTCACGCGCAATCGGTTTCACCCACTCGAGCAAGCCATTGCGATCGGCGTGACCACTGAATCCATCAATGCGTTCGACACGCGCGTGCACCGCATACTCATCGCCCAAAATACGAACGCGCTTGACGCGATCCAAAATCCGTCGCCCCAATGTATTTTCCGCTTGATAGCCCACAAACGCAATCGTATTGTTTTTGTCCTCGATATTATTTTTGACGTGATGCAAAACGCGTCCCGCCTCGACCATTCCATTCGACGCAATGATCACCGCCGGTCCTTGCACGGCGTTGATCGCTTTCGATTGCTCGACATCACGCGTATACGTCAATTGGCGAAAGCCAAACGGGTCTTCATGTTTTTCCATAAAGGCGACTGTTTCTTGATCAAAAACTTCGGGGTGCATGCGATAAATTTCGGTGGCATCCATCGCGAGCGGGGAATCTGCAAAAACAGGCAAGGGGCGAATTGCGCCGTTGAGGATGGAGCGATGAATCGAGTACACAATTTCTTGGGTGCGGTCCAATGCAAATGCGGGAATGATCGTTTTGCCGCCACGCGCTGCGGTTTCACTGATAATGCGCGCCAACTCTGCTTCCGAATCGTCACGCGAACTATGCAGCCGATCCCCATACGTTCCTTCGGTGATCAAATAGTCCAACGGGGGCGCGGGCTGCGGATCGCGCAAGATCAACTTGTTCTTGACGCCGAGATCGCCCGTGAATCCAAGACGAATCGTCCGCGCGCCTTCATTGATATGCAGAATCGTAATCGCCGAACCGAGAATGTGTCCCGCATCGAGAAATTGCACCCGCACACTTGCGCGCGGCAGATCAAACCAAAAATTGTACGAACGTCCCGTTAACGCGCGAATCGCATCTTCCGCGTCTTTACGCGTATAAATTGGCACAATCGGCTCTTCACCGCGCAGCTCGCGTTTCTTGTTCAAATAGGCCGCGTCTTGTTCCTGAATTTTCGCGGAATCGAGCAGCATGATGCGCGCGAGATCATTCGTCGCGTGTGTGCCGATAATGTCGCGCGTGTATCCGTTTTTTGTCAAGGTAGGCAGATTGCCGCAATGATCAATATGCGCGTGGGAAAGCAGTACTGCATCAATGCTCGATGCTTCAAAGGGCAAATGCGCGTTGCGCTCATTCGCTTCGCGGCGATGCCCTTGCACACTGCCACAATCGAGCAACAGCCGCGTGCCTTCGGTTTCGACCAAATGCATCGAACCCGTCACCTCGCGCGCTGCGCCCCAAAACGTCAAGCGCATTTAACTGCAACACTGCCGCAAATTTGATTTGGAAAACACGCGGGGCATTTTACACGGAACGAGGGACAATGACAAATAAACGGCGCGTATGGCAGATGGCAAATCGCAAATCGCGTATCGCGTATCGCAAATCGCGAATTGCAAATCGCAAATGGCGGATGGCGGATGGCAAATCGCGTCTCGCAAACCACCGAACCACCCAACCACCCAACCACCCAACCACCGAACCACCCAACCACCACTCTTTATCCTGCCGCGAGCGTTTCCACCAACTCCGCCGCCCTTACCAATTCCGCAATCGGAATGTACTCATTCGTCGTGTGAATTTCTTCATAGCCCACGCTGACCACCACCGCTTTGATGCCTTTGGCGTTCCAGATATTCGCGTCGCTGCCGCCCATTGTCGCGCGATAATTTGGTTTGCGTCCGATTTTTTTCAATGCTTTGGCCACGCGCTTGACGAGACGATCATTCTTTCCAAATTCATAATGATTGTACGCGCGCGTCACGCGGAAATCGAGTTTCGCGCCGGTGCCTTTCACCGCTTTTTCAAACACCGTTTTGATTGCGCGCGTATGCCGTTCCAATTTTTTCAAATTGCGGCTGCGGACTTCGCCCGTCAATTCCACTTGGTCAGGCACGATATTGCGCGCATTGCCGCCGCGAATGACGCCAAAATTTGCCGTCGTGTCGCGATCCAATTCTCCGACCTTGATTTTCGTGAGCGCCAATGCCGCGAGAGTCAACGCGTTGATACTGCCCGCAGGACGCGCGGAATGTGCGGCTTTGCCCCGAATCGTCACTTCCAACAAATTATGCGTAGGCGCAGCCAGCGTAATCCAACCCACGGGACCGCCGCTGTCAAAAACAACGCCCTCTTTCGCGGTGAACCCACTCAAGTCCAAACCCTTCGCGCCGACGAGTCCCAATTCTTCTTGGGATGTAATCGCGATTTCTAACGGCAAATGTTTTTTGTTATCCTCGACAAGCGATTGCACCCCTTCCAAAATCGCCGCGACGCCCGCCAAATCATCTGCGCCCAACACCGTCGTGCCATCCGACGCGATGTTTCCGCCCGCGACAACGGGTTTGATTCTGCGCGCGGGCGAAACATTATCCATGTGCGCGTTCAAAAATAACGGCTTGATTTTTTCTTTCACACCCTTGCCCGCGATTTTTCCCGTCACATTAAAGAGCGCGTCAATGTTTGTTTCCGCGCCCAATGTTCGCAAACGCGCCGCTACAAATTCCGCAATCGCGAATTCCTCTTGCGACGGCGAGTCAATTTGGACGAGATCGAGAAAAGTTTGGATGAGACGATGTTCGTTGATCATTCTGGATTCCACTCCAATCGAAAACCGCGTTTTACAAGCACTGGCTCTGCAACTGCTTCAACCTCCGTCATGAGAATCGGTTGATTGCCATATTTTGCGCGGATGCGTTTGTTCAGGATGCCAATATCTGTATCGGAATCTATCACTTGACCTACTTGCATCGCAATATATTGTCCCAGATACTTTTTGACGAGCGCCGCGTGCTGTTCACGATACAAACGACTCTCTTCAGAAATTTTGCGCCGATGGTGTTCCCACACATATTGCTGGAGCGCATCATTCAGTACCGATTCAACTGTGCTGTGCTGTTGCCGCGCGATCTCTTTTGCGCTTTTGTACAATTCGGATTCAAGTTCGATATTCAACATCGCCTGTTCTCCTCTCTTGCGGAATTACCACCATACTAACAAAAAACAACAAAAGATAAAACACCGCTTGAAAATAATACTGCCACACCACCGCGCTAAACAACAAAAAGAATCCGAGCGTCACTGTCGCCACGCGTAAAACATTTGTCGTCGTGTTGCGGAAACGAAACGCGTACAGTGCAGCGAGAATCACAATCAACGCGCCTTGCACCCAGCGCAGCGCGTCGGGAAAACCGCGCCGCCATGCTTCACCACCGAATCCGAGAATGTATTGCCAGCGTTGATCATACTCCCACAAAATTTTTCCGTAATTTTTCAGGTCCGCATAATAGAGCAGGGTGTCATTCAAAAAATCGAATGGATTGCGATAAGCGAAGGGCGCAACAATCAACAGCGCGACGCCAACCAAAATTGCAAAATACAACAGTGCGCGCGGCAATCCGATGTCGCGCAGCACAAAAATTCCAAACACAGGCAACACGACAAGCGCCAACTGTGATGTCGCTAACGTAACCCCCATCGCAATCGCCCACAACCCAAAGCGTCGCGCAATCAATAGGCGGACAGAGAGCAGTAACCAGAACCACCAAATCGGATGCGCGGTGAAGGAATCCCAAAACATCGCCGTCGGCAAAACGAGCAGGAACGCGGCGTACCCAAATGCCAAATTTGCGGCGGGCAGATGCCGCCATTTGTACACGAGCGAGAGAAAAATCAAGACAATGCCAAATTCTGCAGCGAGATTTGTAAATCGAATGTCAATCTGTGCCGCCAGCGTTGGCACATAACTTGCCCAAGTGATCGGCAAGTACACCAACGGCAAGTTGAGCGGCAGACTATAAAAGATGTATGGATCATTTCCCGCAAGAAAATTTTTTCCCGCCTGCTCAATCAACGGCAGAATATCCGAAAACTCGGTGCGGATTTCGACAGCGTTGAGAAAACGCGTGCGCTGCAAAAAACTGTACGCGACAGCGAGGAGAAAAAACCAAAACAGCGATGCGGGATTGCGAATTACAAGTACGAGAAACAGCGCCGCGAAAATTCCAAAAACAATTCGCAGTGGGAATGAGAGCGTGCCACCCATGAACGGAAACGTCATCAGCGCGCACAGAAAACAAAACACCATCAACGCGCGCCGCTGCCATGCGCCGCTAAAGGTTTCGAGGATTTTTGGGGAGGGGGTTACGTACAAAAGCAAAATGAAAAACGCAGCGACAATCGTTGCCGCTTGGAGCGTGGCGGGGTACAAGCGCGTTTGGAAACCAAAGTACGGCGCTTGGGCGAGGAGATCTACGAGGAGGGGAATAAAAAATAAACAGAGCAGCCAGAGACGTTCCGCAAACGCATCGAATGTCGCGCGCGTGGGAGAGACGGCGCGGCTGGATTCAGCCATCATTCGCCCCATACATCGCGCGCAATTTCACCCATACCCAAACTTTCAAATTTTTTGCGCGATGGCTTGCCCGATCCCCAATCCCAATCGCGATACGCATAATACTCGCGCATCATCGCCTCAAAATCGGGAACGTGCCCTTCCGTGCCGCCATCTTCCAACGGGCGCAAAATCAATTCGGGAATAATTTCCGCGCGCCGCGCGTCGTATCCAAATTTCACATTCATCGCGCGTTTCAAATTCCAAATTCGCTCGCCATACGTCAAAACATTTTCCATCGTAATATCGTAGCCCGTCGCCGCTGCCAACATCTCGCACATATCTTTCGCGGGCGGATTTGGAAAATAGCATGTCACAGATGCGTTGTTCACGGTGCGCCAATCTTGATGCCGCGCAATGTGTGAAGCTTTGCCCGCGCTCTGAAAACGATCCAGAGTTTCAATGCCGAGATCATCAATCGGACGCCCCGACGTTTCAACCATGAAAAAGTCGCTTTGATTGTGACTCGCGCCAATCGGCGAAGTCGCGTAGGTGACCGCCATCCCCATCGCCGCGCGCGGATCGTGCATCGCCATTTCCATGCCGCTGATCTGCACAGCGAGACCTTCTACGCCATAGCGCGCGCCCAGTTCGCGCGACCCACCTGCCAAAATCTCTCCAAAGGCGCGGCGATAGGCAATATCCTCCACCATCTTCAACGCAGCGTGTCCATCACCCCATACCAAATCCGTGCCGTTCAATTCACTGCGCGGCAAGATGCCCAACTCGCGCAAATAGTACGCAAACGCAATCGTCGAACTTGTCGAAATCGAATCGAGCCCCAACGCGTCGCAATACGAACCCATCTTGATCGCAAGGTTCATATCTTCATTCAAAATCAACGCGCCAAACCCTGCCAGCGTTTCAAGTTCAGGTCCTTCGGCGTGCGGCAAAGCATAATCCCCCGCGCGTACGACGCGCCGCCCGCACGCGACCATACACGCGTGGCACGTTGCGCGCCCCGTCAAAATTGTTTCCGCCATCAAGTTGCCGGAAACTTTTTCATAAGCGAATGTGCCGCTTGTCCAATACTTGGTCGGCACATCGCCGAGCAAACCGTAATAATCCAGCGCGCCCGATGAACCCACCGCGCGCAAAACCTCCGTCGCCATGTCGTCACTCAAAAACGTTTGCGCGGCGGTCATTGCGGCGCGAAAACGCGCGGGATCGTGCAAATGCAATTTGTGTTGCAGCGGATGTTTTGAGCCGCGCACCGCAATCGCCTTGAGATTTTTCGACCCCATCACCGCGCCCATGCCGCAGCGTCCTGCAATTCCTTTTTTCGCGCCCGCCCGCGCGCTAGAGGTGAGGATCAACGCGAACTTGACAAGGTTTTCGCCCGCGGGTCCGATACACGCGGTAATCAAACCCGCGTCCTTTAATTCCGCGCGAATCGCGTCCCCCGCATCGAATGTCGTCATGCCGCGCAAATGATGCGCGTCGCGCAATGCGACCCCATCGGGCGTGATGTGTAAATAACACGGCGCGTTCGCTTTGCCGCGAATCACAATCCCATCGTACCCCGCGAATTTCAATTCGGGTCCGAAAAAATTGCCCGCAATCGCCTCGCCCCACAGCCCCGTTTGCGGCGAACGCGCGCACACGGCAAAACGTCCCGACACCGGCGCGCCAGCTGCATCAAGCGGTCCATTCATAAACACGAGTGGATTATTGGGACCGAGCGGATCGGTAGACGCGTCGAGCCAATCGTACAAATAGCGCGCGGCAAGACCACTGCCGCCGAGATATTCCGCCGCATACGCGCGATTCAGGTCTTGAGTCGAAATGTCGCCGGTGGTGAGATTGACGAAAAGGAGTTTGCCTGTGTAGCCGTTCACGCCTCACCCCCCTGCCCCTCTCCTAAAAATTTTTGGAAAAATTTTTAGGAGAGGGGGAGTAGGTGATGAAAATTAGAGTCGCCGCGTTGTCGTTTCGCGCCTCACCCGCATCACTCGTTTGTCGAATTGATAAACAATTTTCAAGAGAGGAGGAGTAGGTGAAGAGCATGATTGAGGTTGCTTGCATTGTCGTTCACGCCTCACCCCCTGCCCCCTCTCCTAAAAAAATTTTCCGAAAATTTTTAGGAGAGGGGGAGTAGGTGATAAAAGTTGCGAGCCGTTCGATCATCATTTTACATCTCGCCTACTCCCCCTCTTCTGAAAACATCTTTTCGTTTTCAGGAGAGGGGGCAGGGGGTGAGGCAAATCAGCGCGCTCCCGCGACCTCGCTGATTTGTTTCAATACCGTTTCCAAATGGCTCAAAATCATTTCATTCGGAAAACGGAGAACGAGGATACCTTCAGTCGCAAGAAATTCGCTGCGCGCTTGATCGTGCGCGGCTTGCTCAAGCTCAAGATGCACGCCACCATCCGCCTCGACCACGAGACGCTTTTCGACACAATAGTTATCGAGGATATATTGCGCGTACGGATGCTGTCGCCGAAATTTCAAGCCCGCTAATTTTCGCCCGCGCAACGCCTCGCACAATTTTGTTTCCGCAGGAGTCATCTCTTGCCGCAAAGCCCGCGCCTTTAACACCGTCTTGCGCGTTGTCTTACCACGTCTGCCATACGTCATAAAACACACGTCCCCCCTCTCCTAAAAGAATTTTTGCGAAACTCGTTTCGCCGCCAAATTTTTTAGGAGAGGGGGTTAGGGGGTGAGGAACTCTGCATCAATCCGCGTGCACGCCTTCACCATCTCTTGCGCCGCTTTTACGTTCTTCATTACCATCACCATATTGCCCTTGAGTTTCAATTGCCCGGTCATTAACCCTTGAATCGGATCGAGCTGACCGGTGACGACGCGTTTCCATTTCGCGTACGGGCCAGACATGACGAACGCGGGTTCTTTTTCGTTCTTGTCAAACACGCGGTAGGCGCTGCGGCATTTGCCATGCCACAAATCCATGTAGAGGTACGTGGTTTCTTGCTGAGGGCTGTCTTTGTCGGGGTCAATCACAAAATAAAAATCGCCTTCCCAATTTTTACCCGCTTCAGCGTACGCGTCGCTGGTATTGAGCTCTTGCTCTAATTGTTTCACCCACTCATCGGATGGGAACAAAAATTTGGACATCGTTGCCCTCCTCTAAACATGTACGACAAATTTGTAATTTGTCCTACACGCGAACTGACCTTACCTACCGTTCGGTAGGCAAAGCCATTATATCACAAATTTGACGCAGTGCGTCATAAAATCAAAAAAGCCAGACCCGCCGCGATAACACTGCCAAACACCGACGCGAAAAAATTTACGAGATCATTATTCAACCAACGCCAGCCGCGCATCAAACGCGTGGGCTCGCCTTGCGAATCCAATTGCTTTTCCGTTTGCTGTTCATCATATTCCGAAAAATAGATCGCTTGCGCGGTTGCGCCAAGAAAGGAATCAAACAATGAGCCGAGCAAGCCGCTCACACTTGCCAGCAACACATTCCCGCCCGCAGAGGCGGCTGTGAGCTGCCCCGCGTCAAGCACGGGAAATTGTTGAATCCACGCGGCAACTAAATTTCCGAGATTCGCCATCGCGCCAATAAATGACGCGCCCGTCAACGCGGTGAACGTGCCAAGCAGCGTGATGCCACCCGATGTTCCCGCAGGCACAATCCGTCCCGTTGTAATCATGCGCGGCAGCGCTTTACTCAACACCCCGATTTCCGTCGCCCACGTATCCGCTGTAACCGTTGCGATCGCGCCGACGAACGCGGCAAACAAAATTTTTTCGGCGCGCGCATCCGCATCATTCAATTGTGCCAAGCCATACGCGATTGCCAGCAGCGCCGCCCAGCCGCCATTCGCCCACGCCTGCCCCAAATCGCGCTGCGAACCCTTTTGAAATTTCTCGCTGAATTGTTCTTTGGCGCGCGCGCGGTATTTGGACAAGAGCGTCGAGGAAACAAAAAACGCGATGAGGAGGAGTCCGGGGACGAAACCGCCAAATCCAAAAATCGTGGTGCCGGTGAGAACCGCGCCCAAGACGCCGCTGCGCGTCAATGATCCGCGACGATAGGCAAAGAAACCGATGAGCAAACTGGAAATGAAACCAATGAGGAGGGAAATGAGGAGCGACATGAACGAGGTAGGGGCTGTCCCTTGTGGCTGCCCCGTTCTAGGCAAGCACCGCGCGCACAATCGAAATCGCCGCGAACCACAGCAAAAACTGCACCGCAATCGCAATACCGCCGAGCAAATACCCTGCGAGTGGCTCACGCCGATAGATCGACGCGCCAAACAGAAAATTCAAAACAATCATGATCAATCCAATTTGCGGGAGTGAAAAAATCGCGCTTTTGTCTTCAATGCGATCGGGTTGCCCAGCTGCGTCAAAATGCAATGGCACAAGCGGCGGCAGTTGATTGACGACCAACAACAAAAATGCAAACAGCCCCAAATTCACAAACAACGCAATGATCACCATCGCCCACAAATAGCGATCCCGCAGCGCGGCTTGCAGCCATTGGGGCAAGCGATCCAGAAATGTTGGGGGGAGTGAAAGTTGACGCACGAAATCTACGCAACCGCGAATCTACACGAATCTGCGCGAACAAAAACAGTTTGATTCGCGGAGATTCGCGCCGATTCGCGGATTATCAATACGGGCTAACGCGGGTACACCGGCGTCACCCAATGCATGTGCCGTTCATTCATCCCGCGCACCGTGCGGAAATACAAATCCTGAATTTGACGCGTGAGCGGTCCCATTACGCCATCCCCCAACGCGCGCCGATCCACTTCCACAATCGCCGCGACTTGCGCGCCTGTGCCCGTAAAGAACGCTTCATCGGCGAGATACAATTCACTGCGATCAATCGAACGCTCGATCACTTCGAGCCCTAATTCCTCTCCTGCGAGTTCCATGATCGTCGCGCGCGTCACCCCTTCCAAGATATTGTCTTGCAATGGCGGCGTCACCAATTTGCCATGACGAATCATGAAAAAATTCTCCGCGCTGCCTTCCGAGACATGCCCGTCTTGATTCAACACAATCGCTTCATCGTAGCCGTTCCAGTGCGCTTCTGTGCGCGCGAACGAGGAATTGATATACGCGCCCGTAATTTTTCCGCGCGCGGGAATTGAATTGTCGTCCACGCGTCGCCACGATGAAGTTCCCGCGCGCACTTCGAGTTTGATGTAATTGCCCTGTGGGCGCGTGAACATTGCGTATGCGTCCTCCAAGTCGTACAAACGCGGCGTAATATCCTCCGTTGCTTTGTACGCCAACGGGCGCACATACGCGTTCTCGCGATAATTGTCGCGGCGCAACAATTCGAGCGTAATCCCAATCAAATCGTCAATCGAATAGGGTAGCGCGATATTGAGCAAACGGCACGATTCAAAAAAACGCGTGAAATGTTTTTTTGCGCGAAAAATATACAACTGCTGCGCTTCGTCATTCCAATACGCGCGAATGCCGCCGAAACATCCTGTGCCATAATTGAACGCATGCGTGGCGATGCCGATCTTGGCTTCCTCGAGCGGCACAAACTCATCCTCAAAAAATGCCCACTTGCCCATCGGCACAACGCGTTTCGATTTCTCGCGGCGCGAGGTAAATACGGGGAGCGGAGAAACGATGGTCTCGATCATTGAATATCCTCCATGGATTCGAAATTTCCGATTTCACTCTTCAAGGAATGTGCATCGGACGCGTTCGCTTCATTGCGACGCGAACTCATCGGAGAAGAATTTTTTTTCGCGCGTGATGATACACCGAGTAGGAGAAATTCATAAATTTGTCCTACTCCAAATCACGCAACTCGTCTTGCAATTTCTCGATCAATTTGTGATTCGTCATGTCCAAATGAATCGGCGTAATCGAAATCATATTATTCGCCAACGCCCAAATATCAGTGCCGTGCAATTCCCGATCCCCACCGGGCTTTTCGCCGCCGATCCAATAGTACGGCTTGCCGTAAGGATCATCACGTCGAATCAATTGATCATAATAGTTGCGTTTCCCCGCGCGCGTAATAGCAACCCCGCGCATTTCTTCCGCGCGCACATTTGGCACATTCACATTCAGCAACGTATCTTTTGGTAATCCTTCGCGCAGTACGCGTTGCGCCAAGCGCGCGGCAAACGCGGCTGCATCCGCATAATTATCTGAGGCATTGTCTAATTCAATAGACACCGCAATCGCAGGCACATCATCAATCGCCGCCTCCATCGCCGCCGCAACGGTTCCGGAATAAGTAATATCTTTGCCGACGTTCGCGTGCGGATTGATGCCGCTGACCACGAGCGCGGGACGTTCGGAAAAAAACCCAAGCAGCGCCACCGCGACGCAATCGCTCGGCGCGCCATCACACTTGTACGCGTCGCTGCCATCGCGCAATTTTGTTGGACGAACCCGCAAGGGCCGATCCAATGTTTTCGCATGACCTGCCGCGCTCCAATTTCGATCTGGCGCGATCACACGCACCTCTGCAATTTTCTCCAACGTTTGCTTTAATGCCAAGAGTCCTGGAGCATCAATACCATCGTCATTCGAAACGAGAATGTATTTCGACATGGCTTAATGATCTCTGATTGTACGCGCGTGAAAAAATTTGCCACGCACCTTCAAAGGTGCGTGGCAAATTTTTTCACGCGCGCCCCTGTAGCTCAGTTGTTCACGGCAACTACGTTTAGTTTGCCTTGCATCCCCGCTTCCGTGTGTCCTGCCACGTCGCAATGAATTTCATGCGAACCAGTAGTCGCAGGCGCAGTGAACGCGCCTGTCACGCTTTGTCCCGGCTGTGCCGTCAGTTTGAAATTCAAATCTTTGATAACCAGCGTATGCTGAACCGTTCCGGTATTTTTGAAATTCACCTTGACGACTTCACCGGGCTTGGCAGTAATGTCAACGGGCAAATAAAAAAATTCACCGCCTTCGATCTTGACCGTCTGTCCCACTACCCCACCACCATTTGAGCCGCTACCCGGTCCGCAAGCGGCTACCACCACTGCGACAACCGCCAACATGCTCAATAAGAACAACAACTTGCTTTTGAACATAGTACTCCTTGCGTGTCCCTTCAAAATGTTTGAAACGGACGAATTTATATTTTTGTGAATGTTTGTGATTCTGCGTTTGATACCAATTTCACAAACTTTGTGAATATATTGTAGCGATTTCTTACATTGAAACAAGTTCACATTTTCTCACAAAAAAACGGGACAGTCAGCAATTGACTGTCCCGTTCCCCTATAGCATTTCACTGCGCCTTCCAAATCCACGGAGGCGATTCAACCAGGCGCGCTGTTTCTCATTCCAAAAGAGATTGAATCCCGTCGGCGCACCTTCCTCCGTTGGCGGTTTGGGTTTGTGCGAAACGAGGAAACGCACACTCGCACTTTCGATCACATTCCCCGCCGCATCATACGCTTTCACTTTGACTTGATGCGTTTCGGTGTAACCGCCCGTGTCCATGATCACACCAAAACCATTTGGGAAAATTCCAACTACGCGATCCGCTTTTTTCGTCACAGTCGCCGTGAGCGTTTCCGTGATCGTGTTGATCGTTTTGCCATCGTCTTCGAGTTTGCGAATTGCCGCGTTGTACGAAATGACGGGCAGCGTCGGTGAATCCACAGGCAGATCCAACGCGGCTTTTAACGTGGGCGTCAACGCATCTTTGATCGTAATGTTCCACTTTAATGTGAATGGCGAAACTTGGGTGCGTCCCAAGTACGAATCGTCAATCCAAAAATCCACATACCCCATTGAAAGATTATCGCGCGCGTCCGCATCAATGCTGACCCATTCGTCATCTTCCATCAGATATTGTTTGTCATCCCATGGATTGATGATTTCGACGACGGGCGGATTGTTGTCAACCGTCACTTGCGAATTTGCTGTCACCGCGTTGCCATCGTTGTGAATCCCGATCAGTTGGAGTGTGTACAAACCACTCTCGCCCGTTTGCCACACGGTCAGCGTGCCATTATCAATTCCCCCCCCTCCTTGCCCAATCGTGAGCCATTCGGCGGGATCGAGACCCGCGCCCACATTCAAACGCCACTCGCGCATGTCGCCCATTTTCGCGTTGCCGCGCACTTCTACCGCGCCTTTGACGGAAGAATAATTCGCGGGCGAAAAAATTGCGAGATCGCCGTTCGCCGCGCTCGCCGCGTATGTGGTATCAAATTCTGTCGGCGGCTGTGGGATGTTGTTGGCTTTGACCCAATCGGCAGCTTGCGGCGGGTAAATCGGATACACGACCGTCGTCACTTGATCGGGCGGATTGAACGCCGTCGCGAGTTTTCCATTCGGCGCGAAAATGCGAAACGGTTTCCAGATGTTATCGGGTTGCGTTGGCTCGTTGCCTTTGCGAAAAATTTCGCGCACCACTTGCGGACATTCTTTGGTGGGCAATAAACCACTGGCGAGGCAAACACTCGTGCGCGTAATGTCCGGGGGTTCGACAAATTCTTTGACGGGCAAATTTGTATGAATGTATTCCATCACATCATGCCAAATCGGCGCGGCACCCGTGATGCCCGAAATGTGTTCCATCTCTTTATTGTCCGCGTTGCCTACCCACACGCCAACCGTGTAATCGGGCGTATAACCGAGCGTCCAGTTGTCGCGCCATGAAGATGTCGTTCCCGTTTTTACCGCCGTCGGCCGCGTCGTTTTCAAAACGCTGTTTAGACCGAACGCGGGCGCGCGCGCGTGGTTGTCACTCAAAATATCGGTGATGAGATACGCGGCTTGCGGCGAAACGATGCTTTCCGTTGTGGGCTGTTTGTATTCTTCCAAACTTTTCCCGTTCGAGTCTGTAATTTTCAAAACGGAAACGGGATTCAACGTGCGATATCCTTTTTTTCTTTCTTCGTCCGGATTTGCCACGGGCTGCCCCGCCATCACGCCACCATTTGCGATTACCGAGTACGCGTAGGTTTGATCGAGCAGTTTCACTTCACCGCCGCCGAGTGTGAGCGCGAGACCATAACCTCCAGGGCGGTTGAGTGTGGAAATACCCATTCGATGCGCGAGGTTCAATACGTTACGAATCCCTACTTTGTCGAGAACGATGACAGCGGGAATGTTGTACGACGATGCCAGCGCGGTGCGGAGCCGTTGCGGTCCGTGATATTTGCGATCGTAATTTTCAGGAACGTAGGGGGGATTCCCAGCGTCCTCGAACGCGGTGCGAACATCGTACACCACGCTCGCGGGATTTAGTTTTGTGCCGTCCGCCGCGCCCGATTCGAATGCCTGCAAGTAGCTGAACAGTTTGAACGATGAACCCGGTTGCCGATCCGAAATCGCGATATTGACCTGCCCATCAATGTCGCGATCAAAATAATCTACCGAACCCACCATCGCGCTAATTTCACCCGTACTCGGTTTCATTACGACGACAGACGCGTTTGTGACATTCCGTTTTTCCGCAGTGAGTTTTGCGATCTGATTGCGGGCGATTTCTTCGGCTTTGGTTTGGATGTCGTAATCGAGCGTGGTAATGACATTCCAGCCCCCTTTGTTCACCGCATCGGGTCCGTACTTGTCCTCCAAATAGCGGCGCACATAAAAAACAAAGTGCGGTGCATTAATCGGAAATTTTTTCTGAAAAACTTGAATCTTTTCCGCTTTCGCCGCAGCCGCTTGATTTTCGGTAATGTATCCGTTCCGCACCATCGCATCCAACGCAATGTCGCGGCGCGCCAAGGCGTCTTCGGGATTGTCAATTGGATTGAGCGCGGGATATTGTGGAATCGCGGAAAGCGTTGCCGCTTCGGATAACGTCAAATCGCTGGCATGTTTTCCGAAATACGCTTCGCTCGCGGCTTCGATCCCATACGAGAGATTGCCATAGTAAATCGTGTTGAGATACCATTCCAAAATTTGCTGCTTGCTGTATTTCTTGGAAATCTCTTGCGCCATGATCGTCTCTTTGATTTTGAGTTCGACCTGTGTGCGTGATTCCGTTTCGCGTTCAGGCAGCAACACTTTTTTCACCAACTGCTGCGTGAGCGTGGACGCGCCTTGCAGTGGTTGTCCGCGCGCCATGTTGTACACCGCGCGAATCATACCCGAATAATCCACCCCTTCATTCTCCCAAAACGTCTTGTCCTCGAGCGCAATCGTCGCGTTGATCAAGTACGGCGAAATTTTCGCGAGCGCCACATTGGTGCGATTGCCGCCTGTGGGATCAAACAATTCGTACAGGATCACTTTGCCCGTGCGCTCATAAATTTTTGTCGTTTTGAATTGGGTGGAAGCCGCTTGCGAAAGTTTGGCGGGTTCGGGCAAATCTTTGGCATATTCCGCGTAGGTATTCACCGCGAACAACGCTACGCTGCCGACCGTAATCAAAATACCCGCGATGGTCCCGACGAGGAGAACGCCGAACGAACCAAGAACGATTTGGGGAATCCAATTCGTGGCGTGCTTTTTTTCATACCGCACACGACGGCGGCGATTGTATTGCGGACGAGAACTCATATCATTTCCTCAAAAAAATGCCATCGCGCGTTTGGATGCGGAGCGACGATGACGGGAAGGATTTTACTGTGAATGGGGGAAAAGACAAATAGAGTAAAGAGTAAAGAGTAAAAAGTAAAGCGCCGCACTTTGGTGCCACTTTTCTACTCTTTACTTTTTAGCCCGCTTGTGTGACAATTTTTTCACGATGAAAGACGAATCACTCCGCCTCTTTATCGCGCATAAATTGAACGATGCACTGCGCGACGATTTGAAACGCGCGCAAAAGCAACTACAAGACGAACGCGCCATGCAAAACGTTCGCTGGGTTGCGCCCCAAAACATTCACCTCACCCTAAAATTCTTGGGTAACTCAAATCGCGCCCAAATTCCCGCGCTGACGACTGCCCTCGAACGCGCGGCGAAAAATATCGCGCCCTTTGAATTAACCGCGCGGGGTCTTGGCTGTTTTCCAAATACGCGGCGTCCGAACATTGTTTGGGTTGGGCTCGAAGGCGATTTAGAAACTGCTGCCCTACTCGCGCGACACATCGAAAAGGAATGTGGCGCGTTAGGTTTTGCGCGCGACGATCGCGGGTTCACACCGCATCTGACGCTGGGACGCGTCAAGCGCGAAGCATCGAACGCGGAACCCGCGGCGATTGGAGAAATTGTAAAAAATTTCCCGTTGAAAACGTTTGGGGTAATTCGCGCGGACGCGTTGCATTTGATTGCGAGTGAGTTGCGCGCAAATGGACCGCTATATACAACGATGGTGCGCGTCGCGTTCGAGACCTGACAGGTTTTCACACCTTTCGCGTCACCCACCTCATTGGCTTAATACATCGCGCTTGCGTCACATACACCCTTCGCGTCAGAAACCTGTCAGGTCTGTAATACCATCGCCAAAAACCCGTTTTCTGGGTCTCGCACAAGTTCGCTATAAGAATCTAATCGAGAAAACGGGTTTTTTGGCGAGCATTTTCCGATTGGCGATGGTATTAGTCTGGATACCGATGATCAAATTTCATGATCGCCGCGACGCGGGACAACAACTCGCCGCGAAACTCGCTGCATACAAACAGCGCACCGATGCTATCGTTTTGGGCATCCCACGCGGCGGCATTGTCGTTGCCGATGAAATCGCGCGCGCCTTGCATGCGCCGCTCGATGTTTTCATTACGCGCAAAATTGGCGCGCCGTTCAATCACGAACTCGCGCTCGGCGCGGTGGCGAGTGATGGAACATTATTTTTGGATCAAGAATTAGTCCATCAATTGCACATTCCGCAGAGGTTGGTTGAACGTGCGCGTGAAAAACAATTGCGCGAGATTCAACGACGTGTTGAAATGTATCGGCGCGACAAACCACCGCTCGCGCTGGAAAACAAAATTGTGATTCTGGTTGATGATGGGATTGCGACGGGCGCGACGACGTTTGCCGCTTTACGCGCGTTAAAGACAAAGAACCCCGCGCGCGTTATTCTCGCCGTGCCGATTGCGCCGCGTCAAGTCGTGCCACTGTTGCGCGGGGAATGTGATGAGGTTGTTTTGTTGGATACACCCGAGCCATTTGTCGCGGTGGGATATTTTTATAGAGATTTTGCACAAGTGACCGACAAGCAGGTTGTGGAAATTTTGGAGGGCGCGCAAAAAATGGCAGAAGTTAAAAGTGGTGAATAGAGCTCGTGGGCTAACGAAAGCATCAGCGGTTTGGCGCAGCCCGAAGCGGAGCGAAGGGCGAAGCCAAATCCGCTGCATGCAGGGTTGGGTGCGTGCCTATTTTTCATGATGGCTTGTCCACAATCCAAGAAGCGTATGCTTCAAGTCGGCGTTGGAAATCTCGCGCCCCATGTTTTCGCTTACATTTCGTACACCACCTTTCCTGAGGGCCGACTTGATAATATTCCACTTTAGACGTTTAGGGTTCCGTGCTTCTTCCAGGAAGACCAGTTTTCTCTGAGCGCCATTGGAATTGATATATGGTTTGAGGTGAACTATCCGACTGGGAGGGTAAACCCATATTGTGCCGTCATCGTCTGGCTCTATCTGAATCACCAAATCTCCGAGCAACGCACGTTTTCCTAAACCAAACACACCATATCGAACAACTTCAACGGAGTATTTCTTCTTGTCCTTTATTTTTTTTCTTGCACTTGCTTTGCCGGTTCTTGTTAGCCGATTCTCCTTTTCATCAAAGTCAACGGGGGAAATGCTGTCAATCCAGAGTCGAGGGTGGTTGTCCCGTGTGCCGCTTGTTGCACCACGCTTGCCGCCCTTTATCTTCGGCGCGTGATACTCCTTTTTGAGCGACTTCACATACGCGGGCGTAACGGGTGCGCCTGTTAGTGAGGCCACAAAGCCGCGTGCAGAATTGACTACTGCAACATCAGTTGTTAACACAGCACCTTCAACAAGGCTGTTTTTGGAGTGGTTGGATACGTTTGCGCTTCCGATGACAGCCTTGTTGTCTAAAACGAACACCTTGGCGTGCAAGTTGGTGCATGAAAAGACTTCGACATCGCGTTTGAGATATTCTTCGACTTCAAATGGGTTTACTTGACCAGCGCGTACAGTTTCCACTCGTAGATCAACTACCAGTATGTCGCCTTGATTCAAGGGTAGTAGTTTTGTTGCGCCTTTGCCGAGGTAAGCAACCGCCACGTACTTGCGCTTTGCAGTTTTTGCCAGCGTGGTGATTTTGTTCCACAGGTCTGCTTGCAGAAATTTCGTTGTCATAGTTGCTCGGCTGATAATGACTACGGTAGATTTGCGACAAGCACCCAACTACAGATTAAGCGTCAAATTGACGCATAATCCTCTGTTGGCGCATATTAGACATCATTTTAACGCAGAATTGCTTATCTGCGTCAAGTATATTCCCGCCTACCACTCTGTCAAGCGTCTCTGCGCGCGTCAATTCATTCCCCCCACCGCGCGCGGCACCGTAAAACTAAACCGACTCCCCGCGCCGCGTTTCGACTCGACCCAAATTTTGCCGTGATGCGCTTGCACAATGCGCTGCGCGATGGCGAGACCCAAACCCGCGCCGCCCGTTTCGCGCGAACGCGATTTTTCACCGCGATAAAATTGTTCAAAGATGCGCGGCACATCACTTTCGGGAATTCCTTCCCCCGTATCAATCACATCCACTTGGACTTCGCCGCGATTTTCGCGTTCGCGCGCTTCCACAAAAATTGTGCCATCGGCGGGCGTGTGTCGAATCGCGTTTTGAATCAAATTGTACAACACGCGCTGCATCTTGTGCGAATTCATCAGCACGGGATCAACACGCGGATCCACCCAGCCACTCAATTTGATATTTTTCTCCGCCGCTTGCACGTGCATCGTTTCCAACGTATCCGAAATCAAATCGCGCAGCGAGCTCGGCTCAACGCTCCACTGCATCACCCCCGCGTCCAGTTGCGACAATTCAAACAAATCGTCCACGAGCAGCGAAAGATTTTCCGCTTGCAGTTGCGCGCTCTTCAAATATCTCTGCGTTGTCGGTTCATCCGTCACCACGCCATCGTTGATCGCCTCAATCATCACGCGCAAAGACGCCAGCGGTGTGCGTAAATCGTGCGAAACAGCTGCAACCACATCGCGGCGCGCTTGTTCCAATTCTTTTTGCTTCAATGCCGCGTGTTCCAATTTTTCCGCCATGTCGTTGAACGCCGCGCCGAGGCGTTCCACTTCATCGCCCGATTTCACATTCACACGCGCGCTGAGATCGCCGCCCGCGATTTTTTCCGCGCCCAGCGTCAATTCACTCAACCCACGCGTGATCGTCCGCGACATCAAGTAACCAAAACCCAACGAAATAATTCCCGAAAACGCCAGTAGCACCAACAAAAAATTCGCGTCGTGTTTTGAAATAAACATTGGCATCGAGACGAGCATAATGACAAGCGCAGTAACGCCAACGCACAATGCGTACCCCAGCGCGACTTTACTGCTGATGCCGCCAATGCCCGCGCGCAGCACGAGCCAATATGCCGCAAAGCCAAACAGCAGCCCAACACTTTCGCCAATCACAAAGAGCCGCAGCAGCTCGTACAACTCATCCAACGGCGAGCCAAGCCACACGCGCGCGAGTACCAGCGCGACGATGGGCGCGGCAAGGAGGAGCAGAATACCAAAGGATAGAGAACGACGCATGAAGCGCGTATCGCGTATCGCGTATCGCGAATCGCAAGTTGGTTTTTACGATTCGCGATACGCGATACGCGATTTGCTAAACCTCTTTTTCAAATTTATACCCCACGCCCCACACCGTCGAAAGGTAATGCGGGTTCGCGGGATCGGTTTCAATTTTTTCGCGGAGACGGCGCATGTGGACGGTGACAGTGGACGAGTCACCGTAAAATTCATAGCCCCATACATGATCGAGCAACTGTGTGCGCGTGAATACTTGTCCGGGATGCGACGCGAGAAACCACAGCAAATCAAATTCTTTGCTCGTACACTCGACACTTTTTTCGCCCACCGTCACCGAACGTTCACGCGGATCAATTCGCAATTCCCCGCGCAGCAGCGTTCGTTCGCCCGTTTCGAGCAGTGTGCCCATCGTCGCGCGGCGCAGCACTGCTTTGACGCGCGCCACGAGCTCGCGCGGACTGAACGGTTTGGTAATGTAATCATCCGCGCCGAGTTCCAATCCAACAATGCGATCCGTTTCTTCGCCTTTTGCTGTGAGCATGATGACAGGCACCGCGCTCATGTTTCGCAAACGCTTGAACACTTCCAATCCATCCACTTTGGGCAGCATCAAATCAAGTACCACGAGATCAGGTTTGTTGGAATTGAAAACAGTGAGCGCGGCTTCCCCATCGCGCGCAATCGCGATTTGAAAACCCTCGCGCGTCAAATACTTGCTCACCACGTCCAGAATTTGCGGTTCATCGTCCACAACCAAAACTTTTTGCATAAGCGACATGTCCTCGTTATCGTCTCTATTTCTTGTTCGCGTCTCTCGTAATCCTTACGAATTTATGAAATGCCATTGTGTTCTACAATACCATCGCCAAAAACCCGTTTTCTTAGATTTCGACAATTCGCGAGAGAATTCCAATTGAGAAAACGGGTTTTTTGGCACGATTTTTGAATTGGCGAAGGTATTGGTTTTAGCGTTAGAAAAATGTAAGGAATCAGAGATACGTTATCAATGTTCCGCCACGAAAATCTTTTCGGAGGTCAAAATGAAACAATATCTGCAAATGCTTGTCATACTCGGAATTTCCCTCACCCTTTTCGCCGCGTGCGCGGTGGCGACATCCGCCCCCTCCACAAACAACGACCAGCCCTCGGGCAGCGCGCAACGCGGCGACGCGGTTTTGAAACAACCGGATGGCAACGCGAACGCAGCCGCACAAGAAGGAGAAATGGCGAATCAAGCAAAACAAGCGCCCGACAAAATTGACAAGAGTCAATTCAAGCTCGCCCGCGAAATTTCGAGCGAAACGTGGGTCAATTCCGAAAAATTAAATTGGAGCGATCTGCGCGGCAAAGTCGTCGTCGTGAATTTCTGGACGTTCGCCTGCTACAACTGCAAAAATACACTGCCGTACATCAAGTCGTGGGATGAAAAATATCGCGCGCAAGGGCTTGTCGTTCTGGGCGTCCACTCACCCGAACTTTCGTTTGAGAAAGACGTGGACAATGTGCGTAAAGCCGTCAACGAATACGGCATCAAATATCCCATTCCGATTGATGGCGATTTTTCCAATTGGACGCGCTACAATGTGCGCGCCTGGCCCACCTGGTTCATCGTGGACAAAGAGGGCTACATTCGTTACAGCCACATCGGCGAAGGGGATTACGCGGGAAGTGAGAGAGTGATTCAACAGTTGTTGGCGGAATGAAAGAGAGATGGAGCGATGGAGAGATAGAGCGTTACCCTCTATCTCTCCATCTCTCTTTCACTCCATCTCTCCCTCACTTTCGTTCCACAAACCGCGCCTGCTCCTCCGTCCCTCCCCCTTTCACCTCCGCGCGCCACCGAAATTTTTTCAAGAACCGATTTCTTTTTTCTTCCACGCAATCCGCGATGATTTCACCCCACAGCGGCGCAAATTTAAAGCCGTGTCCGCTGTCCCCAGCTGCAACAACAAGACCCGCGTGCTCGGGATCGTGATCCACCCAAAAATGTCCGTCCCACGTATCCGAATACAAACAGATGCGGCGATAGACAATGCGCGCGTTCGCCAGCGCGGGAAATGTTTGCTTCAAAAACGCGCGCAGATTTTTTTCTTCCGCCTCATTCACCACACGCGCGCTTGATTCAGGATGCATTTCGCGCCCGTCCCAATGCCGCGCGATTTTTACAACGCCGTCGCGATTGATCGGAAAACCATAATAGCCCGTTGCCGATGTATCCGCCGCGAACACGGGATATACTGTCGCGCGAAAATTTTCAGGATCATCGGGTGCGAGATGAAACACGGGCATTCCATTCGCGCGAAAATACGGTTTCAACCACGGCAGCAAGTAATGGGTCCACGCGCCCGTTGCCATCACTACCACATCTGCCGCAAATTTTCTTCCATCCGCCGTCACCAAACCACGCACGCGTCCATTTTTTTCAATCAATTCCTTGAACACAATTCCATCGCGCAATTTCACGCCCAACGTTTTTGCTTTTTCCACAACGCGTAAAACGACGCGCCCGCTTTCCGCGTAACCGCCTTCGGGATCAAAAAAGCCGTCAACATATTTCCGCGCGTTCCACACCGGAAAACGCTTTTTGATTTCCGCCACACCCAAACGCTGCGGAGAATGTCCGCGCTGAGTCAACAATTTCCAGCTGTCCCATTCATACATCCCGCGTTTCATTTCCCCGCGCCGCAAATACAACACGCCTGTTTGATGAAACAGCTCCTCATCAAATTCGCGATTCCATGCGTGCCACCCCGCGAGCGCGCGTTCCGCCAATTCCATATATTCCTCATCCGCCCCATACTCCATCCGCACCACTTTGCTAATATCCGTCGTCGCTGCAAGCGGATGCGGCAAAGGACCTGGATCGAGCAGCGTAACTTGATGTCCACGCCGCGCGAGTTCCACTGCCGCCGTCGCGCCATTGATGCCCGCGCCCACAATCGCAATTTGCATAACCTCACCCATTTCCTCTCGCCATACGCGATTTGCGATTTGCCATACGCGATACGCGATACGCGATTCGCGATTCGCCATCAATACCAATAAAACGTCCACACCTCGCTCGCCGCGCTCAGAATATCGTACGGCGCATCGCACGTCTTGGGTGCGATTTGATTGGATGCCACCACATTCACGCGCCACAAAAACGAACGCACATTCGGCGACGATTCATCAAAATAATTGCGCGGAAATTCGAATGGGCTTTTGTCTTTAAAGTCGCACCAGCCTACAGCGTCGCCTTCGCGATCCAAATAGTTGACTTCGACACGATACCATTCTTGCGCGCCCAAAGGTTGCGCTGGTTGAAACTGTAATTCGATGCGTTTGTTCGCGCCAATGACGCGTTCACCGTCTGTAGGGGAAACAAGTTTCGGCGCGGCGACAGGAATCACAGTCGGGATTGGGGAGGGCGTTTCGGTTTGTTGCGGCACGCGCGTCACGCGTGTGGATGTGAGTGTGTTGGTTGCGGCAAGGGAGGGGGACGCGGTTGCGGTCTTCGCGCGCGTCGGTGTCGGCGGCACACGCGTTGCCGTTGGCGGCGGCGGCGTGGCGACAAGAACCACCGCCACAGGTGCGCGCGTCGCGGTGGGCGTGACCGTCGGATTCAACGCCAATCCCGTTGGCACAAGCGCGCGCAAATCATCCGCATACCAAAACGCGGCGGCAATCAAAAGCACCGCGGCAATGCCGAGCAGCACAAACACATGCCAACGTTTCCAATAAAACGCACGCGGATTGCGTTGGCAATTTGGACATACGATAGATGACGCGTGGATGCGGCGTTCACAATAATTACAGCGAATGCGCGGCGTAGGATTCAAAGCTTGTTCAGACACACCTGCCCTCACTTGCTCTCTTCAGGTTTTCCCATTGTCAAGGTTAGCATCTGGATCGTCGGTGGCATTGTTGGCGCAAGCGTGAGCAGCACATCTATCCAACCGCGTTCACAATCCATGCGCCATTTCCCGCGCAGCGCGTTCAACGCTTCCATTTCCCCCACACGTACTTGCGCGCCAATGTCCGCGCGTATTTTTTCCAATTCCGCGCGGCGGTGTTCCAAATCACGATCAAGGAAAAAATTGTCCGCCGCGCGCGCAATCAATTCGTCGTCTGCGCTGCCATCAAGCCATCGCTGTGCGACACCGCGTAATTCCTCAAGCACGCGCGCAGGTTGAACCGTGCGCGCCTCCAACCCGCCCGTTTGCGCCAGCAGTTCCAAAAGTTGCGGAAACAAGCGCCCCACGCCCGCATAGAATTTGTTGGCAAAAACAACTAGCCCGACGCCGTGATGCGGCAGAAAATAAAAATAACTGCCGTACCCGGGCAGCCCGCCACCGTGCGCGACGCCATACCCAAAATGTTCATCATGCCAAACCGCTAACCCAAAGCCATAGCCCGAAACCGCGCGCCATGACGCATCGCCCTTTGTCTTGCGTTCCACCAATTCTTCATAGCGCATCATTTGCTGCATCTCGCGCGCCGTCGCGCGTTTTACGGGTCCGCGTTCCGTGTCATCACGCGGCGGGAACGCGTCAAGCAAAAAATTCATATAGCGCGCAAAATCCGGAATCGTCGTCCACAAGCCCGCCATTCCTGCAAACGCGCCGTCCGCTAAAATCGGTTCGACCTTGTGCTGCTCGTCCTCCCAACGATACCCCAATGCGATGGTTTCAGACGGCACGCGCGTTTTCTCCCACACCGTCGCGTTCATCCCCAACGGTTTCAAAAGACATTTCGTAATATATTTTTGAAATGTCATCCCCGAAACGCGCGTCACGATGCGTCCCAAAATCGCGTACGCGTAATTGGAATATTCGAACGTCACATTGGGCGCGTTGGAAAAGGGAATCCCCGCGCGCAGCCATTTTGTAAATTCGCGTTCCCCAATCGCCATCTGCCGATCCCCCCACGGATTGTCTTCGGGAAAGCCCGGTGACATAGTGAGCAAATACCGCAGCGTAAGCTCTGGCGCGTCGCTTGTCGGATAACGCAAGGTTTTCAATTCGGGAATATATTTTGCGACCCGCTGATCGAGACGCAATTTTTTTTCATCGCGCAATTTCAAAATCGCCATCGCGACAAAACTCTTTGACATGGACGCGATGCGAAAGACCGTCTCGTTCGTCACGGGCGCGTTCGTCTCCACCTCGCGCACGCCCAGCGCGTCAACATGAACCAGTTCATTGTCCATGACGATACCCAACGCGAGCCCAGGAATGTGTTGCTCGTCGCGATACTCTTGCAAGACGCGGTGAATTTCGGGAAACGCGCGCATTATTTTTTCGCGCCGCGATGGATCGGTGAAACCTGCGGGGGAGGGAAATTCGTATGTAGAAATTTCTTGCGCGGAGTGACTTTGAGATTTTTTCGACATGCCATAGCTGCCTGTATCGGAAAATGAACAACCTCGTTCGTAATGAACGAGGTTGTTTATACCACAAATTTTCCGCGAGACGCGTCACACTGCGCGCGGCGGATTTGCAATCCGCCGCTTTCCTATCGGGATTGCAAATCCCTCGCGCGCGAGAAAAGGGCGCGCGCAGAAAGGGCTACGGACCAAACGGCGATTTGCCCGCCAACAAGCGCGTCACATCAAAATACGAAATGACGAAAATCATCATCAGCAAAAACACAAAGCCCGCGAGATGAATGTACCCCTCTTTGCGCGGATCCAGTTTGCGCCCGCGCATCACCATTTCCGCCAACACAAAGACCAGCCGCCCGCCGTCGAGTCCCGGAATCGGCAAGAGATTGATAATTGCGAGGTTCAGCGACAACACGCCGACCAACGTAATCACAAACGCCAGCCCGCCGCTCGGCACACCTTCCCCAACAATCTGCACAATGCCAACGGGCCCGACGACCCCCGAATTTTGGCCGCGCGCCATATTCGCAAACAGATCGCGGAACGCGCGCGGCACCGAAGTCAGCGCGTTGTACATTTGCGTACTCGCCTCGCCAATCGCGGGAAGGAAACCAAAATGGAAACTCAAACCGAGGGTCGCCTGATCGGCAGGCAGATCAGCGGGGATGGTCATTTTCGTTTGACGCGGTTCCCCATCGCGGATGTAACGCACAATCGCAATCGTGTTGACTTTGTAGTGATCGAGAATGTGCGCGGCGAGGGCGTTTTCATCATTCAAGAGACCGATGCCACTTTCTGTCGGCAGCGCGGTAAAGTCGCCCACGCGCACGAGCGAATCCCCCGCGCGCAATCCTGCTTTTTCCGCCAGCGAACCGGGTGCCACACTCGCAATTTTCGCGCCAACATCCTGCGAAATCGCGACGCCGATAATGCACGGCGGATCGTCCGAAGGGCGCGGCGTCAATTGCACATCAAAGCGCGTCGTGCTAACCGCGCTCGCGCGTTCGACGCCGAGCGTCACTTGTTTGCCGCATTGACTCGCCAACGCGTTCGCCATTTTTTGACGACTGCCATTCACATCCACGCCGTTCACGGAAACAATCACATCGCCCGCCGTCAAGCCCGCGATTGCCGCAGGCGAGCCCGCGTTCACGCGCACGATATTTGTATTCGCCGCCAACGTCATTTGCGGCACTATCATCGGCAGCAAGATAAAAACCAAAAACGCGAGAATAAAATTCATCGTCACGCCCGCCACCAAAATAATCGCGCGCTGCCACGCGGGTTTCGAGACAAACGCGTTCGGCGCGTTGGACGAATCATCTTCATTCATTCGCACATACCCACCGAACGGAATCGCGTTCAGAGTAAATTCTGTGCCCCGATCCAACAACTGCACTTGACTCGCCATCGCCGTGCCGCGTGCTTCATCACCAATCGGCGCGATGCTCGTCAAAATTTCTTGCCCATTTTCCTCTTGCGTTTTGTACGTCACCCACGAACCTGTGCGTAATCCTTCGGGCAATTGAAATTTTTTCGGAATAACGATCTTGCGGCCTTGAATTTCAATCAAGCCGTTCGTTTTCCAAAACGTCAAAAGGCGCGGCGGAAAGCCAATGCCAAATTCAGGCGCTTCGACGCCAAAGCGTCGAGCTGCGAGGTAATGTCCCAATTCATGCACGATCACCAAAATTCCAATGATGATCAAAAACAACGGAATCGTTTGCCAAATGGGTAATGCTTGCATTTTGTATCCTTTCGTTGGACAATTTCCAAAATTGTCGTACTCTCCAAAATTATAACATGCGCGCGCGGCGAGCGCATTAAAGCGGCGTGAGAATATTCCCCAACGTACGACAAATTTGTAATTTGTCGCTGGGGGACAAATTACAAATTTGTCTTACAACGCCAACGCAAACCGATTATGCGCCTCAATCACAGGCCTCATCTCCAACGTAACCACCCTTCCATCTTCCACCACCACGCGCCCATTGATCACCGTGTATTTTGCTTTCTGCGGCGCACAAAACATTGTCGCCGCAACGGGATCATGCAGCGCGCCCGCGTAATCCACTGTATTCAAATCAATCGTAAAAAAATCCGCGCACTTGCCCACTTCCAACGATCCAATATCGTCGCGCCCCAAAACTTTTGCGCCACCAATTGTCGCGATTTCCAATGCCTCGCGCGCCGTCATCCATTCGTTTGCGCGCAACGGATCCGATTGCGACAACAAAAACAATTTCCGCGCGCCTTCGGGCGGCAGCAATCCCAGTTTCAAACGCGCGAGCAGCATCGCTTGGCGCGCTTCGAGCAAAAGATGATTGCCGTCATTGCTCGCAGAACCATCTACGCCAAGCCCCACATTCACGCCAGCTGCAAGATATTCTTTTACAGGCGCAATGCCCGACGCGAGCCGCATGTTCGAGGAAGGGCAATGCGCAACACCAACTCCCGCGCGCGCGAATTGGCGAATCTCGTCCGCGTCCACATGCACCGCGTGCGCGAACCAAACATCCTCGCCCAGCCAATCCAACGTTTCCATAAACGCGACAGGACGCAATCTATATTTTTCGAGCGTGAACCGTTCTTCGTCCAACGTCTCGCAAAGATGCGTATGCAAGCGCACATGATACGCCCGCGCGAGTTTCGCCGATTCTTGCATCAATGTCGTCGTCACGGAAAATGGCGAACACGGACCCAACACCACTTGCAACATGGAACCGCGCGCTGCGTCGTGATACGTTTCAATCACGCGACGCGAATCATGCAAAATCGCGTCCTCGTCCTCTACACAATCATCAGGCGGCAAGCCCCCTTGCGATTCACCGAGCGACATCGAGCCGCGACACGCATGAAAACGCACGCCGATTTCGCGCGCCGCGGCAATTTGATCGTCCACGCGGCAGCCGCTTTGAAATAGATACGAATGATCAAAAACCGTTGTGCAGCCCGACGCCGCGAGTTCCGCTAATCCGATCAACGTACTATTGCGCGTCGCCTCTGGTGTGCGTTTCGCCCACAAACGATAATGGACTTGGAGCCACGAAAATAAATTATTATTTTGCGCCGCAGGCAAATTGCGCGTCAAGGTTTGATCAAGATGATGATGCGTGTTGATGAATCCAGGCAAGACAATTTGCCCGTCCAAATTCAAAACCAGATCGGCGGTCTGCGGCAAATCTTTCGTTGCGCCGACATGTGTAATAATTCCGTCACGCGCGAACAATCCCGCGTTCTTTATTTCGCGCCGCTGTCCATCCATCGTCACCAGCATCGTCGCGTTTTTTGCGAGCAGCGTTGACATTAAAACAAATGCTCCTCGCTCACCCGCGCTCCCGCCCCCGCGCCGCTCACCACCACCTCTTGCACATCGCCAAATGCTTTCAAGCGATTCGCGATTTCCTCCGCGTCTTTTGCTTCTATCAAAACATGCACATTCGGTCCCGCATCCAGCGTGTAATACGCGTGCAATCCTTCCTCGCGCCACAACCGCACTGCGTCCATCACGCGCACCGTCCCCGGTGCCCAATAAAAAATCGGTGGGCGGGAAGTCATGGCGAGCATGTGCAATTCCATCGCTTCCGCCTCAATCTCTGCGCCCATCCCTTTCAAATTTTTGTTCAACAGTTCGCGTCGCACTTTGTGATAGCGACTCGGCAAACGCGAAATCCGTTCGCCCAAAAACGGACTCGTGTTCACAGCTGCATGCCCTTCCGTCGAACCCACTTTTTTCGCATCACGCGAAACAATCGCGATCACATCTTGCAATGCCCACGCGTCGGGCGGAAGCAATTGCCGCGCATACGATTGATCGCTGGTCGAAGTCACATTCGTCGCCGCAAGCCATTCGACAAAGCCCGCAGGGATCGAGCGCGCCGCGCTGCCCGAACCATGCCGCGCGAGAATGGAAAGCGCGCGTTCGCTCAATTCCAAACCCGCCGCGCGCGTTCCCGCCAACGCCAATGCCGCATACGCAGACGCGCTCGATGCGAGACCCGTCGCGCTTGGAAAATTATTGCGCGAGTGAACACGCGCGCACGAATTTATTTTTGCCTCTGCGCGAATCCGCTTGAGTTGTTCGATCACGCGCGCGCGTGTTTTTTCATCGGCTGGTTCGCCGCCGACAAAAATCTCGTCGTTCTCGAACACGTCATCAAATTCAACCGTCGTTTCCGTCGTCAACGCGTCCAGATTCATCGAAAGCGAATCGTTCAACGGCATCCGTAAACGCGCATCGAAATTGCCCCAATATTTAATAAATGCAATATTGGAATTTGCAATGGCTGTGGTTTTGTTGGACATGAAAAATTTTTTCCTCAAAGACCAACCGCCCGCGCGCGTGGATTTGCAATCCACGCTGGATTGCAAATCCAGCCGCGCGGGCGGGGAATAATATTTTTACGAACGCTTATCGTTTGAGCATTTGACGCACAGCATCAAGATTTTTATCCATCTGGCGCGGGTTCAAATCAAATTCCCCCGCGCGCGGCGCGGCGTTCCGTAGGGCTTGTTCCAAGACATTGGGATTTATGTAGTTACGTTCAATCAGAAAAACAATGTCCGCCAAATCCGACTCGTTGCCGCGATCTAATTTGCTTAAAGCAATCGCGTACGGATCAAAAACGTACACCTGAATGTTTCCGTACTTGCCAACGGTGACATGGCGCTCGGCAAAATTCATAGGCAGTGGAATCATGTCATCCAGCGGAACCGCTTCAACCTTCAAACCCATTTCATTTGCCAGCGCGTCAATCGCGCGTTGCAATTCCGTCCACCGAATCGGCATGTCATGCCCCACATAATCAATATCCAGCGTCCGACGCGGACTATCCAGCAGCAACAGCGCGCCACCGCCGACGATGTAAAGCACAGCGGGCTTTGTGTAGCGTTTGCCCAATTCTTGAAGAAACGCGTCAACCTCCACGCGTGTCAGTTCGCCTGCCACACGCGCTCCTTACGTTTGCGCTGCCATTCCAAGTATTCAAGCCAAGTGCGCGCCGCATGTTCGTAGGTTCCCACCCAATTCAATTCAAGCCCAGTTGCTTTTGCATTTCGTTCTCCGACTTGCACAAGCGATTGTCGAACATCATCCCTCACCTCCAAACTCAATTCGCGGCTAAACAAATCAGGTAACTCACCTTGAACCCCAAATAAATTTTGCAATCGTCCCGCATATTTTTTTTGCAGCAGCAGCGCAGCTGTATAAAACAATTGCAGCGTTGCGCGCGCCTCCCCGTCCAAACGCGCCGCCGCAACGCGCGCCTCATTCGCCAATTCAGGATGCCGCAGCAGCAACGGGATAATTGCCGAACGCACACGCGCGTCCTCCGACTGCGCCAAACCTGCCATCAGCGCGGCGGGCGACAGCGCGCGCGCCGGGTCATTTTGAATGCCCCCCGTGAGGAACGGCACATCGAGCGCATCCAGCGCGCCGACAAGTTCATCATCAAGAATTGCAATCTGCTGATCCTCTACCATCACTCCTCGCTTTAATTCAGTGTAGCACGCACGGCGACGAGTTCCAAATAAAATTTTATGCGGGCAGATCGCCCGCCAAGACGAGTTGCCCCGCTTGCGAAAAAAGATAGCCCTCTGCCTTTTCATCCCGATCAAAAATCCAAACCAGATCAAAACGTTCACCATCCCATTCTTTTGGCACTGCCGCGCGATTGTTTTCACTTAACGGAACATGCCGCGCCGCGTGTGCGAGCTGATCATGTTCCCAACAAATCAACACGACGCCTTGTTTGTCAAGAACGGACACGATCATGTCATTTTCCTGTCCCTTGAGAAAGTAAAAATTCGCTTGCGCAGTGTCCGCGAGTTTTTCCAACAACGGCGTGATGGTCTGCTGCGGACGCGACGATTCGCTTCCCGATCCGATGCCCATTGCATAAATAAAATTCGGCATCGCAAACTGTGGATTCTGAAATTTTCCAGCGGTGGGCGCAAACAAAACGGCAAGCGCGCCCGCGCGCATCCAGCCGCGCACAGCGAGTGCTTTGTTATCATGCGCGCCGTGAGGTGTAACTCCATGCGGCGGCGGATTGTCAGATGGTTTTTCAGCGTGACGGATGAGCATGATCTTTGTGGGCAACATGACGCGTATTATACGCGCTTTATTGACACCCTGCCGAACGGTGTTATGATGTTTTCGCAAGCGGTCAGTTGCGCCGCGTGTTGCCAGAGCCGAATCGTCCCCAACTGAATACACTTTTCGTCCACTGCCTCATCACCACTTTTTTATAGGTTGGTGACGCTCTCGATGAGAGCGTAGCACGCGACGAGTAAAACCGACTGGGTGATTGTTCCAATATGTCGGTTTTTTTATTTTCTGTGAACGGTGCGACAAATTTGAAATTTGTCGTACATTTTCAACAGTACGACAAATTTCAAAATTGTCGCACGCATTCAGCGGAGAGATACGATGGATTTCAAAAATGTTCGCCATTTGCGCGAGGTGTTGGTCACGGATGCAAAGGGCAAGACAATGAGCATCATGCAATACTCGTCGCAAAACGCGTCGCACTTTCGCCCAAACTTTGCCGAGGTGCCGCTAGCGGATCAAGCGCGGGCGCGGGAATTGTATCTCTTGTGGGGAGGCAGCCGCCGCGAGAATATGCGAATCGGTTTGCCGATCATTCTGCCGGATCGCTAATCGGGGCGTTCCAAATCAAGCAAGAGGAAAGGAGTACGGAGCGAGTATGGAAATTTTGAAAATTCAGAGTTCGCACGGGCTTACTACCACCATCACTGCACAACGCCCCGCAGGCGCGCACACGTACCATCTCAATTGCAGTCACTTTCACACCGCGCATCGCGATTGGCAGCGAAACAACGCGACGGCGGAACGCGCGCTCGGCGTTATGACGCTCGATTTTGAGCGCATTTGGATAACGACGGATGAAGTGGTCCAAGTCGCTGCAGCGATTCAAGCTACCCGTTCACCTCTCACGCTCAACTTGACCGAGAGCAAGGGCACAACATGAATTTAGCACCCATTCATTTCATTCGCGAAGTTTTGGTCGCGGACTATACGGGCAAACAGACGCCGACGATGCAGGCATCCTCTTCCAACGCCTCTTGCGTGAACCCAGTCTATAGAGCCGCGGCGTTCTATGAAAGCGATGAGCTGCGCGCGTACTATCACGCGCTCGGCGGAGGTCGTCACGAGGGCGCGCAAATGGGTTCGACCATCATCATTCCAAATCGCTCACGCTGGGAACAACTTTGGCGCATCGCGCCCGACCAAGTGCAAGTGATTGAAAACGGACACGCGGCGACAGCAGATGCGTTGGATACAACGCCACATACCCTCCAACACGAAAAGGCAAGTAACCGCAATCGCTTGATCAGGAATTAGGCGCAAAGGGAAAAAATGGATCACACGCAAGAAAAAGAATATCAGGAACTGGTGCGCGGCGTTGCAACCTACCTCCTCTTGGGAAAGAGCAATCCGCTGACAGATCCGCTTTCGCTCGCAAACCAATACGCGCTCGATGTTGAAAAGGTGAAGGCGGATATCGATGCGATTGTTCGATCCGAGCATACCAAAGTCGGCGGCGTGTTTGAAATCCTGCCAATTACAAAAAGTTTTTCAACGCAAGGAGTAATCCCGTGAATTTGGAACACGTTCATTTCATCCGCGAAATTATTGTTTTGGACAAACGCGGCAGAAAAATTCCCACGATGCAAATTTCCTATGCCAAACCATCTGAAACACAACCCAAGTTTCAAACGGTGCCGTCAAAGTTCCAAAAGGAAATGCGAATCCTCTATGAAGATATGGGGGGCGGGCGCCTCAAAGAATGGCAGGTCGGTTTGACAATTATGATTCCTCATTCCGCGCCCTGATGAGATGCCACGCACTTGCAAGTGCGTGGCATCTCATCTCGGAAGTTGCACAAAAAACGTCGCGCCCTCGCCCACTTTACTCTCCACCCAAATTTTTCCACCGTGCGCGTCCACTAACGCTTTCGCAATCGCGAGCCCGAGTCCCGACGAACCTTCTTGCGTCGAGCGCGTTTGATCGCCGCGATAAAAACGTTCAAAGATACGCGGCACATCGTCGGGCGCGATGCCCTCGCCTGTATCTCGCACCGACAGCAAAATCGCATCGCCGCGCGTTTCCGTGGCGAGATTTATTTCCCCCCCCCCTTGAGTATGTTGCAGCGCGTTGCTTACGAGATTGTCCAACACTTGTGTCATACGCGCCTCGTCAATGTTCAACGCGGGGAGCGACGCGTCTGCCTGCACTTGCAGCGCGATTTTTTTCTGTGCGGCTTGCGGCGCAAACCGAGTCGCCACGCGCTGCAACAAATCGCGCGGCGATATTTCCTGCCGATTCAAAACGAGCGCGCCCGCATCCGCCAGCGACAACGTTCGCAAATCTTCGACGATGCGTTCCAGTTGCTGAATCTCATCGTACACCGCATCCAACCGCTGCGGTGTCACCTGCAAATCGCCCGTTCGCATCGCATCGAGGTAACCGCCGATCACGGTCAACGGATTGCGTAACTCGTGTGCAATGTCCGCCGTCATGTGACGACGCGCTTGATCAGAACGAGCCAAGTCCGCACTCATTTGATTGAACGCGTTGGCTAAATCCCCCACTTCATCGCGCGATTGCACGCGCACCGTTTGTCCCAATTCCCCTTTTGCCATGCGCTGCGCCGCGTGCGTCAATTCTTGCACGGGTCGCGTAATCGTCCGCGCCAGAACGACGCCTAACACAATCGCCAAAATCGCCGCGCCCCCCGCAGAAATCAACAACGTGTTTAAGGTGCGTTCGATAAATTGTTCCTGCGCGCGATTGCGCGGAAAGGGGCGCGCGCGCGGCAAAACAATTCCGATCACCTCTCCATCCTTGAGAATTGGGGTGCCTTCGCTCAACAACGCCGCAGGCACAGGTTCACCCACGCGAATGCCCTCGCTCGGCACAACCGCGTTGCCCTGCGCATCCGCCAACCCAAATAGCACAAGGCGCGTTTGGGTAGTGGTTTGAAGTGGCGGCAGCGCGCGCCGTTCGTACACGGTTTTATCCAAGCCCACCAACGTCCCCTTTTCCGCATAATACTCTGTGGCAAAGGCGATAAATTCGTCTTGCGCTTGCTGCCCCACAAAGCGCGTAAATTCATTCGTCGCCGCGTACCAACTTAACACGGCGACCAGCGCAATCGCGCCCAGCGACACCGCCAGAAACGCAGCAACCAATTTCAACGTCAACGAACGTAGCAATCGAAACATCGTTTCACCCCTACCATCGGCATTAGAGAATGCCTCCTACGCACTGCATTTGCATTGTGCATTAAGCATTTTGCATTTTCATCCCTCATCCTTCATCCGATACCCCACCCCAAAAATCGTTTCAATAAAACGCGGCGTCGTCGCGTCGCACTCTATTTTCGCGCGCAAATTTCGCACATGCACATCCACCGTGCGTTCCACCATCGCAGCTGCCCCCAAGCCATCCAACAACTCGGCGCGCGTAAAGACGCGCCCCGGTGATTCCATCAAGCGCGCCAACAAATCAAATTCGGTTGGCGTGAGATTCACCGCGCGTTCATCCACACGCACCTCGCGTTTTTGTCGATCCAATTGCAAATCCCCTACGCGCAAGATCGTACTCGTAGGCGGCTCGAGTCCCGCGCGCCGTAACTGCGCGCGCACCCGCGCCAACACTTCGCGCATCCCAAACGGTTTCGTCACGTAATCATCCGCGCCAAGTTCGAGTCCAATAACTTTATCCTGCTCCTCCAATTTCGCCGTGAGCAAAATCACCGGCGCGTTCGATTCGCGACGAAACGCGGGCAAAAATTGAAACCCATCCATGCGCGGCATCATTACATCCAGCAGCACCAGATCAGGTTTTTCATAACGCGCCGTATAAAGCGCGTCTTGCCCATTTTCCGCCGTGACCACGCGATACCCTTGCGCGCTCAAATAATCCTTGAGCATCGCGCGCACGTTCGATTTGTCGTCAACGACGAGAAGGGTTTGAGACATTTATGAGCTTGTCATTTCGAGCGGAGCGAGAAATCTCGGTCAGGGCAAAGAGATTTCGGCGATGGTTACATCGCAATCCGCCTACACAGAAACTCTCGATGGTGTGTGCGAGGGAGGAACTGAAAACGCGAATCCTCGCGAATCCCAGCGAATCTACGCGAAAAATTAAGGAACAAAAAATTTCGTGCGGATTCGTTCCGATTCGCGTTGGGTGGCTTGACTCGACACAATAGTTTCTGCGCTCATACAGCCCCTATGGGCTGACCATCTCGAAATGATAGTCAGTTACAATCATACCAAACACTTGTTCAAAAGATGTTAAGCTCCTCATCAAACTCTAATCCACTCTAAACAACTTCTAAACATCTCGCCTCTACAATAAGAGACAAATACTAAATTTGTCTTACGACGAAGGATTCGCATGAAGCGACGCACACTCATTCTCATTGGAATTATTTTACTCGTCCTCATCGGCGCGGGCGCGTTTTATTTTTGGCAGCAGAGCAACGCCCAGCGCGTCGCCGCCACCGCGACGCGTCAAACAGCCGTACTCTCGCGCGGCGAACTTGTTGCCACCGTCAGCGGCGCGGGCAACATCACTGCGCCCCAACAATCGAATTTGAGTTTCGGCGTGAGCGGCGTTCCTGTCATCAAGGTCAATGTGAAAATTGGCGACACGGTGAAAAAGGGCGATGTGTTGGCGGAAGCGGACGCGGTGGAATTGAAAGAACAGCTCAAAACCGCGCAAACGAATTTCGCCAGCGCGCAGGCAAAACTTGATGACTTGAAAGCGCCCGCGACGCAAGACGAATTGACGATCGCGGAATCGCAAGTCAAAGGCGCGCAAGCGTCATACGATTCTGCCGTCGCGAAACTCGACGCGTTAAATGCGCCGCCCACCGCGACGGAATTGCAAGCTGCGCGCGCCTCGCTCGCCGCCGCGCAACTTTCGTACGAAACAGCTGTGGCAAAATCCAAAATGACGAGCGAACAAATTACGGTGCAACGCGCGTCGTTGGAAAAAGCGCGCATCACGTTGGAAGCGGCACAAGCGGCTTACAACGCGGTTGCGTGGCAAGACAGCGCGCCCAGTTCGAGCGCGGCGAAAACGCTGCAAACCGCGACGATTGATTACGAAGCGGCGCTCGCGAATTACAATTTGGACGCAACGGAAATGAACGACAGCGCGTTAAAATCTGCGGAAGCATCGTTCGCCAATGCCAAAAAATCACTCGACACGTTGACGCAGGGCGCAACGGCGGATGAACTCGCGTCCGCGCAAGCTGCGATTGAATCGGCGTCCCAAAAATTATTGGAAGCGAAACAAAATCTCGAAACCGTAAAAACGGGCGCGACGCAAATTGAATTGCTCGCCGCGCAAGCGAGTGTAGATGCCACAACCGCCGCGCTCGCACAAGCGCAACGCGCGCTCAGTAAGTCCAAACTGATCGCGCCGTTCGGTGGCATCGTCGCAACCGTCAATACGTTCGTCGGACAAACCACGTCCGCCGCCGCGACAGCCATGACTTTGGTCAACATCAAAGATTTACAAATTCTCGTCGCGCTCTCGGAAGTGGATGTGGCGCAAGTCAAAAAGGGTCAACGAGTGCAACTCGAGTTTGACGCGTTGAACGGAAAAAATTTCCCTGGACAAGTCATCGCCATTTCGCCGCTGAGCACAAGTTCGCAAGGCGTCGTCAATTTCAATGTTACCGTTGCGTTGACCAATCCCGATCCCGCGATTCTGCCAGGTATGACCGCATCGGCACGCATCGTCATCGCACAGCGTCCCGATGCGTTGATTGCGCCGAGCCGCGCGATTCGTTCACAAGGCACGCGTCGCATTCTCACAATTCTTTTTGAAGGGCGCGAGATTCCCGTACTCGTACAGACGGGTCTTACCAGCGAAACAGGCACGGAAATTTTGAGCGCGACGACGAGCGATGGGCAAGCGCTTCAATTGCAAGATGGCGATACCGTTCTCTTGAATACCACAACTACGAATGCAAATCCAAATCAAGGTGGCGGCTTTGGTCCTCCGGGGGGATTCGCCATTCCAATTCGGTAATAAACTAGACCCCAAGTGTTTTCAAACATACGCGCCTCGATGTGCGTGATCGCGCCAAAACACTTGGGGTCGCTGTGACAATGCCAGTTATTGAAATCGAAAACGTCACCAAAACCTATCAGATGGGCGACAATCAAGTGCGCGCCCTGCGCGGCGTTACGCTCAACATCGAACGCGGCGAAATGGTTGCGATTGTCGGACCATCGGGTTCGGGCAAATCTACGTTAATGAACATTATCGGCTGTCTCGATCAACCGAGTGAAGGTGTGTATCGTCTTGACAAGGTAGATGTTCACAAATTGGACGACGACGCGCTCGCGGAAATTCGCAATCAAAAAATTGGATTCGTGTTTCAAATGTTCAATCTCTTACCGCGCACCACCGCGCTCGATCAAGTCGAACTGCCGATGGTGTACGCAGGCAAACCCGATCGCCGCAAACGCGCGCTCGAGGCATTGACGCAAGTGGGTTTGGGAGATCGCACGCATCATCGCCCCAACGAATTATCGGGGGGGCAGCAGCAGCGCGTCGCCATCGCGCGCGCGTTAGTGAACGAACCCGCGATCATTCTCGCCGATGAACCGACAGGCAATCTCGATTCGCAATCGGGCGAAGAGATCATGAACATTTTCAAAAAACTGAACCGCGAAAAAAACATGACGGTCATTTTGGTCACGCATGATCCCGATGTCGCGGGCATCGCGCAACGGACGATTCGTGTGAAAGATGGGATGATCGCGGTGTGACAAGTCATCAGTGACCAGTAATCAGTGAACTGAATACTGACCACGGACCACGGACCACTGACTACTTTATGAACTTACTCGAATCCACTTGCATCGCGCTCCGTTCGCTGATGGCAAATAAATTACGCGCAGGGCTTACGATGCTCGGCGTGATGATTGGCGTCGCAGCGGTGATTGCATTGATGAGCATCGGGCGCGGCGCGTCACAGGCAATTTCCGATCAGATTCAAAGTATCGGCACGAATTTGTTATTCGTGCGTCCGGGGGCATCGCAGCAGGGGGGGGTGAGACAGCAAGAAGGGAGCGCGGGAACATTGACGCAGGAAGATGGCGAGGCGTTGCAAAATATTGAAGGCATTGTCGCTGTCGCGCCCGAAGTCAATTCGTTCGCGCAAGTTGTGTATCAAGGACTCAACTTGAACGCGCGCGTGCTGGGCGTGACGCCCGAATATCTGGATGCCAGCACCGCAACCCCCGTGAGTGGTGAATTTATCACCGCGGCGAATGTCACTGCGAAATCGCTCGTGGTGTGTCTGGGCAGTACTGTCGCGTCAACGCTTTTTCCTGAACAAGACCCGATCGGTCAAACGGTTCGCATGAATAATGTGCCCTTTCGCGTGGCGTGTGTGATGGAGCCAAAAGGCGGGACAGGATTTTTGAGTCTAGATACCCAAGTGTTTGTGCCGCTCACCACCGCGCAAACGCGGCTCGGACGCGGCGGACGTTTTCGCGGCGGCAACAACGTTGACGTTCTGAATATCAAGCTCACCGATGCGGCGCTGGGCGACGCGGTGACGCTGCAAGTTGGCGACATTTTGCGCGAACGGCATCGCGTCCTTCAAGATGATTTCACCGTGACGAGTCAAGAAGATGTTTTGAGCGCGGCAACTTCCGTCTATGATACGCTCACCATTTTTCTCGGCGGCATCGCGGCAATTTCACTCGTCGTCGGCGGCATCGGCATTATGAACATTATGCTCGTGAGCGTGACGGAACGCACGCGCGAAATTGGGATTCGCAAAGCGGTGGGCGCAAAACGCCGCGATATCTTGATGCAATTTCTCACCGAAGCAACGGTGTTGAGTGTGTTCGGCGGATTGATCGGCACCGCGCTCGGTTGGGGCATTGCAACATTGATGGGGCGCGTGACGTTGGGCACAACGCAAATCACGCCCATCGTTGAAACGAGCGCGATCTTGATCGGCGTCGTCTTTTCGATTTTGATCGGATTGTTTTTCGGAACCTATCCCGCGATACGGGCGAGCGCGCTGCGTCCGATTGACGCGCTGCGGTACGAATAGCGCGGAGGTAAGACCTGACAGGTTTTCATCGCGTGCGCCTCGCGTACACCAATCGCGATGTATCCCGCGCACGCGACACATGAGGCGAATGTGGTAGAAATCTGTCAGGTCTGGAAAACGCGATGCTGATCAAATTCGCGCGTCTCTCATTTCGCGTCATCATCGCCGCCGCGCTCTTGTGGGCAGTCATTTCGATTCCACTACCCTTCCGCGACGAACAAGCGATTTTGTTATTGCGCGTGCCCATCGCAGTGTTTATCTTTATCGTCTATCTTGGCAAGACGTTGTACGACACATTTTTTTACCCACGAAAACCGTAGGACAAATTTCAAATTTGTCCTACTCAAGGAGAAAATATGAAGACAGCATACGTAATCATCGGCGGCATTTTGCTCGCGGTTCTCGCAGGCGCGGGCGGCTTTTTTGGCGGCATGACGTTCGCGCAAGCGCAAGCGCAAAACACCGTCGCCGATTTTGCGCGACAACGCGCGAATCAAAATCAACCAGGGAATACGACGCAAGGCGCGCCGAACGCCGCAAATAATCCGTGCGGCGTTGGTGGAGCGGGCGCTTTCCAACCCAATGCTGGACAGGGCAATCCACAAGGGCAAGGACAACGCCCAGGCGGCGGACAATTCGGCGGCGGCGGCTTTGGCGGTGGCAACTTTGGCGGATTCGGTGGCGCGCAGGTGGGCAATTGTGTTGCGCGCGGTCAAATCAAAGCGGTGAATGGCGATGCGGTGGAAATTAGTACCGCCGATAAAGTGGTCACGGTCAAAGTGAATGACGCGACGGTAATCACCAAAACGGATCGCGGCACGATTTCCGATTTGCAAGTTGGGGATCGCGTGACCGTGTTTAGTCAAGAAACGGGCGACACGCCGACGGCGAGCGGAATACAGTTGCAGCGCAATTTGCCGCAAACGACGCAGTAAGTGAATTGTCATTGCGAGGAGCGCCCTCTGCGACGAAGCAATCTCACACGCGAGTCAGACTGAGATTGCGGCGATGATTACATCGCGTCCCTCGCAATGACGCGGCATCAGTTTCTGTCATTAAACATCACGCCCACGCGTGATGGGGGTCTCGATATGACACTTGCACAGAATTCATGTTGAAACGTTTCGGAATTTTTATTTTTATCCTCACCACAATTTTTTTTGTGGGCGGCAGCGCGCGCGACGCGTTCGCGGCAAATGGATCGAGTCCTAGCGACGCGCTCTTGCCCATCGGTGAAATACAAACCGTCGCGCCCCAATCCGCGCAATGGTACAAATTTGACGTTGGTGGGAAAAAAGCAGCTGTCACGGCAACCCTCGACGCGGATTCGGCAAATGGCTTGCGCCTCGCGATTTACACGCCCGAACAAATCGCGGCGTGGGAACGTGGCGAAGGGTTGAAAGCGATTGGCGTTGGCAGTTCGCAGCCCGCGCATACGCTCGGTTGGAATGGTGTGTTTAATCACGCGGGGACGTACTTTGCTGTCGTGTATAACGACAACGACGCGCCTGTGCAAGTGCGCGTGCGCGTGCAAGGCGATTCCGTGACGGCAAGCGCGCCGCAGCCGAGTCCTACGCGGCGCCCCGATCCCCTCATCCCACCAACGCCTCTCGGTCAAGGAATTAACGGCAAACTCGTTTTTGTTGACGCGGCGGGTGGAACCATTTACACAGTGAATGGCGATGGCACGAACTTGCAGCGCATTACGTTCGGACTCGATCCCGTGTGGAATCATGCTGGCACACAAATCGCATTTGCGCGCCAAGGTCCCGTCGCTGGAATTTTTGTGATTGATGCGGATGGATCAAATGAACGTTTGTTGTATCAAACGCTCGAACCCCGCGCGCCCACGTGGAGTCCTGACGATTCCGAAATTGTATTTTCGTTTCAAGGCGCAACAAAAGGCGGCGGCACGCGTTGTTTTGGCACGCGCTGTTTTGAACTGCCCGCTTCAACGGAATGGAAACTCGGCGCGGTGAATGTGAGTGATGGGGTGTTTCACGACGTTCGTTCCAGCGGCAACGCGTTCACGCCGACGCTCAAACCCGACGGAACGATTGCTCGCAATGAAAACATTATTGCGTACAACGACACGCAAATCGGTTTGATGACCACGACCTCGCGCGGCGAACCTGCCGCGCAGCCATTCCTCGGCGATCTGCGCGTCACCTCTGATTCGTACAATCCCTTACGCATCATGTCGCCGCAGTATTCGCCTGACGGCAAAAAAATAATTTACATGGTGATGCAGCCGCCGACGTGGCAGATCGCGTTGGCGAACGCGGACGGCAGTAACCAACATCTGCTCACGCGCGATGTGACCCTCGCGTACTATCATCCCAGCAACGTCGCGCCGCAATGGTCTCCTGACAATACACAGATTTTATTTTTGTCGAATCGCAACGGCAGATGGGAATTTTTTGTAATGAACAGCGACGGCACGAATATAAGACAAGTTTTGAAAAATGTGACGGATGCAATTTCGATTCGTTATGATTTTCAAGCGGGGCGCATGATGAGTTGGACGAACTAACAATCTTCTCTTGACCTTCAGCTCCTCTGGATAAAACGCCCGAACGCGAAAATCGCGTTCGGGCGTCTTGTTTTTTTACGCGCAGAGTGAGCAGCAATCAGGAGCTACGCCAATTCCAAAAATACGCGTGGATGTTGTTGCGCGATTCGCAACAGGGATTTGGCGGGACCGCTCGGTTTGCGTCGTCCTTGCTCCCAATCTTGAACCGTCCGCAAGCTCACACCCATCAATCCCGCGAACGCGACTTGTGACAAGCCAAGCCCTGCGCGAATTTTTTTTGCCGAAGCGGGCGGCTTGAGGACGCGCGTTCGCAAATTTAGTTTGCCAGAGTTGTGCGCTTTGATCTCCTGGATGCCTTGCAAAATTTCCGCGCCGATGTCGCGTTTAGTCATTCTTGAGTTCCTCCACAATCCTCTTTAATATGTGACTCGGGATTTTACTTGCCTCATTCTTGGCGTGGAGTGTGAGGAGCCAGATTCGATGAAAACCATACCTTATTATACGGCATTGCCGTAGAGCGTGTCAAGAAAATTGTTCGGGGGGTCTTGTTTTTCCCATTCGCACATTTCGATATAATCAAGCTCGCTCATGCTCTACCTCGAACACGCCACGCTTTACACCCCTGCAATTCGCCACGACGACGCGGCAATTTTTGTTCAAGACGGAATCATAAAAACAATCGGCGCAAGCGACGCGCTCCCCTCCCCACCCAACGCGACACGCATTGATGCGCGCGGCAAAATCATCACCGCAGGATTTATTGATTTACAACTTAATGGCGCGTTCGGGGATGATTTCACGGCGCATCCCGAAACGATTTGGCGCGTGGCGGAAAAATTGCCGCGCTATGGTGTCACATCCTTTTTGCCGACGATTATCACTGCGCCCCCAACCCAAATTGACGCGGCGCGTCATGTTTTGCAAAAGCGCCCGCGAATCTTTCGCGGCGCGGAACCGTTGGGCTTGCATCTCGAAGGTCCTTTTCTCAATCCGCAAAAAAAGGGCGCGCACAATCCCGCGTATTTGCGCGCGCCGAATTTAGATCTGATTCGCGATTGGTCACGCGAAAATAATGTATGGCTCGTTACACTTGCGCCCGAATTGCCGAACGCGCTCGAACTCATCAAGACGTTGACAACACGCGGCGTCGTGGTCAGCTTGGGACACACAATGGCGGACGTGACCGAAGCGAACGCGGGATACAATGCGGGGATTCGGTACGCGACGCATCTGTTCAATGCGATGCCACCACTTGATCATCGTGCGCCAAACGCGGCGGGCGCAGTGTTGGCGAATCCAGAATGGATTACAGGTTTAATTCCCGATGGGATTCACGTGCATCCCGCGTTGGTGAAAATGATTTGGCTCGCGAAAGGGACGCTTGTAAATCTGGTGAGTGACGCGATGGCGGCGTTGGGGATGCCGTCAGGCATCTACCCGTTGAATGATTTTGACGTGATCGTTACCGAACGCGACGCGCGTTTAGAAAATGGCACGCTTGCGGGCAGCATCTTGCCCCTCGATCAAGCCGTACGAAATTTTATCGTCTATACAAATTGTTCGCTCGCCGACGCGTTCGCCACCGTAACGACAACACCCGCGCAACTCTTGAACCTTCAACACGAACGCGGACACATTGCGGAAGGAATGATTGCGGATTTGGTGATGCTCGACGACGCGTTGAATGTGGAAATGACGATTGCGCGGGGGGAAATTGTTTATGCCGGGTAAATTCAAAACCCGTTTTTGTTAAGATGTCATTCTGAGCGGAGCGAAGAATCTCGGTTTGGGCAGAGAGATTCTTCGCTCCGCTCAGAATGACAAGACAGGTGTATGCTCCAACAATCCTTTCTCTTTCAAGAAATCCACCAACAACCCAACGTCCTCGCGAATTTATTCGCCGTTGAACGCGCGAACATTCAGCGCGTCGCGGATGAATTGAAAACGCGCCACATCACCCACGCCTTCATCGCCGCGCGCGGGACGAGCGACAACGCGGGACGCTACGCCCAATATCTTTTTGGCGCGGTCAACGCGTTGCCTGTTGGACTCGCTACGCCATCGCTCTACAGCATCTATCATCGCCCGCCGAAATTTCAAGACGCGTTGGTGATTGGCATTTCGCAAAGTGGGGCGAGTCCCGATATCGTTTCGGTTGTGGCAACGGCGAGAGCACAAGGCGCGGCAACTTTGGCAATTACAAATGTTCCCAATTCGCCTTTGGGAAAATCTGCCGATTATGTGATTCCGTTGCACGCAGGCGAGGAACACTCTGTCGCGGCGACGAAAACGTACACGACGCAATTGATGGCGCTCGCGCTGTTGTCGGCAAGTATGGCACACGATGCAGAAATGTTTGCGGTGTTGGAAAAAATTCCCGCGCAGATGCAAAATGTTTTACTTGTGAATGATGAAATTGCGCGCGTGGCAGAACGCTATCGGTACATGCAAGTTTGTGTGGTGATTGGACGCGGATTCAATTATGCGACGGCATTTGAAACGGCGTTGAAAATCAAAGAGTTGACTTATGTACTCGCGGAACCGTACAGCAGCGCGGATTTTTTGCACGGACCTGTGGCGTTGATTGAAGAGGCGTTTCCGACGATTGTAATTGCGCCTTCGGGGGTGATGAATCAAGAGTTGGAAAAATTTGTGAGGGCGCTGAATGTGCGCGGCGCGGAGGTGATTGCGATTAGCGATGTCCCCGAAATTTTGAAACTCGCCCGCATCGCGCTGCCGTTGCGCGCGACGGTCCCCGAATGGGCGTCGCCGTTAGTGAGCATCGTCGCGGGACAATTGCTGGCGATGCACTTGGCGAACGCGCGTGATTACGATGTGGATCGTCCGCGCGGGTTGCGAAAGGTGACGGAGACGCATTGAGCGAAAAAAATCAAAACCCGATTTCTTGCGAACACAGTTCGCGTACGAAAACGGGTTTTGATTTTTTTCAGGGTTCCCCAAAATCAGGAATTGGCAATGATTCGCCATCGCGCAGCGCGGACTCGTGCGCCACAATCCCTGGCGCGTTATAGCGCGCCGCTTGCCATACATGATTCGGGGGCAATTGCATGGTCACGCACGCGCGCACAAAATCATCTACGAGAAATTGATGCGAACCCTCGTGACCATTAATCAATCCCGCAAATTCCTGTGGCAAGCGTTCAAGCGGATGAACACGCGCAAATCCTGTTCGATAATCGCGCACGAGTTCCTCATGCAGTCCTTTTCCAACTAATCCCGCGCGGTCAGCGTCTGTCATATCCCCGTCCGCGCAGACCAATAAATCGGTCACATCTTCAGGTTCTTGCGAATCCACGCGATTCCACACTTTGCCGTTGCCTTGTTCTTCGTAACTGCCCAGTGTGCCATATAAACTTATCCGTACCGACGTGGCGCGTGGGTTTTCGCTCCAACCGACGCGGCGAAATTCATTGAGGCGCGCCATGCCGCCGCCTGATGTGCGAAACAACGCGGTCTCGTTGCTAAAGTCATTTTGCCACACGCTCACCTCGCGTAAAAATACGCCGTCATTTTCCCGATCCTTGTAACCCAAACAGGAAACGCGGGTGAGACGTTCGTTCGTCGTGGAAACGATCATGCCGACGCTGTGCGTGGGATAGAGCATTGGCGGAAAACTCGCATATTTTTTCCAGTCGTCCCCATGCGCCCACTGGAACACATCGTTAAAGCCGTGTGACATGTCGTGCAAGTACTCGGCTTCGCCGTACACAAACTTTCCAAAATCGCCGCGCGCAAAACGTTCGCGGCAGTACAACGCGGCGGGATAGTAATAGGTCGTTTCACCGAGCATGTACATTTGTCCCGTCGTTCTCACTGTTTCAATGAGCGCTCCGAGCTCTTCCAACGTGATCGCGGCAGGCACAGCAGAATAGACATGCTTGCCTGCGCGCAGCGCCTTGATCGCCATCGGTGCGTGCATCCAGCGTGAAGTAAAAATACACACCGCATCTACATCGCTCGCCAGCATTTCATCAAGCGAATGAAACGTTTCCATCGCGCCGTACATATCTTGCGCGTACTGCAAGCGCTCGGGCATCAGGTCTGCCACCGCGACGGCGCGCACGTTCGGATGCGCGCGAAAGAGGGGAATAAATTCTGTGCCAAAGCTTGTGCCAACAATTCCAATTTTTATTTTATTCATTTGGAGTGTGGCATATTATCGCGCCAATTCGAGTTTCTGCGCGCGGGGCATCTTGCAATTCGCAAACAAAAACGTATGATTCGACACCATGAGCGCCATTTTTGGCATTGTCAATCTGAATCGCGCGCCGTGTGAGCAACGCGATTTGGAACGCATGCACGCCGCGTTGTTGATGTACGGGCGCGACGCGGGCGGGACGTGGCGCGCGGACGAAATTGGTTTAGGGCAATGTTTGGCGCGCGTGACGCCGCAGGACGCGTATGAAGATCAGCCGTTGTTCAGCGCGGACAAACAAATCGTTCTCGTGAGCGACGCGCGGTTAGACAATCGCGCGGAATTGGCGCGGGCATTGGAAATTTCGCATGCGCGCGTGCTGCCCGACAGCGCGTTGATTTTGCGCGCGTTTGAAAAATGGAATACCGATTGCGCGCGACATCTGATTGGCGATTTTTCATTCGCACTGTGGGATGCGCGTGAGCAAAAGTTGTTTCTCGCGCGCGCGCCGTTCAGTGGACGCGCGTTGTTTTATCACACGACGCCGCGAATGTTCGCGTTCGCGTCCATGCCGAAAGGGCTGCACGCGTTGGCGCACATTCCGCGCGCGTTGGACGAGGATTATCTCGCAGATTATTTAGCAAGAACGCCGAGCGCGCCAGAAAAAACTTTTTATCGCAACATTCCGCGTTTGTTACCGGGGCATTCGCTAATTTTGCGCGATGGAAAAATTCAAACACAAACTTTTTGGCAATTGGATTTGAAGCGCGAACTTTGTTTTACGCGCGATGAGGAATATCTGGACGCGTTCAACAACGTGCTGGAGCGCGCGGTGAGCGATGCGTTGGCGAGTACGGCGCACGTTGGAATCATGGTCAGCGGCGGACTCGATTCCAGTTCGCTTGCGAGCATCGCCGCGCCGCTGCTTGCGCGTGAGGGCAAACACCTCGCAGGTTTCACCGAAGTGCCGCGCGCGAATTTTGACGGCGCGGTGTATGACGGTAGATACGCGGATGAAACACCGTTCGTGCAAGCGTTGGCGCAGCGGCACGAAAATTTATATTTGCATTTGGTTCGCACGGACGGACATTTTTATTTGGAGAATAGCGTCGCGTTTTTTGAGGCAACGGAAATCCCGTTTCGCAATGCGTCGAACCGCGTGTGGTACGAAGAAATTTTGCGGCAAGCACAAGCGCAAGAGGTGAATGTGGTGTTGAACGGGGGACAAGGGAATTTGACGATCAGTTGGTACGGCGATGGCTTGCTGCCGCAATTGCTGCGCGCGGGCGATTTGCCGCGCGCGTGGCGTGAAGCGCGCGCATTGTATCGGCGCGGTGTCACGACTTCCTCCATGCGCGGCTTGATTGCTTTCGGCGTGATGCCGCGTTTGCCCGATGTTTTGTTTGGCGCAGTGAACCGTTCGCGCGGCAGGGGCAATTCATCCCGCGAGGCATGGCGCGAGTATTCCCCCATTCATCCCGATTTTTATTGCGCGCAGCGCGTGAAGGAACGCGCGCGAGAGGGTCAACAAAAACGCGCCACACGTACGCGCAGCGACTTGCGGCAAAATCGCGCGGATACTTTGGTTGGCACGAGTGCGGCGGCCGACGGCTTTGGCGCGGGCTATCAAGCATTGTTCGGCGTGGAACAGCGCGCGCCTGCCACCGACCAACGCGTCGTGGAATTTTGTTTCGCGCTGCCCGAGGATCAATTTTTGCGCGACGGACAGCGTCGGTGGCTCATTCAACGCGCGATGCAAAATCGTTTGCCGCGCGCAATTTTGGAAAATAAAAAGCGCGGCTTGCAGGCGGCGGATTGGTACGAACGCTTGTTTCTCCATCGCGCGGACATTTTGCAAGAAATTGCGCGTTTGGAAAAAACGGACCTCGCCGCGCGCGCATTCGATTTGCAACGATTGCGCGCGTTGGTGGAACAAATGCCCGAACAAGTGACCGACATCGGACGCGCAATGCGGGATTATCGCGGCGTGTTGGAAATCGGTTTGATGACGGCGCGGTTTGTGCGGTGGGTAGAAGAGAAGGATGAAGGATGAAAATGCAGAATGCAGAATGCTGGATGCTGGGTGCTGGGTGAAAGATGGGTAGAGATGTTTCGGGGAAACGTTCTTTTTTCGCTGAAATGTCTCGGGCGATGGGGAAATGTCTTGATGGAATGAAGGTAGAAAAAATGCGATGGCATTACGAGTACGCGGGCTTGCGCGTCAGTTCGGAAATTGAAATTTCGGAATGGCGGGTGTTTGAACGCGCGGGGGAATGGGAACAGGCGGACGTTTCGATTGTTTTGGAGGATGCGCGTGAGCCATTGACCGCGTTTTCCGCGTCGAGTATTTCGCGCAAAGAGTACGAATTTTATTTAATGCATGTTGGCGCGTATCGGATTCGCGGGGGCTGCGAGATTGTGGTGACGCCCGAGCGCGGCGCGGGCGCGCGCGAAGTGCGCTTGTTTTTGTTGGGGACGGCGTGGGGGGCGTTGTGTTATCAGCGCGGCATTTTTTTATTGCACGCCAGCGTTGTGCGTGTGAATGAATATGCGCTTGCGTTTTGCGGACCTTCGGGCGCGGGCAAATCGTCTTTGGCAGCGGCAATGGTCGCGCGCGGGTACGAAATGGTAAGTGATGATTTGTGCCGCGTGGATTTTGCGGACGACGGGCACGCGGTGGTGTATCCTTCTGCGCCGCGCATGAAATTGTGGGAGGACGCGCTGGCGCAATTTCAATACGGGGAAACCGAATTGGAACACGATTATTTTCGCGCACATAAATTTCATGTGCCGCTGCGCGAGGCGATTCCGTCTGAACCGTTTGCACTGCGCGCGGTGTATGTGTTGGAATGGGGTGAGTTGAACCTTGAGCGACTGCGCGGCGCGTACGCGTTACAGCATCTCGCGCGCAATGCAACGTACCGCGCGCATTTGCTCGAACCGATGGGCTTGTACGAGGAACATCTTGCGCGCATGGCGGAACTGGCGCGGCGTGTGCGCGTCTTTGCGTTGACGCGTCCGAAAGCGTGGGAGACGTTGGAGAGGACGATCGAGCTGTTTATGTAGGCGGTGCGCATCTTCCGAAGAATAAAATTCATCGGCAAACGAAGGAAAGAAGGAACCCAACAAACGAAAACCATTCGTCACGAGAACGTGGCGGGAATGAAAGCTCCTTCGTTGGGCGCTTTTTTCCCTTCGTTTGCCGTTGTTTTCCAAACTACGGACTACGCAAGCCCTTGACGCGCAATTCTTTTGCCTTCATAATTTGCCCATTCCCCTATGAATACACAATCTCCCATTCAACCAACATTCATCGTCACCCGTGTCCGCGAAGTGAAATTCGACCAGTTGGACGACGAATTTTACGCGGTGGATTCCAAAGCGGGTTCTTTTTACAATATGAATGAAACGGGCAATCGCGTTTGGGAATTGCTCGCCGCGCCGCGTTCCGTCAACGCGTTGTGCGCGCAAATTCAAAACGAATATCGCGTGGATGCGGATACTTGTTTGCGACAAGTGACGGAAATTTTATGCAAGTTGCGCGACGCGGGTTTGATTGAGGCGCAAGATGTGGCGGCTGCGTAGAATGCGACGTATGGCTTGGACGGCGCGCCTTGATGCACTCGAAGCGCTTTTGTTTTTGGCGGCGGCGCGGTTCGCGCTGCGGCTGATGCCTTTCGAGCGCCTGCGTTGGTTTTTTGAACGCGCGCCAAGAAATGAAATTCACGGCGCGGCACGCGAGCAGTTTCGAACGCGCGTGCAGTGGGCAATTGGGGAAGCGAGTTTGTATTTACCAATGGAAACGGTTTGCTTTCCACGCGCGATTGCCGCCCAAGCGATGCTGCGGCGGCGTCATATTCACACAACGTTGTATTACGGCGCGGCGACTTTGCCGACACGCGAATTAAAAGCGCATGTGTGGCTGCAAGATGGAAGCATTGGAGTTGTGGGACATGAAACGGCGGAGCAATACCACATCCTCGCGCGCTATCCGCATGCAAACGATTAACGACGGATTTGTAAAACGGCTAAACGGATAGTCCGCGCGCGGCATCCATTGATCCGTTATAGAATCCGTTGTCAGGTTATTTTCAGAGGAGTCAACTTATCCCCCTGCGTTGGAATGAAATGGAACACGCGCGCCGCATGATGGAGCTCTACGTCCACTTCATGCAGCGCGGCGATGTGGTCATTGATGTTGGGGCGAATATCGGAAACCGCACTCGAATTTTTTCCGAATTGGGCGCGCGTGTCATCGCGGTCGAACCACAAAAAGAATGTGTCCGTCTGCTGTACATTCAATTCCATGACAATCCGCGCGTGACCATTGTGCCGCAAGCGTTGGGCGCAGCGCCGGGGCGCGCAGAAATTCGCATTTGTCAGGAATCGTCAACGATCTCATCGCTCAGTCCAGACTATCCAAGGGTCATGTCAGGGCATCGCGCGTTCAAGCACGTCCACTGGACAAACACCCGAAGCGTTCCACTTACGACGCTCGACGCGCTCATCGCCCAATTCGGTATTCCTGCCTTTACAAAAATTGATGTGGAGGGGTATGAGTCGGAAGTCTTGCAGGGCCTCTCGCAGTCCCTGCCCGCGCTCTCGTTTGAATTTACGCCGTACCTGTTCGAACCCGCGCGCGCGAGCATTGCGCGTCTGGAACAGCTGGATGCCATGCGCTACAACTATGCCCGGATGGAGGATATGGAATTGCGGCTCGACACCTGGGTGAGCGCGGCAGAAATGCTTGACGTGCTGGAGGCGCACGAAAATACGAGCGCGTTTATTTTCGGTGATGTGTATGCGCGGCGGAAAATGCAAACGTAACAAGAATGGGCTTAGGGCAAACGCATTTGAAATTCGCTATGCCTCCGAAGATCTGCGTTTTTGCTTTTGTTTGCCGTTGTTGGCGATGGAGTGCATCGCATAAACAACGGGCACGCGCCAAATCCAAATGCGATTGTCCTGGGAATAGGGCGATGTATTCAGCGCAATAGTTTTGTATAATGTTCAACAAAAGGAATCAGGAGGAAAACGATGTCACACGACGAACAGACCCCAGATAAGATTCAAGAGACGGTTCCCGACGAGACCATTCCACAAAACGCGCCGCCGCGCGAATGGGTCGCGCCAACGTTCGAGCGTATCGGTTTGAAGGAAGCCATGGGCAGTATCAGCGCGTCCGACGCGATTGATTTGTACGGCATGGCAAGTTAGACGGATTGCAAATCCGCGCATGGCTCAACCCATTTCGGCGCGCCCGTTCCTCTCTGTCGTCATGCCCGTCTATAATCGCGCGCGCTATGTTGCCGAAGCGATTCAATCCATCCTCGCGCAGACGTATTCGCATTTTGAATTTTTAATCGTGGACGACGGCTCGACGGATGATTCGCCGCGCCTCATTCGCGAATGGGAGGCACGCGACGCGCGGATTCGCCCCATCTTTTTGGAACACGGCGGCGTTTCGCGCGCGATGAACGCGGGTGTTGCACAAGCGCGCGGTGAGTTGGTCGCGCGCATGGACAGTGATGATATTGCGCTGCCGCAGCGATTTGCCGCACAAATTGAATGGATGCGGTCGCACGAAATTGATGTCTGCGGAAGCTGTATGTATTGTTTTGGGTCGGAAGCGCGCCCCATGTGGTTTCCGGAAACGCATCAAGCCATTCGCCACGAACTCTTGTTTCGCGTGGGAATGTTGTTTCCCACCATCATGCTGCGAACGGAAATTTATCAAGCGCAGCCCATCGTCGAACGCATTCATTTTGACGATTACGAATTGTGCGCCCAAGTCGCGCCGCATTATCGGATGGGAAATGTCCCCCAGCTGTTGATCAAGTATCGTCTCCATGATCAGCAATCGGGCACAATGAATCGTTCGACATTTATAGCCGAAGCGGAAACGATTCGCCGCCGCTGCTTTGACGATCTATTTCCCGACGCGCCGCCTGAAGTGTGGGCGCGCCACATGCGTATCATTGCAAAAAAACCATTTGCGACGCGCGCGGAATTGCAGCGCGCGGGGGAATGGCTCGCGCGGCTCGCCCAACCGCCCGATGGTTTTTTGCGAAAGCGCATGGCATTGCGCTGGCAAGCCGCGTGCCGCGCGTCCGTGTCGAATGTCGCCGAATGTTATGCCATTTACCGTGAATGGCTTGCAAAAATTGATCCCGACGCGGAAGGGGCGGATTTAGAGTTGTAAGGAGGCAATACGAGAAAACCCTATGCCAAACGAAGCATACATTTACGACGCCGTCCGCACCCCGCGCGGACGCGGCAAACAAGACGGCTCGCTCCACGAAGTTCAACCCGTTGATTTACTCGCAACTCTTTTGCGCGCGCTTCAAACGCGGAATGATCTCGACACGTCACAGGTAGATGATGTTGTGATTGGTTGCGTGACACCATTGGCGGAACAAGGCGGCGTGATTGCGCGCGCGGCGGTGCTGCACGCGGGATGGGCGACGAATGTGCCCGGGGTGCAATTGGATCGTTTTTGCGCGTCGGGCTTGGAAGCGGTGAATACGGCGGCGATGCAGGTTCGTTCGGGCTGGCATGAGCTCGTCGTCGCAGGCGGCGTCGAATCCATGTCGCGTTTGCCGATGGGTTCGGATGGCGGCGCGTGGTTCATGGATCCGCGCGTGAATTTGGAAAGCGGCTTTGTGCCGCAGGGCATCAGCGCGGATTTGATTGCGACGCTGGAAGGTTTTTCGCGCGACGATGTGGATCATTACGCGTTGCAATCGCAGCAGCGCGCGGGGTTTGCGGAACAAAATGGTTATTTCAAATCGCGCGTTCCCGTGCGCGATCAGAATGGGTTGCTGATTTTGGATCGCGAGGAACACATTCGCGCAAACACAACGCTGGAACGACTCGGAAATTTATCGCCCGCGTTTGAAATGATGGGGGTGATGGGCTTTGACGCGGTGGCGTTGGATCGCTATCCAAAATTGGAACGTATCGCGCATGTGCATACGGCGGGAAATTCATCAGGCATTGTAGATGGCGCAGCGGCGGTATTGATCGGCTCGAAAGAAATTGGCGAACGCTTGGGATTGAAAGCGCGCGCGCGCATCGTTGCGGGCGCGGTGATTGGAACAGAGCCGACAATCATGCTGACGGGTCCCGCGCCTGCGTCGAAAAAAGCATTGGCAAAAGCGGGGATGAATGTGAACGACATTGATCTGTTTGAAGTGAACGAAGCGTTCGCTGTTGTCCCGATGCGCTTTGTGCGCGACATGAATTTGGATGGCACGGAAAATGTGAATGTGAACGGCGGCGCGATTGCGATGGGTCATCCGCTCGGCGCAACGGGCGCGATGCTGCTGGGAACTTTGTTGGATGAATTGGAACGGAATGATTTGGAGACGGGGCTGGTGACGTTGTGCGTGGGCGGGGGGATGGGGATTGCGACGATTGTGGGGAGAGTGTAAAGTATTCAGTAATCAGTATTCAGTGGCGTCTCGCGTAGTACAGCGCCTTGCGCGCGCCAGATTTTTCAATGTCAATTCATTTTTCTCAAGACGAACAAAATATCGTCACCCTCACCTTCGACCACACAGGTTCGGTCAATGTGATTGACGAGAATTTTTTGCGCGAGTTCGATGAGATAATCCCACGTTTGACGAATGACACTTCACTTGTCGGCGTGATCCTCACGTCCGCCAAAGAAACTTTTTTCGTCGGCGCGGATATTGATATGTTGTTTGGGGTGACGGACGCGCAGTTGGCGTATGACATGGCGCAAGCGTTCAAGGCGACGCTGCGAAAATTGGAAACTTTGGGCAAACCTGTGGTCGCGGCGATGAACGGTTCCGCGCTCGGCGGCGGGTTGGAGATCGCGTTGGCGTGCCATTATCGAATCGCGCTTGCTAGATCCAATCCCGACGAAAGGCAGTCGGGCGCACAGTTCGGATTTCCCGAAGTGACGCTGGGCGTTTTGCCTGCGGGGGGGGGCGTGACGCGGTTCGTGCGAATGTTTGGATTGCAAACTGCGCTGCCGTATTTGGTTGAGGGTACGCGGTTGAATGGGCAAGAGGCAAAGGACGCGGGCTGGATTGATGAAATCGTTTCGACAAAAGAGGAAATGATTGAACGCGCGCCCGCGTGGATTCTCGCCAACCCGCGCGCGGAACAACCGTGGGACGCAAGCGGCTATCGCATCCCTGACGGCGATCCGCGTCGTCCTGCTGTGATGTCACAAGTGCTGCCGATTGCGCCCGCGATGCTGACACAAAAAACGCATCGCAATTATCCCGCGCCCGAAGCAATCTTGAGTGCAGCTGTGGAAGGGGCGATGGTGAATTTTGAAACGGCGAGCCGCATCGAGTCGCGTTATTTTGCAAAATTGGTGACGAGCCAAGTTGCGAAAAATATGATGACGGCGTTTTGGTATCAGTTGAATGAGATCAAGGGGGGGCGGAGCAGACCGAAAAACGAGAAGCGAGAAACGAGAAAACTTGGGGTGCTGGGCGCGGGATTTATGGGGCATGGGATTGCGTATGTTTCGGCGATGGCGGGAATGGATGTGGTGATGAAGGATGTGACGTTGGAGCGCGCGGAAGCGGGGAAGGAAAAAATCGCGGCGTTGTTGGAAGAACGCGTAGCGCGGGGAAAAATGGACGCGGCGCAGCACGAGAAAATTCTGGCGCGGATTCATACGACGGATAACGCGAACGATTTGGCGGAATGTGATTTGATTATCGAGGCGGTGTTTGAAGATCGCGAGGTCAAGGCAAACGTCACCCGTGAAACGTCAAACGTGATTGCCTCGACTGCGATTTTCGGTTCCAACACCTCCACACTTCCGATCACGAGTCTCGCTTCTCGTTTCTCTCATCCCGCAAATTTTGTCGGCATTCACTTTTTCTCCCCTGTTCACAAAATGCCGTTGGTGGAAATTATTCGCGGCAAGGAAACATCCGACGCGGCAATTGCGAAAGCGTTTGATTATGTTTTGAAAATTAACAAGACACCGATTGTGGTGAATGACTCGCGCGGGTTTTATACATCGCGCGTGTTTGGCGCATACATCAGCGAAGGCATGGCGTTGTTGGCGGAGGGGCAGCATCCGCGCGCAATTGAATCAGCGGGTATCAAAGCGGGAATGGCAGTCAGTCCGCTTGCGGTGAGCGATGAAGTGAATCTCGCGTTGGTGTGGCACATTCGCGAACAGACGCGGAAAGATTTTCAAGCAGAGGGAAAAAATTTGCCCGATGATCCGAGTGATGCAGTCGTGGATTTCATGGTGAACACGGCAAAACGCACGGGCAAATTGCAAGGCGCGGGATTTTATGAATATCCCACCGACGAGAAAAAATTTTTGTGGCGCGAGCTGGGAGATCATTTTCCATTGTCGCGTGTGGAATTGGCGCAATCGGAAATGATGGAACGCATGTTGTTTGTGCAAGCGTTGGAAACGGTGCGGTGTTTTGAGGAAGGTGTGTTGACCTCGAGCGCGGACGCAAACATCGGCAGCATTTTCGGCTGGAGTTTCGCGCCGTTCACAGGCGGGACATTGCAATACATCAACGCCTACGGATTGGAAAAATTTGTTGCGCGGGCGCGCGAACTCGCCGCGAACTATGGCGCGCGGTTTAAGCCGCCCTCGTTGTTGTTGGAAATGGCAGAGCATGGAGGAATGTTTTGAAATGGAGCCAGTACGGAAAACGCGAATCTCCACGAATCGGAACGAATCTACGCGAACTATATTTTTTTACATTCGTAAAGATTCGCTTGGATTCGCTGAGATTCGCGTTTGAGTCCGCGCGGTCAAGCATTACCCAATTCATTTCAGGAGAACCCAAAGTGAAACGTCCAATCTTTCAAGAAGAACATCAAATGTTCCGTGAAACGGTGCGCGCGTTTATTGAAAAAAATGTGATGCCGTATCACGCGGAATGGGAAAAAGAGGGCAAGGTGTCGCGCGAGGTGTGGCGGCAAGCGGGCGAGATGGGCTTTTTGTGTCTCGACGCGCCCGAAGAATATGGCGGTGGCGGCATCACCGATTTTCGCTACAACGCGGTGCTGGCGGAAGAATTGTGGCGCGCGGGCGCGACGGGCATTGGGTGGGGCTTGCATAATGATATTGTGCTGCCGTACCTTTTGGCGTATGCGAACGAGGAACAGAAAAAACGGTGGCTGCCGAAAACGATTTCGGGCGAATGGATCATGGCGATTGCAATGAGTGAGCCCGCGGCGGGCAGTGATCTCGCGGGGATTCGCACGACGGCGGTACGCGACGGCAATCACTATATCGTCAACGGCTCGAAAACATTTATCACCAACGGGATCATGTCCGATCTCGTCGTGACGGTGTGCAAAACGGATCCATCGAAAAAGCATAAAGGCATTTCGCTTTTGGTGGTCGAACGCGGCATGGAAGGTTTCGAGCGCGGGCGCAAACTCGACAAGATTGGATTAAAGGCGCAAGACACGGCGGAATTGTTTTTCGATAACGTGCGCGTGCCGTGCGAAAATTTGTTGGGCGCGGAAGGCAAAGGGTTCGGGTATTTGATGCAGCAACTGCCGCAAGAACGTTTGCACGTTGCGATTGGCGCGATGGCGTCGGCGGAAAGCGCGTTCGACATGACGCTCAAATATGTGCAAGAACGAACTGCGTTCGGACAAGCTGTCGGCTCGTTTCAAAATTCGCGTTTCAAGATGGCGGAAATGAAAACGGAAATCGAACTCGGCTATGCGTTCGTGGACAAGTGCATCTTGGCATTGAACGCGCACGAGTTGACGACGGAAGAAGCGAGCATGGCGAAATGGTGGACGACCGATTTGCAAAAGCGCGTCGCCGATCAATGTTTGCAATTGTTCGGCGGCTATGGCTATATGACCGAATATCCGATCAGCAAATGGTATCTCGACGCGCGCGTCCAGTCCATCTACGCGGGGACGAATGAGATTATGAAAGAGGTGATTGGGCGGGGGTTGGGGTTGTGAAAACGGGAGGCGCGGGGGTTGACGGGTGATGTTATAATGAAATCAAAATAATGCTGGAAGCGAAATGACGGCTACGCCGCTTTCGCGGCGTAGCCGTCGAATTTTTTTTTGCGTTTTCATTTTTGCGGTACGCTATCTCGGTTTGGAGTTTATGAGGAGGCAATTACAATGCTGCACCACAGGACTCGCGATTTTTCATTTGTCATTGTTAGGTGGTACCTCCGGGTTGTACTTTTCTCTATAATCCTATTCACATTTTTGATTTTGTCATCGTCAGATAATCCGTTAGGGACTGCCTTTGCACAAGAGGGTGGAATTGATGACCCCGATGCGGGAGACACAGGAGCTGAATCAGGGCTTTCGCTTAGTTGTCATTTCGAGCGGTTTTGCGAGAAATCTCGCTGGGCAAAACGAGATTTCTCGCTCCGCTCGAAATGACAAGCGAAAGTCCTGTGAATATTATATTCGTAATCCCAATTTTGAAACTGGTGCAATAACCCCCTGGGCAAAACGACCCGGCAATGGCGCAGGAGTGTTTTATGTAGAACAATCTGAAAACGCAATTCCGTCGAATGGCACTTGGAACGCTGCGCTTGAACCAAACGGCGGCAAAATTACAATGCAACAGAAGGTCTTGGTAAATTCTGGTCAGAAGTATAGACTCCAGGTATGGCTTTCAAGTAGTGGCGTGACAACCCAGTTGATTTGGTGGACAAAGGAACAGGGTGATCATATTTGCAATACAGTGACCAAAACTTGGCCCGATTATGGTCCGATTTTTTGTGATTTCACTGTGCCTGCAGGGACTACCAATTTTAAGGTAAAGCTGCGAGCGCTTGCCGCGCCAGCAGGGAATTGGGTAGTCGCTGATGGTTGGTCGTTATCAAGCACAACGCACTATTATTCTGGAGTTAGGAAGAGTGGGGGATTCAATGGCGTGGCGGCAACAATTGGAACGCCAATTCCTGCGATACGCGAGTGGTTCTTCTCATACTCGACAATTAATATCGTGGAGCCGTGCGGGACTTGTGCTAGTGGTGTGAAGGGGGTTGAGATTGGCATAGTACGCGGTCCGCTTAGCGGTTGTACCGTCAAATTTGCTTGGTCAAGCTCGGACTTGAACTGGACAACCCAGTTCATCAATAATCCTCTGCCGGTGGTCGGGCATGATTATCGCTTTTACATTTTTCGTGTTTTGCCGAATAAATGGAGACTTCAAATTTGGGAAAATATGACGATGCTTTATGAGCATCCGGGTGACCTAACCGTTTCTGGAAACGGAGGTTTCAATAGTGGACAGTCCATTACCGCAAATGGTGAGGTCGATTCCCCAAATCGGTATAATGATATGGGAGTGAGTGATTTTAGAAGTCTTGCTTGGATGAACAGTGGATGGGGTTGGACGCCCTGGAATGGTTGGGACCAACCAATCAATCCAGTCGTTCCCTATGTAAGATATGACTATGACAACAACAACATCCAAGTTTATGGTAATAATGGCAATGCGTTACCGCCAGGATCCCCGTGTGGGTATTAACCCGCATTTACCTGTATCCCATTTCAGGAGCTGAGAATGCGTAAACAATTGACAATGATTGGACTGGTAGCGCTCGTACTCATTGCTTTGGCCTTTGCACTGCGCCTCAATCTGAATCCTACCCTCGAGCAAGACACGAGCAATGAATCGTCTATCGTCACAGAACCCAAACCTATAAATTGGAGCTTGAGCAAAAATCTCGTTGCCGAACAAGGAGATACAAGTCTTGCAGTACATTTTATATCCCTGAGTGGAAAGCAGACCGTCCTCATTTATTCTGTGGCTGCGCCAAACGGCATTGACACCAATGGTTTGATGATTGACCTCGTCGAAACGGGCAAGGGCAAGTACGCTGAAAAGAGACAAAATATCCTTGGGCAATTGGAAGACTTACAATTCATCGCCTTGACCTCAGAAGGACAAAAATCGAAAGGGGCAGAAATCCATTTGAATCTCGTATCGCTCGAGATTCCCACCGGCTTGGATGTCAAAGTGACAGAAAGTCTTAATGGGAATGCGGAGGGGTTACCGCTTTCAGGGAACGACAATGACGCTTTTGCTCGTACGGGCACAATCGCACAAGGAAAATTCTTGATTTCTTTTAATGGGACGGGACTGTATACGGGAGACTTGGAAGCAGACCGAGAAAATGCGCCGCAGAGAACACAAGAGGAGGATTTGCAAGCCGCGCAAAGTGGCTCAAAGATTTCAGAACCCCAACCCACGCCAGCGATTGCTCAACCTCGAAAGCTGACGCTAGAACTCGCGGCAGGCAAGCCAATTTTGGGCGATGGAACGCTTCGCATTGAGAATGTTGCCACCAAACAAGTAAAGTTTTTGTATTTTGTCATTCTTGACGATGGCGAGGTCAGAGCAAGAATTCTTGAATAAACAAAAAAGTAATACCCACATAAACACCATAATGAAAGAGAATTGTAAAAAAACGAGAGCCAAATGGTAGCTCTCGTTTTTTTTATTCAAATGCCAAACCGCGTTCCGCCGCGCTGTAATTCAAACGGCGCGTATGCACTACTCTTTTTTGCCCTTTAAATCCGACTTGGCTTGATATTGAAACTCTGCGCGTTCCGCCACAATCGAAAGCAATCGCGCCATTCCCCCGCGCGGTTTGTGCATGCCAACTTCCCATTCGCTAATCGTCTGTTGGCGCGTACCAAGCGTTTCTGCCATCTGCGTCTGCGTCATTTGAAGATGATCGCGCAGCGCTTTGACGCTCTCGTCATCCCAATCGGTTTTGTCGGTTGTCAAATTCACAAGTGGTTTCGAGCGCGGTCCTGGGCGGCGGCGATACGGATTGGACTTGGTTGCAATTTTCTTTTTCTTGGTAGCCATGCGTGAATCTTACACGCGGGCGTGTATGGTGTCAAGAGCGGTGGTAGTACCATCCAGACCTGACAGGTTTTTACAGCAATCGCGTCGACCGCCACAGCCGTTACATTGCAGCGCGCGCGCGTCACCCAAAACATTCGCGGCGATGTATGTCATCGCAGAAACCTGTCAGGTCTTGCACTTATCTCGCGCGCCGACGCGCTTGGCGTTTACGCGGGTTTGTCGCGGTTGGCGTGGGCGCGGGAGTTGGCGGCGGTGTTGCGGGAGAAGCGGTAACACGTGGTGACGCGGTTACAGTTTGTTCAAGACGCAGAATACGCGGTTCAAAGTCGCGCAGGATTTGGAGAATTTGACCGATAGCTTGTTCCGTTGTGAGTTGATCAAGCCCCCAGCGTTGCAAGAGGTTATCGAGGGAGTGTGCCGCCATTTGGGACCGTCCTATTTTTGATTTACACCGTTCCGTGTATGGCGACATTATACATGAAACCGTGTAGATGTCAAGAGATTGGCAGAGTGCGCGAAAAATTTGAGGTTGCGCGCGCGGCTCACCTACACCCTCACGGTACGCATGAAATATCGAAACCGCGAAAGAGTTTGGGGACGGAAACGCGAATCTGCGCGAATCAATGCGAATCTTTGCGAAATTTTTATTTTTCCGTTCCTTCGCGTAAATTCGTTCCGATTCGCGTAGATTCGCGTTGGGACACATCGCTTTGAACATTACTGTTTGTGCTATCAGGTAATCAGAGCACGCGTATTTCATCCCCCACGCGCATTTCTCCCCCTCGCACGACGCGCGCCAACATGCCGCGCTTGCCTCGCAATTCCTCTTGCAAACCCATCCGCACATCATCCACCATCGCACAGGGCGCGCACGCCAGCGTCGTTTCCAAAATCGCGTCGCCGATTTGCAAGCGCGTGGCTTGAGGCAATCCCATCAAATCAATGCCGCGCGTCGTTATGTTTTCGCGAATCGCGCCAATTGGGAAATCGTAGGCGATGCACGTTTCTTGTTCGAGCAACAGGACTTGACGCGAACTATCGGCTATCGCGTGACGATCTCCTTCGAGTCCGCGATTCTCGATTGCGCGCACGCTCGCAACTTGCTGCATCGGCTGCTGATGCTTGACGCAGAGTTGCAAACTGACGACTGCGCCGTGAGTGTGTTGATTCAAAAGCCGCTTGGATGTTTCTGTATGTTCCTTGACCAATTCCATGATTCACCTCATCAAGCTGGTCATTCTGAGCCCTTCATCCTTCAGGATGAACTCTGCGAAGAAGCTCGGTCTGCCAAAAAGAGATTCTTCACTCCGTTCAGAATGACATTCACCTCATTATTTGCGCGCCATCACTTGAACCGCGCGCCATTCTTGAGCTATGCCATTTGCATTTTCAAATTGTTGCAACGCGTTCCGCGCCGCCGCATGAAATTCCGCGCGCGTCGTTTCGTTCATTGCTGCAAGTTCGGCGCGCGAACGAACGCCTACGTTGTGAAATTCAATCAGTTCGTCCAAATTTTTGAAATGCGTTGAACACGCAAACCATTGCGCGAATACTTGCGAAAAACCTACCGCGCTTAAAACGCGTTCATAGTCTTGCGGCGTCTGAACTTCAGCCCAATCCGCGCGGTGTTTTGAAAATATCGCGCGGACTTGAGAGACGCGTTCATCGGCGGTTGCTGACGCGAATTTTTGCAATGCGTCGCCATACGCGCGCGCAATACCGCCGCGATCCATTTCCCAATTTTGGATCAACAACGCGCCGTGTGGTTTCAACGCACGAAAAAATTCTGCAAACAGTTCGCGCGGTTCGCCCCACAATGCGAACGAGCAAATCACCACATCAAACGAATCATCCGCCGTGTCGAGATGCGCGATGTCGCCCAACACAAATTCACACTGATCGAATCCGAACCCGCGCGCTTTGTGCCGCGCAATTTCCAACATCGCCGCGCTCGCGTCCACACCAATCACTTTGCCAGCATGCCCCGCGCGCGGCGCAACCATCGTCGCCACCAGTCCTGTCCCACATCCCGCGTCCAATACGCGCGAACCAGGTCGCGTGTCGTACAACTGCAACAATTTTTTCACAAAGGGGCGGAATCGGGGGACGCGGGTGCGTTCGTATTCGGGGGCGAAAGCGTCGTAGAGTTGGACGAGGACAGAAGCGGACATCGTGCGGTAAAGAGTAAAAAGTAAAGAGTGAAGAGTGAAAAGCAAATTACTTTTTACTCTTTACTCTTTACTCTTTATTGTGTCACCCCCGTAAAATTAATTCCCTCCACCACCACCGCGGGCGCGCGAAAATTCATGCCCGTCCATTCCTCGCGGATCAATTTTGTTTCACGTCCGACGGCGCGCGTATTTTTTAGCGCGTCAATGTACGACGTGGTGAAACGCAAATTTTTTACAGGGAGTGTCACTTGTCCATTCTCGATGAGAAATGTTCCATCGCGCGTTAGGCCCGTCATCACCACATTCAACGGCGCGACGACGCGGGTGTACCAAAAGCGCGTAACCAAAATGCCGCGCGACACGGACGCAATCAATTCGTCGCGCGATTTATCGCCCGCCGCGAAAAATAAATTGCGCGGCATCGGACCTTGCACGTTCGGCGCGGGGAGTGAATGACCTGTAGATTGCACATTCTCGCGGCGCGCAGTGAATGTGTCGTACACAACATCGCGCGCGATGCCTTTCTCGATCATTATTACGCGTTGACGCGGTACGCCCTCATGATCGAACGGTGAGGGATAACCTTCACTCGACATCCCATCATCAAAGAGTGTTATCGCTGGACTGAATATCGTTTCGCCTTTTTTGCCGCGCACAAACGAACGTTCTTCTTGGACTGCCAACGCGTTAAACGTATTCCACGCGAGATATTGCAGCATCATGGCGACAGCTGCGGGTTCGAGAATCACCGTGTATTCGCCTGGCGCAAGCGCGATGGGATTTTGTGAGCGCAATGCTTTGTCAATCGCCGTGCGCGCAACATAATCGCCATCCAGCGCGCGGACATCGGGCGACGACGCGGAGGCGTAACCTGATGCGTTCCCCGCTTCATTCATCGCGACGGTATGCAAATCGGCGAGCGTGCCTTGATGGGTTTGAAACGCGCCGAGCGAATTGGCGACGGCGATCTCAAACGCGTCGGTACGAAATGCACCCGCCGCGACTAATTTTTGCGAAGCGGCTTGTTTGCACATCTTGGCGATGACTTGGGCGCGCGTTTCAGGCGAACATTCCGCCGTGCGCGCAACAAACGCATCCACGCGTTGCGCGGCGAGGGGGAGGGGCAGGGGCGAATTGTTTTGCGATTCGGGCTGCGATTGCGCGATGGCGCGCGCCATGCTCACCGTGCGCGAAATGCCTTCGGCGGAAATGTCGTTCGACTCCGCAACACCCGTTCGTTTTCCCAAAATCACGCGCACGCGAATTGTCGCGTTCGATTCAAAAACGTTTTGATGAATCGTGTTGTTGGCAAAACGCGACAAGGACGAATCCACCGCTTGTACAACCACTTCGGTCTGATCTGCTTTCGACAAGCCCAACGCGGTGTCGGCTAACTGTTTTAATTTTTCTTGACCTAACATAATTTGGAAGTTGGAAATTGGAGGTTGGAGGTTGGAGGTTGGAAATTGGAGGTTGGAAATTGGAATCTAATTTCTAACATCCAACGTCCGCAATCCAACTTCTAACATCTAACTTCCAACATCTAACTTCTAACTTCTAGAAAACACTTTGACACTGCGAAATCTTGCTGGACTCGCCCCATGCCCCGTGCGAATTGTTTGCGGCGGTTGTCCTTTGCCACAGCGCGGCGTGCCCCAAATCGTCCAATGCGATTCATCACAGATCGCGTCGCAACTGCGCCAAAAGTTTGGCGTGACGCCTGTGTAGATTGGATTTTTCAAGAGACGCGTTTTCTTGCCGCCCTTGATTTCCCACGCGAGTTCGGTGCCGAATTGAAAATTCAAACGCTTGTCGTCAATGCTCCACGAACGATTCGTGTCGAAATAAATGCCGTCGTCCGTGTCCGCGATGAGGTCATCGAGTTTCCATGTGCCAGGGAGTAGATTGATATTCGTCATGCGAATCAAGGGCGTGCGATTCCAACTTTCCGCGCGCATCGTGCCGTTCGAGCGTCCGAGATTTAATTCAGATGCAAGTTCGCGATTCGTCATGTAGCCGACGAAACGTCCGTCGCGAATAATTTCCGCCCGCTGTGCAGCAACGCCCTCATCATCAAAACCAAATGTGCCCAGTCCGCCCGCGAGTGTGCCATCGGCAGTGATGTTGATCAATTCGGATCCGTACTGGAGCGTGTTCAATTTGTCGAGCGTGAGAAACGATGTGCCTGCGAACGACGCTTCTTGTTTCAACACGCGATCCAATTCAATCGGATGCCCGCACGATTCATGCACCTGAAGCGCGACTTGATTGCCGCTCAAAATGATCGTCGCCGCATCGGACGCGGGACACACATCGGCAGTGAGCAACATGATCGCTTCTTCCGCAATGCGCGGCGCGTTTTCGACGAGTTGCTGTTCGAGAATAAATTCAAAGCCGCGCGTTTGTTGATGGCGTCCCCACGGATACGTTCGCACTTGCACATCGCCCGCTTCATCCGTCGCCAATGCTTGAATCTCGCAGCCGCTTTCCACACTCTCTTGCTGAATGGACGCGCCTTCGGACGATACAAATGTTTTATCTTCGCGCACAAAAACCAATTCCGCCGTTGTCACCAAATGCGCGCCATTCTTTTTTACGCGGCGCATCGCATCATCCGCTTTCAGCAGCAAATTGATTTTATCCGACATGGAAATCATGAACGGATCCATTTTGTAAGATGAGCGATACGTTCCCTTGTTCGCTTCGGGCGCGCCCAAATTCACATTCCTCGTTTTCGTCAACGCGCTCGCGCGCGCAATGTCCAACGCGCGATTCACAGCTGCATCTACATCGGCATAATCATCGCGCGATGACGACGCAAATCCCCACGCGCCATCCGCAATCACGCGCACGCCGAATCCTTGCGACTCGTTTTGCGTCAATTCTTGCACGCGTCCATTTTTCACCGTAATCGTCTGAATCGTTCGTGTTACCACGCGCACATCACAATACGTCGCGCCGCGCATTTGAGCCATGTTGAGAATACGTGCGGATAAATCCTTCATAAAGGATGAGGGATGAGGGATGAGGGATGAGGGGCGATGCTTTTTATCGCATCACCTTCATCCTTCATCCTTCATCCTTTGCTTTTCCTCCATTTCCCCTTCCACCAACACAAACGGTATCGTCCCCGAATCCAAAAGGAGATCGTGAAATTCTTTCAAGGCGAGTCGCTTGAATTTTTTTCGTAGGCGCTGCACTTCGAGTTCGCCAATGAGATAACTCATCGGCTGCCCTGGTTCAGCTATGTAGCGGCGCGTTTCGACGCGGGCTGTCGCGTGCGAGAGTCCTACCTTGTCCACGAGAAAACGCGCGGCGTCGTCCATTGGCAAATCGTAACAGTGAATGCCGATTTCGTTGATCACTCGTGCAGCTCGCCACAAACGATCTTGGAGTTGAAACAAACGCGTGCGCGGATCGGCATAATAGCCCGCGTCATTCATCAACTCTTCGCAATACAACGCCCACCCTTCCGCGAAAATGGAGGACGAAAAATGTTTGCGCCACCGCGAGCCGACTTGATTCGCGCGCACGAGTTGAACGTGATGCCCTGGATACGCTTCGTGTGCGGCGGTGACAGGATACAAATAATTGCAATGCGCTTCGAGTTGTTCGATCTGCTGCGCGCGCGGCGCGGTGGTGTCAATCGGCGTCACCCAAAATTGTCCGCGCTGATCTTGCTCGAACGGACCTGGCGCAATATACGCGGCAAAACTATTGAGCGCGCGGTCAAACGGCGGCGTCTCCACAACTTCGCAATCCTCATCTGGTAACGTCACCAAATCGCGCTCGCGCACAAATTCGCGCAAACGCGCAACCTCTTGGCGATACGCGGACAACAAACGCGTGCGCGTGGGAACTTCCGCGCGCGCCTCGTCCGCGATTTCGCGCCACGATTTTGTCTTGTCAATCTGTTTCGCCCAAGCTTCAAGTTCGCGTTCCGTTTCCTCGAACACACGCTCGCCCATCTCCACCACTTGCGCGAGGGTGTACGGCAAGACATGTTCGTATTTCAAAATTTTCGCGTACTGTTTCGCGCCGATGCCGATTCGCCCTGTCGAGGTCAGCATCAAATCATCTTGCAAATACACCAAAAAGCCGCGCAACGCTGCACGCGCATTTTTCACCGCGCGTTCCAATTGCCGCGTTGGTTTTGTTTCTTGCGAAATTTGGGGAATCAGCGTCTCGCAAAATTCAATCGCGCCCTGTGTTTCTTCAATGCCGATTTCGGTCAGAATGTGCGGCGGATTTTTCAAATTCGCGCGCGCGGACGCCAGCAAATCAGGCACTTGGTCCAACCGCGCCGCGAGATTTTCGACGCGCTCTGCAATCGGCGCAAAGTCGCGTGAAGCGAGGAGAAAAATGGAAAAGAACGGTTCCGCCACATAGTACGATGGATCCGTTGCCCAATCGCGCGTGTCCTCCAAAAACCACAACTCGATTTCAATATCGTTCTGAATCAACGCGAGGTCTGTCGCAAAACCATTTTGCATTTCGCGTCTTGCCAGCGCGCGAAATTTTTTGCGATACGTTTTCAATTCCGCGATGCGCGCCCCAATCGCGCGCTGCGACAAATCATCGAGCAAGTGATCGTATTCGTGAATGCCCAAATCCGTCGCAGAGGTTGGGGACGCGCGGTAGGAGGATTCAAAGTAGGAGGTTGCTAAGGAATCAAAATTCTTTAATTGGTCCATTGCCAATACACTGCCAACGGATTTGTAAGCGGATAAACGGATAAGCGGATGCGCGCGCGCCTATCTGTTTATCCGCTAATCCGTTCCCTTATCCGTTGGCAGCCCTTCTCGCGCGTTTCTCACTCATCCGTTTATCATACCGCGCCACATCCGCCACAAACCGCGTGTGCGTCCCCTCACCAATTTTTTCCACATCATCCCACGCCTCGACACTGAAAAACAATTTGCGTCCCTCAACGCGCATCAATTCCGCGCGGGCGCGCACCGTAAATCCTAAAGGCGTCGCGGCGAGATGTTTGATATTCACTTCCACGCCCACCGTCGTTTGTCCTTCAGGCAACAAATCTTTCACCGCCCCAAACGCTGCATTCTCCATCAACGCAACCATCGCAGGCGTGGAATAACCCGCCACGAGTCCGCTGCCCCACCGCGACGCGGTGTTTTCCGTAGTGACGACTTCAGTCGTTTCACCTACCAATCCGACAGAAATTTCGCTCATGAATACGTTACTCGCTTTCCGCAGGAGGGTGATCTCCCGTCACGTACATTAGGCGTCGCAAATTCACGAGTTCCTCTCGATTCAAGCGCAATGCCATAACAGTAGCGCGTCCCGTGGGTGTCAACCCAATGATGAGGGTAAAGTCATCGTTCCACTCAAAATGCTCGCGCCATTTTTGTTTTCGTGGATGATACAGTGGAACTACCTTTTTGGAATCAGGATCACGCGCGTCAATTTTGGTGAACTTGGAATTGTTACACCCCTGACAAGAGAACGCCAAATTCTCTATCTCTGTTTCACCACCACGATGTTTTGGCAAGATATGTTCGATAGAAAAGGATTGGGTTGCGATACGCGCTTGGCTTTTACAATATTCACAGCAGCCATCCGCGCGCGCTCCAACAATTCTTTTTTGTTCTGCGGTAGGGCGTTTAGACATAAGGCGGCGTTGTGATTCCTAGTGCGTCCATTAACCCCGTCAAGGACGTTCCACGCAAGCGCGCAAGCTCCACCAGATACTCAACGCGCTGCACATCCAGCTGCTCCACTTTTTGTGTTAGCCGCATCAACTCTGGATATTCACTTTCGGTCAAGGTTTCGTCTCGCCGTTTTTCGATTAACTCATTGTAGCGTTGTTGAATCTCTGTCGGGATACCCTGATTGATCTTTAGCAACAACTCTGAGTCACGTTGTGAGAGGGATGGAGCTTTACGCCGCGCGATGAGCGCGCTTACCTCTCGCGCGAACTCCTCTAATTCTGATTCACTGAGTTGTTCAACGGCACGCAATAATTTGTCAGGCGCTAATTGTGCTTCAAGTTGTTTCATTGGCATTTTCGTTCTCCTTCAAATCCGCAACCTTGTATTCAGGCGTCGCCTCATCTTCCATCCCGCGCATTGCCAAATCCAAAGACATGCTTGCCCACGCGCTCTCATCTTCCGCGACTTGTTCATCTTCTGTTTGATTGTCGTAAGGGGCAATAACGCGACGCACGCGCGCTTCATCCCATCCTACTGGAAATTGATTCTTATTCGCCACGAAGCTCACCAACTCCCATCAGAATTGTTCCGATTCCACCAGCAATGGACACTACCGCACCTATGCTTGTCGTTTCTGGTGGAAGTGGCGCGCTCCACAATCCAGCAGCAGCCGTTACATCAACGATACTCATTAACGCGCCTTGTGCAATTTGCCCGATGCCTTTGAAAATCGCGCGCTTTACGGGCTGCTCTCTATTCGGAGGTTGATTGGGTCTTGCGGGTTGTTCTGAAATTGAATCCTCAATTCGTTTTAGCCGCGCCGCAGTTTCCTTGAGTTCCTGACCAAATCGATGTTGCCTGCCATCTAAAATCACTTGCTCCTTCCGCGCCTTGAGTAGATAAATCATTGCAACAATTTCGCGATGTGCATCAACGCTCCCCGATTGTTGCAATACATTCAGATCTTCATTTGGAAAATAATCAATACTCATCCCATCCACAATCTCTCCAAAATAGTCTTGAACAATATCGGCAATTCCCGTATCAGCCACAAAGCTGTTGTTAATTTCTACACCGTACCTGACTTCACGCACAGTTTCCTTCAACATTGCTGGAGTGAAACTATGCGCGATATCTTCATCGCTTTCAGCATAATCTTTGATAAATCGAGCCGCGAGTGATGCTCTAATGAGTCTCGCGATTTGAGATTCAAATTCTCTCTCATGGCGAAATCGCGCCAATTCTCGCACATTGGTTAATCGTTTCTGGATGTGTTCATAAAAAATATACTTGATGAATTCTTCGTACTCGTTGCTCATTGTCGGACTCCTCTTTGCCTCTCGCTCAAAGTAATGATACACGCAGAATGATAGCTCATCCGATTATCCGTTTATCCGCTTTCCCTATCCGTTGGCAGCGACTCGACACAAAAAAGCCGAGCAGCATTTCGCTACTCGGCTATTGTATTCACATTTCGATTTCGCGCATGTATGCGTGAACCCAACTGTAGGACTGATGCAAACGAGATTGCTTCGTCCCTCGCAATGACAACGGTAGTTCACGCAGGCGACGGCGCAAGCGGGGGCAGCGTGCCGCGTTCGGGCGACGACGGCGCTTCTTGTTTTTCTGGGCGCGTCGGCGCGGTGGCGCTGGCGGGAATGGGAATATAGCGCGGACGTTCGTGCTGCGGCGTTTCAGAGAACATGGCTTCAAATTCTACAGCATCCACCGTTTCCGTTTTGATCAAACGGTCCGCGAGTTCATCCAACTTGTCGTGATATTTCACAAGAATATCATTCGCGCGCGAATATGCTTCCGTCACTAAACGGCGCACTTCGGCGTCAATGTCTTGCGCCACTTCTTCCGAGTAATTGCGCTGTTCCGAAATTTCGCGTCCCAGAAACACCAACTCTTCGCGATTGCCGAAGGTGCGCGGCCCGAGTTTATCGCTCATGCCGTACCGCGTCACCATCGCGCGCGCCATATCCGTTACGCGTTCCAGATCATTCGACGCGCCTGTGGTGATTTCACCAAACGCGATTTGTTCCGATGCGCGTCCGCCGAGCAATGCCGCCATATCGTCCAAAAATTTCGCGCGGCTTTGCAGATAGCGATCATCTTCGGGCAAGTGCATCGTGATCCCGAGCGCCATGCCGCGCGAGACAATCGAAACTTTGTACACGGGATCGCAATTCGGCAGCATCCGCATCACAATCGCGTGACCCGCTTCGTGAAACGCAATCACGCGCTTTTCGTCTTCGCTGATAATGCGACTCTTGCGTTCGGGACCCGCGATCACCTTTTCAACCGACTCTTGCATCTCGCTCATCGAGATCGCTTTTTTGTTGCGCCGAGCTGCAAGGATTGCCGCCTCGTTCACTAAATTTTCCAAGTCCGCGCCCGAAAATCCTGGCGTGGATTTTGCAACCGCGACAAGATTAATGTCATCGCCCAACGGCTTGCCGCGCGTATGCACTTCCAAAATCGCTTTGCGTCCCACCATGTCAGGACGATCCAAAACGACGCGGCGATCAAAACGACCAGGGCGCAATAATGCGGGATCAAGAATGTCAGGACGATTCGTGGACGCGACAATGATCACATTCGTATCTGTATCGAAACCATCCATCTCGACCAAAATTTGATTCAACGTTTGTTCGCGTTCATCGTGCGAACCGCCGAGACCTGCGCCGCGATGCCGACCTACCGCATCAATTTCGTCCACGAAAACGATACAGGGCGAATTGCGTTTCGCGGTATCAAATAAATCGCGCACGCGGCTCGCGCCCACGCCCACAAACATTTCGACAAATTCCGAACCCGAAATCGAAAAGAAAGGCACGTTCGCTTCGCCCGCAACCGCGCGCGCCAACAACGTTTTGCCTGTGCCAGGCGGTCCGACGAGCAGCACGCCTTTTGGAATCCGCGCGCCGAGCGCGGTAAATTTATCTGGCTCTTTCAAGAACTCTACAACTTCTTGCAATTCTTGTTTCGCTTCTTCGACGCCCGCGACATCGGCGAACGTGACGGTGGGTTTATCGCCGCTAAACATCCGCGCGCGCGATTTGCCGAACGACATGGCTTGATTGTTGCCCGATTGCGCTTGGCGCATCAGGAAAAAGAAAAGTCCACCGATCAAGAGAAATGGCAGGATCGCTCCCAATAAACCGACAATACTTTCCCACTGTGGAGGATTTTCATACACCACGCTCGCCGCCAAAAGTTTTTCAGGCGTCACGCCATACGCGCGCATTGTGTCTTCAAACGATACATTCGGATTGCGCCCGAGCGAGGCAGTGGCTTGTTTGCCATCACTCTTGTACGTTACGGTGATGTTGGGGGGATTCACCGCTGTCTTGCTGACCTCGCCATTGTTGATTGCCGTGACCAAATCAGTGATTTGAATTTGTTTGGTTTGACGCGGCTGCTGAAAGATATTGAAGGCGAGGGCGGCGAGCGTCACGATTATCAGCAAATACACCAGCCCATTGCGATACCATTGATTGTTTGGATTCATTTTTGAACCACCGTTCCTTCGTACCAGACCTTCGAGGTTTTTCGCGATGTAACCATCGCACGAAACCTCGAAGGTCTCGTGAGCAAATTATATCAGACATTCTACGCTCGGCGAAACAGTCCCATTACCCTATGCGTCTCCCAGACCTGACAGGTTTCCAAGCAGTCGCGTTGCACATCGCGTGCGCGGCGAATGTCCGATTTCGCGCATCCCAAACAGTCGCGGTAAAAACCTGTCAGGTCTCGCGGTTGTACTCTTGTTACGTTCCCGCGCTGTGCTTTCCATTCAACGTGACCGTCACCTTCCGCTTTGTGCTTTCCCTCAAAAATCCTACCGATACCGTATCCCCACTTTTGAATTGCTTGAGTTCCTTTGCCATCTCTGTCGGCGTGCGAACCGCTTTGCCGTTCACGTCCACAATCACATCGTTCAATTTCAAACTCGCTTTGGAGGCGGGACTGTCGGGCTTGATCTCCAAAATCAAAACGCCCTCTCTCTTTTCCAAATGATTGCGCGTCACAATCCAATCCGCAATGCGCGTTTGCGTTCCGCCCAAACCCAACGCGGGTGATGACGACGACGCGTGTTCGGGCGCAATAAATTTTCCCAAAATCCGAAACGCGGTGGATGTCGGCACTGCGAATCCCAACCCTTGCGCGTACGGCACAATCGCTGTCGTAATGCCTACGACGCGCCCTTGCGAATCCACCAATGGTCCGCCGCTCGAACCAGGATTAATCGGCGCATCGGTCTGAATCAAGTCGGTCAACTTGCCGCCGCGCGGATTTGGCAATTCACGATTCAACGCACTCACCACGCCAGATGTCACCGTCCAACCCAAGCCATACGGATTTCCCACCGCCACAACTAGTTGTCCAACTTTTAACACCCGCTCACTCAATTCCGCCACAGGCAAATTCCGCGCGCCGATCCGAATTTCGGCAATATCATGTTCACGATCCGCGCCAATCACTCCCGCTTCAAATTGTCGTCCATCTGCCAAAATCACGCGCACGGTGCGCGCGCCTTCAACCACATGCGCGTTCGTGAGAATCTGTCCATCGCGTCGAAAGATGACGCCGCTCCCCTGTCCCAACACATCACCGCGCATGTCGTTTGGGTGACGCGGAGTGCGCGGTGATGTGTTGCCCGCGCCCTGTTGATTGCCGCGCCGCCGCGCCGCTTCCATTTCAATTTTTACCACCGCAGGGCCAACACGCTCTGCTGCGAAATTTACCAGCGACGAATACGCGTCGAGTGCGTCGGATTCACGAAGTCTAGTCATCGGTAGTCAGTAATCAGTGAACAGTAATCAGTGAACAGTAATCAGTGAACACTGATTACTGAATACTGACCCACTGATTACTGATTCCCGTTTTCACTCAAAAACTTCAACACTAACTCATTCACTTGTTCTGGATTTTCTTCATGCGGCAAATGTCCCGCGTCGTCAATCCATTCCAAACGCGCGTTCGGCATGTCGCGGAAATGTTTGTGCGCGTGCGAGGCGGGAACGACGCGGTCTTTTTTGCCCCACACAATTAAGGTTGGCATTTGTACCGTGTGCAGTTCTTGAGGCACGTTCGCGTCGCGTTTTGATTTTGACATCGAGATTAACGCGTCATGTTGTCCGCGCACGCGCATCATGCGATTGCGATGCGTCACCGCGTCGTCCGTAATGCGTTCGGGATCGCCATACGCGAAACGCACAGGATTCGCGCGGTCTCCTTGCATCTTTTCGTAAATGCCCAACATCCCGCGCGAGATCGGGCGCGGCATATTTTTGAAACCATTGCGCGGCAGCGCGTTGAGGAGATAGGTCGCGGGCGCAATAAGTACCAATTTGTGAACGGAAGCGGGGAAATCATACGCAAACTGGAGAGCCAATGCGCCGCCCATCGAATGTCCAATCACGTCGGCTTTTTCAATTTTCTGTGCGTCAAAAAATTCTTGCAAAAACGCGGCTTGATTTTTCAACGTATAAATAGGTTCGCGCACGCGTTCCGACGAACCAAATCCCAAAACATCAATCGCATAGACGCGATGATTTTCCGCCAACACATGCGCGTTGCGCCGCCACGTTTGCAGCGAATCCAAAAAGCCATGAACCATCACGACAGGCGAACCTTCGCCTTGCACCGTGTAATGAATCCGCCACCCCGCAGCTGTCTTTACAAAATCGCCTTCCGCGCTTTCATCATGCGCCGTATCTTCAAATTGGTCCAAAAAGCGATTGCCGTAACGCAGCGCGGCATAAATTCCCGCCACCGCGCCCAGCGCCGCGATTCCCCAGCCGATTTTCGTTGAACGTCTCATTCGTTTCTCATTCTTTTGGACGCGGTTAAACGCGGATTCACGCGGAAAAAAGCAAAAAGGTTTTAGAATCCGCGTTTATCCGCGAAAATCCGCGTCCGATTAAAACGTTTTGCAATGTGACTCATATCGTCTGTGTGAGCTTACGCGAGCAACCTTAACGTTACATGAAAACCAAACCCGCCGTCACACAGAAAACGGGTCATTGTTTTCACTTGAACTGTTCCGCCAACTCGCGCACCTTATTCCCCGCGTCCACCACATACGGCGGATTGTGCGCGGGCAAAATCATTTCAAATTCCAACTGCGCGATATTTTTCAGCGATGTTCGATACGCCACAGGGTCAACAATCGTCTGCGCGGGCGCGGAATGAAACCCGCCCGCGCTCGCCATCACCATATCGCCGCTAATCAAAATATCGCGCGTGTGCAAACAAATATGCCCTGGCGTATGTCCTGGCGTATGAATCACGCGCCACCCGTTAATGTCCTCGCCATCTTCCAACGCGCGTTCAATCTCCACCAACATCGGCTCGCCAAAACCCACGCGAGTCATTGCCGTATGAAACACCTTGTCCATCCCGCGCCGCGCTTCGCGCCGCGCGCGTTTACCTGTAATGTACGGCGCGTCCGCCTTGTGCGCGCACGCCATCGCGCCGCTGCGCCGTTTCAATTCCCACAACGCGCCCGTGTGTCCGACATGATGATGCGTCAAAACAATTTTGCGAATGTGAATCGGCTGCACCCCGATACTCGCCAAATCGCGCAAGATGCTCGGCGCGCGTCCCATCGCGCCCGTATCCACCAACATCGGTTCAGGGCGCGCAATGTAATAGACGCGGCACCCCGCGCCCTCACTGCAAAAAATTCCCGTCCCTTTGCCAATTTCGTAAATCATCTGCGCGGAATGTTGTACTTGTCGTAGGTTTCCTCGTTCAACAATCCTGACAAATCAAGTAAGCGGTCTGACCAGCGCGCCGCCTCTTTCGCCACAGCGCGTCGGCGCACCAAGTCATGCCAAATCGGTTCCCAGGTGAAATACCAACGCGCAAGCAATCGTTGGAGCGTAAGCAACTCCACCTGTGTTTCCAATTCCGCAACGGGCGCAGTCCATTCAATCAGGAACTCGCTGTCTTCGATCATATCATGCACAACTTCGCAATGTCCATCGTGATCAGAGAATGAATGGATTCGCGCTAAATTTGCCGCAACGCCGCCGAGACGGATCGGCAACGGATCGCGCACGAATCGTTCATGATAACTTTCCCAATCCCTTTGGCTCATGGTTCTACTCCTTCTAAAAATTCTGAAACAACGAATGCCATCTTGCTGCGAATCGTTGGGTCACTAAGGATCGTTGAGCGATTTCCCAATGCGGGGCGAATGTTCAAAAATGCGTCATAAAGCAATTCTTGGGTAAACGGATTCCAATCTGCCCCCCATATATCATCATTGTTACTTCCACTTTCAAGTAACGCGAACTCGGAATCAGCGTGTTGGCTTCCACCACCTGCCAAAACACATCGCTCAATATCTATCGCTAGCTTTATGTATTTGTGAAACACTTGAAGCATATCACGAACTTGTTCAGGTGTTGCCTTTGTATAGAGAAGATGAATCATTTTTCTTCCCCCTGCAAAACCCCCTCAAACACGTCTGTCTCATCCCCCGCGCGCCCCGTCCGCGATTCCGCCAGCATGAACGTTTCGGTTTTCGCCATGTCGCGCCACAACTCTTGCGGAATTTTGCGAAGCATAGTGTCGGGTCCTAATTGCGACGCGTGACACATTAGCGACTCCATTTTCAATTTTGCAAATTCCGCAACCTCAATGCGCGTCGTAATCACATCGTCCGACAACGCGCGCTTGCCAAAATTTTCCATCCATTCGGGAATCTCTTGCCCTTCCTTTTGCAAATGTTCCACATACGCGGTGAAACGCGAACGCGGCCACACATTAAAATACAATTTCAACGGGGTCCACACTTGCAGCTCATTCGTCAATTGTTCTGGAAAATAACGCGCGTCGCCCGCCATCCAAAATGCCATCAACGCCGCTTTGTGCATTTGGATATGGTCAGGATGTCCATAACCGCCCCACGCGTCGAACGTAATCAGCGCCTGCGGTTTTTGTTCGCGCACGATACGCACAACATGTCCCGTCACCTCCATCAAATTCGCTTGATGCAAATTGCGCGCGTCCTCATTCTCCGCCGTCCCAACCATTCCCGAATCGCGATAATCCAACATATACAAATGCCGCACGCCAATTTTCGCCGCCGCGCAGCGCATCTCTGCTTCACGTACCTGTCCCAATGTTTCAGGCGTCGCGTCAACGTCTGGCGCGATTTCGCCCACCTCGCCGCGCGTCGCGCAAATGATCGTCGTGTTCACCCCTTGCCGCGCGTATTTTGCAAACATCCCGCTCACCCCTTGTTCATCATCAGGATGCGCGTAAATTGCCATGAGAGAAAGTTGTTGAGACACAGATTACCCTTGAGATTAGAGATTGGAGACTAAAGAGCAGAATTATTATATCTCATGTTAGCCAGCAGTTGTCACCAAGATAACGATAGAGTCAAGGGATTGCAAACGCGAATCTCGCGAATCCAAACGAATCTACACGAATCTTTTTTGGTTCTTTATGATTCGCAGAGATTCGCCAAGATTCGCAAGATTCGCGTTTCCGTACCGAACCAAAAATGGATTGCATCTGAAAATCACAATCTCTAATCTCCAATCCCCCCCATTTTCTCTTCCAACCGCGCCTTCACACCCACCCATTCATCATCGAGAATCGAATAAAAAACACTCGAACGCTGATACCCGTCGTGCATCACCACCACGCGCCGCCACACGCCTTCGCGCACCGCGCCGATACGTTCAATCGCGCGCTGCGAACGTTCATTGCGTAAATCCGTTTTCAACGAAACGCGAATACACCCCAACGTTTCAAACGCGTGTTTCAGCAAAAGATATTTGCACTCGGTATTAAGCGGTGTCCGCCAAAAATTTTTACCAAGCCACGTCCACCCAATTTCCACATGCCGATCATGCGCGGAAATATCCAAATAGCGCGTGCTGCCAATCGCGCGCTGCGTCGCGCGGTCAACAATCGCGAACGGCAAAAACAATCCACGTTCTTGCGCGTTCAACGCGTCTTGAATCCACGTGCGCACATCGTCCACACTCTTTGGTGTTGGAACAGGCATGTGCCGCCAAATCTCATCGTCTTGCGCGACAGAGAATAAATCGGGCGCGTGCGCGAGCGAAAGCGGTTCGAGACGCGCCCATTTGCCTTCGAGGGTGATGGGAGTGTTGTAAGGTGAGATAGGGGGAAAGACCTGCCAGCGAATAGGGTAACGGATAAGCGGATAAGCGGATAGTCCACGCGCATCCGTTTATCCGCTTATCCGTTTTCATTATCCGTTGGCGTCATGTACGTTTCAAAAAACGCCAGCGTCCTTTTCCACGCGTCCGTCGCAATGTCCGCATCATAATTTTTCGCGTCGTCTTTGAACATCGAATGAATCCCGCCCGCGTAAATTTTGATCTCGTGCGGAATTTTATATTCATCCAACACGACATCCAATTTTTTCCCATCGCCCGTCGCAAAATCATTTTCCGCCCAACTGCCGACGATGGGACACGCGCGCGCCGCCGCTTCAATCGGTCTCGGATTCATTCCCGACACAATCGAAATCGCGCGCACAACTTGTCCCGAGCCGCGCGCGGGATCACCGTCAAGACACGCAAGTTGTAACGCGTAACTCCCGCCCAAACAAAATCCCATCGCGCCAACGCGTTTTGCATCCACGCCATCTAACTTTTGCAAAAACTCGAACGCCGCGCGCACATTGCGCGCCGTGCCATTGTTTAACGGCGAAACGAGCAACCCATAAAACGCGCGGAACATGCAAACGATTTTGTTCCCATCCGAAAACAAATCCGCCGCCAGCGCGACATATCCCGCATCCGCAAACCGCTGTGCCATGTCGCGCATGTTTTGATTCAAACCATACGTTTCATGCAAAATCAACATCGCGGGCGCGGGCAAGCGCGCGGGTTTGACGAGATACCCGTTGAATGATTGTCCAGGTTTTTCGGGATGGGGGATGGAAATTGTTTGCGCGTTGGGTTTCATTCGTTTACTCGTTTCCTATTCGTTGACACCGCAATCGCAATTAGGGCGTTTGCAAAGTCGCTTGACAAGCGATGTCATTTCGATATGGAGTGCGATGTAATCATCGCCGAAATCTCGCTTTGCACAGCTGGAGATTTCTCGCAAGCGCGGCTCGAAAACCTGTCCCGAAGGATTGAGGGATGACAATTGTGCCGACTTTGCAAAAGCCCTGCAATCGCAATAAAGTCTCTTTCCCATCAAAAGGTATAATGCCACTTGAGGAAGGTAGAAAATCTGATGATCACCCGCAACGCGTTAGAGAACGCTCCCTACGCGAGGTGTGGGTGATCACTAGAGAAAACCAATGAACGAGAAAATCGAACTGCTCGAAACGATCATCGCCACCGCGAACTTTTCCGATGACCACGTTTTGTCTGGCGATATTGGAACGGTTGTCGAGATTTATTCGACACCAACTCTCGCGTATGAAGTAGAATTTGTCAATCTCGATGGAACGACGCGCGCGCTTTTGACATTGCTGCCCACTCAAGTGCGTCGTCTCTCGGACGCAGACGTAATTACCACGCGTTCCCTATTCGCTGCCGCGTAAAACATGATTGTGGAATTACGATAGGCGCATCCTCGAATGAGGATGCGCTTTTTTATTCCATCAACGTGTGCCGCATTCGTCTTGGGGTTCATTCGTTTATTCGTGGCGATGTAATCATCGCACTATTCGTTGACACCAGCGGCAACAATCTCAAATCTCTTATCTCCGTTCTCCACCACCTCAAAATCAATATCCCTTCTAAACTGACTCATGTACAAATCATAATAAAACCCGCGCGCGCTCAACAATTCCTCATGCTTGCCGCGTTCGATAATTTCACCATCCTCCAACACAATCACCAAATCCGCGTGCCGAATCGTCGAGAGCCGATGCGCGATGACGAACGATGTGCGTCCACTTAACAAATGTTCCAGCGCGCCTTGAATCAAGCGTTCCGTGCGCGTGTCAACTGACGACGTGGCTTCATCCAAAATCAAAATGCGCGGCTGCGACAATGCCGCGCGCGCAATCGCGAGCAATTGCCGCTGTCCTTGCGAGAGCCCACTGCCGCGTTCGCCCAACACCGTGTCGTACTTTTCAGGCAAGCGTTCGATAAACGTGTCCGCGTGCGCGAGTTGCGCCGCCGCGTACACTTGATCATCCGTCGCGTCGGGTTTGCCGTAACGGATATTTTCTTTAATCGTCGTGCTAAACAAAAATGAATCTTGCAGCACCACGCCAATTTGCGCGCGCAAACTCGCGGCAGTCACCTCGCGCACATCCAGCCCATCAATCGTCACCGCGCCTTTCGTGACATCATAAAAACGCGGAATCAAGTTTACAATCGTCGTCTTGCCCGCGCCCGTCGGTCCCACAATCGCAATCGTTTGCCCCGCTTCCGCGACGAGATTTACATCGCGCAGAACGGGCTGCCCCTCTTCGTATTCTGCAAACACATGGTCAAACACCACGCGCCCTTGAATTTGGGGCATCGCTGCCGCGTTCGGTTTGTCTTGAATCTCAGGTTCCGTGTCGAGCAAATTGAAAATGCGTTCACCGCCGGCAATCGCGCTTTGCACATTCGTCCACAGCGTCGCAATTTGCGAAACGGGCATGTTGAACCGCTGCGTGTATCCGATGAACGCCACAATCAAACCGAGCGTAATCGTCGCGCCAAAAAAGGATTGCCCACTCAACAAAAACAATCCGCCAACCCCCGCGACAATCGCCAGCGAAACATAACCGAACGCTTGCAGCACGGGCTGTAACGCGCTCGTGTACGCCACCGCGCGAATACTTGCATCGCGCGACGCCGCGTTCGATTCATTAAACGCTTGAATGTTTTCCTCTTCGCGATTGAACGCTTGCGCCTCGCGCACCGCCGAAATGCTTTCTTGCAAATTCGCGTTCACGTCGCCCACCGACGCGCGCACTTGACGAAATGCTTTGCGCGCTTGATTTGAAAACCATGACGTTGCAAAAAACATGAACGGCGTGACCGCCAACGAAATCAACCCATACACAAAACTTTCACTCAACATCGTCACTGTAATCCACGCAATCAACAGCGTTCCCGACACGACACTGACAAGTGGAAAACTCACCGCTTGTTGAATCGAATCCGCATCATTCGTAATGCGGCTCATCACATCGCCTGCTTCGTGGCGCGTGTAATAACCGAGGGATAATTTTTGAATGTGCTGAAACACATCGAGCCGCATTTGGCGCAAAACATTTTGTCCCGCGTATGTCATTAAAAAAAACATCGCGCCCGTCAACACCGCGCTCCCCGCATACAAGCCCACCATCAACAGCGTAATTCCGCCCAACCCCATGATGTAATCGTTCACCGTCCACTGCGGATTCACACTCGCGTACCAACAGCCCACCGTTGTCGCTTGTTGATTCAATCCCGTTTGCGTCGCGGGCGCGAGAAAACAATTCACCGCTTGCCCCGTCAATTGCGGAATCAACACTTGAAACCACGTGCTCAAAATCACCAACGCAATCACCGTGAGAATCACGTACCAAAATTTGCCAAAGTACGCCCAAAAGCGCGCCAACGTCGCGCCAACACTTTTTGGTTTCACCGCCTCGCGCTGCAAAAGGGCATCTCGCCCACCCATGAACATAGAGGAACTCCGTTCGCGAATCGCGTATCGCGAATCGCGTGTCGCAAAATCAACGCGCGCTATACGCGATAAGCCATACGCGATTCGCTATCTGCCGCGTCCGTCATCAACTGCGAACTGTAAATCTCTGCGTAAATTTCCGAATCTTGCATCAATTCTTCATGCGTGCCGCGCGCGACGACTTGCCCTTTGTCGAGAACAAAAATTTGGTCTGCGTTCACGACAGTACTGATGCGCTGCGCGATGACGAAGGAAGTTCTGCCTTTCATCAATTTGTCTAACGCCTGTTGGATTCGATATTCCGTCGCGAGGTCAACGCTGCTCGTCGAATCATCGAGAATCAAAATGCGCGGATTCAACAACAGCGCGCGCGCAATCGCGATCCGCTGCTTTTGTCCGCCGCTCAATGTCGAGCCGCGTTCGCCAACGGGCGTATCGTAACCTTCGGGAAAATTTTCGATAAAGTCATGCGCGGCTGCCGCTTGCGATGCCGCAATCACTTGTTCCATCGTCGCGTCGGGTTTGCCGAACGCGATATTGTCACGAATCGTTCCCGCGAACAATGTCGTTTCTTGCAGCACGATGCCAATGTGCGAGCGCAAACTTTCGAGCGTCACATCGCGCACATCATTGCCGTCAATCGTCACACGCCCTTCGCTCACATCATAAAAACGCGGAATGAGATTGATAATCGTCGTCTTGCCGCTGCCAGTCGCGCCGAGCAGCGCAATCGTTTGTCCCTGTTCCGCCTCGAACGAAACGCGATTCAAAACGGGTTCGCCGCCTTTGAAATAGCGAAACACCACATTTTCAAATTTCACATCCCCGCGCACCTGCCGCACTTCCAACGCGTTCGGTTTGTCCTCGACTTCATTTTTCGTGTCTAGAATTTCAAAGATGCGCTGCGCCGACGCGTTCGCTTGCGACATCAAATTGATAATGAAACCGAGTTGCCCCATCGGGAAAAAAATGTATGCGAGATACAGCGAAAATTTTTGCCACTCGCCCAGCGTCAATGTTCCCTCAATAATTTGCCGTCCGCCGAAATACAACACCGCCGCTTGTCCCAAATTCGCAATCAAAAAAATGAACGGAAAGAGGAACGAAAAAATGCGCGCCACTTTTAATTGCTGTCCCAACAAATCTTCCGCGCTCGCTGCGAAACGTTTTTGCTCGAACGGTTCGCGCGCAAATGCCTTGACTACTTTTAATCCCGCGAGATTTTCTTGCAGCACCGTGTTCAGCGCGGAAATTTTCATTTGCACTTGAACAAACAGCGGCTGTGTCAGCGCGCCAAAAAATAAAAACACAACGAACGCCAGCGGCAAAATCGGCAGCACCACCAGCGTCAGTGAAACATTCGTGAGCCACAACACGACGAGCGACGCGAGGAGCAGCACAATCGCTTGCAACGCCAGCACCAATCCTTGCCCAATAAACAGCCGCACTTTTTCCACATCATCCGTCGCGCGAATCATCAACTGCCCCGTTTGATTTCTGTCGTGATAACTAAACGAGAGCCGTTGAATTTTTGCGTACAACTGATTGCGAAAATCATACGCGACATTTTGCGAAATGCGTTCCGCGTTGAACGATTGTGTGAACGCAAAGATGCCCAACAAAATCGAAAACCCCACAATCGCCGCCATCGCCACAATCAAATCACTGTTCGCGCCCGCTGCCGCGCGCGTAATCGTATCAATGATATTCTGTACCAGTTGCGGCACGACAAGTTGCGCCGCCGTCGCGACAAACAGTGAGCCGTACGCGAGAAACACGAGCCAGCGATATTTCCCCACATACTGAATCGCGCGCCCCAGCGTCTTGAAATCCGTCCGCTGCTGTGGACGCCCGCCAAAATCTCTTGCTTGCATATCGCTTATCGCGAATCGCGTATCGCAAATCTCAAATCGCGTTGTGCGATAGGCAATCTGCGATACGCGATACGCGCTCCTACTGCAATCTCCTCACCAGCGGCATCTTCCAAAACACAAACACCGCAAACGCCAACGAAATGAGCGCGCCGACAAGCACCGTTAGCGCTTCCCCAAATTGTTCCGCCGCCGCGCCCGCCAACAACGAACCAATCGGCATCCCGCCAAAAAATGTCAGCGTGTAAATGCTCATCACCCGCCCGCGCAAATTATCCTCGACAATGTGCTGCGTCAACACATTCAACAAATTAAACATCACCATAAAACCCCAACTCATTCCCACCAACACAATCAGCGACAGCGGAACATTTTCCACAAACGCAAACACAATCAAAAGAATCGGAAAGACAAACGAGCCAATCGTCATCAACACGCCTTTTTGTTTGAAATTGCCCAACGACGCAATCATCAACGCGCCAATCAACGCGCCAACCCCGCGCGCCGATTGCATCAACCCATTCGTTGTCGCGTCGCCGTCCAACACACTCACAGCCCACGCGGGCAGCAGCGTTATGAACGCAAGCCCAAACACGCTTGTCACTCCCGCAATCAAAATCATTGTGCGAATCAGCGAATGATGCCACACATAATTCAAACCCTCTTTCAAATCTTCCAACGGCGATTGCGCGCTCGGTTTCAATTCCTGCTTTTCAATTCGCATAAACCACAACGCAATCAAGATACCCAAAAACGAAATCCCGTTAATCGCAAAACACCACGCAGGTCCGAGCGTCGCATACGTGATGCCCGCCACCGCAGGACCCACCACCGTAGCCATTTGGAACATGGTCGAGTTCATCGCAATCGCATTCGTCATGTGTTCGCGGTCCACCAACTCGCGCACAAACGAAATTCGCGCGGGCGCATCGAACGCGTTCGCAATCCCCGCGAGTAACGCCAACAAAACAATGTGCCAAGGTTCCACCAATTTTGTAAAAACCAATGCGGCGAGCGCGAATGCAAAAATCATCTGCGCCGTATTCGTCAACAGCAGCAATGTGCGCCGCGGAAAACGGTCCGCAATCACACCGCCATACAACATCAAGAACCACGAAGGCACGCCCGACGCGAAACCAACAATCCCCAAGTACGCGGGTGACCCCGTCAACTCGTACACAAAAAAACCTTGCGCCGTCATTTGCATCCAAGTCCCAACCAGCGAAACAAGTTGCCCGCCAAACCACAAGCGATAATTATAAAAACTCAAAGCCGCGAACGTCCGCGACACGCGCCCCATCGCCCGCGTATTCATCCGACTCGACACTTTTACTCCATCGCTCATTTTTGGTTGACACTATGCTTGTCATTGCGAGGGATGCGATGTAATCATCGCCGCAATCTCGGTTTTGGCGCGTGAGATTTCTCGCTCCGCTCGAAATGACAACTCTGCGTAACGCGGGTTACTGATAACTTAACACTGAATACTGACCACTGACCACTGACCACCGTTCTACTTTAGAATTTCCTTATACCCTTCCCGAAACGTCGGATACCTCAACACCACGCCCAACTCGTTTTTAATTTTGTCATTCAAACAAAAATAATTTCCTGTCAGCAGCCCAATCACACTTTCACTCAACTGATAGCGCTGTTCGCCCCCCAAAGAATTCATTGCGCGCCCAAACACGCCGAACGCGCGCGCGGCGTTCACCTCCAAATTCAACGGCACCGTCGTCCCCGTCGCCGCGCAAATTTCCTCGAAAAATTTTCGCTGAATCACGGGCAAATCATCCGCCGCGAGATACACACTCCCCGCGTTCGCGCGTTCCATCGCCGCGATGAGAACTTGGACCAAATCCTCGACATGAATCCGACTCTGCCAATTTTCGCCGCCATTCAACAAACGCAAACGATTCTCCTTCAACCCCAAAATAAAATCGCGTCCCTTGCCATACACGCTTGCCACACGCACCGCAATCGCAGGCAGACTTTCGCTCGCCAATTTTTCCGCGTCCACCGTAATTTTTCCCAAAGCATACGCGGGTTTCAACGCGGATGTCTCTGTAACGCGCTCCTTCATTTTCGGATACCCGTACACCGAAACATTGGAACACCAAATATATTTTTTCAACACCGCGCGGTCCACATTCCGAAAAATACTGCGCGCCCCCTCCAACAAAATCGCTTTCGCTTCCGATGGTTCAATCCGACATGAAGCCACAACATTAAAAATAATCTCGCAATCATCCGCCACATTCCGCAAACTCGCCTCGTCGCGCACATCCCCCACGCGCAAATCCATCCCCAATTTTTCCAACGCAATGCCGCGCTCGACATCGCGCACGAGTCCGCGCACCGCATGTCCGCGTTCAAGCAATGCTTTGACCAGATGCAATCCTGTGTAACCGTTCGCGCCGAGAACGAGAATGTTCATTTCTACTAATAGAGTAAAGTCGCACAATGTCATTCTGAGCGGAGCGAAGAATCTGTACGCGACAACCAGAGATTCTTCGTCCCTCAGAATGACAAACTATACGAGCTTTGTCAGGTCTTGTGAGATTCCTATTACCTCAAAATACCGCGCCACCTCCGCCCCCGCAAAAGGTTTCCCATGCCCACTATACAAAATTCGCGGACGTAGCGCATTTATCTTGCGCAGCGAATCATACGCCAATTCAATCTCTTCCCCACGCGAATCTGATTGATCATCGCATCCCCAACCAACATCGCGCCATCTTCCAGCCCAAGAGACAGCGAACCGAGCGTATGCCCTGGCGTATGAATCACGCGCGCGTCCAATCCAAAATCCTTTAACGTATCGCCGTCCTCTAAAAAAATATCTCCCTCGAATGGCTCGTATGACATTTTCAAGCCCAGCCCATTAAACGCGCGTTCAAAAATTTTTCCGCCCATCCCCCGTCCTTTTGGCATGTTGTGTTCCCCCGCGCGCGCCTTTTCCAAATCCGCGCGATGCACCGCAATCGGCGCGCCCGTCGCGCGTTTCAATTCCGCCGCGCTGCCCACATGGTCCATGTGAACATGCGTCAAAAAAATCAAACGCACATCGCGCGACGCGTGTCCCAATTCCTCAATCCTTCGCAACACCGCGCGCGTCGCGTCTGAAAAACCCGCGTCAATTATCACAATACCAGATTTGCTTTCGATGAGATAGATATTTGCAACAAACGAATGAATGAGATGGATAGACAAAAAAGAAACTTTTGCTGAAAAATTATTTTCAAAAATTTTCTGCGAAAATTTTTGAAAATAATTTTTCAGCACTTTTACTCGTACCGTAACGCCTCAATCGGGTGCAACAAACTCGCGCGCCACGCGGGATACAATCCAAAAAATAATCCAACCCCCACCGAAAATCCCACTGCCAACGCCACCGAACTCGCCTCAATCACCGTCACAATCACGCCCGTTTGCGTCACCGCGAACGCAATGCCCGCGCCCAACAGAATCCCGATGATACCACCACTGAAACTCAACGCAATCGCTTCCATCAAAAATTGAAACAAAATATCGCGCCGCTTTGCGCCCACCGCCTTGCGAATCCCAATCTCGCGCGTCCGTTCCGTCACGCTGACGAGCATGATATTCATAATCCCAATCCCGCCGACGAGAAGCGAAATACCCGCAATCACACCGAGAAAAATTGTGAGAATGGTTGAAATTTGCGACAGCGCGCCGAGCAAATCTTTTTGCGACGCGACAGAAAAATCATCTTGCTGAAATTGAATGTGATGCCGTTGGCGAAACTCTTGCGTGATTTGCGAAACCGCTTGGTCTGCGCGGTCCTCTGCGCGCGCCGAAACATAAATCACCGACACGCGCCGCTGCCCATTCGATGTGAGCGATTGATTGCCAAACAAACGAATCTGCGCGGTTCGAATCGGCACAAAAATAATGTCGTCTTGATTCTGTCCAAAAAATCCCGTGCCACCTTTTTCTTTCATCACGCCGACAACTTTGAAGGGCACGCGATTTATTTTTATCGTCTGCCCAAGCGGGTCATTCGCGCCAAACAATTGCTGCGCCGTCGCCGTTCCCAACACCGCCACGCGCGCCAACGTTTCATCATCGCGTGCGTCAATAAAGCGTCCCTGCCCCACATAAAAATTACGCGCATATTGATAATCGGGCGTCGTCCCCGTCACATTCGTATTCGTATTGTTGCCGCCCGCGACGACCTGGACATTCGCTTGAAACACAGGCGCAACGCGCGCAATATCGGGACAACACGCGGAATCTTGCAGCGCCTCCGCGTCCTCCAGCGTCAACGTCGTCGCCGCGCCCACCGCCGAACGCACGCCATTTTGATTGAAACTCCCAGGCGCGACAAAAATCAAATTCGAGCCAATCCCCTGCACCTGTTCCGTAATCGCCGCGCTCGCTCCCTGTCCCACCGCCAACAACGCAATCACCGCCGCCACGCCAATAATCACACCCAACATCGTCAACCCCGCGCGCAATTTATTCGCGCCGAGTGAACGAAAGGCGAGGCGGAAGGTTTCGAGTAAGTTCATGGCAATTCAGTATTCAGTAATCAGTGGTCAGTATTCAGTGAACTGAATACTGACCACTGATTACTGACCACTGTTCCTCCCCCCCCCAAACGCGGGTTGATTCGACGGCAATGCAATCGTCAACACTTGCGCGCCTTCGACGAGTCCCGATAGAATTTCCGTTTCTTGCTCATTCGACAAACCGAGTGTCACAACAATTTCTTTTGGCTGCCCATTCTCCAAAATCGTGACGAGACGTTTGCTCCCTTGCGCGCGAATCGAGCGCGTCGGAATCAACAAAACATTTTCTTGACGCGCCACTTGCACATTCGCGTTCGCCGTCATCCCCGCTTTGATTGGAACATCGTTCGCGTTCACATCAATCAACACATCATAATTCACAACACCTTGCACTGTCGTCGCCGCAGGCGCGATTTCGCGCACCACGCCATTCACCACTTGCCCAGGAAACGCGTCAAGGTCAAGCGCGACGGGCTGCCCAATTTCCACGCGCGGAATATCCGTCTCGTCAATGCTCAATTTAATTTGCAAATGTTCCAAATCCGCAATCGTCACGACAGGACGCCCCGCTTGCACAAACTCGCCCTGTTCCAAATCCAGCGCGGTAATTGTTCCCGCCACAGGCGCAACGAGCATCGCTTCACTCACGCGTTGTTTTGCCAAATCGCGCGCGGCGCGCGACGCGGCGACTTGCGCCTCCGCTTGTGCCAAATCTTCCACCGTCGCGTTCAAGCGCGCCAACGCGTCCTTCGCTTGTTCAATTTGCGCTTGCGCCCGCGCCAAATTTTCTGGAGTCACTTGCAATCGTTCCAACGCGTCCTTTGCCTGTTGCACTTGCGCCGTCGCTGCTTTGAGTTGCGCGTCCGTCGGCGAAAATTTTGAACTAAACGCGTTCAACGCTTTTTGATAATCCAGCGTCGCGTTTTGCAACTGTAACGCTTGCGGCGATTGCGCGCCGAACGGATTGGACGCGCCGCCGATGCGGTCATACGCCGCTTGCGCCTGATTCAACGCCGCCTGCGCTTTTTCCACATCCGCTTTCGCAATCGCCATTTCCGTCGCATCAGGTTTCAACAATTTGTTGTACTGCGCCAACGCGGAATTAAGATTCGCTTGCGCGGACGCGATAGAACTCGCCGATGGATTTTGTAACGCATTATACGCCGCTTGCGCGGACGCGAGATTCGCTTCCGCCGAAACGCGCGCCGAATCGCTCGGACCCTTTTTCAATTTCGCGTAACTTGCTTCGCTTGCATCAAGATTCGCTTGCGCTTGCGCGAGTTGCAATTCCAATGACACCGTATCCAGTTGCGCTAGCGTTTGTCCCGCGCTCACCTTGTCGCCGCGTTTCACAAAAATTTTCACCACATTCCCATTCGCCAAAAACGACAGCGCCGTAAGCGTCTGCGATTCAATCGCGCCCGTCGCGCTCACCGTCGCAATCAACGTCCCCTTGCGCGCCACCGCAATATCCGCGTCCGTAAATTGCGGGCGCGCCGCGTTCGCATTAACGATTTGCGTCCACACCAAAAACGCAATCGCGCCCACCAACAACAGCGCGCCAATCACGATCATCCAACGCCGACTCATTTTTGATTCTCCATCTCGACAAACCTACGCGTCAATGACACCAATCAATAATCACCTTTTCTGGAGGTGCCCCATACTCAATTTTGTGGAACACAACATACCGTCGCATTTGTTCTACCACTTTATTCCTTCCTTATTCGCCTCGGATACTCTTGTAGCGCTTCAAATCTCGGATGACTTTGCGAGTCCTTCCGTCTGGGGTTGGTCTAAGCGTATGGTTGTAGCGAGATTTTTCTGGATACGACTCTGGAACTTGATAGCTCTGTGCAATCACATATTTAGCACCTTTGTATCGCCGTTTCGCCAACCAAACATAATAGTCTTGGTGAACATCCTCGAATGCCTCGGACACTCTTTTGTTCAATCTGAGATACTCCCCAATAACAACAGGGATAGATTCTCCTAAATCAGGATTGCCTGCATCTCCAATGATGACGCCCTTTAGCTTGTAGTCTTTAAATCCAAAGTATCGAAAGACACGCGTAAGGCGCGCAAAGGGCCATTCTCTATTCCTGGGCATGATGGGTATTGTAATGACTAAATGTTAACGGTCAATGCGCGTCTCGCACTTGCATGCGAAAAACTTCTATTGAGTGTCACACGCACCGCGAAAAGACAAGCGGCGCGCCGCTTTCGCCGCGCGCCGCTACGAAGCAAAACTATTCGCACAAGCACCTTCAAGCCCTTTCCAATTCTTTCACAATCAAGCGATTAACAAATTCATCCAGCGAAAGATGGTCTGCCGCCGCCGCTTGTGCCACGCGTTGATAGACTCCCTCTTTCAGTAACACAGGAAAGCGACGACGTTGCGGTTCAATCTCAATCTCCACGTCCTCCATCTCATCCCAATAATCCGCCGCCGAATGTGTATCCCAAAATTCACCTACCGCTTCAAGCGACTCGAATTCATTGGGAAGTAGGTCTCGATTATTTTTGTTCACATTTTCTCTATATTTTCCCAACTCTGCGCCAAGTTATTTCTTTATTCGCGTAGATTCGCGTAGATTCGCGGTGAATAACAGATGTCACCGCGCCCCATTCTTAATCAACGCCTCGTACCCCCCCCAATGCTCCAAATCCGCCAAAAACTTTTCCACTTCCATCGCCGCCATGCAGCCGAATCCCGCCGCCACAACCGCTTGCTTGAAAATGTGGTCATGCGCTTCGCCTGCCGCAAAGACGCCAGGAATTTTCGTGTGCAAGCGTTCGTTCACGGTCAGATAATTTTCCTCGTTCATTTCCAATTGTCCGCGAAACAAATCCGTGTTCGGAAAATGTCCGATATACACAAACACGCCTTGCACAGGCAATTCACTTTCGTCCCCCGTTTTCACATTCACCAAATCCAACGCGCTCACCGTGCCATTGCCGCGAATATCTTTCACCATCGAATCCCACACAAAACTGATTTTCGGATTTTCAAACGCGCGGTCTTTAAGAATCTGCTGTGCGCGCAGAGCATTGCGCCGATGAACGATATGAACCTTTGACGCGAACCGCGTGAGAAACAAACCTTCTTGCAGCGCGCTGTCCCCGCCGCCAATCACAGCGATTTCCTTGCCGCGAAAGAAAAACCCGTCGCATGTCGCGCAGTACGAAACGCCGCGTCCTGCCAACTCCAATTCGCCAGGCACACCCAATCGTCGCGGCGACGCGCCCGTGGCGATAATCACACTCAACGCCTCGTAATGCGCGCCATTTTCCGTGTCCACCGTGAACGGGTATTTTTGAAAATCCACCTTGCTCACATGGTCTTGCTCAAAGCGCGTCCCAAACCTTACCGCCTGCTGTTTCATCAATTCGGTCAGTTCAGGTCCCGTAATGCCGTCGGGAAATCCTGGATAATTTTCGACTTCATTCGTCAAAGCAATCTGCCCGCCAAACTCATTGCCGCTAATGAGCAATGGGTTCAAATTCGCGCGCGCCGTATAAAGCGCGGCAGTCAAGCCCGCGGGTCCTGACCCGATGATAATGACGTTTTCTGACATGATGATTCCTAAAGATTGATTTGGATTGTCATTGCGAGAATGACGTCTGCGGTGTTAGACCTTGAAACGCGAATCTTCGCGAATCCCTACGAATCCACGCGAAATTTTTTGTTCCCATTCCTTCGCGGAGATTCGCGTTTTGATTCGCGTAGACCTGTCCCGAAGAATTGAGGGATTCGCGTTTCCCAGCCCCTGACTCGAAATTCTACGACGTCTTTACGCGCGCCCTATCCGTTTATCCGTTTATACGCTACCCAATCCGTTGGCAGCGCGCCCCCGCCAAAATTCTATCACACGCTCACGCGCGGCTCAAATCCCCCCGCGCAAAAAAAATCGCGCTCGCCGCCACCAACCCCGCCGTTTCCGCGCGCAAAATGCGCGAACCTAGTGTAATAATTTCCGCGCGTTTTTTTCGCGCGTCCTCAATTTCCATTTCCGAAAACCCACCTTCAGGTCCGATAAACAAATGAATTTTATTTGCATCCGACGCCTCGAGTACGCTTTTCAAATCGCGCGCGTTTTCTTGCTCCCACGCCATCAATGACAAGCCGCCGTGCAATTTCGCGGAGCTAAGGGCGTGCGTTAGCGGTTGGTGTGCGTACAGCGCGGGAATCTTACCGCGCCCCGCTTGCTCTGCTGCTTCGGTTACGATTTGTGTCCAGCGCGCGAATTTATTTTTGCCAACCTCTTGCACACTCCGTTCACTCGCTACAGGCAAAAACGCGGCGATGCCAATTTCCGTTCCCTTTTGCAAAACCCATTCAAATTTGTCCCCTTTCAACAATGCTTGATACAAAATAATTTCCGTGCGCGGTTCCCCTGTTGCCGCGCGTTTTTCCAACATCTCGCCCTGTGCTAAATCACGCGCAACGTGATTCAACACCACGCGATACTCATTTCCCACATTGTCCAAAACCACAATTTTGTCCCCCACGCGCATCCGCAACACCTCGCGCAATTGGTGTGCTTGCGCGGAAGTGAATTTTACAACAGTGTTGCTAATCGAATCAGGTGAGACAAAAAAACGATGCCGCATCCCCTCATCCTCCCGCGTTACACGGTGTGTGGGCAAAAAAGCATTTTTTTCAAAAAAAGATGTGCGCGGAAACCATTCGTTTATTCGTTTCCTATTCGTTGACACCGCATGTAAAAAAGCAATGTGATACTGTTTCCAGTACAGAGAACACTTGCTGCGCGGAGTTCATCTCTCATCCTCCAGCGTTAGAGAACGCTTCCTACGCGGAGTTTATCCTTCATCCCTCATCCTTCATTTTCCGATAGACCATCACCAGCCAATCTTCTTCTTGTTTCTTCTCAACAAGTATCATATTTTCCTCGCGCATCGCGTCCTCCACCAAATACGCGCGTTCCACCAAAATCCCCGACGCAATAAACACGCCCTCTTGTCGCAAATGCTGAATCAACGCGGGCGCAAGTTCCGCAATCGTATCCGCAAAAATGTTGGCAGTGACAATATCAAACAACTTCGGTGACGTTTCATCCTTCACGCTGTTCAGGACAGGCAGTTTGACGCTTTCACGCATTACGGAAATCTTTTCACTCAACCCACTCTCCCCCACATTCTTCTCTGCCGTCTCTACCGCAATCGCATCAATATCGCGCGCATCCACAAACCGCGCGCCCAGTTTTGCCGCGCCAATAGCTAAAATCCCCGAACCCGTGCCAACGTCCAACATCTCACAATCGCGCGTCACATATTTTTCCAGCATAGCTAGACACAAACGCGTCGTCGGATGCAGTCCTGTGCCGAACGCCATGCCAGGGTCAAGTTCAATAACGACATCATTTTCTTGCGCCGTGTATTCGAGCCACGAGGGTTTGATCACAATCCGCGCGCCAACATGCAGCACTTTATAAAATTTTTTCCACGCGTTCGCGTAATCTTCCTCCGCAAGTTCGCGCGTCTCCAATTCACCGAGCGGACGTAGCATACCAAGCGCCCACACCGAACGTTCCATCGCGCGCTTTTTTTCCTCGCGCGTTTCATCGTCCAACAAAAACGCGCGCACCGTGAACGGGCGCGCGCTATCGAGGGTTTCCCCTTGTTCGGGCGTAATCACTTGTTCAATCACCGCGCCGCCATACGCGTATTCACTAAACGCGGCGGCGAGGGCTTCCGCGCTTTCGGCGTCGGCGCGGATAACGAGTTCCAGAACCTTCATGCGTGTTCTTGTACACGCGCTCTTGATTCAAAGCAAATTCGCCGCACGTATGACATCAGGTTTTACTTGTGCCCCCAATTCGGCGCGCAAAAAATCTTTGACGCCTTCGCGACCTGCCAGATGCACCCACAATGGACCGCCTTCTGCTTCAATCTCCAACGTAAAATGAAAAAACGGGCAGCATTCGCGCTCATGGTCAATAAATCGCGCCACACCCAAAACCATGCCCGAATCATTCGGAAGACGCAGCGCATAGCCATTCTCTAATTCGCGCAGGGCAGTCGTTTCTTGAAAAAGTTGTTTTGCCGTGAGGACATGTTCCGCGCGTTCGTCGGCAGAGATCGCAGTCAGGTCACACGCGAGCGGAGATTGGGTTTGTGCGTTAGGCATGTGGGAGCTCCATTTCTGGCACTTGGTTTTTTGTAGATTCCGCGCGCGCGTTGGGCGCGACGCGGGGATGAACTTGTGTGATCGTCGCGTTCTTTTGCCGCCAATACAACGCCATCACCAGACTTGCAGCCGAAATTAAAGTCAGCGCGCCGTAGAGCCAACCGATGTTTTGTCCAATCCACGCGGCGATCGGTGTGCCTGCAAACAAAATCAAAAGCAGTGGCACATAGAGCGGCGTACAACACGGACTGGCAACAGAAGCAATTACAAACGCAGCCGCCGAACGAATTTGCGAAACGCGTCGCGCGTCTCGCGGCAGTTCCGCGCTTGCGAGGAGGACTGGCTCGCGCGCGGCTTCTTCGTTGCAGCCACAGGAACTTGTTCCCTCCGCGTTCGGCATTCCGCACTTAGCGTTGCCATCAGCATCCGAAGCATATGAATTTTTAGACACGTGTCATTTCCTCCTTGGTAATTGTAATTTGATTGCGCGCGCGATCGGCGGTGACGTGATAGCACGCACAGGTGTCATCGCAGTGTTGATCGTGTGCAAGCGTTTTGCCGCGCGCGCGAATTTCCAGCAAGGCTTCGCGCGTTTCGAGCAAGTCTGCAATACGCCGATCAATTTCCAGGAGACGGCGTTCCAATGAATCGAGAGTTTGCCCGCACAACAATTTGCCCCGATCCCGCGCGGCAAGAATGGCTGCGATCTCTTCAAGGGGAAAACCCAAACTGCGCGCCCCCGCGATAATACGCAAGCGTTCAATCATCGCGGCAGAGTACAAGCGATAATTATTGCGCGCGCGTAGCGGGCGCGGCAGCAAGCCAATCGATTCGTAATACCGAATCGTTTTTGTGGGAACACCCGCTTGCGACGCAAGTTGATGAATCAATAGTTTCATGGTTATCATTCTACACCTTCCAGTAACTGGAATGTCAATAGGGGAAAAAAAGAACGACAGAAATTCTGTCGTTCTTTTTGCGAGTTCAATATTTTCCGCGCGCGGTGTTGGATTTGCAATCCAGCTACGATCCCATAATCACATCCTTCAACTGGTCCAACAACCCCTTGTCCTCATTCGGCGTTTGACCATCCATCGTCCGCGCAAATTCGCGCAAGAGAGCTTTTTGTTTTTCCGAAAGATGCGTCGGCACATTCACATTCGTCGTCACAATCAAATCGCCGCGCCCGCTGCGTTTCAAATTTGGCACGCCTTTGTTTTTGATGCGAAAGGATTTGCCGTGCTGCGTGCCAGCAGGAATTTTCAAACTTTCGTCACCGTCGAGCGTTGGAATTTTTACCTCGTCGCCCAACGATGCTTGCGCGATATTCAACCGCAACGTGTACAACAAATCTTGATTGTCGCGTTCAAATAGCGGATGCTCTTTGATGGCAATTTGAACATACAAATGCCCGCTGGGTCCGCCGCTTGTGCCCGATTCCCCTTCCGCTTGCAAACGAATCTGCGTGCCTTCATCCACACCCGCGGGTACTTTGACGACGAGTTTTCGCATCACTTGGACGCGTTTTTGTCCGCCACATTCGTGGCACGGCGTCGCAATCACTTCGCCTTCCCCATTGCAGCGCGGACAGGGCGCGACGTTGATGAATTGTCCAAAAATGGATTGCGTCGCGCGGCGCACTTCGCCCGTGCCGCGACACTGCGGGCAGCGTGTTGGCATTGTGCCAGGTTCCGCGCCGCTGCCTTTGCACGAGCTACAAGTTTCCAAACGCGGCACCGAAATTTCCTTGTCCGCGCCAAAGACCGCTTCCTCAAATTCAAGCGTCAATGTTGTTTTGAGATGCGCGCCCGGTTGCGGACCGCGCCGCGTGCGCGTGCGTCCCCCGCCAAAACCCGCGCCGAAAATCGTTTCAAAAATATCGTTGAGGGGCACTTCGCCAAAGCCGCTGCCAAAATTGCCGTTCACGCCCGCTTTGCCAAAGCGATCATACGCCGCGCGTTTTTCGGGGTCCGATAAAACTTGGTACGCTTCGTTGATTTCTTTGAATCGCGTCGCGGCGTCGGCTTCTTTGTTCACGTCGGGATGATATTGCCGCGCCAATTTATAAAACGAGCGTTTAATTTCTTCGCCAGACGCGTTGCGCGTCACACTCAAAATTTCGTAATAATCACGCGTTGATGTCATAAACCTTGATAATCCTTTTGTAGATACAATGAGGTATTATACGCAAACTGCGCGGTTTGCCAACTGAAAATTTTTTTGGCGCTCACACGCGCTAGAGAACGCTTCCTACGCGCGCCTATGCTATACTTGCGCCCACTCCGCAAAAAATTTTCTCCAATCATGGTACGTCATTTCTCGCTTTACGTTTTCTCGCTTCTCGCTCTCTCGTTTCTCGTTTTGACCGCGTGCAGCGCGCCAAATTCCAACCCTTCCACTCAAGATTTCGCGCGTCCTTCCACCACATTGGAACGTCCGCCGATTCGCGGTTCGTTGGTGGAAGGAACAGAAGTAGCTCCTTCGGGCGATGTGGCGGGCAAATTTATTTTTGCCCCGGGCGATGGAAGTATCTGGATCCAAGACCCGGTGAAAGGCAGACCCAATCCGATTATCAGACCAACGCCCGAATTATTTGCCGACGCGCCGAGTTGGGCTCCCGATGGCAAATCGTTTGTGTATGTTCGCAGCAGCTTGACCGCGCAAGGCAACTCGCAAAATGCAATTTATCGCGCAAACGCGGATGGCACACAGAACGAACCGGTTGCCACACCGCCGAATAACAAAACCACGTTCAATTGGCCCCACTATTCGTGGGATGGCAAATGGATTTATTACACTCAGTCCTTTCCCGTGCCGCCCAACAAACAAAATTCAACGATTCAACGCGTAGCTGTCAGTAGCGGCGCGTCACAAAAAATTATTGACAACGCCCGCATGTCCACTGAATCGCCTGATGGAAAAAAAATCGCCTTCATTCGCTTCAACTTTGATACCTTCACAGCAGCATTGTGGATCGCGGACATGGATGGAAAAAATGAGCGCGTCTTGGTGAGCGATGATGTATTCATCATGATCTCTGCGCCGCAGTTTTCACCGGATGGTTCGCAGATTTTATTTGCCGCATCGGGTCCAAATACGCGTCCCCTACCCGGTGTCTCGTACCGCGCGCCTACCTGTTCGCCGCAACTTTTTTGTTTATTTGCAAAGCCCGCGTACGCCGATGGATTGCCCTGGGATTTGTGGACCGTGACACCCGATGGCAATAAATTCACGCGGCTCACCCAAATTGGCGCGGACAGTCCGTGGCCCGCATGGTCACACGACAGCACGCAAGTCGCGTTCTTTGACACGAGTGGACAGTATTTGGTTGACCTTTCCGCGCGCGTCGTTTCTCAAATCACGCGCAATGGCGGACATGGCGTTTTTGGATGGTGGCAAGAATAAACAAAAAACCCGCCGATAGTTTGGCGGGTTTAATTTTCTGGCGTTCGATCCTCTAGTGCACTGGCGCATCGTCTTCAAGGTGGCAATGGGTGTGGCGTTCACTCTTCATCTTGATTGTTTTGAAATTGCCGCCACTGATCCCCGAAAGCGTTGCGGGCTTGACTTGACCGACGGTTGATAGTTCTTGCTTTGGCGTGAGCGCAGCTTGCGCGGGACGCGTCATGCTTGCGGCAAACGCAACGCTGACTGAAATCGCCAACAAAGCAACGAGCAAAACGAGAATCCATGCGGCTCTTTTCGTCATTGTCTCTCCTAACGCGATTGGACGGAAACAAGTTGGGCGAGGGGCGCTGTATGCCAGCGCAGCCCTCGCCCAGTACAGCCCGACTCAATATGCGGCAGCGCTTTCGCTTTCAAACGGACAATCGCCACTGCCGTAACTTTTTGATTTTGACATTCCCGCAATGCCGCGGCTCTCACCCTTGGTTGAAATTTCTTGTTTCGGCGTGAGCGATGCTTGCACGGGACGCGTTGCATTGGCAGCGAACGCGGCGCTCACAGAAATCACCAAAAGCGCAACGAGCAATACGAGAATCCATCCCGCTTTTCTTGCCATTCTTCCTCCTTGCACGCGAAGCGAAACCCTTGTTTCCATTATACCCCAGACTGTCAAATGGGACTGGCATGCGATTGTCACCTTTTCGCACTCGCACTATAATCACGCGCGTTTTCCAAACATTCCCTTCCGCACGTTCCCTCGTTGTGCCTCGCGGATCAGTTTATCCCCTCAAGGAGTAATTGCATGAAACGTATGTTATCGGTGTTCGGTTTCGTTTTACTTTTTGCGGCGCTGTTGTTTTCACCCCAACCCACCCGCGCCGCGCGTCTCGCGCTGCCCTCCGGTTTTACGCGCACTGCTTTGGGTAGCCGTCTCGACCAACCTACGGCGATGGATTTTAACGGCAGCACAATATACGTTACAGAAAAAACAGGCGCGGTTCGGATCATTGACAGTAACGGCGCTCTTGATCCAACGCCGTTCAAAACGTTGAGTGTCAACACCGCGTCCGAACGCGGCTTGTTGGGCATCGCCCTGCATCCGGACTTTGCATCCAACAACAAGATGTTTGTCTATTACACCACAGGTGTCAACGCCAAAAAATACAGCGGCACACCGGAAAATCGCGTGTCCCGTTTGAAAAAACGTCTCAACGGTAATATCAAAGAAAGAATCCTCCTCGATCATATTCCCTCGACAAACGGCAATCACAACGGCGGCGACATTCACATCGGCTTTGATGGCAAACTGTGGATTTCCGTTGGCGAAAGCGGTTGCTGCGCCAGCGACGCGCAAGGACTGGATACGCTGCGCGGCAAAATTTTGCGAATCAATCTGGACGGCACCATTCCAACGGACAATCCGTTCTACAACACCGCGAACGCGCGCCAAGAAACCTACGCGTATGGTTTCCGCAACCCCTGGCGTTTTGCAAAACGTTCGTCCAATCAAACCTATATCGTTGCCGATGTGGGCGCGGGAACGTGGGAAGAAATCAGCTCTTTGGGTGCGGGCAACAATTACGGGTGGCCCAATTACGAGGGTCCTTGTCCCAGCGGCAATCTGTCATGCAATCCCAACACCGTGAATTATGGCAGCACACAAAAACCGATCCATTGGTACAATCACAACAGCGGCACGGAAACTGGCAGCGTGATCGCGGGCGGCGTCTTTGCCGAAAATTCCAATTATCCCGCCCCCTACGCCAACGCGTATTTTTATGGCGACACGGGCAGCGATTGGGTGCATCTGATCACACTCGACGGCAACAACGCGGAAACGGGTTACTTTACGTTTGATGATAACGTCAGTTCACCCGTTTCCTTTGGCAACGGACCCGATGGCAATGTGTATGTCGTCAGTCATTACGGCGGCGTGATTTACAAGTACGAATATACCACCCCATAAAAAAAAAGACACCCGTTTTCGTTTGACGAAAACGGGTGTCTTTTTTTTACTTTTTCTGCGGCGGCATAAAAACCACATGCGCCTCCATTATCCCATCCGCGTTCTTGACGCCAATCACCACCACCGCGCGTTCCGTTACCAAATCCGCGGCGGTCAACGTTTGCAAGCCCTCTCCAAAAATTTGCGTCGCATCGCCGATGCTCACCTTCAAATCCCCCGCGCGCGTTTTCAATACAATTTGCGTCGCGTCCGCGCTCGCAATTTTTCCCACCACCACATTTTCGCGCGAATAATTCGCGGGCGCGACGAGTATCGCGCGCGCTCCGCGTTTTTGATTTTGCGCGCCGCCCAGCACCAAAATTTTATCGCCCGTTTGAATATCACTCGCCGTTGCATCGGGTTTGCCAACGACAATAATTTTCGTATTTGCATCGAGCGTAAGCTCGCGCGGCGCAATCGGTTCGGGCTGCACGGTGAGTTCCGTTCCATTGATCGTTATCACCGTGCCGAACACCCCGAGTTGTGGCAGCAACGCGCCATGTTTCGACTTTTGCATGTCCTCTTTGCGCTGTGCCTTTTCTTGCGCTTTATTTTCTTTTCGCTGCGTTTTTTCCTCTACCTTGTTTTGTTTACGCTGTGCCTGCACTGCGCGCCCGTTTGGCAGTGGAAGAACCACTTGCGCGCGAAATTCATCCGCGCTCACAGGTTCGCCGAGAATTAACACGGGTGTTTTAGTTTTCAATTCGCTCGCCTGAATTGACGCAAGCTGCGCTCCAAACACTTGGGCGTCTGATGCCAGCGTAACGCGTTTCGACGCGGCGCGCGTTTCAATTTGCAATTCCGTATCTGTCGCACTTTCGATGCGTCCCACCAATACATTCTTGACATCATACGCGGCAGGCGCAGAAATCACAACGCGCGGCGCAAGCGTATTTCGATCCTCCTTCGCACCCAAAACCAACACTTTGTCCCCAACAACGAGGTCGCCCGTCGTCGCATTTGGTTTGCCCACAATGATCAGCTGCGTCTCTGCGCTCAACGCAAACGCGCGTTCGTTCCCCTGCGCGTCTTTCACCGTCAACGTATCGCCATCCACTCCGGCGATGACGCCAAATGCCGCGCTGCCCACTCCACCGCGCGCAGGCAACGGCTTCCGTTCTTTCTTTTTCTCATCTTTCTTTTCAGTCCCGCGCGGCGTGAATGTCGGCTGCGCTCCCGGTGTCGGCGTCTGTTCCACCAGCGCCGCAAGCACAGACGTTGTGTCACCACTTGCCACGTACCACATTCCACCCGCGATAACAATTCCGCCGACGAGCAAACCAAACAATAGCAATGCAATGTGCGATGTATTTTTCATTTGTCCACCTCGAAGCGGTTCATTGTTTTCTATTTTCATTTTCACGCGTTATTGCGCTATGAGCTCTTTGTAAATTCCTTGTAAAAAAACTTGACGTTTCTCGTTTCTCGTCTCTTGCCTCTTCATCCTTCATCCTTCCGCCCTCATCCTTTCCCTGGCAGCCACACACTAAACGTCGTCCCAACCCCCTCTTGACTCTCCACTGTAATTTCGCCGTGATGTTGGCGCACGATTTCTTGAACGATGGACAAGCCCAAACCACTGCCGCCCGCGACACGCGCCGCGTCCGCGCGAAAAAATCGTTCAAACAAGCGCGCCTGTTTCGCGGACGGAATCCCTGTGCCGGAATCGCGCACGCGCAGTAACGCGTAGGGAACGCTGCGGCGAGCGTTCCCTACAACGTCACTGGGCAGTGATGCAGGCGCGCGCATTTCGCCTCCCACGTACACTTGGACACTGCCGCCCGGCTTGTTGTATTTGAGCGCGTTGTCAATCAAATTCGCGACGACTTGCTCCAAACGTCCCGCGTCGCCAATCACATTTGGCGGCGAATCGAGCGCAAGCGTGAGCGTCATATTTTGCGCGTTCGCGCGCGCCCGAAAACGTTTCACCCATGCGGGCAGCATCGTTGTCAGATCGAGCGTCTGTTGTTCCAACGGAATATCGCCCGTGTCCAAACGCGCGAGGGTCAATAAATCCGCGACGAGCCGCGCCATACGTTGTGATTCTTCGTGAATCAATTTTGCCGCATATTTCGCGCTCTCCAGATCGCGCGTTGCCCCCTCCACAATCGCTTGCGAAAATCCTTGAATCGAAGTCAGCGGCGTTTTCAATTCATGCGACACATTCGCGACAAAATCTTTTTGCACCTGTTGCGAACGTTTCACTGCGCGCGTCATGGCATTAAAACTTGCCGCAAGCCGCCCGACTTCATCATCGCCCTGCGCGGGAATTTGCTCATCATAGTTGCCGCGCGCAATCGCCTCACTCGCCCGCGTCAATCGTCCCAACGGCTGCGCGATAGAACGCGCCATCAAAAACGCAAACACAACCGCTACACTCAACGCAATCGCGCCAGCGATCAATAATGGGCGAGCTAAATCTTCTAGCCCGCCGATCACCGGACGCACAATCGTCGCCAGCATCACAAACATTTTGCTGTCCGCCGCGCGCCCCAAGGGGGCAGCTGCAAAAATCATTTCGCGTCCCTCAATCACTTGACGCCCTGTGGCAAAACGAAACTGTCCCACATTCTGCACTGCCGCGATCCGCTGCAAACGGCGGCGCACAAATTCATTTTGCGAATCCGCCACAATCAAACCCGTGTCGTCCATGAACAAGACGCGCCACGACGGCTCCACCTGTTCTTGCAAATCCTTCGCCACCTGCTCCACGCCCAGTCCGCGCTTGAGCGAATCACGCGCCTGCTGCGCGGCGGGTCCAAGCGCATCCGCCAAACGTTGACTCATGATGCCGCGCTGATAATCTTGCAGCAAAATCAAGAGCCCCGTGCCGGCAATGCACAGGGTCAGCAAAATGACCACAAAGTACGAAACGAGCAAACGCGCACGTAGTGAATTAAGCATGCTTCAACATTTCGCGAATCGCGCATCGCGTATCGCAAATCGCCTATCGCGTATCGCTTATCGCGTATGGCAAACGACTGAGTACTGACCCACTTGATTACTGATTACTGACCTATTGAACCACCCAACCACCTCTTCATCCTTCATCTTTCATCCCTCATCCCTCATCCTTCCACAATTAGCTTGTATCCCACCCCCGTCACCGTTTCAATCTCCACATTCGAACCCGCCAATTTTTTTCGCAGATGCGCCACATGCACGTCCACCGTCCGCGTCTCCCCTGCGAAATCATAGCCCCACGCCAATTCCAACAATTTTTCGCGTGTGAACACAATACGCGGATGTTGCGCGAGAACCGTCAACAGATCAAACTCTTTTGTTCGCAAGGAAATCGCTCGCTGTTGCGCCGTCACTTCACGGCGCGCCAAATCAATCGTCACCGCGCCGAGTGTGATGCGCTGCGTTTTTTGCGACGGCTGCGCGCGGCGCAAGATCGCTTTGACGCGCGCGACAAGTTCGCGCGGGTTAAACGGCTTGGTCAAATAATCATCCGCGCCCAGTTCGAGTCCAACGATCTTGTCCACATCTTCATCGCGCGCCGTCAACATGAGAATCGGCACATCGCTTTGCGCGCGTATGCGGCGGCACACTTCGTACCCGTCCAAAAGCGGCAGCATCAAATCCAAGACAATCAGGTGGGGGTGTTCGGTTTGGAACGCGCGTAGCGCGCTTTCACCGTCGAACACCGCGCTCACGCGAAAACCCTCCAGCTCCAAATACATGCGCGCAAGTTCTGTAATTGTGCGTTCATCATCAACCAGCAGAATCAATGTGGACATGCGAAAAATTATAGACCTATACAGGCAACTGTCAATGAGCGCATGTAAATTTCCTGTAAATTGTTTGGGAGCGTAATCCTATTGAGAATGGCGCAATCTCATGCAACAATGATTACCTACGTAATCCAACCCTGCTTGCGCCGACCCCGCAAGAGAGACTTTATGAGGTGATCTTATGAAACGCCTTGCCCTCCTTTTCGCACTTGGCGCGATTTTGTTAGCGACAGTTCTAACGCCTGCCCCTGCGCGCGCCGCTCTCTCCTTTGAAGACCCCCAGCTGTGTGTGAATGGCAAGCTCCTGCGCGTGGATCCAACCACTGCGGGGATTGAGGTTTGGGTACGGGTGGGTCCCGACCTCACGGTAAGCTTTGACATCATGAGTTGCGGCGGAGATCCGGAATTGCCTACCCTTGCGGCGGATCATGTGCGGTACGACGGCAAAAAGAATTGGCTCGAGGTCGCTGTCCAAACCGAACCCCACGCCAATGTGATTTTGTATTTTGACGGACAGACTGCTACCAAAAAGAGCGGCAACGATGGGTGGGTCTATGCCAAGAAAAAAGTGAAATAAAGCGTCGTCCTTCAGAGGCAGCCAAGCGTGGTTGCCTCTTTTTTTTCCCCTTTCGCAATCCGAGTGTCTTATTGCGTCATGTCCCGCGCATCAGTATAATTGAAGCAGGAATTTTCCATCTCCTCGATTCGTTAGCTTTCCGGACTATGACGATTACTTGTCCCAACTGCGGGCATGAAAATCCACCCGGCGTCGCGGTTTGCGCGCAATGCGCGAACCCTTTGGTCAACCTCTGTCCCAATTGTGGATTTGAAAATCCACGCGGCTTCAAATTTTGTGGCAACTGCGGCACGAACCTCTTGACCGCGAATCTCGCGCGTCTTTCCAACACCGAGCAACTGCGCCGCTTGCGCGGCTTGATCCCCAGCCACCTTGTTGACAAAATTCTAAACGCCAGCAAACAGATCGAAGGCGAACGCCGCACCGTCACCATCCTCTTTGCCGATGTCGTCGGCTTTACCACCATATCGGAAAAACTTGATCCGGAAACGGTGTATACGATCATTGATGAATCCGTCTCTGCGTTTCGCGATGAAATTTACACGCACGAAGGCACGCTCGACAAATTCATGGGCGATGGCGTGATGGCGCTGTTTGGCGCGCCCGTCGCGCACGAAGACGATCCCGCGCGCGCGCTGCGCTGCGCGTTGGGCATGCAAGGCGCGCTGAAACGCGTCAACGATGCCCTCGTCGCAAAACACGGCATCACCCTGCAAATGCGAATCGGCTTGAATCTCGGCACGGTTGTCGTCGCCGACATTGGCGCGGATTTGAAAATGAATTACACCGCGATGGGCGATACGGTGAACGTCGCCGCGCGTTTGCAAAGTGTCGCAGAACCGGGAACGATTCTCGCCAGCCGCGCGGTGTACGAAGAAACGCGCGCGCTTTTTGAATTTAGCGAACTCGGCTCCATCCGCGTCAAAGGTCGCATCGAACCCGTCGAAATTTATCAAATCGTCAGCGCGAAGCGCGAAGCCGGACGCGTGCGCGGCATTCCCGGTCTGACCGCACCGATGGTGGGACGCGATCAAGAAATGGCGCGCCTGCAATATGTGATCGAAACGCTCGCGCGCGAACAGCGCGGCGGTGTCATTCTGGTCACGGGCGAAGCGGGCATGGGCAAATCGCGCCTCACCCACGAACTTAAACAATGGATCACCCGCGCGCCGGAATTGGAAATGCTGCGCGTGCACGAAGGCGATTGTTTTGCGTATGGTCAATCCGCGTACGATGTTTTTATCCAAATTCTCAATAGCGTTTTTGAAATTCAAGTGGAAGATGCCGCGCCCACGCGTCGTGAAAAAGTAAAGACGCAACTTGACGCGCTCGTGCCAACCGAACGCGCCCGTCTGGAAATTTTGCCGTATGTCGAAAATTTGATGGCACTGCCGCTGCAAGAACGCGAACTCACAGACCGCATTCGTCATCTCGAACCCGCACAATTGCGTCAACAAACATTTTTAGCGATGCGCGAGTTGTTGACGTATGCGGCGCAAGCGATGCCGCGCGTTTTGATCTTGGAAGATTTGCATTGGGTGGATAAACCTTCGCTCGATCTGTTGTTGTTTTTGGTGAGCGGGGTTTCTGACACCGCGCTCGTTCTCATGTGCATCACGCGCCCCGCTGACAATCAAGCCGCGCCGCAAATTCAGCGTGTGGCGAACGCGTCGCTGGATGGACAATTCACGCACATCGCGCTCGAGCCCCTCTCTCTCAGCGCCAGCGCGAACTTGATCGATCAATTATTGACCATCGGTGACCTGCCCGAAAATTTGCGCGCGCTGATTCCCCAACGCGCCGAAGGCAATCCTTTTTACGTCGAAGAAATTATTCGCACCCTCATTGATCGCAACATCATTCGCCGCCGAAATGATCGCTGGGAAATGACCCCCGGCGCGGATGTCCAATCGTTCCAGGTGCCGCGCACGTTGGAAGGATTGATCATGGCGCGCCTCGATCATTTGTCCGAATCCACGCGTTTCACCGCGCAATGTGCCGCCGTCATCGGGCGCGATTTCCCCGATTCCATTTTGCTGCACATTGCGGAAACGAACGCGTCCCGTTTGGACAATGATTTACAAGAATTGATGGATCACGAGTTGGTGCTGCAAACCCTCCACGACGGCGAACCTCTGACCCAACCGCGCGCCACCACCGAACGTCAATTCGCGTTTCGACACATCCTCACCCAACAAACGATTTACAACTCGGTTTTGGTGCGCCGCCGCGAACAACTGCATCACAAAATCGCGTCGGCGATGGAAGAACTGTATCCGGATCGTTTGGACGATTACGCCGAACGCCTCGCGTTTCATTACGGCGAAAGCAAGGATGCGGCGAAAGCGTTGCCGCACATGATCCGTTCCGCCGAACGCGCCGCTTCGCGCTTTGCCAACGAGGAAGCATTGACGTACTATCGCACCGCGTCGGAACTCGCCACGCGCATCCAAGCCCCCGCGGAAACGCGCACGCGCATTCTCGTCGGTCTCGGCGATTCGCAAACACACATCGGCGATTTCGATTCTGCCGCGGCGAGTTTGCGCGCGGCATGGGGGTTGGCGCGCGCCGCGCCCGCGAGTCCACAGCAAGCGCGCCAAACCGCCGAGGTCGCGCGGCGGCTCGGACGCGGCTATGAGCGCCGCGGCAAGTATGAGGACGCGATGCAGTGGCTCGAAAGCGCGCTACGCGAAGTCAATCGCGATGTTTCTTCCAGTCACGCGGTCGAGCGCGTCCGAATTTGTTTGGACATTGGCTGGGTGCATTATCGGCGCGGCAACTTGGAGGAAGCAGAACATTGGCGGCTGCGCGCGCTTGAAATTTCAGAGGGCTTGGACTATTATGCCGAAATGGGATCGGCGTATAATGGTCTCGCCGCGTTGTATAATCTCAAAGGCGACTGGCATCAAGCCATCGAGTACGCGCAGCGCGGTTTGCAAGTGCGCGAAATGATCGGCGATGTCGAAGGCACGAGCCGTTCTCACTCCAATCTCGGCGCGATCATGCTCAACATTGGCGAATGGGATGAAGCGCTGCCCCATCTGCAAGCGAGTCTCGATCTCAAGCGCCGCATCGGTGACGCAAAATATCTCGCGTCAGCGAATAACAATCTCGGTTATTTTTATTTATACAAAGGGGACACGGCGCAAGCGCGCGACTTTTTGAACGCGGCGCGGCATCACGCGGAAAAATTGCGCGACACGAACGCGACCTGTCTCGCGCTCAATGCGTTGGCGTTAGCCGAAGTGGTGGACGAAAATTTTCACGAAGCGGTTTATCTCTTGGAACAAAGCATCACCGCCGCCAAAGAAGCGGGCGCGCGCGAAGCATTGATCGAAGGCGACTGGATGCTCGCCGAAGCGGAATTGGGACTTGGCAATTTGATCCCAGCCCACGCTGCCGCCGCGCAAGCGTTGGAAGCGGGACAAACCTACGGCATGAAACAAGCGGAAGCAAGCGCGCGGCGCGCCTTGGGCATGATTGAACGCGCGTCAAAAAATCTACCCGCCGCAGAAACCCACTTGCAGCGCTCGCTCACCCTTTTTAACGAATTGCAAAACCCGTTTGAAGTTGCGCGCGCTGAATTGGAATTGGGATTGTTGTTTCAAGCGAAAGGACAGCTGAAAGAAGCGCACACCCAATTGGAATCCAGCTGCGCGACCTTTGAACGCCTTGGCGCGGCAACTTTCGCGCGCCGCGCGCACGATGCGCTGGATGCGCTCGCGTAAGTGCGTGGCACGTCAATAAATTCTCATGCGAAACGATTTACGCTTGATTCCCTTTTTCAGCGATCTTTCCGATGACGTGCTGAGCGCCATCGAAAAGTATTGCCGCCGCGAACACTATGGGCGCGGCGAACTTGTCTTTGCCGAAGGCGATTTCGGCGATCGCATGTACATTATTCAATCGGGACAGGTCAAAGTGATTTCCGAACGTAACGGCTCGGAAAAAATTTTTTCGTATCTCAACCCGGGAAACTTTTTTGGTGAAACGGCATTGCTCACCGGCGAACCGCGCAATGCAAGCATTCGTGTCGTCATTGATTCCGATCTCATTTCGCTGGGACGCCAAGAACTTCAAGAACTGATCGAGAGCTACTCTACCATCGCGGTAGAAATTAGCCGCGAACTTTCGCGTCGCTTGACGCGTCAAATTCAAACCCCTGTTCAACAAGAAGAATTAAATATCGTCGCCGTCGTTGGGCAACAAGCGCCCGCGCTCGCGGAACAAGTCGCCGCGCTCACGGGGGAAGAAGTGTTTCTGTTCGATCTGGGCGGACTGGGTTCGATGCCTGTGGATCAGACTGCACTATCGCAGGGGGGTGTGCAAATTGCGCGCGGCGGACAAAATCTCACAGCTGACGAATTACCCGCGCGGCTCTCCTCGCTCGTACAAGAATACTATTGGGTGATGCTCGCAATTCCGCTGCGTCCCTCGCTGCTGACGATCAAAGCGATTGACTTGGCGGACATGACGATTCAACTCGCGGATACGCCTGAAAAATGGTTGACGCAAGCGGCGACGCGCAATTTTGTTGTCGTCAAGCCCGAACCGAAAAGCATCGCGCGACTTGCGCGCAAAATTTCGCGGCGGCAATTGGGGCTCGCGCTCTCATCGGGCGGCGCGCGCGGTTTAGCGCACATTGGCGTATTGGAAGTGTTTGAACGCGAACGGATTCCCGTTGATCTGATGGCAGCGTCTTCGATGGGCGCGATTATTGCGGGGTTATATGCTTCCGGCGCAACGATTGAAGAGATGACCCACATCGCGCAAGTCATGCAGCGGCAGACCAATTTTCTGACGGGCTTTCCATTGTGGGACTTGGGTATTCCGCCGCGTTCGGGTTTGGTGCGCGGCAATCGCACGCTCGACTATTTCAAGAAAATTTTACGCAACAAAAATTTTGAAGATTTGGATATTCCCTTGACCGTTGTGACGTGCGATGTGATTTCAGGGGAAGAAGTACAATTCACGACGGGTCCGGTTGCCGATGCTGTGCGCGCGTCCATGTCCATCATCGGGGTCTTTGAGCCCGCGCACATCGGCGATCATTTTCTTGTGGATGGCGGCACGGTCAATCCGGTGCCAACCTCCGTACTCAAAGACAAGCAAGCCAACATCGTCGTCGCCTCCAGTGTCATTCCCGGTCTGCCCGAACGCATGCATCGCAAAGAACAACTCAAAACGGGTAAAGCGCCGAATGTCGTTTCTATCATTTTGGGGGCGATCGAAATCATGGAATCGGAAATTATCCGCGCGCGTTCCGAAGCGATTGATGTGATGATTACACCTGAGGTAGCGCAATTCACAACACTGGAATATGCGCGCGTGGACGAAATCATTCAAGTCGGACGCGAAGCCGCCGAGCGCGCGCTCCCCCAACTGCGCCAACTCCTCACCCCCAAACCGCGCACCAAATCGTTTGCCGCGTAGGACAAATTGCAAATTTGTCCTACCTCTCATCATGCAATCCCCTTTCCCTGAAACCGAACGCGCGCAATTCCTCACGCGCATCGCCGCGTTGGAAATGCTGCAGCATGCCGCGCGTGAATTGAATGCCGAACTCGATCTGCCCGCGCTGCTCGAAAAAATTTTGCGCGCGGCAATGAAGGTATCTCGCAGCACGGCGGGCTCGCTTTTTTTGTACGACGCGGCGGCGCACGAACTTGTGTTCAAAGTGATTGTGGGAGGGGGGGGTGAAGCGTTACGCGAAACAGCCATTTCCGCCGATCGTGGCATTGCGGGGGAAAGTTTCACGCAGCAGCGCGCGATCCTTGTGGACAACGCGGAAACCGATCCCCGATATTTTTCCGCGCCCGCAACAAGTGTGGGGCTCATGATTCGCCAACTCGTCGCCGTGCCACTGATCGCGCAGGGCAGACCCATCGGCGTATTGGAGGTGATGAATAAAGATTCGGGTGACGCCTATACAAACGAGGACGCGGAATTACTGATGGCGTTCGCGGCGCAAAGCGCGATTGCGATCGAGAACGCGCGTTTGTACGGCGAAATTTTAGACGAACGTGATCGCATCCTCGCCGTCGAAGCCGCCGTGCGGCACGAACTCGCGCGCGATTTGCACGATGGGCCCGCGCAAATGCTCTCGGCGCTGATCATGGAAATCCGTTTCTTGCGCGAACTCGTCAAGCGTGATCCGAGTAAATTAGAGACAGAATTTGTGAACTTGGAAGCCGTCGCGCAAAAAGCGATGTATCAAACGCGCAACATTCTTTTTGATTTGCGCCCGTTGATTTTGGAGCAGCAAGGGTTGGGTCAAGCGCTCGAACAATACGTGATGCGTTTGCGAATGATCGAACCGTTCAGCATCACGCTGAACGCGGAAACGCTGAAAACGCGTTTTGAACCAAAAGCCGAAGCGGCGATTTTTTCGATTGTGCAAGAAGCGGTCAACAACGCGAAAAAACATTCGGGCGCGACCCATTTAGAAATTGACGCGATTGAAAATGAAACCGCATTGACGATTACCGTGCGCGATGATGGCAAAGGTTTTGATCTTTCGCAGATCGAAGCAAATTATGGACAGCGCGGCTCGTTGGGGTTGTTGAATATGCGCGAGCGCGCGGAGATTGCGCGGGGAACGTTGGAGATTGTTTCGGAAAAAGAAAAAGGGACAACGGTGAGGTTGTCCCTTCCATTGAAATAAATAGCTGTTAGAGCTGTGAGTGCCTCATCTTTCTCGATTCATTTGGTACTTGTTGCTCTAGCGATATGTATGTTTTTCAAGTGCAGGTCCTACACTGAGGATGCCAAATATTTCTCCGGTCTTGGGCCAAATCAAATAAGTGACCCCGCTACACTTACAGGACCAACCCGCCCCATATATTTGTACCGTACCATGTACCGTTATCTCCCAGACAAGTTCTTCACGATCCATATCTGGAAGTGGTCGCCCAATTCGTGGTTCAAGCGCGCCTAACGATACGAGTTCCGCTTGGATACGGTCTGGCTCTGTAGTAGGCGTATCTAATGACCACACCTTATCCCATTTAGTTGCTACGGCCTGATCATATTCCAACGCCTTTTGCAGTGCTCGGCTTTTGTTAAGTGGGCGTGTAAGCGTAGGTATTATGATTTCAGGTGCAGGTTGTCCCAAAACCTCTAGTGGCGCACCCGTGGGAATATATTCAGGAGTCTTGACGGGTTCTTCGGTCTCCTCTTCAGACGGATTTGTATCTACAGTCGGAGTTTGTTTCGCGCTGGCGGTCACGCTCGTAGTTTCTGAAGAAAAAACGACGAAGAAAAGAATAATCACAAAAATAGAGATCACACTAGCAAATAGATATTGTTGTTTCATGATTCGATTCTCCTCTATCCTCTTACCTGAGTTTGCACAATACTAACAGATTCCCCATGTTATTGCCCCAAATGGAGCTACACGTGCTACACAATTATTGCGCATGGTTGTCGTTGCATTATAGACATATTGCGTCCAAATCTGTGCCGCATTACGATATTGCATATTGCTGCATTCAACCGCAATAGCTGGATCAACTGGAAACTGTAAATCAACGCCTTCAGCCCCACAGAATGCTTCGCCCCCCGAAGAAAAGTCGAGCGCAATGTCGTGCTTTACTACTCCATCACGCTTGGCCTCCCATTTTCCGCTTCCTGCGTTGTAACTGACTTCAAAGTTGTACAGTTGGTTCTCATTGAGATCCCCTACAAAGATTGAATCGCCCATCCCATTGATGTTCCGCCAGCTGACATACTGCTTCAGCTGACCACCCGTACTAGTCCCTTTCTGGTATCCTGTCTCATAGAAACCCACCTGTCCAGTACACGCGGCATGCGAACAAACACCTACAGGACTTACAACCAAGTGAAGGTTCCCAGGTGGTTGCGCTGTCCAGATATTCGCTTTAACACCACTAATAAGCGGTCCCTGAAAACTTGTAAAGGCTTGGGAATATGGAAGATTGTTGGGTGAGCCAAGATCTGAAATCGCCCAATCGTCATTTACAATCCACTGAGGATCAGGCGCGTCACTCTTTAATTTAACACGAAAGCCCGTCGTTCCATATACCTGACCCCTTTGTCAAGACCACAGATCGAGAAAAATAAGGTGGATCAAAACGAGGTATTTCTCACTCACTTCAGTCGCGCACGGCGCGCCAGGTAGACACGGGCGGGAGTCTGATAACCCA
>Ga0247727_10000288_pt1 | contig 120842 bp, 140 predicted proteins | sample WisWelCaveWW1625_FD_202498 | JGI IMG/M metagenome (GOLD analysis project Ga0247727, IMG submission 202498) | Biofilm microbial communities from Wishing Well Cave, Virginia, United States - WW16-25 | ecosystem: Environmental > Aquatic > Deep subsurface > Groundwater > Cave microbial mat...
AAGGATATTGAATCCAAGATAAAACTTGTCATGGGAGAGCAATGCAAAGTTGATTTTAAATTTGTAAAAGAGATAAAACCAAGTGCAAGCGGAAAATACCTATATACTGAAAGTGAATTAAAATGAACAAAGCAAGCATATACAGATTTAATGAAAAAAAACTTGATTCTACAATAGATAAAGGATTCAGCGATTTTTCAATTGATGATAGGCTAAAAAAAATAAAGACAGTTTTCATAAAGCCTAACCTTGTAACAGATGTCCATGAATACATAAAAAACGGAGCAAATACAGATGTCAGGGTCATTGAAGCAGTCATAAAGCATCTTTCAAAATTCAAGAATCTTAAGATATATCTGGGAGAGAGTGATACCGGGACAAAAGTCAAGGGAAGGAAGCTTGAAATAGCCCTAAAATACATGGGAGTATATGACCTGCAGAAAAAATACAAGTTTGATATCATTAATCTAACAAATGACAGGCAGGTTAAAGTCAAGATCCCGAATGCGAAATTTTTGAAAGAAGTGGAGATGTCTGAGACTTTCATGAAGTGCGACATGATAATCAATCTGCCTAAGATAAAGACGCATAAATACTCGACAATAACATGCGCATTAAAAAACATGTTCGGCTCTGTTCCAGATCCTATGAGGATAATATATCACAAGGACATACATAAGACTTTGGCTGACCTGAATCTCCTGTTTTACAGGAAGATGTTTGTTGTCGTTGACGGGATTGTCGGCATGGAAGGTGCAGGCCCGCTGTATGGAGAGCCTGTGAAATTAGACCTTCTCATGTTTTCTGACAATCCTCTTTCAAGCGACATAGCTGCATCAAAGATAATGAAGATTGACCCAAATGAGGTGAAGCATCTTGTATATTTTAGCGATGCAATAAATCGTGACTTGAAGCTTGAAATCATCGGAGACTCAAAACTAGAAGATTTTTCAAAAAACTTTGAGAAAGCACACAAGACCTGGTTCATCTTTATTGAAGAGAGGCTCATGCAGCACAAATGGATTGTAAAAATAATCTTCAATGACTGGGTCAGAAAAAACATAACATATCATTTCAGGAACATCCTCAAGAAATTAAGAGGCGGAAGCTATAGCTGGTATTATAAGAAATACCCTTAAATCTTTTCTTCATACTTTAGGTTTAGCCATCCTATCCCGCCTAGGATAACTGAAAACAGCAGTTGCACTATATGTATGCTGAAAGCAATAATTATTGCAACTGATGCACTATATCCGAAATATGTCAAGACAATTGTCCAGGCAGCTTCAACAGTTCCAAATCCCCCAAGGCCGTATATAGGGAGCACTGTTGTCAATATTGAAGCTGTTGTTGCAATCACAAGCACAGGCAGCGGAAGAAAGAAGCCTACAGTTGATGCAAGGAAATAAGTAAATGACATGGAAAACCCGATTATAACTAGTGAATACATGAATGTCAAAAATATTGTCTCTTTTGATTTTATGTCTGAAAATGCTTCTATCAATTCCTTTGAGTAGATATCTAATTTCTTAGATAATCCTTTGTTTATCTTTGATACGGCTTTGCTTATTTTTTTGAGCAAAAGCAGAACAAATTTATTTTTGAAAACCAGCACAAAGGCTGAAAAGATCAGGATCAGAACAAAAAAAACAAGTATAGGCAGAGAGATTATTGATATATCTGAGAACATCAGCGCAACAATTAGGACAATAGCCATTGAAATCAGGTCAAAGATCCTGGAAACCAACAAAGACGCAATACCGTGGCTGTATTTTTTCTTTGCTTTTTTTATCAAGTATATATAAGACAATTCTCCTATCCTGAACGGGACAATGTTATTCATAAGGTTATGGAACATGGTTATGTTGAAGAGCCTCATGAATCCGATCTTATTGTTTAATAGTATCCTGAAACGCCATGCCCTTGCAACCATCAGCATTATATAGAAAAACAAACAAATAGCCAGGTTTGCTGGAGATGCTTTTGACAAAACATCCAAGATGTCAGCTATATTTACTTTTGACAAAAGCAGCCATACTAGGGCAAGCGTAATCACAACAGAAGCTAAAAGCCTGATTAATCTTTTCATTCTAAGGTTCTATATTGACATACATCACGTTGTAGGCGCTTTGTGTATAATAATATGTTTGGTTAAACAATCTCCCTTCCTGGATGCTGTTCTGGAGCAGGATGTTTGTATCGTTTTCATTGAATGTGCCACCTTTCCTGAACAGGAAATAAAGAGGTTGAATCTGCTGCTGGCCAGTAGGGATAAAAGCGAACTGGACAAGCCTATAATTCTGTCTTATATGGTCCATAAGAAACGTATTCTGGAAAACAGCATTGATTCCCCATTGATAGACAAAGAACCAGCTGACATTGTAGTCGTTTTGTGCCCTTGCAAGATATTCTGGGCCGCCTGAAGAAGGTGTCTTGTATCCTCTTACATCAGCGTTCCACAAAAAGCCATAGCTCTGGCCCGAAGAATGCATCACTCTGTCTCCCTGGTTCTTATGTTCTTTTATGTAATTTCCCGCAATGTCAAGGCCGGGAAACTGCGTGTCAAACATCCTGTCTTTTGATTCCATTGATTTTGCATATAACCCGGATACCGGTGGCAATAATATTATCGCAGCAATAATCGCGACTTTAATTACAGCATTCATATTTTCTTTTTTTGATATCATGGATGCGACATTGCCTGCTATCACTACAATGAAATACGAGATCATGAATATTATCAAAGGAGCTATCGGGAACTGATGATAGTTATGGCCGCTTAACTTATATCCCATAACAAACACGAATAAAAACATAGAAGTCAGATAGACAATCATGAAATTATAGCCTAGTTTACCTTTATTATTTGTGAAATACAAAACAGCAAAGAGAAGCATGCCTAAAAACGAAAATACAATCCCTATTGTCGTGAAATTGTCAGCAACATAACTTTTCATTATTGCCCAGAAATCCTGACTCCAGATGATGCTAAAATCTATCAGGCTTGTGACTTCATAAGATTCAAGTACGCTCTTTGTTATGTTTTTCCCGAAAACATTGTCTTTAATATAAACTTCAGAATAATAAAACCATCCCGGGAATCCTGACAAGATTATCGCTGAGATTACAACGGGAACAATGAATTTTTTATAAGATTTCAAAACTTTTTTGAAAGGGAAAACAAAAAGCATCGGAATAAAAATAACTGCAAAAGTATATTTCGTTATAGCGCCGAGCATCGCGAAAAACAGGCCTAAATACAGATATGAAAATTGATGTTTCTCCAGCTGGTGCTTTATCCATCTTAGATAATAATACGCTCCGAGGAGCATGAAAAACAGGCCGGAATTTATGACGTCAACATTGTGGCTGAAGAACACAAACATAGGATTTATCGCTGCAAGAAATGCAGACAGCAATGCAAGATCCTCTCTTTCAAAGAGCTCCTTTATTAGCAGGTAGAACACAACAACAGAAGCAAGTGAAAAAAATATCTCAACAAATCTTGCAGTCACTAAACTTTCTCCGAAAATCTTGAACATCAGCCCGACTACAATCGGGTCAGTAGGGAAGGTGTCATTATGCTCTCCGTCAGATGGCTCGTCTATCCCTTCAGTAGTGTCTCTCATAGGCACAAAAAAACCATATCTGAAAAAACCTTCTCTTGCAAAGTTCCTGGCTTCAGTTATGTAATGCGCGACTTTCCAGTTATGATAGCCAATAACAGGATATTGTATATGATAGAACCTGAGATAGAAGCCTAAGATAAGAAAGGCAATAAGAAGCACATAAACCCATTTTATCTTCTTTATGTCAAATGAGAAATTTATTTCAGAATTATCTTCTTTATTTTTTTCATCATTGTAGTTGCCTCTCCCTTTCTTCATAAGACAAGACGATATTTATTTATTATATAAATCTACTCCTTTGAGCAAGCGAAGGAGATAAAACTAAATAGGCTTCGAGTTTTCTATTAGTATGCTTGAAGAAAATGCAGCGCTTCTACTTGACAATATAAACATGCATATGAGAGATCTTGCTCTGATGGGCTTAAAACACAAGTATTTCTATAAAACACCTCCTTCAGCAAAGATATTGAAATTTGACACGCTGATAAGACAGGTAAGATCTCGGCTTAAAAAAATATCAGGAAACGAATGGCATGTAATATGTGAACATGAAAAAAGCATAAGGACAACGAAGATTTTTCTTCATGGGGATTATGACAAAAAAAGTCCTGCTGTCATTTTCCATCACGGAGCAGGCCAGATAAATTATGAAAGATTAATGAAGATAGGCCTTGGCAAGGAAATAATGTCAACCTACAATGTATTCTCTATTAAAGCACAGCACCATGATAACATTAAGGATTACCTGTCAAATTGCATGGATTCTTTTTTGAATTGGCAGCTCACATTTGCAGGCTCTGTCCTTGCTGTCGAGGAGATTGTTAAATTGTCTAAATCAGATAAAATAGATCCAATAATTATGCTTGGCACATCTTTGGGAGGGATTGTCGCAAGCCTGCATTTCCTGCTGTTCAATACTGCAGACCTCTATTTTCCTTTTGTTGCCTATCCTAATGTCGGCGAAATTTTTTCAGGCAGGGCTTACAAATATGCTTTAAATGATAGAAAAGGATGGCAAAAAAATAAGCTCTTTCTTGATTCATTCAGGTTCAAAAACAACTTTAGTGAAAAAAACAAAGCAAAAGTTTTCCCTATACTTGCCAAGAAGGACTGGTATATAGATTTTGACAAGGCAAAAGAATTCTGGGACGGATATCAAACAAAAGTTTATGATTTAGGACATAAATCAATAGGAATTAAACTTCCAGACATTCATAAATATGTAAAAAACAAAATAAAACCATTTATGCGTTAATTCTGATTATTGTTTTTTCGAGAGAAGCAGAATGTTTATTACTATTTTTTCTAATAGAACATTATTAAACCCTCGAAGAGCTCGCCTGCATCATTATCAGCATGCATGGGGATACAAAGCTAAAGCTTTGAGTTGTTCGCTTAAGCTCACAACAGTTATAAAAGGGCTCGACTGAAAGGAGACCCTTATGTTTTGCACTAGCTTTTCTTAAAAGCTTGTAATTAAACCCTCGAAGAGCCTCCTTGCGGAAGCCCCCCCAGGGAAAAAGAGGTGATCATGATCTTTCAATCATGTCTCCACTCTAGAATAGTACTGACTATATTTAAAACTTTCGATTTTGTATAAATTTTAAAGTGGTGACAAAACTTTCAGATAGCTTTTAAAGCAAAAAGCCACTCTGTCCTCATATGAAATGCGTAAAATGCAATGCCCAGGCAACAATCCATCTTGAGAACCTTGACGTCTGCAGGGGATGTTTCCAGAAGATAATCCAGAAAAGAGTGAGAAAAGAGATAAGGATAAAAAAACTTATAGAAAAAGACGACATAATACTCTTGATTGATGACGGTTCTGCAGAGGCGAAATTAAGCATATATCTCCTGAAAGAGACAATTAACCTTCCTGTAAAGATTGATGTCAAGAAAAAAAGCTATATGCTGGGAGAAGAAATTAAAGGAAAATATACAAAGATAGTGATACCATGGAATGCAGACAAAGAAGGCGAGTATCTGCTAAATTGTTTTTTTGAAAAAGAGAAACCAGAATATCTCATGCATTTCAGGATAAAAACTAAGACATACCTAAAGCCATTAGTGCATGTGATGCATAAAGAGATTGCTGAATTCTGCAAAATAAAAGACTTTAAATTTACAGAAAAAAAGTATGTTACAGCAGGTTCTGATATGATAAATAAGCTCCAGAAAGAATACCCGGAGATAACATTTAGCCTTGTGAAAAGCGCAGAAGAATTGAAGAAAGTTATTTAAGTTAATGAGTATTATTTTAGTAAATGAAAAAAGAAAACATCTTTTTCAACTCCATATTGATTCTGATTATTTTAGGTATCATTGCATTTTTCATTGCCCCTAAAAACATGACAGCAAACGCAGTGAAAGAGCCTTACTCAAGACTTGATGTCTATTTCTGCCCTGTTGACATGTGCAAGGATGAGCTCCTTTCGCTTATCGATGCCTCAACAGACATAAAATGCGCATTCTATGAACTCAACCTTCCTGATTTGATCTCTGCCTTGAAAAAAAAGAATGCAGAGGTAATCATTGAGGATTCTACTTTTGAAAAAGCAACTGAGAGTTTTCATACAGGGTTTTCACAGGCCTTAATGCACAATAAATTCTGCATATTTGACAATCATATAATCTCAACAGGGAGCATGAATCCGACTTTCAATGATAATTTCCTGAACAACAATAATCTTCTGATAATTGATTCAAAGACACTTGCAAAGAACTATTTAGATGAATTCAATGAGCTGAAAAACGACGTTTACGGAAAAGGAAACAACGTAAAGAACCCTGTCGTATATCTGGGAGATACTGAAATTGAAAACTACTTCTGCCCTGATGACAAATGCAAACTGCATGTGATAAATGCCCTGAAAAAGGCAAATAGCTCAATATATTTCATGACGTTTTCTTTTACTGATGTTGATATAGGAAATCTTCTCTGGAACAAGCATTATGAAGGCCTGGATGTCAAAGGGATATTTGACCAGAATCAGCTCAGCGATTATTCAAGATATGAGGAATTGAAGGAGTTTTCAATAATAGACAAGAACAAATACAAGCTGCATGACAAGGTATTCATAATAGACAATGAGACAGTAATAACAGGTTCATACAATCCTTCAAGGAACGCAGATGAGTTCAATGACGAAAATATTTTGATAATACATGACAGAAAGATTGCTGAAAAATATGTTTTGGAGTTTCTGAAGCTGTATGGAAATGGTCAAAATGCACAGAAAGAGAAATCCGGAATTGTGATATCTAAAGTTGTTTATGATCCTGATGGAGCTGACACAGGAAAAGAGATAGTTGAACTCAAAAACATCGGAAGCGAGAATATTAATCTTGAATACTATTTTATTAGCGACAACAAGACAAACATGAAACTGGACGGAACAGTTGATGCAGGGAAGACTGTTTTTTTTACACCTAAATTTGCGCTAAAGAATTCTAACGGACTACTTTATCTGAAGCACAATTCAGATGTGATTGATTTTGTAGCATGGGAGGGCATGTGGAATCTAGAGGCTAAAGAAGGACATGCACTTGAGAGGATTGATTTTGAGGATGTTTCTGAAGATGGATGGGTTGTTAAATAAAAAATGTTTTAAGCCATTCAATCATCATCTTATTATGTCCAAACGAATTATCTCCCTTGCTCCCAGCAATACTGAAATCTTATTCTCACTAGGAGCAGGAAATACAGTTGCCGGTGTTACAAGCTTCTGCGATTATCCTGAGCAAGCAAAAAAGCTGCCGAAGATAGGCTCGTGGATATATGTCAATGATATGGAGAAAATAAAAAGCCTAAATCCTGACCTGATACTCACTTCCATGTATGTCCCGCCTGCAATAGATGAATGGTCGCAAAAAAACAAAATAAGACTTGTCAACCTGTACCCTCAGACATTAGAGGGGATATATGAAAGCATTCTTGAGATAGGAAAACTTACTGAAAAAGAAGAAAAGGCAAAAGAAATAATCTCTGAAATAAAAAACAACCTTGAAACTATAAAAAAAGAATCATTTAAAACAATGAAAAAACCAAGAATATATTCTGAAGAATTCCACAAGCCGCCTACAGTTGCATCAAACTGGGTCCCTGAATTAATTGAGATAGCAGGAGGGATTCCTATGGCAAAACCAGGCATACTTAGTTATGAGGTAAAACTGGAAGATGTTTCAAGATTTGATCCTGACATCATAATTCTGCACTGGTGCGGCTTTAACATTAAATCAAAAAAAGAAGATTTAATCAAAAGAGGCTGGAATAATCTAAGGGCAGTAAGAGAAAACAAGGTGTTTACTATTGATGATACTTTCCTAAACAGGCCGGGGCCAAGGATATGGCAAGGTGCTAAATTAATAAAAGAAGCCTTAGATTTTAAACCATCCAAAAAATATTGAGAATACCAGCATAAAGAACCTGTAGCTTATTATTGATAACATGGGATAGGTTATTATCTCTTTGGTGCTGTTTTTAATGTCACCTGTCCTGATGATAGAATCAATTATTGCTGCAGATATAGAGACAATGCCTATTGCCATCGCTGAAAAAATAACAAGATGAGTATCGTTAATCCTGATATCATAGATCAAAAGAGGCAATTGGCCTGTAGAAGAGAAAGAAGTTATCCTACCGAACATTGCTCTTATCAAGTCAATCAGATGGTATACTACAGCAAACATTGCAGGGGTTATTACTAAAGTAACTACTCCTATAAAAATCCTGTAGCTTGTAACCCCTGCCACAACTTTCCTTTTCAAAAAATTTGTATCATTGATGTTGTCTGCAATCCTGTCTATGAGAGGAGCTGTATTAGTCCCTTTTTTCCAGCTAAGGAGAATAAGTTCGAATGCTTCTTCCATAAGTTCAGAATCATAATTTTTAGTGAATTCTTTCATTGCAACACTCATGCTGGCGCCAAGGCTTATGTCTCTTGAGATACTATCAATTTCTTCTCCCAGGACTCCGAAGTCTTTTTCAAGCGCATTTTGGAAGGCTTTTTCTAAGCTTAGGCCGGCTTTAATATTCAAAGACACTTCTGCCAGGAAGTCCGGGAATATGGCTTCCATCTGGACTTTTCGTTTATTAATCTTGAAATCAAGATATACTTTATATAAAACTTTAATGAGGAACAAGATGATATTAAGCGTCACAGGGACTGTAGCTAAGGCCAATATTAATGACAGAACATAAGGTAAATTTGAAAATATCCTATCCTGGAATAGGTTTATGTTGATAAAAGCTGAAAACACCAAAACAACATAATAAGATATGCCAAACATGAGATAAGGGACTTTCTTTATGCCGGCTATCTTGTGATAATCCAGGATAGTTTTCCTGTATCTTTTCGGGATCATAGAATCTCCCGTATTCTCTATCCAAGTTTTTACCCCTGATATTTTTTTCATAGTTTCACTAAAGGCCTTGTTTTTCTGAACAATGATATGAATCCTATCTGAATTACGATTATTAATAAAATCAACATGAAAAGGAACGGAAAAAACTCAACTTCCATACCTAATAGAGATATAAGGATAACAACAATCACTACAAATATGCTTGGCAATATTGCTCCAAAAATCATATAGAACATAGAAATAGGGCTGAGCTTCTTTTCATATTCCTCTACCTGTATGAATTTTTCTTTTGAAAGCGACTGAAGTGTTGCAAGAAGGTTTGATTCTATGTCTGATCCTGTCCTGAGGCTGTTTTTTATAGGTTCAAGTATTCTTCTAAAGCTTTCACTAGGAGTGTATTTTATTGCCTCACTTATAGCCTCATCGATGTTTTTTCCAAGATAGATTTCAGATGCAATCCTTCCGAAATACTTGCTTGAATTGGCTTTTGTATTAGAGACTCCTACAAGAGCAGTGACAATTGAATTGCCGGCCTCAAGCAGCGTCAAGAGCATCCTTCCAGGGACAAACACATCACTCTCAATTTCCTGCCTTATTTTTTCCTGGTTCATTTTCGGCAATTTTAGCGCTATATAAAAAACCCCCAGTGAAAGGATGTAAAAAACAGGAACAATATATAACGAAAGCTTGTACTTGAACAGGACTATTCCAATTATCACTACAAGGTTTAAAGATACGATTAGTGAAAAGACAAAGCATTTTTTAAGATAAGACATGACACTGTCTTTCATCTGTGCCAGCTTTAAATCATTTTCAAGATTCGGAAAGAGTCCTTTAATGAACTCATCAAAAGAGGCATCACCTATTTTTACCACCAAATAATTTGTTTAAGAGATATTTTTTATTTATATAGTAATAATTTATCAGCTGCGCTATTTCCTCATTATTATTAATCTTGTTGCTTACAAGATATTCCAAAATTTTTATCTTATCTTCTATTTCCTGTCTAACTTCTTCTTTTGAAAGGCCGGAAAACAATTTCAATGTTTCATAAAACTCATTTGGCTCTTTCACCTTTACAAGAGAATCCTCCTTAAAATTATAGCTGAAAATGATATTAAAACCTCCTGTCTTTGTAATTTCCGCAACTTCAAATGTCCTCCTCTTTCCGGTTCTCCTGCTCCTGTTCTGCACTACCATAATATCGACGGCAGAAAGAAGGGACTTAGGTATGCCTATAGGTTCAGTAGTGAGCCTTATTATTGCTTCGTTTACTGTATTTGCATGCAGAGTTGCATAGACAGAATGTCCTGTATGCATGGCCTCAAAAAGGACCTCAGCTTCTTTTTTCCTCCTTATTTCTCCTACAATTATCCTATCCGGCCTCATCCTCAAAGAATTTACTATAAGATCAAGCATTGTTATTTCTCCTTTTCCTTCAGGATTGGCCAGCCTTGTTTCCATAGGGACCCAGTGAAGAGTTTTTGGGAGCTGCAATTCTCTTGTGTCTTCAATAGAAATTATCCTTTGGTTTGGAGGGATAAAAATACTGTAGACATTCAGGGCTGAAGTTTTCCCTGACCCGGTGCCTCCAACTATTAACACAGAAAGTTCATATTGCATTGCTGTCCAGACAAATGCGGCAGTGAACACATCCACTGTCTTGTTTATGATAAAATCCGTTATCGACCAAGGGAGTTCTGAAAATTTCCTGATAGTAATAGTGCTGCCTTTTGTTGAAATAGGATGCAGTGTCGCATTAATCCTGTCTCCTGATTTTAAGTGCCCATCCATAAGCGGAGTCAATGTTGTAATGTTTTTATCAACTACCCTGCCTGCAAGAGTTGCATAGTGGACTATCTTTTTTTCATCTTCAAGGATGATATTTGTCTTAAGCCATCCATATTTGGTATGATAGACCCATACAGGTTCATTTGCATTGTTTATTACAACCTCTTCAAGATATTTATCTCTCAAAAGTATCTCAATTTCTCCCATGCCAAGGCTTGTCAAAACCACATACTCTGTAAATGTATGTAGTTTTTCTTCCTCTACATTAGGGAAGATCTCGTGCATGACCACAATAAGGCTTTTTTTGAACTCTCTCTTCACTTTTTCTTCTTCTTCAGCTGTGTTAAACCCGACATTGAAAGTTATCTTGCTTATTACTTCATCTTTTATTTTCTCAATAACAAGCCTGGTTATGTCTGAAATCTGGAAAAGAAAAAGGATATAGAATGGCTCTGCTTCAAGCTCCTGCTTGATTATGTCTACTTCAATTATTATCTTTTCAAATTCAATGTTATAGGTGTCTATCTTCTTTATAGGATCAGCATTCTTATTAAGGTGATCCATAAAGTTTTCAACAAGATAGTCCCTTATCTTAAGATATATTTTTTGGGCTTCAGTATCCTGGGTTCTATTTACATAGTTATAGACATCGTAAACGAGTTTATTTGCGGATTTAATGTCTTTTAGGCTTTTATAGAGCTTCAGCTTGTTGATAAGCTCATTTTCATCTATCTGGGCATCTCCTAATTCAGGGCTCTTTAAATAATGCATCAATGGGCCTTTTACATTGCTGTAATCGACAGTTATTAAGCCCAGCTGCTCAAGATAATGCGCAATCCTTGTAATATGCGCTACAGTTGTGTTGAGGCGCTTTACAGCTGCCTGGATATACACCCTTTTCTCTTTTTCCAGAATCTCGAATAATGAATCGACTATTGTCAAAAACATTTCAATAACCTCTTTTTTCTTTTATACTATATCTATATTGGCACTTGCATAAATACATTTGTATTTTATTCAACAGGCATAATATCTAATCCAGAACAATCTTCTGCATCAGTCATTATCTCCTGAACATAGCACCCTCCTGTACTGTTCTCTGTCCAGCTGTCATCAATTACCATGCCATAGGCAGGGTGATATAAGGAATTCAGGCTAATTTCCATGCTTAAATTTAGGCCATCGTTATAAAGTCTTATTCCTGATGAAGTAAAAGAATAATTGTAGTGAAACAAGATAGTGAGTTTATCATAGCTTTTTTGCTCTACTTTTATTATGCTGAAATCGAAATCAGTATTCTCCATCTTGAAAGAAAGAGCGCTAAGAGAATAGTTAAAGACGCTTGTTGTAGTGTAGGCATTACTGACATAGTCCTGGCCCAGATAATTTCCATTTTTCATTATCTCTTCAAGCTCATACTTAGTGAATTTGCTGCTATTGTCTTTTGTCCTGTTGCGCAAGGAATATCTTGCAGATGTTGAAAGAATTAAATATGAATAGTCGTCCTTAAAATCACTCGCAAAATTTTCAATTACCTTTGTTTTTAGCCTTTCAACCCTATTGTCTTTTTCTTTATCTAAAACAATTTCCCTGTTGCTAAAAAACATGGAAATCAGCATAATAATCAATAACGCGGTGATCGAGAAAAATATGCCTTTTTTGTTCATTTTCTAAGCCACACTCTCGATGTAAATATATAAGGTCCTGTTATAATGAAATTTCCATCTACGTCATAATGGCCTATTATCGCTTTTGATGTTCCCACGAGAAAGTTTGTATCCGGTTCAAAAAGTGTTTCGCCAATAGTGAAATTTATCTTATGCAATTGAGGGCATATCCTCACAGTATCGTTTCCTATAGCTAATTTGGCCACTGCTGCTCCAGTCACATTATTTGCCAGATTCGGACCGCTGATGCTAAATATCTGGTTTTTATTTCCACTGCCAGGAGTTATTTGAAAAAAAGGACTGTTTAATGATTCAAATGAATTTATGCCTGATACTACGTCAGGTAGGGTCATAATATCACTCATCCTTAATGTCCTATATGGTGAATAAACTTCAACACGCTTGTCAAGGCAAAGGTTTGCTTTTAGGCATGCATAGTCCGGAGCTAGTCCAAAACAGACATCGCAGGCCTGGTTGTCGCATTTGCTGTTGATATTTATCATCTCTAATGAGCATTCTGATGAATTTATCCCGTAAGTTGTGTTTATAGAGAGTTTCAATATGCCCTTTGCATTAAATCCTCCAGCTGTCCTGAATTCTATCCTGTTAGGGAAATCTTCCCGGACTTCTAGTCCAGGTATTGAATTTGATTTGAACCCTGAAACATTCCCTGTTTCGCCGCCAAAATTAAAGATATCGGTAAACAAGACAGACCTATAGTTGTTTCCGGTATGCAATAAGAAGCTCAGGTCATCTTTGCAGGTTATTTCGCCTGTCGGTGCACATCCTTCATAAGTTATATTTATGCATGCAGTAGTTGATGAGCCCCAGGGATCAGATACATTATACACAAATAATTTCCAGTAATTGGAATTGATGAAATTTTCATCTATTGAAAAATTCAAAACTCTTGTCTGGTTGAAATCAGCATTTGAATTTATATACGAATCAGGGCTTTCCTGGGATGATTGTTCTTTCCAGCTGAGAGTTTCAGACGGGTCATTATCATCAATTACCATGCTGCCGTCATCTATGTTTATTATACTTTCTGATTCTCCGCAAACAATCTTTTTTTCCAGGCAGGTGCCTTCCGGCGCATCAATTGTTGCATTGTAGTTGCTTACAGGAGCCTCGTTGAAGTCTATGAAGAGGTTTGAGAGCGTGATCTGGCCAATAGTTGTTGAATTTGCCTTGAATATTATCTTGCACGGGTTTAAGACGCACGCATTCATGTTGTCCTGCAATATTTTCCTGAAATCAATGCAGGTGCTCCCAGCGCCTCCGCAATCATTATTATCCCATGTAGTGAAAGTTGTGTACTCTGTATCATGTTTCCATCCGAATTCTTTTATTGGAGAGCTTGAACTTATAATAGGGGAAGGAAAGCTTGTGTCGCTGATTGACTCAGCTATATCTTTATAGATCTGGAGCAGTGTGGCTTGGTCAGGAGCATAATAATATTTGCCGCCTGTATTATTGGCGACTAAACTTATTAAGTTCATGTCAGCATCTGATCCAAAGCCTATTGAAAATATGATAATTCCGCTGTCGTTTGCACGCTGAGAAGTCTTATTGACAAACTCTTTTGCACCTGCAATATTGGCAACACTATCACCGCATGCAGTAGGTATCGGCCTACAATTAGGAAGTCCGTCAGTCATGACAAGCATATATTTTCTCGGCGTGCCCTGGGCGTATGGGCCGTTTAATTCTTTTACTGAAAGATTCATCCCTTCTCCCATATTCGTAGAATCGAGTGGCATATAAGTGCTTATCATGTTCAACAAAACATTTTTGTTATCTGTCAGGTGGACATCGAGTGCTGTAGTGGACCAGCCGGAAAAATGTACAAGGCCTACATGGACAAACTCAAGATCCACTGTGTTTACAAAAGCTGTGTCTGCTGCTTTTGCATCTATTATCTTTTGCCCTGCCATACTGCCTGAAACATCTGTTACAATCACCACGTCAGCATAATTAAGGACAGCCCCGAAATAATTGGTTCCGTTTATAGACATCCTGGCTTTTGTAACAGTTCCGTTAGGTATGCTCAGGTAAAAAGAAGAATTAGATCTGTTTTGCGAAAAAGTCAATGTTATTTGTGAAAGAGAATTGTTAAAAAGAGAGATATTGGCTGCCAGGCATATAGTTGCAAGAAGAACCAGCATGACACAGAATATTGCAGGTTTCTTTAGCATCTAGCTCTCACTCTCAGTATTGTATAATTCAAGAGGCGCGCCTGAACTCCTATCTGTATAAATCAATGAGAATCCGAAACGTTTCTCATCAATAACCTTTTTTTCGACGAATATCTCTTTTATGATATCGCGAATTACAATTTTGTCAACGCTTTTTGATTCAATTACCTCGCTTATCATCCCAAGCAGGCTGTTGTCATAATTATTTACAACATTATTCACACAGACTATATCTTCCAGCTTTTTATAGCTCCCGCAGTCGCAGCCGGCAATCCCTGGATTAATGCACATATCTTTTATCTGTGTCTCGAAAAGCACCCCAACAACGTCTTCTGACAACTGTTCGGTGTTATAATACGGGGTCGTGTCATATAGATTATCATATAAAATAAATGAGAGCCCTATTACTAAGACAACTATCGCTACCAAAGCGTCAACAATAAACATATAACCTTTTTTCTCCATTAAATCGCCTTGCACAAGAGGATATTCATCTTTACTATTTTTGCATTGTGGCTCTCATCATCCATCAATATAGGCCAAAAAAAAGATATTGCCTGATTATAATCATCGCACGGGTTTAGGCCGCCAACAATATTCTCTTCACATGTCCCTAATTTCAGCTTCCCTACAAATTTTTTTCCTGCTATTTCCATTACAGTCCCGTCAATATCATTGAAATAAAGGCATGTATCATAAGAATATTCACTTAGGCCTATCCCGTGGCTGTTGTTTATGCTTGAAACAATATACAAGTCAAGAATATCATCATCTACATTGCTGTAAAAATTATCCAGTTTTGTCCTGTTTACCCTATATCCGTTAAGGAAATCAATGTCTTCTGAATCCGCGTCCTGGTTTGCCTTGAGGTTAGTTTCAAAATTCTGAAGTATGAATTCCATCTCAAAGTCTTTTTCTTTCCCCATGTTATTTTTCTGGTATATGAACACTACTCCCAATACAAGCGATACAAAAAGTATTATTGTGAAAAAGCTTACAGTCAGATCAAACGAGATGATTTGTGATTTTTTCATTTTTCTTCAAATACGATGTTTAACTCCTTCCCTGTCTTATTTATTAAAATATAATTCGCTTCAGGATTATTTTCAGCTGAATCTATTTTTGGAAGCATATCGCTTGCATAGGCCGAATTTGTTTCTTTATCCTTAATAAACAATTCATTCCCCAATATCTCATAATAAATCTCCTTTTCCTGAATCTTAACAGGCAAACTCATTCCTGTTGAGAAGTCTGAACTTGACAATGATGCGGCTATTAATTTAGACTTTACTGATTTTACTGTCTGCATAGAGATATCATTAATCTGGCTCATGTTATTTATATTATTGAAAACAAGACCGACGACTGATGCAAATGATATAAGGACTAAGAGAAAAATTATCATGAATTCTGTAGATACCTGACCTTTTTCCATTTTTCATTAAAAAACCGGATTTATTCTTACTACAATTTCAGATCCATCCATATATGTTTCAAGCTTGAATTTCTTTACGCCGGCATTTATCTTATCAAGCCTGTAATAAGTGCATACCTCGTCATCGCAGCTATCACCTAGGCCCGCTTCAGGATATTCATTTGTCATTGTCACATCAGTGCCATAAAAGATTAATGGCACTTCAGATAAGAAATAATATTTCTTCAGGCCTTCTTTTTCCATGCTGTGCACAACCAGGTAATAAATATGGCCTTCTGCGTTGGGGATTTTTGCTACAAATACCTTTGTTAAAGTGTTAGGGAAATCAAAGTCTACTGTCAATTTTGAGTAAATCCCCAGATAATACAGCTCCTTTGCAGTTGAAGTTATGCCGGATCCGAAACTGCTGATCTTTTTTCCTGACAATGTTTCGCTTGCAGTATCGCCTACTACACTATATATAAAAAGCAATCCCGGGAGTATTATCGCCGCAAAAACAAACCCGGTGATTATTAAATATTCAAGCGAAGCCTGCCCTTTCATTTTTATGTGGCTTTGATCCTTACGGTTCCGGAAGCTTCCTGTGTCACTACACCTTCCTTAAACATGTATTCTGTTTTCAAAGTGCCCTTTAATGCCTTACTCGCGAGAACCCCTGACCCTACATCAATAGAGACTTTTGCTATATCTCCCGGCGGCAGGGAATTAGTATCGCTTATATCTGCATCTGTCTTGTCCTTTGCATCTGCTGATTTGGCTCCGCTAAAATGGATTGCATCATCATCGCTTACAGTCACTCTCAGATATTCAATAGGCCTCTTGCCTACATTCCTGATACCGAGCTCCAGGCTGCTAGAGGTGGATGAAAGTTTCATTTCTTCGCATTTTAGATCCCCGGATCCGCCGATATTGCATGTGTCCGGCAGATAGCTTCCAAGGTCTAGCACATTGAAATACAGGAGTGCGCCGACAACGGAAATAGCTACAAGAAGAACCAGTCCGTAAATTATCATTGTTTCAATAGATAACTGAGCTTTTCTATTCATTTTCCCACCTTTTTTTAGTATATATTCCCTTTTTAACAAAATGTGTATAAATATTTTTTCACTTTTGACTCATTTTCTGATAACTATTGACCCGGCTGAACCATCATAGTCAGTGGCTCCAGCTACCAGTATATCCAGGTCTTTATGCTCATGGTTTTTGAGGATCATATGAATATTGGCAAGAGTGTCAGCATTGGCAAGGTGCCCGTTCTCGTTGATGAAGTTGTATGTTTTCATGTCCGATAAGCTGAGCATACTTGAGACTAGTTCTCTCTGTTTTTCAAAAATTGCTGTCTGGCAAAAATAATTAACATCTTTTGTATCAAGGTTTATAGATATCAAGCTTGACTTTATTGCCCTGACAAGGTTGTTTGCGAGGCGCAAGCTAAAAGAAGCTGAGAGATTATTATAATTAAACTGGCGTATGGTTTTTAGAAAACCTATTTTTTCAAGTAACCCTTTTTTATTTTCAGGATTAATTGACTTGACAAACTCATGGTAATGGTCCATCACAAAATTTGAGGAGATAACCTTGTTTAAAAGATTCTCTTTGCTTAGTATAACAGCAGCGGCGCCATCTCCGAAAAGAATAGGGAAAGCTGTTCTTGAAACATTGGAGTCACTGTCATACTTATGCGATGCTACAACAATCGCTGAATATGCTGCGCTGTTGCCTCTTATTATCTTATCTGCAAGATGCATTCCGACAAGCCCGCCCATAAGCCCTGTATGGAGATCAAATCCATAGGCATTCTCCGCTTTTAGCTTTTCAATAAGCATTGTGGAGAAGCTCAGATAATTCTTATAATGGTTTATGCTCCTGCAATAGATCACAAGCCCTATCTTATCAGATGTTAACTTTGCATCAGCCATAGCACTCTCAATTGCTCTTATGGCCATGAAGAACTCATCTTCATTTTTAGCTGATTCATGGTAAGTAAACTCTTTTTTTTCACCATAATATTTTTTGTTTTTGGGAAGATAAATTCCAGTTCCCAAAATCCCTGTTGTCTCCTGCGTCATTAAACCAATTTACTTTTAATGCGTATAAAAAACTTTCCTTTGGTTTTTTGGTTGAACATATTCGCAATTTCATCTCTAGTTAAGCTTTTATAGACAAAATAACTTCAATCCTTAATGCTTTCAATTGGAATTATTGCGGGCCTTGTTGCCATGTTCTGCTGGGGTATAGCTGATTTTATACAGGCAGTTCTTGCAAAAAAATTAGGGACGCCTAAGACTGTTTTAATATCCAATTCAATAGGAATGGTTGTAAACATAGCGATGATACTTGTGTTTTTTTCTCTTGGATACGGTTATGTATTGAATCGGGTTGAATCATCTATCTTGATATTTGCCTGCCTTCTCCAGGCAGTTGCCTCTTTTGCATTCATAACTGCTTTTGAAAAAGGAGAAGTAAGCATCGTAGCTCCTCTGTCAGGCACATATTCTCTTGTGACAGTACTGCTTGCAGTTTTTATTTTGGGCGAAGTTTTGACCCTGTATAAAATAATCTCAATCATATTTATCATCCTGGGCATTGTGCTTGTCTCAACTGATTTTTCAAAACTTAAAAACCTCCATACAGTGAACGGAGTTAAAGAAGTCCTTGTCGCTGTACTCTTGTGGGGAGTATATTTTTTCCTTCTTGCATATATCAAGGACATGTATCTTCTGAGAGCAGGAGTAGAAAGTTCAAAACTGATTTTAGGGATGAACATTTATTTGATGACAAGCCTCTTCGGTGGGATATTCTCTATATTGATAGCACTAATGCTTAAAGCCGCTATTAAACGCGAAGACATAAAATCAAATACAGCAGTTCTTTTTTTTGCTAACCTGATACTTTATACAGCAGCCTGGATAGCAGTGAATGTCGGCCTTGTAACTGAACTTGTGTCATTGCTTGCGCCTGTAAGCTCATTATACCCGGCAATAACAGTTTTGCTTGCTGCAATAGTCCTGAAAGAGAAGCTTGTAAAAAACCAGTATATAGGCCTAGTCACTATACTTGCAGGGATATTCTTGCTGGGGTTCTAACATGGCATTTTCAGCAGGGATATTTATGGGACTGTTGACGATGGTGTTCTGGGGAGTAGGGGATTTCCTTCAGGCGTTTGTCTCAAAGAAGATAGGAGGAATGAAGACCTTTTTTTTGCTCAATTTCCTCATTTTCATCTTTACTCTGCCATTTGCGCTTTATTATTTTTTTATAGGTGAATTGAATTTTGATCTGAATTACCTTTGGCTTTTTTTGGTTGCAGGCATAGTTGATGTGATAGGCTATTATAATTTCATTAAGTCTCTTGAGATAGGGGAAGTTTCAATCAATGCCCCTATTGCAGCCACATACCCTGTCGTGACTGTCGGATTATCCCTCCTGGTCCTTAAGGAAGTTTTGTCCTTGCAGAAGATTTTTGCAATAATGATAATCCTGTCAGGTGTAATACTAGTATCTACAAACCTGTCAGCCATAAAAAAAGCAAGGCCAAAGGGGATAAAAGAGGCAATCTTATCAATGCTTTTCTTTGGGATACTGTTCTTTATTACGGGCTATCTGACAAGGTTCATAGACCAGTTTACGGTATTCATCGTCTCGATTATAATAGGTCAGGGGATGATGGTAATATACGCCCTGATGAGGAAAGGTATTCCTGCAAAAAAAGACCTTGCAAAGAAGAACATCCTCTTGTTCATGTCCCTGAATGCGATATTCATAATAGCGGCATGGTTCGCATTCACAAAAGGCATGTCAACAGAACTAGTCTCGATAGTCAGCGCAGTAAGCTCGTTGTATCCTGCAATCACAGTCCTTCTTGCCTTGATATTCCTGAAAGAGAAACTGGTTTTGAACCAGAAGATAGGTATCGCTGTTATTTTATTGGGGATTGTGATGATCGGCGGGTAAATCTTTGTAATAAATATTCCTGAAGAGCTTTAAGGGCATTGCATAAATAATTGAAATTGCACAAATAATCAGAATTCTGCACAAAAAATAACGGTTATATGAGAGGATTAAGTTCTAAAAGGAAAGGTTGCGTTTTTAAGATTATTTTCAAAAAATTCTAAATGACCAGCACCGGTCAAAATTAAAGCTTTTCCCTTTTTGATTGAAGATTTATTAATATTTTTTAGCATTTCTTTTTGTCTTCTTTTAAATTTTAGCTTATTGATCGCTTGATAAAGTAAATCGTCCAACTCATGATCATATTTTGATTTATTTTGCTCTTTCCAATTATGATTTTTTGTTCTCTTCATTTCTTCTTTATTTATTTTTCTTAATTTTTGTTTTGAGATTTTTTTCATATAAACAATATTGGAATCAAATCCAATTACCTGTATCTTTTTTCTTGTTGCCCAATTGAAAGCGAAAATCATCTCTTTAGGATATTCCGCAAATTTCCTTCTCTTAAGGTCTTTTGGTGAAATCTCGATGAAAACCTGATCTGGTAAATACTTATTAAGAATTTGTGTTATTTCTCTTTGTGAGATAATATTATGAATTGTACCAATAACATATAGTTTAAGCATAAGACTAGAGTTACAATATAAAATTTAAAGTTTTCCTATTTCTTGGACAGTTAAAAATTTGCACAATTTACCATGCTGTGTTTGAACTTAACCTGAACATAAAATTTGAAGAGTGCCTGAAATGAACAAATTTTTATGTAAACAATGAATCTGCACAATTATTCAAGCAAAAGTAGCATTTATTGTGCAAAGCCAGTTTTAAGCTAACATTTTTAAACATAATTAGCCTTCCATAAAACATGACAAACAACACTGTAACATTGCACAGGGTCCTTAAAGCCCCTCCAGAAAAAGTATATCGTGCCTTTACCAGCAAGGATGCCTATGCATCTTGGATTCCGCCTTATGGATTTTTGTGCGTTGTCCATAAGATGGAAATGCATGTAGGAGGAGAATATAAGATGTCCTTCATCAATTTTTCAACAGGCAAAGGAAATTCCTTCGGCGGAAAAGTTCTGGAAATCAAGCCGGATGAATTCCTGAAATATTCGGATAAATTTGACGATCCTAATCTGCCAGGAGAGATGACCACTTCGATTTGGCTAAAGAAAGTCTCTGTCGGCACAGATATAAAGATCATCCAGGAAGGCATCCCTTCTGTTATACCTGTAGAGATGTGCTATTTAGGATGGCAGGAATCACTGGAAAAATTGGCAAAACTGGTTGAACCGGTGATTAAGGATGGATGATTGACATATTTATTGTTTGACATTTCTTTTTTTTAACTGGTCCTATTCCATTAATTCTGTTTTAGTCGAGGATCAACTACTGGGGTGAGCGTAGAAGTTATTATGCAGGTCAGAACCAGCAAAGCGATGCAATTATAACATAATAAAGATGGCATTCAATAAATTATTTGATGTCTGGTAATGCTTCAAATTCCTTTTTCTTTTTTTCAAACCAATCATTCATTGCATTTGGATTACCCATAAGCTCTTTTATTTTGTTCATCGCTTTTAAATGCTTTTCATCACCTTTTTGAAACATCTCCATACAGTGTTTTTTACTCATTTCTGCAATTTCATTAAAGCTTTTAGCATGAAATTCTTTATCACAGGCACCACCTAATTGATTACATCTCATAGATTTCATTTGCTTTCACCAAGGATTTTCTAAATATTATAATATATAAATATTATCTAGTTTGATATTCAAAAAGGATGTGCCCCCTGTAGTTAATTCTGGGTCGAGGAATAATTGAGCATAACGACTGTTCTGTGCCTTTTGCGAGCGGAAGGGCTCGTGCTGGTAGGTAATCTCCCACGAGCCCGACCTCTGCAAAAGTCGAGCACTGAGGTGAGGAGACTGCATAGGCTCCGAATCCGAAGAGCGCAGAAGTATGACGCAGGAACACACCTATATCAAGTTATTATCTATATACATAAAGGGCAAATTAGGAGAAATGCTTGGTTATCGATTCCGCTATTGAATTCAGATATTTTGAAAACATGGTTTTAAGAATCCAAAAGCTAATTATGATTTCTCCAATATATATTAAAAAACTATATCCATTTGCAAATGAGAGAACTTTGACTGAAAAGACTATATCAACATTTTTTACAAGAAGATAGGTAGCCACATTTAGAATTATAAAATGAACTATTCGATAACCTGGAAAAATGTTATGCATATTGCCTAGTTTATATTTAATGTTGAATCTGATGACATAAAAACTATAGAAAATAATAAAAATAATATATATAAACGCAAGGGTTTCAAATATAAACCCAAAATTAGGATGTAACGGATCTAATAATGAATCCGAAAAGAAAAATATATAGAGATATATCAATGAATTGAGTATTGATGAGACATAATATGCAAAAAGAGTCTTTTCAAAGTTTTTCTTCGTAATCATTCATTTTAATAATATTATTCTAAATTAAATAACTATCTTTATTGCCCTTTATGTCGGTGTGTTCCGAGTAATATTGCACAGAACGGTGTTATGTTCTCGGCTCGAGCGGAGGGCTGAGAGTGGGTAGGTAATCTCCCCTCACAGCCCGACCTCCTGAGCCGACCGAGTAAGCGTGGGGAGCGAAGCGACATCACGCGACGGAGGAGTTATGACGGAAGGGAAACTACGTTCGAGAGGCAAAGAGATAGAGTAATACAAACAACGCCACCATCGAAATCGCTGGCAAAACAAAAATAAATAAAACGCCTAATTTTATGAAAAAATCAGATTTTTTCTTTCTATATTGAACTTCTGCCTTGGAGAGATTATCTATTGACAAAGCAAGAAAAAAGGAAGCAGCAGGATATTTTGATTTTCTCAAATCAGGATATAAATATTTGGAGATTGGCCATCCATAAATACATGCAATAATTATAAAGATAAAACCAAGTATGCCAGAGCCAATAAAAAATGGAAAGAATATTTTTTCTATCAGAAACGGAAAATCAATCATTTTACCAATTAATCAAGTTCAATATATAAAATTTAGCGATTCTTTGCCTCCTTCCAAGTTTCCCTGAGTAATAATTGCACATAACAGTCGTTATGTTTAAACAATTAAAAATAACAGTTTGAAGCCCTGTCAGTTCCATTTTTAAAAACACATTTGCCTATTTTCTGTTATCATTCTTATATGCTTACCACACAGAACACTTTTCCCCTCCCCCCACTATACCTCCTACCTTCCACACAATACAAGCATTTTCCCCACAACATTTAAATATTTAAACGTATTACACATAATAAACATAAAGGTGATCTCAATGGTAAGCATAACGTTAGCAGTCCCTGAGGACTTGAAGAATGCGATGGATATGTTCCCTGAAATGAACTGGAGTGCAGTAGCCAGGGAAGCTATCAAGAAAAAAGTCATGATGATGGAGAAATTCAAGGAATTTTCTAAAGACAGCGAAATAACTGAAGAGGACGCATTAAACTTCGGTAAAGAAGTCAGCACTAAAGCTATGAAGCGTCACAAGGTGTAAAAATATAGACTTAATTCTTCTCCATCACTGGACACCTCCCTCCTCACCCCACTGGACATCCTCCTCTAGCACAAACAAGCGCCACTGGACATTCCTCCTCATCACTGGACAAACCCGTGTGAGGTATATAAGCAAATCTATCCCATAGTCTTTGGTGATTCGAAATGGTAGAACTAAATGCTGTTATGTCTTTGATTACACTAATTGTCGGGATTATGGTGACAAAAGATGACCTCAAAGACGTCATTATGCCTTTATTCAGGGATGACTGAACGAATTATGATGGAAAACATTTAAATATATCTTATATATACGCCATATATAGGTGATATATATGGTGCAAGCTATGATAAACATTTCCGAACAATCCAATCAGATACTCAATATTGTAAAGGCCAAGTACAATCTTAATGATAAATCTGAAGCAATAGATTTAGTCATGAAAGAATACGGAAGAAGCCTTCTTGAGCCTGAACTTAGGCCTGAATATGTAGAAAAACTGAAAAAAATACAAAAAGAGCCTACTGTTAAAGTCAACGATTTTAGGAAGCATTTCGGACTTGATTAAGATGTACTCTTTGGAGTTTAGATATAGTGTAGAAAAAACACTTCAAAAACTTGCGAAGAGAAATCCTAAACAACTTGAGATTATTAATAAGAAAATACAAGAGATACTTCAAAATCCACTATCTTACAAAAATCTAAGAGCACCAATGCAACATCTGAGGCTGGTTCATATAGATAAGAGTTTTGTGCTTGTTTTTTCTGTATATGATGAAACAAAAACAGTTGTCATCGAGGATTTTGATCATCATGACAAGATATATCTTTAATCCAATAAAAACAGTGTCACTAGATACCTTTCTAATGTCCAACCTGGCACTTGTTTCTCGTCATCAAAAGCGTCACTTTACAATGTTAAAAATTCACTAAAAAACCGTGTGCTAGATTTATAAATAGATATACCTTAATAGCCTCTAGGGTGGTGTAAAATGGTTGAACTAAACGCAGTTATGTCATTAATTACACTTATATTAGGGATAGTTGTGTCAAAAGAGGACATCAAAGAGTTGTTCATGCCGATATTCAAAGAGGAGGAATCTCCTCTTCTTTTAACCTGAAAAATATTTAAATTTTTTTATCCTATAATTAATATCTTAGAGGGTTACTCCACAACAACCGTCTCTAACTTCGGCAGATTACAGAAATCCGTAGTATAAACATACGCTCCTGCATTCAAGAAAACTATCTTATCTCCTACCTTTGGTTTCTTCAAAAAAACTCTGTATCTGAATATGTCCATTGAGTCCGGAGTGCATCCTTTTATCGTGTATGCATCCCCCTCTCCATCTTCTACCTCATTTTCAACAAGCAGCCTTATGTGAGCGACAAATGTGTCCATCGCCGCATTGTAGACTGAGCAATCTATTATTATATTGTTATCATATATGCTTTTGATGTTGGCTTCAAGCCTCACAGCAAATGCCGAAATATATCTTCCGGGCTCAACCATCATCTTTATCTTCTGGGAATTGAGCCATTTTTTCAATTCTAAAATCCTTGCAAATATTCCTTCCAATAATTTCGATGAAAAGTTCTTGTATTCAGCAGGGACACCACCTCCGATATTCACATAGTCTATGTTTTTCCAGTTCTCAATATCAATTGTGTCTAATAGTTCATCTTTCAGCGACCATTCGCTGACATTCTGGGTCTTCCTGTGGAAATGAATCCCTAATTTGGAAATATTTTTATTTTTTTTAAGTATAGGCAAAAGTTCATTCACTCTCGATGCCATCATACCGTATACAAAATGCTTGCCTGTCTGGATTGTATTTTCTTTTAATTTCATCCTCAAAAGCAATTCAATTTTCTTTCTGCTTTTTTCAATATGGATAAGCAATACTTTCAAATCCTCTTCATTATCAACTATAAACTTATTCACGCCTTTCATGAACAATATAGACAGCTCAGAATCATCCCATGCCTGGGAAAAAAACCAGACTCTCTTGTAATCTTTTAAAACTTTGAAATCTTCAATCGTATGGACAGAAAACAGGCAATCTGTATCTTTTTCCAAAATTTTAGAAACTTCAGGGTTTGTCTTGTGGCTGTATGATACATAATCTGAGATTTTTTTTAGCTCATCATATTTTTCAATGACTTTTTTTCTGCTCAAGACAAACCTGGCCTTGCTCATCATTTGACAATGCCTTCTTTTGTAAGTTCATCCAATACTTTCATCATGATCAAAGGAAATGTGAATGTGACATCTCCAATCACAGTAGATACATCAGAATCATCTTTCACTTTTCCCCAGCTCTTTGCTTCTTCAGTTGTCGCGCCTGACATGCTTCCTGATGAGCTGTGGGCTGTAGTAAGATAGACTGCATAATCTAATCCTCCGTTAAGAAGGCAGGCAAGTATCGCATGATGCTTTGAGATGCTCCCTCCTAAAGAGATAAGGCCTTTCTTGTCATCATGGCTTGTAGTAAATATTATGTTTGCAAAATCTTTTACGACATCAACTACAAAATCAGGCTTTTTCTGCTGCAGCATGAAAAGATGGAAACCGAATGCGCCGTCTGTTATGCCTGGGCAGAATATCGGAACTTTCTTCTTTGCTGCCTGATATAATATCGAGCTTTTGTCATCAATCATCATCCCTAATTCACGTAACATCTCTGATACAGGCCACCTTGGTTTTTTTCCATATAACTTAAGGAGCATATCAGTAATTGTATCTTCAAATTTCAGGTAAGACTCGTTTTTTATGAAAAGGTTTCCTATTCTATTTACCCCTTTTTCATGGAGGGCGATGTCATCAGACTTGAATTTCCCAATGATAAACTGCTCTCCTTTTGCTTTCATTATGTCTTCTTCAATACCGCCAACTGTTGTCACGATGACATCTACCATGCCTAGTTCAATCAGCTGCGCAAAAAATCCTCTTAATCCTGAAGTCACCATGTTGGAAGTGAAGGTGATATAGATTTTTGCTCCGTCTTTTTTCATTTTTATTATGACATCAACTGCTTTTTTCATCTCAGTTGACTGAAAGCCTACTTTTCCAAGAGCATCGACTAATTCAGAAGCAGATATTCCTTTTTTCCATCTTAAGTCTTTTACTTTTTCCATTAGAATCACCGATTATAGATTTAACTGGATATTGCTATCAAAGAATTTATACGCCCTTCTTATGGACAGTGCACATCATATAGCATGGGAGAACCAGGATATTTAAAAACTTGAGGTATCCTAATATACATTGAACACTTCGGTCTGGCCAGATACAACTTTTTTGCCTTTCAGATTTGAGGTGAGCGCTTCATACAGCTTCCTGCTACCACCCTCCAATTTATCGACATGCAGGGAGTATATAATCCCACACCGCAGGAAATGGCATGTGATATCCAATGGAGAAACTGAGATGGATGCCCTGAAGCCTGAGAATCCCAGACCTTTCCATTTATCCTCTGTTTTCATCCATTTATCCTTCGTTTGATACAGTATCAGCGGAAGATTGCCCCTATTATATTGAAGATAATAATCATTGGAGCGGCATAACCCTAAGGCTAAATCAGAATCCAGCTTCACATCTGCGAAATAAATCTGTGCTCCCTTTTTGGCCGACTTAGGAGTAAGCTTGTATAATCTCAAATTAGGATCAGGATGCACTTCTAAGTTCTCTCTTACACTTTTATTAATAAGGTCAAGCCTTTTCCACCTGACAAGATTCTCGAGAGCAGCAGAATATTTTGAGCGGGGTATTTCGGCATCATTGCTGTCTATGATATATCCCAACGAGGCCCCGACAATATTTTGATATCCTGATTTTGTCAGCAAAGTGTCAACTATCTGATTTTCCAATGAAAATGGATACGCCATTTTCACAAATTCAACAATGAAATCTAGAGGATTACTCATAAACAATGTGATTGAAATGTTATTATATTTAAAGTTATACTATTTTACTACTTCAAAGAGGTACAAGGGGTATTTATTATAAGAGCCCAGGCAGGAGCAGGGGCATTTGTGATAGGAAGCTATTACCTAGCTGACCGCATAAAGAGAAAAAGCAAAAAACCAGAAATAGAGACCCAGGAATATTATTGAATAGAAAAATTAATCTTCTTTCTTGTCATCGTCATCTTTCTTCCTGAGATGATCCTCAAAATGATCCTCGTATTGTCTTCTTTTCAACTCCCTTCTCATCCTCTCAAGCCACCTGTATACATTGGAATGCGGGCTCCCCTTTATGAGCATCTCAATAGCCCTTCTTGCGACAACTACGTTTTCAGTAAGTCCTATCATGGCTATTGTCTTGCCGTAGACAGACACATATGTTTCCGTATGCTCCTGTATCAATTCTCTTGATCTTCCGTCCCTTCCTATGACTCTTCCTTTTATCCTCTGCAACTGGCTCGGGTTGTCAAAATCAGGCAGGTTTATTATGTCAAAGGCATAATCCTGCTTCAATAATAGAAATGCGATTTCAGGATTAAATCCTCTTGCTATTGCCCTTATAAGATCCCTTGTTGTGTATAGCATAATGGCGTCTTCGCCGGCAACTGTGACTTCTCCTTCTTTGCTGTCTACGTCAAGCTTTGTGTTTGTATTTTCCTCTATCTCTTTTTTTATCTCTCCTTTTTTCCCGATAAGGACAGCAATCCTGTCTTTCGGTATTTTTATCTGGTAGGAAAATTCTGGCATATCAGGCAGGAATTTGGTATTGTTTTTAAAATTGTCTCTAGTTTGAGACTATCTTTAAAACTTAGGAGCAGGAGTATCCAAAAGCGTTTATGGACCTCTCTTCAGGAAAGCTTATTAAAGAAGCACTAGCTTCAGTAAAAAAACTAGAGGAAAACGAAAAATGCTCTCTCTCACTCCCAAAGATACAGAAGATACAAAGATTGCAGAAGTAGTTGAGATAAGGGAAGAAACGCCCAGTGTTAAGACTTTCAGGCTGATGCTTGAAGTGAGCATGGATTTCTTGCCAGGCCAGTTTGTTTTCCTGTATGTGACGCTGAACAATGAAAGGCTAAAGAGGGCATATTCTATAGCATCATCTCCATATGATAACGGGCTCATCGAATTAACCTTGAAAAAGGAGCAGCATGGCAAGGTCTCGACTTATATGGATGAGGTAGTCAAAGTAGGAGATAAGCTTGAGATAAGCAAGTCCATGGGGAAATTCTTCCTGACAGATGAGATGAAAAGCGTAGCTTTGATTGCAGGCGGTTCAGGCATAGTGCCTTTCAGGAGCATGCTCAGGTATTGCAGGAAGAAAGGCCTGAACACAAAAATCTCTCTCTTTTACAGCGCAAAAAAAGCCCAGGATATAATCTACAGGCAGGAGCTTGACGACTTCAATTCAGGAGACACGAAGATAATCTATACCTTGACAAGGGATGATAACTGGACAGGCTACAAAGGAAGGATAAACGCAAAGCTCATCTCTGATAATATCGATAACCTGAAAGAGACAAAGTATTTCCTTTGCGGTCCCCTTGAATTCATAAGATCAGTAGTAGAAATCCTCACAACTCTTGGCGTAGAGAGACAGAACATCAAAAGGGAAGTCTGGAGCTAGGAAGAGTTATTCTTAATATTGCGAGAAAGCGTCAATATCTTTATCTGACGCAGAAAATCCGGGGGACGACCCCTCCGGGGTGGATTTTAGGCTTTAGCCGTCTGCTGTCAAAAAATCAAAGTCTATATCTTACGAACAGCATTAACGAACTTTCTTAGGGCAATATTTATAATATAATCTGTTTTCTTTTGTTTTAGGTGATATTTATGGCAAAGCAAAAAACCGAAAAAGAGATGGAGATTCTTACAATTACAGAGCAGGCAGCAAAGAAGATAAACGAGCTTGCAATTGCAGACAAAAAAGAAGGCTACGGCCTTAAAGTGTTTGTCTTCCCAGGCGGCTGTTCAGGATTCCAGTACGGCATGGACTTTGAGAAAAAGGCATCAGATAGTGACATGGAAATAAACCAGCACGGGATAAAAGTATTTTTGCCTAAAGACTCTCTTGGCATGATAAAAGGCTCAAGGATTGATTTTGTTGATTCAAAAGAGAGGTCAGGATTTAAGATTGACAATCCTAATGCAGAGGAATCATGCGGCTGCGGATCTAGTGAAGGTGGCTGCGGTTGCGGAAGCGGCAGCTGCGGAAGCAATGGCGGTTGCAACTGTTGATAATTTTTATATTCTTGATTCTTTTTCTTATGTAAATGTTCATGCGCATAATTTTTATGAAGCTGAAAATAAAGCCGAAAAAATATTTCATGGCTCTAGCATACAGCATTTTCTATTTTGTTCTTTTTTTTATCATATCTTTATTTTCGTCAATCTATCTGAGCGGCCTTAATATCACTAAAACTTTTTCTTTCTCTCTACTAGTGGGGTGCTCGATGTTCGTAGTTTATCTGATAAAAGAAGAGTTATTTTTTAAATCAAAAACCTTATAAAAGAGAGGCGTTTAGAAATTAAATATGCTCGTGCAAGAAATTTTGGCGCTTCAATATTTCGGGAATTCTGTCAGGCAATATCTTCTTTTCTTTCTTTTGATCTTCGGTTCCTTAGCGTTAGGAAAATTAGTATACTTGATATTCAAGAACGTATTAAAAGGGCTTACTGCAAAGACAAAATCAGAATTTGATGATCTTTTGATAAGGATATTAGAAAAACCTGCAGTTTTCGCCATACTTATTTTAGGGTTTTATATAGGATATATCCAGCTTAATCTACCAATACAGGTGGAAGATTTCTTTGATCACATAACAAGGACACTTACAACAATAGCAGTAGTTTGGTTTTTGATAAAGCTTGTTGATGAAGTTATAGAGCATTATATTACGCCGATAGTCGAGAAATCAGAAACAGACCTTGATGATCATCTAGTGCCTTTGCTTAAAAAATTTACAAATATCACGCTTGTGATTATTGCGATATTGATTATACTAAGTACATTCGGGATAAATGTAAGTTCAGCAGTTGCAGGCCTTGGAATAGGTGGCCTTGCGTTTGCTCTTGCAGCCCAGGAGACAATAAGAAATTTCCTCGGAGGTATAACTATCCTTACAGACAAGCCGTTCAAGCTTGGAGAATGGATAGAGGTTGACAAATATCAGGGGTCAGTTGTTGAAATTGGCTTAAGGTCTACCAGGCTAAAAACAACTACAGGAGAGCTCATCACTGTCCCAAACAGCCTGCTTGCCTCTGTCCCTGTTATAGATTACACAAGGTATAAGACAAAGAAACTCGTTTTTATTCTTGGCCTTGCCTATGACACTCCGTCACAAAAAATCGAGAAAGCTAAAAAACTTATCCGTGAGCATATTGAGAAAATTGAAAAAGCAGTAAAAGAAACAATCGAGATCAACCTGATAAGGCTAAATACTGCTTCAATGGATCTAGAGCTCAAGTTTGAAGTCACTACAAATAACGGAGCAATAATAACGACAATAAAAGACTCTTTGAATATGAATATCAAGAAATCTTTTGAGAAGGAAAAAATAAGCTTTGCTTATCTCCAGGCGATTCAGTTCAAGAAGTAATTCTTTATCCTAATTTTCAGAATGTTTATATGATTTTAGGTTTAAACCAGAATCAGTAGGAACAAAAGCTTTTGTTGCAACGGTAACAGAAATTAATATGATTAGAAAGTAAATTAATAATAAGTGAAGATTGAATTATGAAAATATCTCAATTTTATAAAAATAAAAGGATAATCTTACTAATATTGATAATACTCTTTTTTATGACGATTCATAGTCTTTTCCCCAAAAAACCTTCAATTTCCAAACCTATGATATTTTATATTGTGAAAAAAATGAAGATTGCATATTAACAACATATAACAAGAATGGTTGTTGCTCAACATGTGCATACCCGATTAGTCAGGAAGGAGAGTTATATTTGAAGGAAGTTCATAATCTAAATTGTAAATTTCTTTTGTTTGAATGCCCTACAAATATTTGTTCAGATGATAAACCGCCAATTTGTAAAAATAACAAATGTCAAAACTAAAATAATAAAACTTATTTTCTTTTATATCCGATAAAAAAATAAAAAAGAATCACTTGACCTTTATAAGCCCGTATTTCTGCAATGTATCTTTATAATAAGTATAATCAGGCGATTGCTTGAAATCTCTTATGTCTCTTGCAGGGAGCATTGCAATCCATCTGTTTTGTATCCTCAGAACTTCTTTTATGTCTTCAGGCAGCCCTTTTTTCTCCTCAACCGGTTTTTCTTCAGGCATTGTCTCTCTGGATGAAAAAAAGTTTTTCATAGAGTTAAACATGCCTTTACTCTTCTTATCGTATTTTTCAAGCTCTTTCTCGTCTTCTACTTCTTCAGGCTTCTCTTTATTTTGCTCCGGCATATCTTCTTCTGTGCCGGCTATAAAATCCATGAATTTCTGGAAAACAGTTTTCTTTCCTGCAAGGTATTCCTTCTCTTCCTCTTTAAAATCATGGGCATCTTCTTTTTCCATTTTTTCCTCAACAATCTCTGTTTTTCTCTCTCTTTCGCCTGTTTTTTTAACCTTAGAAAGATAAGATTCCATTTCCATATTAAAATTGCGCTGACTGATTTGAACCACCCTTTATCTTTACTAAACAACTTGTTATTTAAATCTTTTTTGGCAAAAACCCGGAATATGCCATGTTGAGGCACAATTCCCCGCCTATTATTTTAGCCTAACGTTAGATTTATATATTAAGCAGTGATAAACTCGAATATGGGAAATCGATGGGGAAAAGCACAGGCAAGTATGGAATTTCTTGTGATATTTGGGTTTGTTTTTGCGATGATGATACCATTAATCCTTATCTTCTTTGACCAGACAAATTTTGTCCAGGATGCGATAGCAGAAAGCCAGTTAAGGAGTATAGCAATAAAGATCGGAGACAAGGCAGAAACAGTTTACTATACAGGAGGCTCGTCCAAGACGACAATAAGAGCTTATGTTCCGGAAGGAGTAACCTCTTTTAACATCAGTTCAAGGTCAATTCTGATAAAATACATGACAAAAAAAGGGCGTGAGCATAATATCGAGGCAACAACCTTAGTCAACGTCACAGGCAACTTATCAATAACGCCCGGCATACATAATTTTGAGATAGAATCATCTGGTGGTGTAGTATTAATAAGAGAACGGTAAAATCCCAGATAAGCACAGAATTTATGTTTATGGTAATTGCAGGAATGCTTATCATGATTATCTTCATGACTATGTTTTCAGAAGTGTATCAGGATAATCTTAGAAACAAAAAATCAAAAATATTTGAAGATCTGGGGTTTAGCCTTCAAAACGAATTAATAATGGCATCCCAGGTTCATACAGGGTATAAGAGGCTTTTTAATGTACCAGTGCAGCTTGAAGGATTTGACTATAAGATAAGCATTAACAATACTATGCTTTTGATAGATTATACTGAAAATGTATTTGCCCTGCCCATCCCGGCTGTTACCGGCACTTTTGTAAAAGGAATAAACGTTATAATAAATCAGGACAATAAAGTGTTGCTGAATTAAATATGAAAAAAAGAGCCCAGATATGGTATATGGACTTTATAATAGGCTTGACTATATTCATCTTGATGCTTGTCGTGGCATTCAAGTTCACGACGCTTAAATTTTCAGATGATGAGTCTGACAGGGCAAGGATATGGGATGATGCGCAAAGATTAACAGGTGCAATACTCTCTTCAGGAATACCTGAGAATTGGACACAAAGTAATGCCATATCTATAGGTATAACCTCTGATAGCAGTGCATTAGATATAGTCAAGCTTGACCTCTTAAAAAATTTCACATTGTCAAATTATGACAGAACAAAATTCATATTCGGCATTAATTCAGACTACCTGCTGCATTTCGAGACAATAAACAACACGTTGCTTAATATTACAGATAACCCCTATATAGGAAAACCAGGGCTTACAGATCAGGATGTACTGGACAACAATCCAAAAGACAAACTTGCATTTGTAAGATACTTGGTTTACAGGCATGATTCAATAGCAGAGATAATAGCAATGAAAATCCTGGTGTGGCGAGAATGAAAACAGAAAAAAAACATGGTTTTTTTGACTTTTTGAAGCCATTAGTTTCAAAAAAAGCAATATACTTCACATTGGACGCGCTTTTTGCAGCTATATTAATAGGCCTTGCTATTATGGTGTCCACCAAATATTTTATAACAGAGACAACCCAGCCTCAGGTGAACTATTATTCAGGAGACATCATCAATTGCCTCTCAAACATCAAAATCTCTGAAGTTAACAATTCTTATGTAAAATCCCTTATAGCAAAAGGCGATATCATTAACCTGGACAATTCGCTCATTGAACAGATAGGAGAATTCTATGTTCTCAACAACACTGAACTTGCAAGGAATTTATCTATTTTAGTAAGCAATGACCTGCTTCCAGACAAATTCGGATTTGAAGTTCTTGTAAATGATGAACCAATATACTCCAATAGTTCAGAAAGAAGCAATTCAGAAGAAATTGTTTCTACAAGGAGGCTCATTTCAGGGATAGAAAAATTCAAGCCTCTGAAAGGAGCAACTTCAAAAGTTTTCCTTGAAGGCATAACAAGTAAAAAATATTCCTCTTATGTTTATTTTGGCGGTTTTGTAGGCCAGGGAAACCTTTCTACTTTTATAGATGATATACCCTCAAATGTGACTATCTCAGATATCTATCTTGAGGTTGATTCAGGTTCTGATTTCACTTTTTATATAAATAACGACCAGTGCGGTTCAACATTCCCGGCAGGGCCAGGATCAATGGCTTCTGACGGCTGGGACATGAATTCGTGCAACTCTTTGATTGTGCCCGGTGCAAAAAACAAGTTCAATATCTATTTTTCAGGAGACATTAGTTCAGCATACATAGGAGGCGGATACATCAGGGTTGATTATTTTACTGATGAGATGCTCCAGGAAGAGACAGTGACGAGCTTGACAGAAAACCTGCCTGGCATAACAGGGATAGTAAACCTGTATTCTTCATTCTATGTGCCAGGAGACCTGAATAACATCTCTGTATTTTTGCACTATTATATCAATACGACAAATTCAACAAACAACACTTTTTATTTCTCTATAGGAAATTCGACAATATTCAAGGACAATAATTTGTCAGGGAACAAGAACAAGACATTGAATGTAGGAAATGTCACAGCACTAATGTCTCTAGCCTCGCTTAGCTCAAAGACAATCCCGATAAGAGTTGGCTTTGAGAATGTAAGTTTCGGCTATATCTTTGAAGGAAGCGCAAATGTAGTGTTGATAACAGATTTATCAGGCAGCATGGATGATCAGATGGGCAGCACAAGCACAGGTACCAAGAGAAATTGCGACAACCCTAGTCTCAATTCATCAACAACTGCAAGATTAAGCGTTGCAAAGTGTCTTGACAAAGAGTTTGTGATTGATATAATAAACATATCAGGGAATAGAGTTGGGCTTATCACTTTCAGCGATTCAACAAAAGCATCAGACACAACTCCCCCTACAACTGATGTTGCCGCGCTCACGACTAAAATAGGGAATGCAACTCCTGAGACAGGCTTTAACGCATCAGGATCTACCTGCATCTGCTGCGGAATTAATTCTGCAAGGAACTTATTGATTGCAAATTTTTCAAACATAACTCTAATTGCAAAAGGATCTAACTGGCTCTACAATAATTTGAGCCTTTCTGGCAATATACTTCCAGACAGCAACGGATACCTATGGTATGATTTCTCCTATGATGATTCAGGCTGGAAAAACGGGACTGCAATACTTGGGTATACAAGCAATGTCTATACACCTACTGTTACAAAAGATATAGGCTCAAACCTAAACGGGCAGAGCTACTATGCAAATCTTTGGGAAAATGCAGGAGACGTCGCAGGGCCTCCTAATGACTTTACTTCCGGAATACTTAATCATACAGGTGCAAATAGCTATGGGATGAGCGGCTCAAATAACGGATGGGACTATGATCCAAGGAACGGGTCAGGAGTTTTCGGGAATGACGATGATATTGATTATAACAATATAAGCGGTGGCAGGCTGACTCTTGATAATAATTTTGGTGGTTCAGGCAACAGCTGCTCAAGCAATGACTGCTCTGGAGCATATGGTATTCTTGTAGAAATAACGCCGGCGATGTATAATACAATTATCTCATCAGGCTCTGCGAAAATAGCATTTTATTATGAATGGGATGATGTGAGCGGCAATAATTTTGAAGATAGTGACCAAGTATGGGTAAAAGCAAGATGGACAAGCCCGACTACTGGCCAGCACTATTTAGGAAGCACCCAGGACACAGGAGATGACGGGGCAGATGCAACTTTTGAAATCTGGACAGTAGAGGATGCAAATTCCGATTTTTCCGGAAATTTCGAACAGGACATTGCAAGCTACATAGAAGGCTCGGGGATGTATTATTTTGAAATAGGAGGAAAAATATTATCTAGTAATAATAATGAGCATGGCACATGGCGTTTCGACAACATCCAGCTAAAGATTACAAACGCAACAGACCATTATTATTTCAGGAAACATTTCACTATCTCAGACATAAACAAAGTGAAAAAAGGAGTCTTGAATGTTCTCTCTGACGATGTAGCGACAGTATATCTAAATGGAGTAAAAATTGATGAGGATCTAAGTGTGCAACATCTGGCAAAATACTGGAACAGGGGCGGGAAAAACATTGACGGCAGCTATTTTTATTCAGGAGACAATGTTGTTGCAGCAGAGCTCTTGAATGCTAATGCATCTGCAAAATTTGACCTTGCGCTTATCGGAATAAACGATTCAAGAGAGAGAGATATGCTGGTAATGACTGACGGCCAGGCAACAACATCATGTTCAGAGCAGGGAACAACTGGAGATTTAGACGGAGATGGAAGTTCAAATACTGACAGCGATGATGCTATCCAGGCAGCATGTGATGCAAGGGAGAAATACGGAATCACTGTCTATGCAGTAGGTTATAGTACAGAAGCAGATGAGCCTACCCTTGCAGGCATAGCAACATGCGGTGATGGTCTATATACAAAGAGCGATAATATTACTGGCCTTCAGAACTTCTATCAAGATGTTGCAGCGTCAATAATCTCTGCAAGCAGGCATTCGCAGACAATAGAGATAAGCGGCACTGGCGGCATTGCTTCAAGCATATTATATGATGATTCATACATAAAGATTGATTATAATCCTATAACAGACCCGCCGCAGTTCGGAGAGATATCAATAATAATGGAAGAGAAAAATTTCAATAACTGCACTTTTAATGTTTACATTCCTCCAGATGTCAGGGTCTCAAGTGCCAAATTAACATCTTACTCTTCAGAGCACTGGACAGACGCGTTGTCAGTAAACGGAAATCCTGTATATAATCTCACTTATTTCTCATCTGACTATACTCCTTTGGGAGACCCTTTTATAGTCAATATTCCTGCGAATTATCTTAGCGGCGGAAACAACACTTTCTCAATTAGGACAGGTGACTCTCCAGAGAATTTCACAGGATGCTCTTTAAATAACACATTGATCTATACATCGCAGGTTCAAGCAACTGTCTCATACAGCGATGTTTTGGAAAAAGCAGTAGGCTGCACATGGAATATAGACTTTGATGACGGAGGAAGCACAGTAATAAATGTTCCTGCAACATATAATGGCACAAGCCAGTGCTATTACACAAGCATAAACCATGCATATCCCAATACGAATGATACTTATGATGATGCAATGTTTAACCTTCTTGACAATCTTGACTTTGATGATGACGGGAGAATCTATGTGAACATAGAAGAAAGCGACCTTGTTGTAGGCGCTATATCAGTTGGGAAAGTCCCGTATCCATGGGGACCTGCAATTGCAGAGGTGAAAGTCTGGAGATGATAAAAAAACCATGGAATTTATACAGGCAAAATTTATTGAAGCAAAAAAAAGCTGTCTTTTTTACATTTGCGGCAGTATTTATGGTAATTATCCTTGTTGGGATAATCACTGCAAGTAATTCTTATAGGTATAGGGAAAAAAGCCTAACAATCTCTTCAAGAATAAGGACCATGAATAATTTTATAACTGATTTTGAAAAAGATATAGACAGAGAGCTCTATATTGGCGGATACAGGGCATTAATCAGCGTAAATGCATACATGCGAATTCTGCAGGGGTATGTTCCTGACCTTGATTCTTCTTTTACCGAGATATTAATGAACGGTACAGCAAACGGAACAACTATGAGCATCATGAAACAGAAAGACGGCATTGACACTGAAAAAGGGGCGGACATTAAAAGCTGGCTCTCAAGGGTCAACGAGGAAGCATCAAAGATGAACATCCAGATTGAGATCACTATGAATGATATATCTGTTGTACATAGTTCTCCCTGGAATGTGACTGTATCTTTAAACACAACAGTGAACATAACAGATAGAAAAGGCCTTGCGTCATGGCTATACACAAAAGTGTATTCAATAGATTTCCCGATATTAGGATTTGAGGATCCTCTCTATGTTGCTGCCACATCTGACAGGATGAGCAACACAATTAATATCACTCCTGATTTTGATTTTGTAAATGATTCAACAGGAACCGCTGCAAACCTAAATACACATATTTTGCAGTCATTCTATATTAACTCGACAAAAGCACCCAGTTTTTTAATGCGCTATTCAGGGAACTTTTCAAATTCGACATATGGGATTGAGAGCATGGTCAACCTTGATGATTATTTTGCGCAATTCGGATATTTTAAGGCAAGATCTGTTATAGACTATATCTATTTCGGGAACCAGACATTTCTTCCAAATTCAAATTATTGCGATGTTACTGGAGTTCCTTCCTGGTTCAGGATTGACGGAGATCATATAACCTTATATGAAGTAGATAAGTTAAACAAGACAGCATGCTGAATGATAGAAAACAAGACAAAAAATAAAATCGTCTGCAATAATAAAAAAACACTTTCAACTCCCTTTGAGAAGGCTCTTGGGCTCATGTTTTCAAAGCAGATAGATGACATCGGTTATATATTCCTGTTTGATTACCCAAGGAGAATTGACCTGCACATGTTTTTTGTCTTCTTCTCGATTGACCTCTTGTTTCTTGACGCAGATAAAAAAGTCATTGAAATAAAAGAAAATTTTAAGCCGTTTAGCTTGTATTATTCAAGAAACAAGGCAAAATTTCTAATTGAGCTCCCTTACGGAAAAATAAAAGAATCCCAAACAAGGATAGGCGACAGAATAATATTCTAAGTTTTTCTATGAAAGCGCACCGAATATCGATGTGAAGACATTAAGCATCCCAAGATAAGTAAAATATGCTACAGGGATAAATATCAGCAGATACTTTATCCCGGCTTTTATGCTGCCTTCCCTCAAATCTGCAATTATCATGCCTGCTATCGATGATATTATGATTACGCAAATCTTTGAAAACAATATGAAGTCCTCGGGATTTATCGTCTTATAACCGAGGTTTATAGGAAGAGAAGAATAAGAGGACGTAGCCAGTTTTTCTCCAAGGCTCTGGATTATTTTCATAAGGTTAAATGACAGCGCAAACAGGATAGGGGAGATTATTACAGCTGTCACAGAGATAAAAATAATATAGCTCATGACAGAGGCTATTAGCTCTTTTTTCAAATAAGAGGCTGATTTTACATTTTCCACAATCTTGTCTATAAGGTCAGAAATGTTCCCTCCTGATTTAAGGCCTATCCTTATCATGTCCATGGATTCCTGCAGGAGCGTTGAATTGTATTTATCTGCAAACTCTTTTAATGCTTCCTCAGTATCTTCCCCTGTCATAACCTTTTTTGCTACAATCTCTATCTCCCTGTCCAAAACCCCGAATTCAGGCTCAACAGAGTTCCACAATGCCTTATCAAAACTCATCCCTGCTCTGAGGTTTACAGAAACTTCTTCCAGGAAATCAGGAAGGACTTCCTCAATCATAATAGTTCTCCTGAATATAATGAACTCATAATAGAGCCACATCAATAGGCCCAGGCACAAAAGAAGGACTAATTCAGTTACTGTCAGTATTACAAATGATACAAAGACAACAAACAATGGATTTGCTGTTTTTAATGTATTCATAAAAAAGAAGAAATAGAGGCCTGCTGTAAAGAATATAGAGAGGATGAACATCACTCCGTAAAGCCCGTAAGGCACATCATAATGCCCAGATTTTTGCAGGTACTTCTTTATCTTCGTCCTTATCCCTTTCGGAATTACTGATTTCCCTAATCCGTAAAAAAAACTCATTCAACCACCATCGGCTTCAGTGATTTAAATGCCAGAATGAAGAATACCTGCGCAAAAAGCACAAATACAGCAACGCCCAGTAATATCCTCTTGTCAATTATTATCATGCCGGGAAGGAAACTTGAAACAACTACAAGCATTGCTGTGCCAAGTGACGGGAGGATAGTTCCGAATATCATATAGAACATGGACATAGGGTTTAATTTTTTCCCGTATTCCTGTATCTGGATAAGGTGTTGCCTTGTAATATCGCCAATAGTAGATCTTAAAGTCTTATTTAGGTCAGCTCCAGTTTTCAATGAAGTGCTTATCTCTTCAAGAAATTTTGAATATCCGGGGGAAGGGCTTGTCAGGATGGATTTTTCTATCGCATCTTCAATAGGAACGCCAAGAGAGATATCATACATGAGCTCTTTAAAATAAAGGCTTGAATTTGTTTTCAGGTTTGATACGCTTTCAATAGAATTTACAAGCGATGAACCGCTTTCAAGCTTTAGCAAAAGATGCCTTGCAGAATAGAGCAAGTCAGATTCCAGAGCCCCTTTCCTGTTTTGCACAGTGAAATAAGGGATTGATTTTACTAGCTGGAATATTACTAGGAAAACAGCAATGAAAATAAAAAACAGGATATACAAAGGATATTCTTTTTTCAACCTTAACAAAAAACCAAAACCCGTAAATACAACAGCGACAAAAAGTCCGGCGATTATGCAAAGCCGCATATAGCTCTCTGAGGAATAATTCAACATTGCTTTTTTCAGAGTCTCTTCTAGACTTTCTGAATGAAGAATTCCCTTTATCCTAATCACCTTTTATATTCTGTATTATTGACGACGCATCTCATCAATGCATCTTTATCTGTATAGTAATCGCTCATGATTAGGCCTATTGTCTCAATATCCTCTATGTTCTTATTTACAAGCCACTTTAGCACGTTCATCTTTTCCTGTATTTCAGAATAAATCTGCTTGACATTCATCCCTGTATAAAGATTGAGTGATTTTAATGTCCTGTCAGGATTATTTATTTGTTTCATGAAATCATTGGACTCATCAAACTGCATTATCAGGTTTAAGGCGCCAGTTTCAGTCACTTCAGCAATCTGGAATGTCCTTCTTTTTCCTGTTCTCCTGTTCCTGTACTGGACAACAACAAGGCCTATTGATGCTAAAAGCTGCCTCGGAAGGTTTATAGGCGGGTTTGTCAATCTGATAAGGGCCTCATCAGCGTTGCTTGCGTGGAAGGTTGAATATACAGAATGTCCCGTATGCATAGCTTCAAACATGACTTCAATCTCTTTCTCTCTTCTGATTTCTCCTACAATTATCCTGTCAGGCCTCATCCTGAGAGTATTTATCATGCAGTCGAGCATTGTTATCTCTCCTTTTCCTTCTGGGTTTGGCAATCTGGATTGCATCGGCACCCAATGCAATGTCTGCGGAAGGTTCAATTCTCTTGTATCTTCAATAGAAATAATTCTCTGGTTTGGCGGAAAAAAATTGGCAACAGTATTCAGGAAGGATGTTTTTCCCGAGCCAGTTCCTCCTACAATCAGAATTGAGAGCTCATATTGTATTGCCTGCCATATGAATGCCGCTGACGAATAATCGATTGTGTTATTCTTAAGAAATGTTGTTATTGTCCATGGTGTTGTTGAGAATTTTCTTATTGTTATTGTGTTTCCATCAGTAGTTATTGGGGCAAGCGTAGCATTTACCCTGTCTCCTGTCTCAAGATGTGCATCTAATAATGGCTGCAGGAGGCTGATTCCTTTGTCCACATTTCTTCCTATAAGCGTCGCAAAATGCCTTATCTTGTTCTCATCGTTAAAATGTATATTTGTCTTGAGCCATCCATACTTCCTGTGATATACCCAGACAGGCTTTTTTGAGCTGTTAATTACAACCTCTTCAAGGGCAGGATCTTTCAGGAGAAATTCTATTTCAGAGAGGCCCAGGCTTGTAACGATAATATAGTTAGTAATAAGTTCAACTGTCTGTGAATCAGCACCTGAAAATTGACTTTTTATTAATTCCTGCAGTTTTTTCTTGAATTGGTCTTTTATGTCTTTTTGCCCCTGATCACCTTTTTTTTTAGTGATGTCAAAAGAAAGCTTGGTTATGATATCTTCTCTTATCCTCTCTATTATCCTCTTTGTCTCTTCAGTAATATTTAGCAAAGAGACATAGTAGAACGGGACAGGTTCGCCTTTTTGGCTGTATATGTTGATCTGGATAGGGATTTTACTTACTTCTATATTATAAGAATCAATGCTTTTAGTTTCCACTATTCAAAACCCCTTTTTTATAAAATTACCAATAGATTAAGAGAGAAGGCTGTTTTTTAAATCTTTCTACTGAAAAAGAGATGTTCCCCACGCATGGAGCATGAGGACAATAAGGATAACAACTATGGCCATGAAGATTATATGGCCTGGTTTAAATTCTATTTTAGATTTGTAGTCATCAAAATACCTTGTAAGCCCTGCTCCTGACATGGGCATAGTTATCCTGTCTTTAGCCATGTCTCAAAGGAAGCCAAGAATATTTAAAAAGCTTTTTATTGTGCATTAATTTCACACATCTTCTATGAGAATGTCAGACAAAGCCACGGTATCAAGGTTTATCTTTGGAATCTTCATGGTTGTTTGCGCTTATTTCAAAAATGTATATGCCTTTTTAGCATTCTACATTGTTGCAATCATATCAGATGTAGTTGATGGCTATGTTGCAAGGAAGCTTAAGCAAGATTCAGAACATGGAAAAAAACTTGACATCCTTGCGGATAATTTCATTGTTCTATGCCTGATTGCATCTTTCTATTTAATAAAAAAAGACATACTGTTTTCTTACAGATGGCAAATAGCTGCCTTGTTCGGATATTTTATCCTAGTCCAAATTATCAATCTTAATGCCAGAAAGAAACTGCTTTTCATGAGGACATATGCATCCAATATTGCCGCTATTGTTTTTCCATTTGTGGTTGTTTTTTTTTTGATATTTGATATGAGATATGCAGCATATGTTTACTTGATACTAATGTACTATGCCCTTACTGAAAAATTATTTTTGAGCATATTTGGCATTAAAGAATTAAGCATATTTTTTACAAAAAAGCTTAGGCTAAAAGGTTTTTTTATACTATTATTTACTATTCTTATCGGCATAGTAATGAGAATTCCAGTAATGAATGAAAACAATGTGTGCTTCCATGATGGCTACTGCATAGATGTAGAAACTAGGAACACACCTGAAGGAAGAGAACTTGGGCTCATGTTTAAGGAAACTCTTGATGAGAATGAAGGAATGCTCTTTGTTTTTGATAACCCTGTCTCATACGCTTTCTGGATGAAGAACATGAAAATGCATATTGACATAATCTTTATTTCCAAAGACAAGAAGATTGTTTCGATATCAAAAAATGCTCTTCCTTGTGACAAACCATCAGATCAGTGCGAGTTATATTATCCGGCAGGGGAGTATATGTATGTTGTTGAGACCAAGGCTAATTTTAGCGAGAGGCACGGGTTGGAGAGTGGGCAACTACTAACTTTTGACTTAATAAAATAACAAAAAATATAATCTATTTCTATATTACTTGCAATTATCTCTTTCTCTTTATATTTACAGTGCTTTCTGGGAACAAACAGATAAATAAAAAATGTTGAAAAAAGGCTAAGGAAACTTGAGAAAAATAAAAAATAATTTCCTTATTTGCCCACAACCTTAATAAATAAAATAATCTTACCTACATTTCGGGTGGTTTAATTGGCAAAAGAATATCCAACTGATTTATTACAAAAATTTATGGTTTATAGTTTAAGGATAATAGTAGTATTACTTGTAATCTCTCTTGTGGCAGGCACATTTTACACAGTCCCTGTCGGCTTCAAGGGGATACATCTTAGATTCGGAAGCATTGCCGCAGTAGTGGACGACGGGCTTCATTTTAAAATCCCTTTCATCGACAATGTTAACCTGATAGAGACAAGGGTCGTCAAATATGAGATAGGGACCGAATCTACAAGCAAGGATCTGCAGGTTGTAAAGACAGAGATGACCCTGAATTATAAAATCGGGATAGATGTCCAGGAATTGTACACGAATTTAGGGATAGAATACCAGTCAAGAGTGATTGATCCTACAATAAAAGAATCTGTAAAAGAAGTCATGGCTAAGTACAATGCTGAAGACCTGATAACTAACAGAGGCCTTGTAAAAGCAGGGATAGAAGAGAGTATTTCAGGCAGATTAAAAAAATACGGCCTTGTTGTGACAGATGTCGCATTGACACATCTGGATTTCAGCCCTGAATTCAATGACGCCATCGAACAAAAAGTCGTTGCCCAGCAAAAAGCATTGCAGTCAAAATATGAGCTTGAGCAGGTAGAGTATGATAGCCAGAAGGTAGTAATAAGGGCCCATGCAGAAGCAAATGCAACAGTGACTAGAGCAGAGGCAGATGCAAAGGCATATAATCTGAAAAAGCAGGAGCTTACACCTGAACTTATCCAGCTTGAGTTCGTAAATAAATGGAACGGGGAGTTATCTACAGTTTCAGGCAACAGCAACCTGTTCTATACGCTTGATTCAATTAAAGGATAAGCAAGGTAGTTAGCTAATTTTACTTTTTATTTTTTTTATCTGTTGTTTAGCAATCAATATAAATCCATTTTCTATTATTCCTGTTATGATAACCTCTTCTTTCATCTTTCTGCCGAAAATAAAGAAAAACAAAGAATTATCTTTATGGAAACAAGGCATCAGAGACTGGGATGGTTTTATTAAAGCAATGCGGATAAAATGCATATCGCCTAGAATAAAAAAAGAATACGATAGCCTTATCCTTGAAGCAAAGAAAGCATTGTACAGCAATGACTCTGCTTATTTTATTGATAAGCTGCCGACAACAGAGACATGGAGGCTGTATGACTATTTCAAAGAAGAAGCAATATTTCTAGATATTGAGACATCTAGTGCAACTAATCTGAATTCCTATCTTACTGTAATAGGGTTATTTGACGGTATTGACACAAAGACGATGATAAAAGATGTCAACCTGGATATAGATGTATTAAGCCGTGAATTGAAAAAATATAAGCTATTGATAACTTTCAACGGCTCGACTTTTGACATCCCTTACCTGAATAAAAAATACCAGGGCCTATTGCCAAAAATACCTCATATAGATGTAAGACATTTATGTTCTAGGGCAAACCTTAGAGGAGGGTTAAAGGACATAGAAAGACAATTGAACATAGCAAGATCAAACATTATCATAGAACGGCTATACGGAGGAGACCCAATAAAATTATGGAGGATGTTCAAGGGAAGCGGGGATGACTATTACCTGAAGCTCCTGGTAGAATATAATGAGGAGGATGTGATAAATCTGAAGAGAATCACAGAACATACAATTGATGTATTAAAGAAGCAACATTCGGACTACTTAACGAAGTTAATGTAGTTCTTAATCTGTTTCCCTCAAGGCTTTTTTAAAGGCTTGGTGGAATACAATGAGGGGAATGTGATAAATCTGAAAGATTACAGAACATGCGATATCAAAACTAAAAGAGATTAATTTTTATAACTATGAATAAACCTATACGATATGAAATTCTCAGACTTTGAAAAGCAGGAACTATTGAAAGTTTGGATAGTGATAAGCTTTGCTTTTGCAGTATTAAATTCCAGCATGTTCTCTTTTACATTTATCATCTATTTTCTCATCTCGATGTTCACTGTCGGAATAGGGATTTTGCTCCATGAGATAGCTCATAAATATGTTGCGCAGAAGTACGGATGCTCGGCGGAATTCAGGGCAAATGACCAGATGCTTTTATTTTCAGTTATCTTGGCCGTTCTCTTCAGAGGTTTCTTTGCAGCGCCAGGCGGAGTCTGGATACACGGCCATATCACAAAAGAAAAAAACGGGAAAATTTCTTTGGCAGGTCCTGTTGCAAACATTTTTTTGGCACTGCTTTTCCTAGGCATATCTTTTCTCCCTCTGCCTATTTTTATTGGCAATATTGCAGACTATGGATTCACGATAAATGCTTTTATTGCTATGTTCAACATGATTCCTGTAGCGAATTTTGACGGCAAAAAAATACTTGACTGGAGCAAGCTTGCCTATGTGCTTACTGTTTTGTTTTCTGCATTCCTTGTTTTTCTTCCTGATATACTTGCAGCCCTCAATGCATAATCTTAAAAAACAAACAACTATCTCCTATCAGATATGAAAAAAACAGCATCATTTGTGTTCTTTTTTATAATTGTGATTTCTTTAGTGTATGCACAGGATGATTATGCAGATCTTAGCCTCAAGCTTGATGAAAAAGGGATTGTCTATTTTAAAGGCACATCAAATTATGCACCGTTTAAAGAAGTGCAAAGCGAGTATTTCACATCAAAAAAAGGTCCATATTGGCTCTTGAATATTACAACTACAGAAAAATTTTCAGATTACTATATTTCTGTAGAGTTCCCTAAAAACACAGAGATAAATTACATAAAGACAAGTGGTGGTTTTAGGATAGCTGAAACACCATCGCTCTTGCTTATTGCCTCAGGCAGAAACGAGCCTATTGAGATTATTGTCCAATATAGGATTAAATCAGCAAACGAGTTCAATTTGCAGAATTTTGCAATTCTGTCTTCAATAATATTGCTCACTCTTTTAATTATCCTCTTTGTTGTAAGGGCAGCAAAAAAATATTCAACCCAAAAAAAACCCACTGATAAGCTTAAGCTGATACAGAACACGCTTACTGACAACCAGAAGCTCATCCTTGATATTTTACATCAGGCAAAAGAACCTATAACACAAAAGCAGATTCAGCACAGGACTAATCTGCCAAAGGCAACACTCTCCAGGAACCTTGAAATTCTCAGGCAAAAAAACATCATCACAAAGCAATCGAGAGGAATGGTAAACGTGGTTTTCATAAATCCAGAATTTGAAAAGTAACTTCCTGTCTCTGCTTGTTCAACGTTGTTCCAGGTAGCATTTATATCTTGTTCCACTTTACTAATGCTAATAAAAATAATTAAATATAAAAAATAATTAGATATAAATGTATTATATACTTAAACGGAGGAGCATAAAATGAGAAAAAAAACAATATTGTTTCTTGCTTTGCTATTAGCCATTGCAATGTTTTCGGCAATTGTTATGGCAGAAGAGACAGACAATGCAGCAGATGCAGAGATGAATGAAGCAGCTGTCATGCATGTAGGCCTTGGTGCACAAGTCAGACTTTTGCAGCTTGAGAAAAGCATCATAAGAAATTATGTATACGGGGAAAAATTGATAGATTATATCAAGGACAAAAGCTTAAACACAAGTAGCGAGACAATAGATATACTTGAAGATATTGTCTCAGAACTAAAAGACCTTAAAGCAGAGGTTGTTGCAGAGCTTGATAAAGAGCCAAGCGAAACAACTGTCGAAACTTTTGTTTCACTAAAAGACAAGTCGATAAACCTCACTCTTGATTTCAGGAGCATAATCAGGGATGAACTTACAGTAGAGCATAGAAGCGAGATAAAAAGCAGCCTTGATAAAGAAGATTTCTCTGAATTAAAGGAGATTAATGACGAAATAAAAGAAAGAGTTAAGGAATTCAACAAAAAAAGGCTGCTAGACATGTTAGTCTATCTTAACATAACAGATGAAGAATTGTTTGTGAAAATAGATTCTGGAAATATAACCGTCCATGAACTAAAGAAGACAATAATGGATAAGTTCAGAGGCCTTCCTCCAAGAGGCAAAATGGAATTTTTGCTAAATGTCAAGCATGAGAGAACTAAAGTAGAACTGTTCAGGCATGTTGCATTTGCAAGAAAACTCGGACTCAATATGGATGATTTCAGGAGGCTAAAGAGCATTGCGGATGATGACAAGAGCACTTCTGTAGAGATAAAGGCCAGGCTTGGCGCATTTGTCAAGGAAAAAGTAGAAGAGAGAAAAGAAGTTGTCAAAGAAATAAAAGAGAGAGTAAAAGAAGTTGTCAAGGAAAGACGGGAGATAAGAGCAAAAGGTAGAGCTGACGTAAAAGCAGAGATAAAAGATGGCATAAAAGCCGATATTAAGGCCGATATAAAAACAGGTCTTATGGAAAGAAAAGGTGATACAGAATGAGAAACGCAATCATTTTGTCATTCATGCTTATAGCAGTTGTAATGATAGCAGCCTGCACAAAGCAGATGCCAAATCAGGAGCAAACTCCGCTTGAGCCAAGCATGGAGCAAAACCAACCGATTGAACCAGAAGCAGACACAACAGAGTATGTTGATTCGCAGTTCGTTGACTCCAATGAAACTGTAGAAATAGGCGAGATGGTTTAATCTTTTCTTAATTTTCTTTTTTTTATTTCCTGTTCAAGCCACGTTTCCCATTCCTGATAGATTTTTTTATGGTCCAGTTTACCGGTCTTCTTTTTTATTTTTTCGTTCAGGAGGTGATACATATCATTGCATAGGATTACAAAAGGCGCTTCAAGCATGTCATCATCTTTTAATTCAACAGCTTTCTTTGCTATTGTCTCTTTTATTTTCCCTCTTGTGAGGATATCTTGCCAGACAGCATCCCAGTTGCCGGCATAATCAGCTATCTTGCCTGCTATGTTTTTTACTATTTCCGATTCTCCGTTTATTAAATCTTGTGTAGGGACAAGCTGGTCAGTTTTTGCATCATATTTCATCAAATCGATAAATCCTTTTTCTAATAATGGGTCGTTTTCCCAGGTTTTTCCCACTTCTGAAATTTGGGTTATTCTCCTGTACTTATGCAGCCCATCAGCTGATTTTATAGGAGATGCGATAATTATAATATCTGTTGCCTTGAAACTTGTTTTCGGGACACCTATATCATTTACAACTCTGTCGTATAATCCATAAGGAGAATCTGCGTGTATTGTCCCTGCTACAACATTTGCCTGGGCTCCTACTCTCATTGCTTCATATAAGGATATTGCTTCTTTGCTTCTGACTTCCCCTATAATCAATGCAGAATCTCCAAGCCTAAGTGTTGCTCTAATTCCATTAGACGCATCCACTTCTGATCCTGTCTGAGTAAGTGAACTTGCTACTTTCATTGATTGGATATTATATCCTAGATCTCTCAACTGCGAAACAGGCAATTCAAGAGTGTCTTCTATTGTTATTATTCTGTATCTTCTCATTATCTCTACAAGTATCGCTGTCAAAAAACTGCTCTTTCCGCTGCTCCTTGTCCCGCATATCATCATTGTCCTTGTCCCGTCTATAAGAAAACTCAATAGGCCTGCTCCAAGAGGATTGATCATTTTATATCTTATGAATAAAGGCAGTGTCCATGGTCTATCCCTATGTCTCCTGAATGAAAACGCAAGGCCAGTAGGATTAAGAGGAGGATTAATTGCAGCAACCCTTGTTGATGCGCCCGGGAGGAATAATTCAGTATCAAGTATAGGGTTAGCTTCATCTAAAGATCTCCCTGAAATCATCCTTAATTTCGATGCCCAACTATCTGATTCCTGAACAGTAGGGATGATATTTGTTACACAGTCATCATATTTTCCATGCACCACAAAAATAGGGATTCTTCCCTGGGGGCTGTTTATTGAGACGTCCTGGATATCTTCATCCTGCAACACTACTTCTATAAGCCCAAAGCCGACAGTATACCTGACTAAAATATTTGTTAGCTGGTCAATATCTTTTTCCCTTAGTTGAATCTTTCTTGTGTTTGCAAGCTCTTCAATTAAGTCCCTGCCGACATTTGAGAAAACTTCTCTCATCCTTTTAGGATCTACAAAATCAGACCTCTGGGGTTTATGCTCTGCCATGATGTTTCTTGCAGTGTCAAGAAGCTCATATCTCTCTTCAGTGAGCCTGAATTCTGGCGGCATTATATGATAAACTGTGTTTATGCTGTCTGAAAGCCTGAATATTGTTACTTCTGTATCATCTCCTATAGTATAACTGTCTATCTCTTCTCCGCTTTTCGGATAAGAGGCCATAAGCTTAGTATACATGAAATCAGGCTTGATGGTTGGTGAAAATATTGTCCTGTATACAGACCTGTCTCCTATATCATATCCTGCAAGGTGGGGTTTTGCTATTATTGCAAGTTTTGTGTTTTCGAACAGGCCAATAAGATAGTCAAGAACAGAAATGAAATTAATTGTGCAGAAAGTTGTTGTCTCATCATTGCTTTTTTCAAGAAGGATTGTCTCTTTTCTTTTTGTTCGCTTAAGCTCAACTAATGCGCCAAGCGGGTCTTTTAGCATGAGATTAAAAACAATATCCTTTATCTGGGTATACCATGTTTCAGAAAAGTTTTTGCATTTCCCAGCTGTAATGGCAGTTACGCCAAACCTCTCTTTCTCCCTAGATAACTTAGAATATAGTTTTGAGATCTCAGACAAGAGCATTGTCTGCTGGTAATCGTATTCATATTCTCTCTTCTGGTAGAAGGCAATTTTAGTTATCCCTGAGATCTCAGCCATCTTCTCTATGACTTTAGACATAGTGAAGCCATTATCTTCAATTGAGGGAAACATCGGACTCTCAGAAAAATCTGCCTTAAGGATAGTGTCTTCTCCTACTCTTTCAACGGAAAAATTAACATCTTTTTCAGGCATTTTATTTGTGTATATTTTTTATGTATCAGTCATATCATAACAATGGCGGCATACGGCTAAAGCCTATTTGACACCGTCGCACTAATTTTAATGGCACAAATTAGACGAATAATTCACCCATCCATTGCAAAATTTTATATACGTGATGTATTGCTATATTCTTTAAATATCTTTTTAATTTAGACGTATGGCAGAAAAAATACAAGCTCCCCAAAAAACACTGCCTGAGCCGCCAAAACCTCAGGAAAAGTCCCCTGCGCTCCAGCAGGTTACTAGAGATATTGATGAAGTACTCAGACAACTCAAACTGCTTGAGGAAAGGTATTCCGGTGTCAGGAAAAAAAGCCAGTTCACAGAGCAGAACATGCTCAAAGAGACAAAAGATATCTTTGAAGAGATAAGCGTAATAAGATCCACAATAACAGAGATTAAAGGAGATGTTTCAGAGATAACAGAGAAGCTTGAGAAGCTCAGTGAAGAAGTTAACACAGCAGTAAAAAAAACAGATTTCAATGTGCTTTCCAAATATCTTGATTTTTGGCAGCCGCTTAATTTTATGACAAAAGCAGAGGCACAGAAGCTTATTTTGGAGCTAAAAAAATAAGCTGTAGAAATAGCGAAAGTTATTTATAGGATATTGAACTTAGAGGATTTGAACATGGCAGGATCAGCGATAAACGATATACTCCAGATGAGACAGCAGGGCCTGTCCAATAACCAGGTAATCCAGAATTTGCAAAGGGCAGGATATTCTAATACCCAGATATTTGATGCCATGAACCAGGCAGATACAAAAATGGCTGTTGAAGGTGTGCAGCCGGGGTTTTTGCAGCAGCCCACAGAATTATTCTCTCAGCCGCCGCAAGAAGCCATGGAAAATCGTGTCCAACAGAATTTTTCACCTTCGACAGATGACGTAAAAATTGAAGAACTTGTAGAAGCAATTATTGAAGAAAAATGGGCAGAACTAGTGAGAGATGTGAACAAGATTGTTGAATGGAAGAATAAAGTCGAGGCGAGAGTTTCTGAAATGGAAATAAAGATAGACAGCCTAAAAGACAATATATCTGACCTTAACAAGGCAATTGTCAGCAAAGTGAATGATTATGATTCGCATATACTTGAGATAGGTTCTGACCTCAAGGCAATGGAAAAAGTATTTTCAAAAGTGCTTCCTGCATTTACTGAGAATGTCAATGAATTATCAAGAATAACCGGAAGAATAAAAGGAAAAGAATGATGGTGAAAAAAATGATACAAAAAAAAGGGCAGTTAGCAGTTGAAACTTTGCTTATATATGGAATTGCAATACTTGTTGTTATGCTCGCGATAGGCGCTCTTATAGGATTTGGAGTCTTGGATATGGGAAACCTCCTTCCTGACCAATGCCAATTAGGCGACCTTACTTGTGAAAATTACCAGGTCTCAAGCACAGGTGTCCAGCTTGAATTAAGGAACAATCTTGGAAAGAATGTAAATAGTTTTAACATAAGTATCATAGGAGAAGGAAACGATGAAGGACTATGGCAAGGATGTTCAGGAAATTACAGCAGCCTGGTTGTCCAGGGAGAATTGACAAAACCTCCATTTAGCATCCCATGCACAATCTCTGTCCCGCAGGGAAAGAAGATAAATGGAGTTATTACTGCAACAATAAGCTTTACAGGATCAGCAATCCCAAGGACATTAAAAGGAAAGATAAGAGCGACTGTTTCCTGATTAGTGTTTAGGATTTTTATCTATCTTTTTTTGATATAAAATACAACATAGAAATAAGGCTTATTTTCCGAATCTTCTCTTTCTTTCAGCATATTCTTCGAGGCACATCGCAAAATCTTCTTTTTCAAGGTCAGGCCACATTTTCTCAACAAAAATATATTCGGAATAAGCTCCCTGATATGACATGAAATTTGAAACCCTCTTTTCTCCGCCTGTCCGGATAATAAGATCAGGCTCATCAGGCGTATAAAGATTTTTTTTGAAAACTTCTTCATTTATATCCTTAATATCAAGCTCTCCTTTTTTCACTTTCTCAGCAATTTTTATGGCGGCGTCAATCACTTCTTCCTGGCCCCCATAGGCCATCGCAAAATTGACTATGTGCTTGTCATGGTCTTTTGTAAGCTCCATTATCTCATAGAGACTATTTCTGACGTGTTCAGGGAAAAGCCATAACCTGCCTATTACATTGATTCTTATTTTGTTTTCATAAATCCTTTTGTCGTCTTTTAATTTGTTAAAATTCTCGCTAAAGAGCTTCATAAGGAAATCAAATTCTTTTTTTGGCCTGTTGAAATTCTGCATTGAAAAAGTGTATATAGTAATTTCTTTAATCTTATATTCCTGGCACCAGCTCAAGACCTGCTCAAGTTTTTTTGCTCCCCATTCATGGCCCTGCCAGGGCTTTGCCATCAATCTTTTTGCAAATCTTCTGTTGCCATCCATGATTATGCCTATGTGATTAGGTACAGTCTCTATTCTCATCATTCATCTTGGAAAGAAATCTCCTATTTAAAAATTTTCATAATAGTGATTATTTACAGCAAGAGGAGAATATTTGGCTTCTCGAGCGAATAGACGAGGAATTTTACCCATAACCTTTATAAATTTATGCCGTATTCCATACTTGTTATGCAAATGGGTCCTCTCATGAGGTCTACAGCATGTAGAGCCGATGAGTCTGAGACACTCTTGCATAATACAGCCCGTCACGAGAGTACCCAATGGAGCTCACGAGCAATCAAGCAATGAGCTTGGGAGTTAGTGTTACGGGCGACAAATCGATTATTATCATAAGAACAAGCATCACATTCATCATTCACTTTAGACATTATTTGTATGGGAAATAGATAGAGTGAGTCGCTTGTTCTAAACAGCTCAGTATAAGAAGGTCGTGTATCATGTTCACAAATTCATTGCAATATTTAATGATGTTTTGATATAGCACGAAATTCTTCTATAATGGGCATAAAAACTGGAGGAGATAGTAATGGGAAAAATAAGCCCGGTATCAGCAAAATATATAGTACATGCAAACATAAGTATTGAAGGAGTAGTTGACAAGCCTGACGTCATAGGCGCAATTTTCGGACAGACTGAAGGTCTTTTGGGATCAGAGCTTGAATTAAGGGAATTGCAAAGATCTGGCAGGATCGGAAGAATAGAAGTAGACACAGAGACAAAATCCGGCAAGACAAAGGGAGCAATCATAATCCCATCAAGTCTTGACAAAGCTGAGACAGCAATTGTCGGAGCAGCGCTTGAGATTATCCAGAGGATTGGCCCATGCAACGCCAAAATTGAAGTTGTCAAAATTGAAGATGTCAGGATATCTAAAAGGAATTTTGTGATTGAAAGGGCAAAAGAACTCTTGAGAACTATGATGGATACAATAATGCCTGATTCCCAGGAACTAGCTGATGAAGTAGCATATTCAGTCAGGGTCATGGAGATCCAGGAATATGGGAAATCAAGATTGCCTGCAGGTCCGGCAGTAGAAGAAAGCGACGAAGTCATTGTGGTAGAAGGAAGGGCGGATGTCATCAATCTCCTTAAGCACGGCTTCAAGAATGTCATCGCAATAAACGGGACAAGCGTCCCAGAAGAGATAATTGACCTTGGAAAGAGGAAAGTCTTGACTGCTTTTGTCGATGGGGACAGGGGCGGGACTTTAATAGTCCAGGAACTTATCGGCGTTACAGAGATAGATTTTGTCACAAGGGCGCCTGACGGCAAAGAAGTTGAAGAGATAACAAAGAAGGAGATTCATAAAGCTCTTAGAAGCAGGATTTCTGTCGAGCAGGTAAAGATGGAAATGGGAATAAAAGACCAGCCATCAGGAGAGAGACAGGAATCAAGAAAACCAGTGATAAGGCAGCAGCAAGTGCAGCAGGAATACAAAGAAACAGTTAGAGAACAGCCGACAAGGGAAAGAGAACAACCTCAGCAGCGTGAAGCAAGAGAGCAGCCAAACAGAGAGCAAAGAGAAACCAGAGAGGCATCAACATCAAGGCCAAAGGCAGTTCTTAGCGAAAACGAAAAGCATGTGTTCAACGATATGCTTGAAGATTTAATAGGGACAAGAGGAGCATATATACTTGACGACAAGCTGAATATCCTGGGAAAAGTTCCAATCTCAGAATTGCAAACTACACTGAAGTCATTAAACACAGGTGTCCATGCAGTCATATTTGACGGCATTATTGACAAAGACATATTAGCCTCTGCTGAGAAATCTAATGTGAGCTATCTTGTTGCAATGGACAATAAAGTGAAAAATAAAGCATCAAAAGTCACTCAACTCAGTGTTGAGGACTTTTAATTTTTTAAATTATTTTTTTACTCTTTTTTCTTCAGATAATTCGTTATCTCAGATTCATTCTTTATCTGGCTAAGATATACCCCGAATTCATCTTTCTCTTTTTCCAGGGCAATAGTCTGATTAACCTGTTCATAGACAGCTGTAAGATTAATGATATCTTCCTCCCTCTTCTCAAAAACTTTTATTAGGTGGTAGCCAAATACTGTCTCTACAGGGTCTGACACGTTTCCGGCTGCTAAAGCAAATGTAGCATTCATGAAAGTCAGGTCAAAAGGGCTTTCCATGCTGATCCAACCAAGGTTTCCTTGTGTTATCTTTGCCGCAGGCTCATCTGAGTAATTAAGCGCCATCTCTGCAAAATTAGTGCTGTTAATCATCTCTCTTATTTTTTTTGATTTTTCAAGAGATTCTTCTTTTGTAGAATTAGAAGTGCATCTCAGGCTATCATTGTGGCACATAAGAATATGACTCACATTGACGCTTGCCGGTATCTTGAACAGGTCAGGATTGTCATCATAGTAGTTTTCTATATCTCTTTCAGACACTTTTATTTTAGATATGACTTCATAGTTGAGGAGTTTTGTCAATATTGTTTCTTTTGCGTAAAATTCTCTTACGCTCTCAATGGTAATGTTCTTCCCTGCTATTGCAGCTTCAAACTGCTCTTGCGTAATCTGGTTTTCTTCTAGAAGCATCTGTATCCTTTCATCAACTTCCTCGTTTGAGACAGTGATATTAAGTTTATTAGCCTGCTGCAAAAGAATTTTCTCATCTATCATCTGTGACAAAACATCGTTTTTTGCTACAAGAGTTTTATAGTCATTTGGCAGAAGATTGTATCTGTCGTCAAGCTCCTGCATACTTATCTCTTCACCGTTAACAACAGCGGCAGGCGTTACTTTCTTATGCATCAGCCTGTCATTTAGTTCAACCATTTTTTTAATAAAGCCAGGCGTGCTATCGTCAATGTTTATAGTTGTAGTATTGAGATAGACAATTGCTATCCCTGCTCCGAATATAATGATAAAGACCAGGACTAATGCAAGGTTAATTAGCTGCTTAGTCTTTATGGCGTGCATTGCCTCTTTTCTTAATTGAGAATCTTTTTTACCGTTTGAATCTTTTTTAGGAATATTTTTCTTTTCCATTAATGAACCCCTCCCCCTAAAGACCGAAATTCAGTTTATATAAAAAGATATCTGAGGCTGTTTTTCAATTTTTTTATCATAATTACTACTTTTTAGTGATTAATTATCACAATATTTATAAATAAATCCTTCTTAATCGTACTGGACAAGGAATAAAAAAAATATGATAAACATTCCCGATAAAAAGGACAAAACTGCCGATATTCAAGGTGGCCAACATTGTATAAGTACAGTCTATGAGAAAATATTAGCTTATGTTCTTGATAATGGTTGCAAAGCATTCGATGAAGTTTTCTATGAAAACAACAGCGAGACAGGAGAACTTGAAAGAATTGTTCGAGTGTTTTCTGATCCAAATATGCAGTTAGGATCAAATTCTTTTTCTTTTTTAAATATGGTTGAAACAACAGCAAAAAATGGGGAATGGTCTGATCCTACTTATTATACAGTTGGATTAAAGGAATTCAGTTCAGAGCAAAATGCTGCAAGAGAAGTAGCTACATATGAATTAATACGAAGCGATCCTAAAAAAAGATTAGATGTTCCAGATGTTGCTGGACCGATAAAAGGAGAAAATGGAAAGTGGTATGTTTTTGTCCAGCGTTTAAAAGCACCAGTTACTGTTAACAATTTTATGCTAGCAAAAGTAAGTGAAAGGCATAAGCCTATAGCTCAATATGTTTATGAAGCAGTTGTTTCTCAAGTACTCAAAAATGATAAAACCTTCAGGGAAATAACAGCATCAGCTCATCAACACATTCCATTTCCTTCATCTTATAATCTATTAAATTTTATTGTAAAAGGGCTATTTGACACATATCCTGCTAACTTTATGGATAAAACATTAACTCATAATAAAGTAATATTTACAGAACAAGAGCAAAGGATCTCTTTAAAATTATTTGAAGAGGTTTGGAACAAGATAAATTCCCATAAAGACAATTGGGTGTATTATCGGAACTGCAATGGAGACAACCAATTAATTTCTATGACAAAGATATATTCACATCTCAAGTCGAAGTTAATGGAAGCTGGAAAAAATGAGGAGGTTCATTTAATGGAAGCAGCTTATGACCTTGTTTTAGAAGGGAAATTAGCAAGGGAAGAACTCTGCGAAATTATTGCAGATTCTATTATTGAAATTGATATGGAAAAAACTATTCTTGTGCCAAGTGAATATGACTTTGCTGAATTTTTTGACTCATATACTTACAGGAAAGTATTTGGCATTGACAAAGTACTGCAAAAAATTAAGGGATTGGACAGAGAGGAGGTTTTTTTACACCTATCCAAAGCTACCAAACGAATTGATAATATTGTGAATGTCTTGCAACCTAAGTTTGTATCGAAATTAGGAGGAAAACCAGAAGAAGCCAGAGCGGTTTTCTATAGTGAGGCAGAACATTACCGGGAACTTATTTGCGCTTCTTTTAATAGGCTTATAGAGACAGCATATCAGGATGTGAGATGGTATCATTTATTTAGCCCTATGGCTTTTTGGAGGCTTATGGAATACAGAGCACTTACCAATATGTCTCTAAAACTAAGCGGATCTGTATATAATATAAGGGTTAATGAAAATATAAACAGGCAAAATTCAAATGCTATTAATTATCACTCCTCGCCTTTGCCCGTATAGCTAAAGATATAAAGCAAATACCATAGAAGTCGAGTTATAAGTCATTTCTGTTATTTTCATCAAATGGAAACACACAAGTTCTTCCTGATATTTTAGTTTTGATTTTAAAATTGACTTAGCATCTTTTATGATTAATTCTTTATTTTTGTAGACATCAGCAGTGTCATGGATGTTAAAGGTATAGTAGAGATCATAATATTTTTTTACATAATTGTTGACATTTTGAAATAAGACTATCAATTTGCTGTCTACTTTAACGTCACAATTATTTAGTTCATTACATATTCCATAATATTCATCGCATATCTTTTCCATCTCCCATATCATTGAGTAATAAAACTTTGATTTTACTGAATCTTCATCATAAACAACAAGATTCCTTTTGCAAAATTCTGCGAGTTTATTTACTGTTGTTTCACTCAACGAAAAAGTTTTAAGACTAGAAAACTTCTTTTCTTTAATAGAAGCTAATATCTCTTCTGACATTGAAATTATTATTAAAAAAATCCTTCTTAAGCTTACTTCAAAAGAGGCGGTATTAGTGTCCATCAGATTTTTTACTTTACAGTAATTTTTTCCCTGCTCAACAATCTCAAACCCCATGAAATAGACCATATACTCCTCTATTTTATTCAGCAAATTTGGATCATCAAACTCAAGTATTAATTCATTATACCCTTGCCTATAGGCTGATGCAATAAATCTCCTAACTATTAAGTCAGAGCCATAAATTTTTACTTTTTTTGATTTAAGTTCTTCTTTGCCATTCGAATAGCTTAAAGTTAACTTTGGGCCGTTTTCTTCTACTTCTATCTCATCCCCACTCTTGACATTATTTTTTTTAACCCATTTGCTTGGCAGAGAAACTATGAGTGATGCAGGGCCTGCCTTTGATATTTTTCTTCTCATAATTTGAATTAAGTTAAAACTTATATATAAATATTTTCCAAATATATGTATATACTTATATATTATTATTATACTGTAAAAATATTCTTATATTTCTATTTATACTACTTTTTAATAGTAATTAATAATAAAGGTGATTAAAAATGAATTATCAAAATACAATATATTTCGGTTTAGGTGGAACAGTAATTGGTGCAATTTTAGGAGGATATCTTGGAAGGCAAAGCTTTAGCGATCCTGAGCATAAAGATCCAAAAACTAGAATAGATGGGATAATTACATGAACATTTTTGCTACTTTTTGGAGGTATAGGAGCTTTAATTGGCTATGCAGTTGATTCTATGCAAGATGTATCCGCAATTCCGTCCCATAATTTAAGTTTTGTAGGGGCAAACCAATTTGAGGACAAGATTGTTTATGCTGTAATGAAAGCAAAAGAGTCGGGCATAATTAAACCAGATATTGCTAAGTACGCTTTAGATGTTGGACATAGGGTCCTGGAGCAGAGGATTTTACAGTATATTCATTTATAGATGTGATAAAAATGCCACTAGCAAAAACAACAATAAACATTCAGGTAGACCTTAATACTGAACAAGGTCGTCAAAGACTTTATGATTCTTACCGTGGAATAAGTGATAATGATGCAGAAGCACAAAGAAGATATGACCGCTACTTAAAAAATACAGTTAGTGATGGACTTATTCAAATAGAGCTTGATCCTGAGACTCATCAATTAAAAGGCGTGGGGTCACGTTCATCACCTATTGGTGAAATGCAAGTTAGTCCTCTTGAAACTATGATATCAAATCATCCAGAATTTATTTTTAACGTTGGTTCTATTGCATATCTTTTAATCTGCGGAGGGCTTGTATATAGTGGAGCATTGCCTAATGCACCTATATTAGGTTATGTGCCAGCAATTGCAAAAGCTGTTCATGGGTTTATAGACTTGTTTCATTATAATGGTGAACCTCTAAAAAGATGGGGTCATGCTGTTTTGTTAGCAGGATACGGCACGGTTTATACTTTTTCTTGATAACTTATTCTTACTTATATTCAAAATATCCAATCCAAACTTATATAAACTTCTCATCCATTAATTATTGGCATGTACGACATAGTAATAGGCCGAGGCTCATCAGATTTGGCAAAATACGGGACAAAAGGAACTGTCCTTATTGGCAAGCACTATGTTAGGATGGGCCAGACGACATCATTATCAAACAATGTCCTTTTGGATGTCACAAGGAGCCATGTTGTTTTTGTATGCGGCAAAAGGGGTGGAGGAAAATGTTTAACAGGAGATACTCTAATAGCAATGAATGACGGCTCTAGAGTTCCTATTAGTGAGCTAGATAAATCAGACAAAGACATACTTACTTTAAACAAAGACCTTAAATTACAAACATCATTAAAAGAAGGCTTCTACAAGCGAAAAGTAAATACGCTTCTTAAAGTTACATTAAGGACAGGAAAAGAAATAAAATTAACCCCTGAACATCCCCTTTTGACAATAAAGGGATGGCAAGAAGCACATGCCCTTGAAAAAGGGAGCAGAATTGCAACACCCAGGCATTTAAACTTTTTTGGAGATAAATTTATCCAGGAGCATGAACTAAAGCTATTGGCATATCTTATAGCTGAGGGGCATCTAGGGCATCAAAGAGTTCTCTTTAGCAATTCTGATCAAAAAATAGTTGAAGATTTTAAAAAAGCAGTAAATGACTTTGATAAAGGATTGTCTGTAAATAACATTGGCAAATATTCATATGCCGTAAGCCATAACGAAAAAAGAGCAATTTTAAGAGACAACAGAGATAAAAAAGGCAAATTTAGAAAAGGTATTGAATTTGGAGGAAAACATACTTTAAAGCAATACTTAGAAAATCTTGTTTTATATAACACAAACTCAAGAAACAAATTTATTCCAAAATTTATTTTTAGCTCTACAAAATCTAATATTGCCTTGTTCCTAAACAGGCTATTTAGCTGCGATGGCTCAATTAATTATGATAAATCAAAAAACGAGTGGAGAATCAGTTATTCTTCAAATTCAGTTAACTTAGCAAGAGGTGTTCAAAGTTTGCTCCTTAAATTCGGGGTTATAAGCAAAGTAAGAACAAAGAAAAATTATGCGGGTTTAACATATGAATTAGAATTGCAGCAGGCGTTTAACCTGGTTTTTTTACAAGAAATAGGTTTTTTCGGTGAAAAACAAGAAAAGCAACAAAAGGCATTACTTGAAATACCAAAAAAAACAAATCCAAATTTAGATACAGTCCCAAAAGAGATATGGCAGGAGTATAAACCCGAAAATTGGGCAAAAATCGGGAGAAGATTAAACTATAAGTATCCAAAATCACTAAGGGAAAGCATAAGATACTCGCCTTCCAGGCAAAAATTATCCCAGATTGCAATGCTTGACAATAGAGAGGATATATTAAAAATTGCAGAATCGGAAATTTATTGGGATGAAATAGTTAATGTTGAAGAACTGAAGGGAGAGTTTGAAGTTTATGACATAACAGTTCCAGAATTCCATAACTTTATTGCGAATGATATCCTTGTCCACAATTCTTTCACCATGGGAGTGATTGCTGAAGGTGTTTCGGATCTAGCTCCTGAAATAAAAGGAAACATCTCTGTTGTCATATTGGATACAATGGGGATATATTGGACAATGAAATACCCGAACCAAAAGGAAAGGGACCTTCTTCAGGAATGGGATATAAAGCCTAAAGGCCTGGATGTCAAGATATTTACTCCTAAAGGTTTTTTTAAATCTTTCAAAGAAAAAGGGATACCGACAGACTATCCTTTTGCAATAAGGCCTGACGAACTTGATATTGAAGATTGGAGTGTTACCTTGGGCCTAGACAGGAATTCTGAGGAAGGAATACTTGTTGAAAGGATAATTACAAGGCTAAAAGAAAAAGGAAAAGGATATTCTTTATCAGACATCGCAATGCTTGCAGAAAAAGATGAGAAATGCTCTCAGAGAGCAAAAGATGCAGCAATAAACAAGTTCAAGAGCGCGGAAGAATGGGGGCTCTTTGACAGTGAAGGGACAGAATTACATGAACTCGTTACAGGAGGCCAGGTCACTATCCTGGATGTCAGTGTATATGCCACAATGCCTAGGGGTTGGGATATAAAGTCTCTAGTCATCGGGCTAGTCGCAAAAAAACTGTTCCAGCAGAGGATGGTGTCAAGAAGGGATGAAGAATTTACAGCAGTTCATGAGACAGTCCATTATTTTGCAGAAGAAGAAGAGAAAAAAATGGAATACCCGATGGTCTGGCTTATAATTGATGAAGCGCATGAATTTCTGCCTGTAGTAGGAAGCACTCCTGCAAGCGCTCCTCTCATCACAATCTTAAGAGAAGGAAGACAGCCGGGAATCTCTTTAGTCTTAGCCACTCAGCAACCAGGAAAGATTCATACAGATGTGATGACGCAGTCTGACATCATAATAAGCCATATGATAACTGCCAAGCCTGATATTGACGCACTAGGGATGCTCATGCAATCTTATATGAGGAAGGGGCTTGATAAATATCTAGATGAGCTTCCTAGAGAAAAAGGAGCTGCTCTTATTCTGGATGACAACAACGAAAGGATGTATCAGATTAGAGTAAGGCCAAGATTTACCTGGCACGGAGGAGAAGCACCTGTCGCAATACCTGCTGTGAAGAAGATATTTAATTTTTAGCGTGCATATTTCTAATTTATTCTACTAATGTTAATTATATATATTATATTATCAAAACATTTTTATATCTTATTATATTACTACTAAATGGGGTGGTAAAAATGGTATTTACAAAATCATTTCCGATAACGTCTGACAAGAGCTACACAAGATGGGAAGAAGTGGCCTTAGGCGAAAAAGATGAGCTTTTCCAGGAGAAGCTCGCAAGAGAAGAGAACATCGTAAAGATGAAGGAATCAATCGATGACGCAAGACAGATAATGAAAGAAAAAGAACTGAAGGAATACCAGACCGACATGATAAATATTGCCATCTCTCTTTTTGAAAAAAGGGGCAGCCACGAGATATATTACAAAGAGAATAAAGCAAAAGAGATTTTCGATAAGAGTTCTAAATAAAGTTTTTTATTTGTTTTTCACGTATTTAATCATCTGGCCCAACAATTCTAAAGGCCTGATTATTCCAAGAAGCGTATCATTTATTATGACAGGATATGCGGCAAATCCTCTTTCTATTATATAATCATTAGCATCGAAAATATCTGAATCAGGGTCTATAGAATGTATTGTACTCATTATCTGTGCTGCTTTATTTTCTTTAAACTTCTGGCCATATTTTATAGTCCCTAAAATAAAGTCGTTTAATGTAATCTCACCTATGTATTTTCCGTCAGTAATAAGGACAATCTCAGAATTGTGTTTTGAAATAATTTCTCCAATCTTCCCTACTCTTGTCTCTTTTTCAACAGATTGGCATTCTTTGTTTAGAATATCTCTGATTATTGGCATACCCTGCTTGTTTTTGATAACAGCTAGTTTTATCCCGGAAAATAATTTTAAAATATCTAAAGCGCTTATTTGTCCTATTATCTCATTTCCTTCTTTAACAGCAAGCCTCGTTATTCCCATGTTATCCATCATTGAATATGCTTCTTCTATAGTGTTTTTTGCATCTATTACAATTCCATCTTTATGTATTATGTCACCTGCATCTGCAATTTTTTTATCATATCCTCCTTGGTAGGTTATAAGATCTATTGCTTTAATATACCCATAATACTCTCCGTTTCTTAAAATAACAGCGCAGTTGTCGCCAGAATCAGTAATTTGGCTAACAGCGCTGCTCATTAAATCATTTGGCGAGCAAAATGCAGCATTATTTACTACATTCTTTATTTTTGTGTCTAGAATTTTTCTAACTCTTTGATGGCCAGGGCCAAATTCTTCTATAGCATTATCAAGATATATTGTGCTTTGTTTTATGAAAAGATAAGCGATGAAAAAAACAATTCCAAGAAGGCCAATTACTCCAAGGAATATCAATATGTCTTTAACAAACGCAGGCTTTTTCTCTTCAACTTTTTGATTTATTGGTTCGCTTACATTAATTATTTGGGGAATGAATTCTTCTGGTGTTGTCCCGCCTGATTCTTCTTTAATAATTGCCTCATTTGCCAAAACAGGTACAGGGCTAGAAGCATTGCTCATGATAATTGTTGTAATCTCATCAATAGTCAGGGTGCTCCTTTTTTCATTTTCATCTGTTGAATTTATGCTATAGGATTGATTTGAAAATCCGCTCACATATTGGAAAGAGATAGTGTCTAACTTTACTATATTTTGGTTTGGGACTGCAGTTACAACAAGACTAAAAGGGTAATTGCCGAACGAAAAAACAACATTTGTGTTTTGCTTCGGGTAGACGTTGCCCATTTCAAAAAAATAATACCCTAAAAACTTTGAATCACCCCTTTTTTTTGCCTGACTTTCTGTAAGGGTTCTAGTTTTTGTAGCATGATAAAAACCTTTTTCATCTATCCATTCTGCAGTCACCTCTAGGCTCTGTACAGGTGTGTTCTTTATTAAAACCTGGCCGTAATAAGTGGTCGCTTCTATTGCTGAAGAAAAAAGTACACACAGGACCAATAAAAAAAAAAGTTTACTTGGCATAGGAAGTTATTTCTTTTTTTTGTATTTTGTCTCTAGCTCAATGAAATCATCCGGCTCAGCTACAGTCATTGATACAATTGAGGCAACAAACATGGCGGCAAAAACAATTGTAAATGCTACTCCCCAGTCAGGGGACTGCTGATAGACATACATAAGTGAGATAAAGATTCCAAGTATCGACGTTGCCATATATCCGCCTGATAAAGGAGCAAACTTAAATTTGGCCATAATTTCACCTCTTATAGAGAATTAACAAATATAAAGTATAAAAATGTTGCGAGAATGCTTATTTTTTTTCTTTCTGCCCTTTGATATCAGCTTTCATCTTCGGAAGAGGGATGTGAGATGGGAGCTGCATGTCTCTTGCCAAAAATAATGACTCTATGCTGCATCTCTCAAGAATAGGATTATATACTTCCTGCAAAACATCAGGAGGCAGCATCTTATCTTTTTTCCATTTATCAAGCGTCTCTTTTATCTTTGCCGGCAGTGCAACATACAGGATTGCCCCATGGATGCTGATTGACCCGTATTCCTGGTCATAAGTCACCCTATACTCGAATGAAAATTCAATTGCTTTCTGTTTTGAAGCTCCTGAATTTATCTTGGCTTCTTTTACCTCAGTCAGAATTATCTTATTATTCACATTGACCTTTGCAGGCGGGTTTACTGAGTTTTTCTCAGCTTCTATCTTAGTATAATGAAATCCTACTGTGCTCATTTATATCACCTAGATACGAAATTTTGAAGTATATATTTAAACTTAACTAAAGAAATGGAGATGCGCAGGTTTTCTTCATCTAATCCAGTTAAATTGTGTTTTTCTGACGCAGATGTGCCTGGGGAAGAGCCCTACGGGCTGGCGCATAGCACACGATGTGTGCGTCTGCTGTCAGAGAAGAAAAACACGAAATTAAAAGATTTTACAAAAAACCAGTCGACTCGAATAAAGAAATTGCCTGCAGATCTTTGCCCGGGAACCAGATGGAAGCCAAATATTTGTTGGACACAGTCCTTTTTAGTAGTTAGATCCCTAAGTTCTCCGAGTTGCAATAATGCAGGCAAGAGTAGAATAGTTTTGCCTGGAAATTTATAAAGCTTTTTATTGTTGAGTCTTTTTTGATTATAGATGACCGACCAGGGCAAAGAAAAATTCAAGATCTACAAGAATGTTTTTGATGAGTTCACATTAGCGACTCTCTTCAAGCTTAGCTCCCAGGATTACTTTGATGAACTGATAATCCCTATAAGGATGGGCAAGGAAGCGAACATTTTCCTTGCCAATACAAAAGAAGGAGGCTATGTCATAGTGAAGATATACAGGCTCGCATCATGCAACTTCAACAAGATGTATTCCTATATAAGGTCAGACCCTAGATTTATGGACGTTAAGAACAGGAGGAGGCTAGTGATTTTTAAATGGGTGCAGAGAGAATACAGGAATCTCTTGATTGCAAGAGAGAAATTAAATGTGCCGACACCAATTGCATTTTCAAACAATATCATTGTGATGGAATCTATCGGTGAAGATACTCCTGCAGAGCAGCTCAAAGATAAAAGGCCTAAAAACCCTGAAGAATTTCTGGGCTCAATAATGGGGCAAATAAAAGACCTTGCATCACTAGGTCTTGTGCACGGAGACCTGTCAGAGTTTAACATACTAAACAACAATGAAAAGCCTTATTTTATAGACTTCTCGCAGTCTACAAGCATTCAAGATCCAAACGCTTTTGAGTATATGAAAAGGGACCTTGAAAACATTTCAAAATTCTTTTCTAAAATGAAAATTGCATTAGATGTCGAGAAACAGGTCTTAAGCATAAAAAATGCCTATCAGAAAAAACTGTTTAGAAAGAATTAAATAGGAATCTGTATTATCCATAATTATGAAGAAAGGTGATAAGATGGCAGAAGCCAAAGTAACAAAAGACGAGCAGGTAGGTTTTCACAAAGGCGCATTATCAACACTGGCCAAGGAAAGGCAGGAGATGATGAAGTTAGTTTCAATTGTTGAGCAGCTCATGCAGATGCATGTCAAAGCTCTTGAAGAGCTTGGTGTTGATCTGCAGAAGATGGCAGAAGATGCAGCAAAAGAACAAAAAAAGCCTATTGAAGACCTGGTTGATAAGGAAGCAAGGAGAAAGTGATATTTCATTTTTTTGGCCATTCTAATGTATCAGGCACGCACTATAACACGCTTGAATTTACCAAAGATCTAAATTTGACAAAAGAAGGTGACTGCATAATAGGAGTTAAAGCTGATTTTGATTCTAAGCACCTAAAAGAGATAATACAAAAATATTCTGACCTAAAAATTACTATAACTGTCGGCGAGCATAAAGATGAAATATTTGCCAAGGTCAATAAATGGTTTGATGATGATAGCGAAATAGTCATCAGAAAATCATCTTATTCTTCAAAAAGGAGTTTAGGCATTAATGCAGACAAATCTGCAAAAGATATAAATCGGGACATAATTGAAAAATTGAAGAACCCAGATACAAAAGGATCTGTAGAGGTCATTGGTTTATGAAGAGAGCCATGAACAACAAAGAAGTAAAAGAATATACCGAGAAGCTACATGTGGCCTATAATCTGGCTTACACAAAAAAAGATCATTTCGACAAAGATGAAAACATTATCATGATAAATAATGAGCCTGCGTTTTTTTTGAGCGAAGATAAGATTATCCCGACTCTTAAAGCACTTTTGAAAACTGACCTTCTTAAAAAAGTTAAAGTGGATATGGGGGCAGTGAGATTTGTTGCGTCAGGAGCAGATATCATGAGGCCGGGGATTAAAGAGATTGATGACGCCATAAACAACGGAGATTTTGTCGTAATTGTAGATATTATGCATCTAAAGCCTCTTTCAGTCGGTCAGGCATTATTTTCAGGAGATGAGATTAACAGCATGACTTCTGGGAGAGTCATAAAGAACCTGCATTATGTAGGTGATAAGATATGGAGTTATCACTAAAGTGTGGTTAATTTAAGAATAACTTTTTAAATACCTGATTTTTTAATGTGCAGATGCCAGCGACAGCTATGAATAATACGTTTGAATATCTTCCTATCTCAGGAAGAAAAATTATCCAGGGAGAAAAAAAGAGTCTGGATGATTTAATGCTGGAGGAAGAGGGTTCTGATTATATTATTAGGTTTTCTGGTCTTAAGAGTACTGTTAAACAAAGAGAATTAGCTGATCTTGTCATTAGTGAATATTCAGGAGAGGAGGCTATAAATACAGATTTTTTGGCAGGATTAATTGGATACACAAACCAATTTTTTGGGCATAAAACAAGAGACTTAGGAAAAAAGCCTTACATGATGCATTTTATCACATCTGCTAGGCTTGCTGCTGTTATGGGGTTAAACCCCAGGGTCATTTACGGTTATATCATACATGACATAGCTGAGGAAATCATTGATTCAATACTTGAGAGCAAATATTCCAATAAGCTAGACAGCCTAATTTCAATGAAAAATGCTCCGTTCGGAAAGATGATTCTGGACCTTGAGAACAATTTCAAGAAAGTTGAGGGTACAGATAAACATACGCTTAATCCACATCAAAGGCAATATTATATGGAATTAAGATTCAAAGTGTTAAGAACTGTTTACAAAGATCTATTGGAAATTGCCGAAAAATCTTCTGAAAACATTAAAACAGCTAAAGATATTGTTTATATACAAAATGCTGTAACGAGAGACAATGCCAGGTCGTATGAGTTTGACATGCAAAAAATACTTGAGGATAAAATTTACACACTTACAAAAAAATACATAATAAAGGATTCTAAGAGAACTAAAAACTTTGACCAGGAATTAAAAGAAACATTAAGTTATATTAGATTAGATGCTTTGGCTGTGAAGTGTCTGGATGGCTTACATAACCTAAGGACACAGAAAGCTGTAGAAATTCCAGGGTCAGACATTTCTTTGGAAGGCAAAGAGAAACCTCCAGAAATAATGTCTATAGATCACCAGGTAGCATCATTAAGCAAAAGATTGGGAATAATTGATGCAACGAGAGAACATTTGTTGAAAAACCTGGATACTTCTGATAAGTCATCCTATAAGCTTGATAAAAAACTTGAAGGCATATATTTGCTTCATCTTTTATTGGCTGATCAGGCATCGGTGCATGCTAATTATTTACTTAAGGAATTCCTGAAAGTTTATGGCAGAGTTCAAAATAAATTCCATGAGGATTACTATGCTTGCGTTGCGTCAACAAGAAATGCGCTTAAAGAATACGAAAAGATTGGATTGATGGATGGGATTACCAACCAAAATAGCCACAAGGAAATTGAATTCAAAAAGAGATTTGGATATTCTTTTGGTGGGACAATAAGAAGATTAACGAATCACGCAAGCAAAATAAAGCTTAATTCACTATATCATGATTTTGCCCATCAAAAAGATATTTTCAAATTTGTGGATGACACATTAGCACTTGGAAGGGTTTTTGAAAGATATTTGTCCATAAACTACTGGCGCCATTACAAAAAAGGGCTTCGTGACTATCACCTTCAGCGATATATAACCCAGTAAAGTTTAAATATAATGAAAACACACCAAACTAGATGCAAGGAAGGAATAATTGGCATGTGCATGTCATTATTAATAGGTTCAATTAGTTTCAAGACTTTCTCAAACCTTCCTTTTTTTCATTGTTTGCCTTGGGGGGTAGGGACTGGAATATAAAATGGCGACCAACAAAACTTTCGCTGAAACAAGTTCTCTTGAAGAAAGGCTCAGGGGAATAAAAAAAGATACTGGAGACAGGGATATGTTGTTAATATCTATCCTGGCCGATGAACAGATTGATTTCTATGAAAAACTATTTTTCATTAATAAACTAGAAGACATAAACAAGGGGGATTATCTGTCATTCCTCTTCGAAGAGATGCATCCTGGCGAAATAATAAAAGAATTAATCAAGCCTGAAATTGCCAAAACCGCACAAAAATACCAAAATAATTTGGATTACGGTATTTTATTTGGAGACACCAGGGCACATCTTTACACTGATTATATGTTTGAGATAAAGGAAAACGAAGATCAATTTTGGGGCCAGGTATTGGATGTGGCTAAATTAGTAGTCAAAGATAAATATGATAATGGCCTGGATAATTTTTTTAAAATAATCTATTCTCTAAATGAATCATACCATAAAACATTGTTTCAAGGAAAGCCTACAATCCAGCATATATCTTCAAGCGAGGCAGAACACATAGTAAACCTTTCTGATTTAGTTATGGGCGATGAAGGCAGATCAGGTTTTCGATCAAACCAATTTAATAGTGTTCAAGAATTAGTCAGATTAGCTTCACAGTTTTTTAGCGCCAAGAGTGTTGTAAAGAAAAATACTTCACTTTATAGTCTTTTAAGTGCTGTCAGCAATAATACTCTTACTCCTATTATAATGAATTTTGAGTCAAATTCAGCACAGTCACCTGAAAACAGGATGAAACCGCTATATGCGACAGCCAGAATAAAATCATTGAGCCATTCAAGAGAAAAAATTATTTTAGCCTCTCTTTTTCTGGCTGGTTTTTATGGAAAAGGCACCTATAAAACAGTATTTCAGAATTTCCCTGAGTATGCTTTACAAATATATAATTCCTATGAAATACATCCTAACAATCCACAGTTTAAATCGTTAGGTCTCCAGAGATTTTCAGAAGTATTTTGTGAGGCTACATCATGCAAAAAAACCGACCTGATTCAAGGTGATTACTTTGATTGGTCTAGAGTTAAGGCAGAGTGGTCTAAAATAAGTGATGTTCAAAAATCTGAATTATGGGCTATATTATCATCGCAGTTCAGGAAAGATATATTAGATAAAATGAGTGATAAAAAATTGTTAAAAATCCCTCAGGATTTCCTGAAATATAACACGCTTAACGACATAAAACTGAGCGTCGATGATTGGTATGGTCTCACATTAGGATATAATGGTGTTCATAAAAAAACGCATTATCTTGAACAGGCTTATAATGAATTTTGTTCTACATTGACACCAGTAGGCAAATTTGAAGGAGCAATGGTTTTAGATACAACCATACCTTCAGAATGGACTTCTTTCCAAAGAGGGGACAAAAAATACGACGCAGGGCATGGCCAGATCACAATCTCAGGGGTTTCGAATTCAAGAGTAATAAAAAGGAAAAACCGCAGAGATGTCACTGATATTGTTACTGTTGAATTCCACACAAAAAATATATGGGATTTGATAGGAGATGAGGTAGTGCCAAAAGTAGCCCACCATAATTTTCAATCAGACAGGAAAAAAAGGTTATTTACTTGGTTAGGTATATCTGCCAAACAAACCGAGCAACCTGAAGAATATGATCCTTTTGTTTCTATCCTTGGGGCAAATACACAAACAGCAGGCGGAAGCGGCATTATTTCAGCATTAAAAACATCGTTCTTTTATAAATATCAAATGACTCACGTAAAAAGTCTGTATGAAAAACTAGGTGAGGCAAATACACCTTATAGAACAACAATACCAAATTGGCTGCTTAACAATTGACCCTCCTCTCCTTAGGCACATAATTATATAATCTCTTATTCGCAATCTTGCCACATCCCATAATATCAGAACCATTCTTAACTATCACAAACCCGCTTAAATCAGAATCAACATCAAAATCTTCGCCTTTCATCCATCTCTCAGAGTCTTCATCATTCAATTCAATAATATTCTTCTTCGCGTTTTTTCCTACTATCTGAGCGCCATCAACGCTTAGCCTAAGCTCTTCATGATAGAGTTCACCTAAATACAGACCAAGAGAATTCACCCTAAGTTCTTTAACATCAATCTTTGAGAAATCCTTGCTGATGATGAAAATCCTGTTCCTGGGGTTGATGAAGAATTCATATTCTTCTCCAAAATCAGAATCAAACTGCTCTTTTAGCATTCTGAAGATATTTTTTCTCTCTTTGGAATTTAGGACAGTGAGGTTTTCCATGTCTATCTTAAAATTATTGCAAGTTTATAAAATTAGATTAACTTCTAAGCTTGACAGGAAGTGAAATAACAGGATAATACAGATGAGAGTGAAGGTCTTTATCCCACTTTTCAAATGTTTCTTTTATTCTCATCGCTGTCCATGGGCCATAATTCGGGATATGTCTTTTTAGTGATACAACCAAGTTCTCGAATCTATCATACCTTACCGAACTATCTTGACGATAGATGAGTCTTCCGGCCAATTCCGGATGGGTGTTTATTATCTTTTCGATTCCTATCGGCATTTGGAATTCGTTAATGAATTTAAAATGCCTGCGAGAATCAAAATTTTCAGGGACGTTCACGTCGGCATGATAAGAACTGTAGCCTGTCCCTCTTGGCTTCATTGTGTAGTCTCTTTGTCTCATGATCCAAATATGATGTTTTCCATATTCCAACCTGAGAACTCTCTTTAGCATCCTCTGTACTGCAAGATCCTCAATGTCGGTTTCCCTTATATAATTGCCATCTCCCATTCCTTCTTTTCTGGCCAATTTTTTTGAAATACTTGAAAGCTCATCATGAATTTTTTCATAGCTTGCTGTCCTAAAATTCCTGATTAACATCCTTGGGTTTGTCAAAATGTCCAACTCATATGCATTCACCACATTATGAATCCTGTTCATGTAGCTCCATACCAAATCTATCTTTTCTTTCTCTTCTACTGACCATCTCACATAATCCTTTTTATATGTCTTCTTGTCAAAGTATTTGTTAAATCTCCCTCCGCTCATCAGTTCGATAACTTCATCCAGGGCTTTGCTTGAGGGATCAAACTTCTCTGGGTAGTTTTTTCTCGTAACCAGTCTTGGATTTTTTTCCTTGTTGAATTGTTTTTTGTCAGTGAAACCAATAGTCAGTCTCACACCGACAAGATCCCTTATCATCTTAGTTATCTTTTTTCCGTACGAATAATTCACCATATACGAAGCAATTTTTCTAACCAACTTATCATGATCTTTTATCCTGACGGCATAGCTAATCGGCTTAATATTTCCATTTGGCAATTCAATCTCGCCGTATATTGTGTATCCAAGCCCCTCAGCTACTGTAATATAATCAAAGCTGGTCCTTATGCCGTTATGTGCAAGGGTCTCTGCAAACCATTTTTCTCCTCCTAAAAGCTTATATGCATGATGTTCTACATCCGCAAAGACACTAACAAAAGGTATTGTCTCAGTCCATACATGATTCATGAATCTGTTACCCTTTTCCATCTCTGAGCTAACAAGCTCTTCAAGTTTCGCGAAATCCTCATTTCTTACTGCTTCTGCAGTATCTTTATTGTAGAGAGCTTTTCCCAGTTTTATCAGATGGGCAAGATTGCTTCCGCCGGAATGCACGCTCCATAGAGGTTCATCTATATGCATTCCATCCGATAAACTCGCTTTTTATAAAAATCTATCTTTTAATAGTAACTGAAAAGTAGTATTATTTTTTTGCTTTTGCTGACTCTCTGCTCTCTTTCATCTTTTCGACTGTCTTTGTAAAGGCAGCTGTCTGAGGATCAGTCAGTTTCCCGTATCTCAGGTAGTTTATCTTTATGCTCCTGAGAAATGTGTTCTCTTTATAGAAATCATCCGGAATATCAAAGAACTTTTTCATTGCAGGGTCTGTTACTTCTCCTGCTAATTCATTTTTATGGCAGTCGAAACAGACAGGAAACCTGTCCCTGCTTGTTGATAGGACATAGTTTTTTTTGCACCTTGAGCATAATTGCTTGAAGCTTATCATGATGTTTCAGAGTTTCAGAATGCTTTTAAGGGTTTTGGTTTAGATGAATTCATATTTGAACAGATAAAAATAGAGAAATCCTAAAACAGCTTCATGAAAAATGTGCAAAAAGCCGCCAATGTGATCCTGCAGATCTATTTGGCGGCAGAGACGTGGAAAGAAAATTAAGTTGCTTAAAGTTATAAATTATTAAAAAATAGGAAAATCAAATCTCAACAACTGCCCCCTTTTTCCCCGGGTTTATGAAAAACGTCCTTCCAATCTTATGGTGCTTTCCTGCATTCTCATGGAAGTGCCCGGAAATCGCAAGATGGGGCTGCACTTCATCGATAAATTCTCTGTAAGAGAGATTTCCTCTAGGCTCTTTTCCCAGGACATCTATTTTTGTGTTGTATGCCGGACCGTGGCTGACAAATATTAATCTTCTTTTTCCGGCAGATTCTTTTTTGAAAAATTTTGCAACTTTTAAAAAACCCGAGTCGGTTGATGAAAAGCCGTCTCCGCCATAGCCCATGAAAGCATAGTCTTTGATATGATGGACAGCTTTATGAAGGAAAACAAGATTATTGTATCTTGAAGAGAGGTCTCTAAGCCTATCTCCATCCTCATGATTTCCGTGAATTAAGAGCATTTTTTTCCCGAAACTGTTCATTGCTTTTAGTATTTCAGTTATGTTTCTCTCCATTGTCGTAAAATCTCCTGCGCAGACACAGACATCCACTTCCTTTGCTTTAGCCTTCAGACTGGACAAAATGGACATGTCTCCATGCGTGTCGGAGAAAAATAATATCTTCATTTTGCACTAAAAACCTGGATTAATATTTAAATTATATCTTAAAAATCAGCTATAATCCAAGTTCTTTTTGAAGTTCATTAATAATGCTTCTTAGCTTGTCTTTCTCAATCTCTCCAATCTCAATTGTAAATGAATTCCCTTTCCATGCAATTACAGACAAATTATCTTTAACTTTCATATCTCCTGAAACTACAAAGTATAAGTCATTTTTAGGTGTCATGTAAGAGACAGTTGGGAAACCTGCTGATGCTCTTCTATAATCAAAGATATATTCTGTCTTATGATGCATGTACCTAGCCCATATCTGTGATGCAACTTCAAACAAGGTATGGGGACCTTGAGTTTTCATGAAAATGATGCTACTTTTATACATATATATGCTAGAATCATGTTATATATAAAAACTAATAATGCCCATAATCCTTCTTATATAATTCATGCCTCAATTGACCGTTTACCATCCTGTAAACTTCTGAATAGATGTCTTTTATAAGAGTTTTGTATGTTCCTTCTTTCTCATGCCTCCTCGGGAAGTTGTATACGAAAAAATCCATGATGAATTTCCCTCTTCCGTGCTTTGAGAATCTCCTTGCTAACTCGTGCTCTTCGCCCAGAAACAGGGATTCATCAAAACCTTTAGCTTTTTCAAATAATTTTTTTTTGGCAAAAAGACATTGGCCTGAGACATGATGAGGAAAAATTTTATTTCCGTAGTTTTTTAACATGTAGACAAACTTGTGATTCAGGTTATCTGAATATGGTTCCACTCTGCATGTCGCATAGTCTAAGTTATTTTCTTTTATTTTTTCTATGAATTTAATTATTACACCTTTTGGAAGTATTACATCCGCGTCCAAAAACAATAAATCGTATTTTGCTTCTTTTGCCCCGTTATTCCTTGCTTTTGCAGGGTTTCCCCCTCTTGCTATTTTACAATTGTATTTCTTCGCTATTTTTTTAGTGTTGTCTTTTGAATTATTGTCAGCGATTATTATTTCGCATTCCAATTTTTGTTTTTTTATTGATTCCAATAGGAACTGAAGGTATTTTCCTTCATTATATGCAGGGATAATTATGCTAAGCATTACAATGAAGGTTTGATATTCATTATTTTAAGTTTCCTATTCCCCTGTGTCATAATATGATTTGTCAGGATAATTCCCATTGAATTTCAGTTTCCCGTCTTCGACTTTAAGGGATTCTACATCCAATCCCGGGATGTTTTCTATCCTGTCTTCTACAAACCTTTTCACATAATTGCTCTCAAGTGCATCACTTGGCAGGCTGAGTCTTCCAAGTTTTGCTTCCTTGACATCCAGGTAAACCCTGTTATTTGCGACATAACCTGTGCCTTTCACATAAAACGCAGGATTTACTTTGATAAGCCCTGCTTTTCCCATTATCTCATCTGCCTGCTCATCACTGACACCTGTTGCTTTCCCATACTTCCTGAAATTGCTTAATTTAAGAGTTCCGGATGCCTCAACTGTCCCGTCATCATTGAACCTTACCTGAAAATCATTGCCTATCGGATTATACCTGTATTTTCTTGTCTGCATTGTGACAGTCGCTTCTTCTTGTGTGAATTCAGTGTCTACTTTGTGGCTTCCTGTAAATTTCAAGCTCTCCTCTGGAGTTTTACTTGCAGGTAAAGTCTCTCTTTCTCGTCCAAGTTTCGCAGAAGCAGATGCGTAATCTTTTTCTGTAACCTTAACTCCAAGGTCAACAGGCGTGGTTGCGCCCATGATATCTGATACAAGAGGGACAAAGCCTAGATAGCCAAGGATTAATATTGGCACAAGGATAAAAACTGCGGCAATGATGAGCCATTTATTTGGAATTTTTTTCTTTACATGATGCTCTTTATGATGCGACATTGGTTATCACCGGATGAGATAATAATTTTGGAATATAATAAGGTTGTTGTTTTGAAAGAAGTACGGCAGCTGGGATTCAAACGCAACCTTTTCAGGTTGCATCGGGAAAGCGTTTCGCAATGCTCAAGCGGGCATAGTTAAAAACATACGGCAGCTGGGAATTGAACCCAGATATCAAGCTTGGGAAGCTCGAATCATAGCCTTTAGATCACTGCCGTATCTCAACTTAGAAAAATTACTTAGCTAAAAATCTTACTCTTGATTTTGATAATTGGCGCTTAGCATTTTTAACTTGCTTTCCATAACCTCGACAGCAAAGTAATTCACCTCTTTGACGTCATGACGGAAACCCAGTACCTCGCGGAGGGGACCTACAGCCGTTATCTCTTTCCAATAAACAGGTTTTGCGAAAGGCACAGGGATATTTGTGAACCAGATCATGCTCTTCCTGCTCCTCTCAATTGGTTTCACATTAATGTTATATCTTGAAGACAATTCCAAGATACTTTCGATTCCTTCATCATAGATTCCCCTGTTTTTTTCTTTCTCTTCGATAGTCGAGAATGTGTATAAGGCGCTTTCGACAGGTGACACACTAAAATCCCTAAGATTCCTGTACTCTAGTTTTATCAGGTTTCTTAGCTTCAACAGGTCACCATCTTCACCGGAAAGTATAACCTCAAGAACTGTGTCGCTTCTTAGATTTTGATACAGAATCTCAGGACGCCCTTCAGAAAAGAAAGTTGCAATCAATGGCTCAAGGTTCATTCCTAATTTATCTGCCTTATCTTCCCACGCTGAAGTATGGATAAGAAATTGCTGGTTGACTATTACCATGCAAATAAAATAAGGTTTAACTATATAAATTATTTCATAATATTCCCGTTCTTCATCCCCCACAACAACAGGTCTAGCTCATCCATATTGATATTCAATTTATCTGAGAATTCAATGAACTTCTCTTCATATGCAAGATATTTTTTTTGGTTGAGGGTCTTTGGGACATCATCTGTTATTCCGTATTCATTCAATGTCCTGAGGATATGCTTGTCTAAAATAGCCAGGCCGAAAATACCTATATTCCTTAAAAAATGGCTTGCCTCCTTGTATCCGAGGCCCTTTACTTCATTCACAAAAAACTCCCTTAATTCTTTTACATCATCATAGGATTCAATTATTCTTTTGAAATCGAAACTGTGCCTGTTCCTGAAATTCTCCCTGGCTTCTATTATGTACTGTGCCCTTGCATTTGGATACCTGTAGCCTGCCCTTACAAGGCTATCCCTGATATCAGCTACTGAGCCATCCATCAAAACCTCCCTGACTGAATCAACTCCCTTTAGGCCCATGACAGCGGAAGTATTTGCAGTAAGGAGACAGAAAGTAAGCTCTTCAAATATCCTCTCATTATGATCTTTTTTGGCAGGGACAAGAACCATTTTGCTGTTCTCAAATGACCATGAGACTGGCTGGTTATAGAAAGATTTGAAATCATTGAGTCTTGAAGCTATGCTCTTTTTTTTAACATCATAATTTAATTTCAATTCCTCAAATTCACCCATTGATAACCCCCGACTAATCTAGTAATTCTGCCATTATTTAAATTTGATTATTGCCCTAATTATTAGAATAGATTTTATTTATCGGGATTTTATATTTCAGCATGCCTGTTTCATTTAATTTATCTTCAAGAATTGGAATAGCCTGTATAATTCTTTGCTGCATTAACTCGTAGATTTTTCCCGGCAAAATTTCAGGATAAGGATTTTTTTCAAGCAATTTTTCAACAGTTAATCCATCAAAATTAGGCAATCCCTTGATTTGGATATAGTCAATTAAAGCAGTCATATCATCTTTCAATTGTTTTGGCCCATCAGTATTAGCTAAAATCTGATCTAATCGCAGTGCAGGTTTATAACTTCTGTTTTCTATTTTGCATAAGATTACATCTAAGGCCCTTGAAAGTCTAAAATATAATTGATCAGATTTTGAATATCCTCTTGCGGTTTCATCATTTATTTCTAGTTCTCCGTTCCAGTTATGATGCGTCTGCTGGTTATGTATTTTAATTGACTGCCTAATTAGCGCATCATAATCTAAGGTCACAGTATCTCCTCTTTTGAATCTATAATCCTGGGCCAGTCCATAGACAACATCCCATTCGAGCTTATTTCCTGGTCCAATAAGATCATGCGGGCGCTGTGTATCTTTTTCATTTATGGCTATAGATGAAAAAGCAGCAATGCTGGAAAATTCTGACATAAGAACCTCAAACGAAAGTGAATGCATCATCACATCATAGAGCCAGTGCCCTACATGATCCGGTGTTAATGCAAATTTATCTACATCAAGTGGCATTCTTTATTTTAGGAAGTTAGTATATATAAATGTTACTACTTATAAATAACAATATATCTTTGGCTTATTGATGCATTTTACGATAAAGTATAATCAATCTTTTGTGTATTATTCAAGGCAACTTTTATAAAAGAAATAGCTATTATCATATATCAATGAAGCAACTTCTCTGGTATCTTATTGCAGGCACAAGAGGAGGGGAATCAAGGGCAAAGATTGTAAATTCCATAAGGAAAAAGCCTGCAAACGCAAACCAGCTGTCTAAATCCCTTGAACTTGATTACAAGACAATACTTCATCACCTTGGGATATTAACAGAAAACAACATCATAATGGCCTTGAAAAAAGGGAGCTACGGAGCTGTTTATTTTTTATCAGTTGACATGGAAAAAAATATTGGATATTTTGATGAAATTTGGAATAAATTTGGGAATAAATGAGGAATAATTCTGGTAAATGCTTATAAATAAACAAAAAAGTAGGTGATGAACATGGAAACGCTTTTGACAATATCAACATATGTAACAGGCCTGAATATAATCCTGATATTCTCTCTTATGTATGTATATCTGAGGAACTTCAGAAAGATAAGATCGCTTTTTACGTTAGGGCTTTTATTATTTTCCCTTTTGTTTATTATCCAGAATATTTTTTCATTTTATTTTTATATAACTATGATGCCGATATATGAGAAAGGGCTTGAACTGTATGCACTCATTTTTACAGTATTGCAGACATTCGCTTTTGCCATAATGAACTGGATAACATGGAAATAATATTAAAAACAGGGTGAAAAAATGAAAAAAAACTATTTTATCTTATTTGTGCTTATGTTAGCAGTCATCTTAGCTGCATGCACGGTTAAAGTAGAAAACACAATAAATAAAGATACAATGGCAGAAGATAAAAGCAATTCCAATGAAGGCAGTGTAATACAGGATAAGCCGGATAACGGTATGATGGAAAACACTATAAAAGATGAAGACTCCATGATGAAAAAGGATGATGCTACAGAAATGGAGAAGGAAGATGGCAACAGCATGATGGAAGATAATAAAGCAGCTATGATGGAATACAAAGGCAAAATCCTTGCAGGTTCAAAAACCCTATATCTTGATTTCAGTAAAGAAGATTATGAAAAGGCATTATCCGAAGGAAAAGTTGTAATGCTTTATTTTTATGCAAGTTGGTGCCCTATCTGCAAGGCAGAACAGCCTGATGCGTTTTCTGCATTTGATACCCTCAATATAGAAAATGTTGTCGGGTTCAGGGTGAATTACAAGGACACTGAGACAGACAGCTATGAGAAAGGGTTAGCAGAAAAATACGGCATAACCTACCAGCACACTAAAGTCATCATAAAAAATGGAGAAAAAGTTTTGAAAAACCTAGAGCAGTGGGACAAGCAAAGATATATAGATGAAATAACAAATTTTGCGTAAAAATGGCAGGAATAACATTATTCGCAGCATTCATCGGAGGAATCGCATCATTCCTCAGCCCGTGTGTCCTTCCTCTCATCCCGTCATTTTTGGCATACCTTACAGGCATATCAATAAAAGAGAACAGCAAAGCGAGGCTAAAGATATTCCTCAATAGCGTAGCTTATGTGCTTGGCTTTTCAGTAGTCTTCAGCGTGCTCGGGATATTGCTGAACACTATTCTTGAAAATGTATCTTATATGGTCCAATTGTGGCTCTCAAGGATTGGCGGCATAATAATTATTTTTTTCGGGCTCTATCAGCTCGGGCTCATCAGGCTGGATTTCCTGGAGACAGAACATAGGCTAAAAGTCAAAAAATTCAATATCAGCTATATCACTTCCTTTGTTTTCGGAGCTTCTTTTGCAGCGGGCTGGACCCCTTGCGTCGGAGCAGTTTTAGGAAGCGTACTTGCCCTCGCTGCCGCAAACCCTGACGAGAGCTTTTTTTTGCTCCTGGCATATTCGCTTGGCCTCGGCATCCCATTCCTTTTGACAGGCCTTTTTTCAATTGAAGCATCTGCCCTCATAAAAAAGTTCGGGTCTGCACTAAAATATTTCAATATAGCTGTTGGAATATTCCTGGTAATCTTAGGCATACTTGTATTCACCCAGACCCTGGGGCTTATCGCAAATATCAGTTGGCTAAATGACCTTTTGCTAAAATGAAACAAAACACAAAAATGCTCCTGGCAATAGCGATTATAGTTGCAGCCATCATTTTGATAAGCAGCATGCAGACCAGGCCTGATTTTTCCCAGGACAAAAAAGAATTATCGCTAAATAGCACATCATCCAGGGTAAGTGCCAAGGAGAAGCAATACCAAAAGGCAATCGAGCTCGTCAGCCCGGACGGCTACATAAACACAGAGAATATTGACCTGTCGCAGTATATCGGAAAAAAAGTCATACTCCTGGATTTCTGGACATACAGTTGCATAAATTGCCAAAGGACACTTCCATACCTGATAAATTGGCATGAAAGATACAATGACCTAGGCCTCCAGATAATCGGGATACATTCACCTGAATTTGACTTTGAGAAAGATTATGAGAATGTTGTAAAGGCGACGGATAAATTCGGGATACCTTATCCTGTCATACTTGACAATAGTTTCAGGACATGGAAAGCCTACAAGAACAGGTATTGGCCGAGAAAATACATAATAGATATTGACGGCTTCATTGTCTACGACCATATTGGCGAAGGCGGTTATGACGAAACTGAAAAAATCATACAAAAACTCCTGAAAGAAAGGGATTTGGTGCTGGGAATTAACAGCAATATCCCTGATGATATGGCTGAAGTTATTGCGGATAAAGCAGGATACATACTGACGCCCGAGATATACTTTGGCTATGGGTTTTCAAGGGAACAATTAGGAAACAAGGAAGGATGGCATCCTGAAGAAGTCATCGATTACAAGATGCCGACATTCATCGAAAAGAACAAGTTCTATCTTGGCGGAAAATGGATAAACCTCAATGATTACATGGAATCAAACAGTGATTCATCTATTGTGATAAAATATTTTGCCAAAAACATTAATATTGTTGCAGGCTCAGATGCAGGCACAGAGATCAACATATATAATGATGAAAAATTTGTGAAAAAGCTAATGATTAAAGACTTTGACCTGTATAATCTAGTTTCTTCAGATGGTTCAGAAGAACATACTTTAAGGATTGAAACCGGCAAAGGATTAAAGGCATATACTTTCACTTTCGGGTAATTCAGAGTTGTTGTCCTAGGCTAAGTATTCCAGCTGCTTATGCATAAAATTTAATAAACAAATTGAATTTAGAAACTGATAGATGAAAAAGCAGATTTTATTTGCGTTTGCAACCCCTGAAAACAGAAAGTATTATGCCAACAGCTTTCCTCCTCTGGGTTTACTTGGGCTTGCATCTTTTTTAGAATCAAAGGGTTTTATGTGTGATGTGATTGACTGCCATGTGATGCCCTGATCCGGATTATTCAAGATATATGGCTATTTGCTTTTCAGTAAATATCGCGAATCTTAAAACCACAAAAACCTTGATCGCAGAGGCAAGAAGAAAAAATCCAAAGGCAATGATAATTGTCGGAGGCCCGTTTAGCGAGTCCAGGGCAAAACTTCTGTTTGAATTCCTGAAGCCTGATTTTATCGCAGTAGGTGAAGCAGAATTCACTTTGCTGGATATCCTTGAAGGCAAGAAAGATATCAGGGGAGTGGTCATGAAAGTCAATAACAAATTAATATTCACGGGAGATAGAGTTCCGACGATAAACCTGGACCAGTTCCCTTTTCCTGCCCTTGATAAAGTTCCTATAAAAAAATATAATTATATCCCAAAAAAAAAATTCCCGATATCTCAGATAATGACATCAAGAGGCTGCCCGAGTAAATGCATATTCTGCAGCCATAACAGCATCTGGAGGCAAAGGTCAGCACTAAATGTTGTCGATGAGATTGAGTGGCAGGTAAAGTCCCTTGGTGTGAAAGAGATTTCAATCATGGATGATAATTTTACACTCAACAGAAAGAGAGTGATAGATATCTGCAACCTGATATTGGAAAGAAAAATAAAAGTCTGCCTGCAGCTTGGAAACGGCGCAAGATCAGACAGGCTTGACTATGATCTATTGGAACTTATGAAAAAAGCAGGTCTTTGGCTGGTCGGGATCGCCCCTGAAGTCGGCTATGCAAAAGGCCTTCAGAAGATAGAGAAGGGTTTTACCCATAAGCATGTTGAATCAGTTGTAAGGTGGTGCAAAAAATTAAATCTTGTGACCTATGCATTCTACACTCTAGGCTATCCCTGGGAAAAAGAGCATCAGATAAAAAAGACAACTGATTATGCAGTAAAACTTGACACTGACATGGTCCAGTTTACAAGGGTAATCCCGATTGAAGGAACACCTCTTTATGAATCATTGAACCTGTCAGCTGCAGAAAACCTGAGTGAAGAAGGGTATTTCATTTACAAGAGCAATTATATGCATCCTTTTATACCTGATGAGAGGCTACAGGCGCTTATTAAAGACGGCTACAGGACATTTTTTTTAAGGCCAAAAAAAATGATCAGCCTTCTTCAGAAGCTAAAAATTCTTGATCTCATGGAACTGGGGAAATATGCCCTGATCACTAAGAGCATGTAGATGCAAATCAATTCAAAACAATTAAAAAAAATACGCAGTCGAGAAGGCATCCTTATCAGCATGCATGGGGATAACCACCACAAGGGTGGAGTTTCTCACTTCGTTCGAAACATAAAAAAATACGCAGTCGAGGAGATTAATGAACCAAGCTTTTACAAAAGCTTGTGCAAAAAATAAAAAATACGCAGTCGAGGAGATTTGAACTCCCGGCCTAAGCATTAGGAGTGCTTCGCTCTATCCAAGCTGAGCTACGACTGCATTATGTATTTTTATGGGACTAAGCTCCTATAGGAGCGCATGTCGCACTTTGCGCGTCAACCGAGCATAACCGGTTGAGCAGCGACTGCATTTATTTATGTATCTATCTTGTGACAGGTTGATAAGGATGCTAATCCTTATCGCGTTATCCATGCTAAGTTGCGACTACACATTATATTAAGAAAAAAATCTATTTTAAAAAGATTGCCTCTCATCTCAAACTTTTAATATATGCTCACTTTACTGCTAAATGCCTAGAGAGCCTATGAAGACACTTAGGAGTAGTCCCGATTGGGATGAAAAAGTTAACTGAGGCCTAGAATGCAATCTCTAATCAATATTAATGGGAAAGCTTTAAAATTCAAGTTTGTATGCTAATTATTATGAAGATAGCTACGATTAAGGCGAGTGTTTCTAAAAACAGGTATTTTATTTTATTCCTTGTTTTAGTTGCGTTTCAGTTAATATCTAATTCTTATGTTATTTATAAGGACAAATTTCCGCTAATTCATGAGAGCGGAACATATTATGATTTTAGCATCAGGTATTACAGGCTATTTAGGGAAAATTATTTCATCAGAATATATAATACTGAAATTGACAATAAAGGCCCGCTTTTTTTTCTTACATCTCTTCCTTTCTATTATGTTCTTGGGCTAAGTGAAGATTCTGCCGCGATGACAAACATGATCTATCTTATAATCGGGCTATATGCCTCTTATCTAATAGGAAAAGAGATAACAAAAACAGCGAAAGGAGGATTTTTCTGCGCTTTTTTCATTTCATTTATGCCCCAATTTTTCAGCTGGTCAAGAACATATTATCTTGAGTTTTCTATAATGTCCATGCTTCTTGTTTCTTTCTATTTTATGATAAAAACAGAATTTTTTTCAGATAGGAAATATTCAATAGCATTTGCGCTGTCTGTTGCAGCGGGAGGACTAATAAAACCTTATTTCATTATTCTATTGTCTCTGCCTCTACTATTCTGCATAATAAAATCATTTGGTTCCAAAAAAAAGGAAAGGTCGAGGAAGATTACAAATATAGCTCTTTTTTTTGCTATTGCTATAATATTACCGCTCGCTTTCTACATAGCCCGCATTTCATATTATTTTGAAAATGTAGCGGATTTGCTCCTTACCGGGGCAAGTCTAAACAAGGAAAGCTTTTATCTTGATGCGTTGTCATATCTGAAATTTTTTTGGAGGTTTAGCCTTATTAATTTTGTATACCAATTCTTTATTTTAGCATTAGTTGTTGTTTTTGCTTTCTCTTTTTATGTGAAAAAAAGCGCTGTAAGAAATAAAAAAACATTCATTATATTCCTATCTTTTATAAGTTGCTACTTATTTTTCTCATTTTTTTTCACTGTTAAACACCCTCATTACACAACTACATTTGCTCCATCTATAGGGCTTTTAATTGGTTTAGGGTTCTTCCAGATGTCAAAAAACAAATTGCTTAACTATTTTGCATGGGTCTGCATTGGAATAGCTGTTTTAAGTTTTGTTGCGATAAGTTTTCCCTGTGAAAAAAAACCATTTTTGTTTAGGCAACCCGACAGCGACTTAATCTTCGAAAAAGATGTATACGGAGTTTTATTTCCTACTACACAAGACTGGAAAATCGCAGATACCATGCTATTCATAAATAGAAGCATAATAGATCAAAATAGGGTTTATGATATATTGCTAATAGAGAATATGGGGTTTTTTCATAATTATTACCCTGTATCTAATTTGTTGAATCTGCCGTTTAAAATATTTCTGCCTATTGCCTGCCCCGAAGGATCGTTTAGCGCCTCTTGTGATTTTGACTATAGAAGGCAGATAAATGATGCTGAGTTTGTTATAAAAATGGATGATAGCAGGCCGTTTTATAAGAGCCTTAATGCAATAAGCAATTCTGAAGAGAGATATGAAGAGTTGAAGTTGGAATTTTTGTCTTCAGCAAAAGATTTTGAATTGATAGGTGTTTTTGATATCCCATATGATATGGGAACTAAGATCTATAAAAGAAGAGGCATTTGAAAAAGGGAGGTTATATATAAGAAAAGATTATCTTTTAGCTATTATGCAAAAGCCTAAACTTTCTGTTATAGTGCCTGTATATAATGAAGAAAAAACAATTAAAAAATTTCTTTCTAACCTTGTCAATACGCTAAATAAAGCCGGCCTAAAATATGAAATTGTTGTAATAGACGATAATAGCGCTGACATGTCAGGAAAAGAAATCTTAAGCTTTTCAAAAAAAAGAAAAGAGGATATAGTATATTTGCATAATGAGGAAAATATGGGAAGAGGCTATTCCCTTGCAAGGGCTTTCAATATAGGGAAATATAATTACCTTATTTATTTTGATGCAGATGTCCTTATTAATTTAGAGACTCTGAATAATTTCGTGAAATATCTTGAAAAATACGATCTTGTTATAGCTTCAAAACACCTGAAAGGATCAATAGTATCTAATAGCTTAATTCGTACCTGCCTTAGCTACTGCTATTCTGTTTTGGCAAAGGCACTAATAAACAAGGAGATAACCGATTTCCAATGCGGTTTAAAAGCCATTAAAAAAAGCAGCTATGTAAAGATAGAAAATTTTCTCGAAGAAAAAAAATGGAGCTTTGATACTGAACTCATAATGTATTCCGGGATGAATAATTTTAAGATAAAGGAAATCCCGATAAAATTAGATTTCTTGAAAAGGGACTCTAAAGTTTCAGTTTTAAGGGATTCATTTTTTATGGGTATTGGCCTTATTAAACTATATATAAAAAAAGTCACTTCCATAAATACTATAAATTATTTCAATAAAAAAGCAGATGTATATGGAAGCAAAAGGTACAAACAAATTCAAGCTTTTTTCAAAAATGAAGCAACTGAACTTCTAAATTATGCCAAGCCGAAAAAAGGGGAAGATATTATTGATATAGGATGCGGAGACGGTTTTTATTCGATTAAATTAAAACAAGCCGGAGCAAGAGTCGAAGGAGTTGATATTTCAGAAGAAATGATCCATAACTTATCTTCTCAAGGAATAATAGGCCATATCGAAAAAATGGAAAACTTTGCAATAGATAAAAAGTTCGATAAGGCAATAATTTCAGGCTCGCTAGAATTTTCCCTTACTGCCTTCGGAGCTTTTAAGAACATAGGAAAACATTTAAAAAAGGGAGGAAAGATAATCATATTGTTCCCAAGAAAAAACATAATCGGCCTAGCCTATTTTACATATCACCTCATAAACGGCATTACAATAAGACTGTTCTCAAAAAAAGAATTGAATACTCTCTTAGGAGAGGCCGGATTCATCAATATAAAGACAAAAGATATTAACTGGCTAACTACTATTGCCTATGCTGATGCAAAATGAGAATAATGCTTGTAAATCCACCGCTGCCTAAAGAAAAGAGCTATGGTGAGTTTTCTTTTGCGGCTCCAAAACTTGTGAACCTTGGCTTATGTTCTCTTTCTGCGTATATTAAAAAAAATATGCCAGAAGCCGTGATAAAAGTTATGGACACTAGTATTTTTGACCTAAGCGAAGATGGCATTATTAATGAATCTAAAAGATTCAAACCTGATATTTTCGGGATAACATGTGCAACTGTGAGCTACAATGCCTCTAAGAGGATACTTGAAAAAATAAAGAGGCAATCTCATATTGCATTGACAGTCATGGGAGGACCTCATCTCTCTGCAATGCCAAAAGAAGTTATGCTAGAATGCCCTTATCTTGATGTTGGAGTAATAGGTGAAGGGGAAACCTCTTTTTCAGAGATAATAGAGTTTATGTCAAAAAAAAGGACTATTAGCGGCATTGACGGCATAATCTATAGAGAAGGTAGTGACATAATAACCTCAAAGCAGAAGAAAGTAATTGAAAACCTTGATTTGCTGCCGTTCCCTGATTTAGATGATGTCATTATGGCCAAAAATTCAAGGCATACTCCTATTAGGAACAGCAACGGATTTTCTGTGCATCTTGTGACAAGCAGGGGATGCCCTTTCAGATGCAGCCATTGTGAACAGGCTGTTTTCGGCAGCGTTTACAGGTCAAATTCCACAAGGTACATACTTGAAGAAATAAAGTTTCTAAAAGACATGTATAATGTAAAATCAATAGCATTTGAAGATGATTCTTTTGTAATAAATAAAAAAAAGATGATAGAATTCTGCACTGAGCTATTAAAACAAGAGATTAAGATCAGCTGGAGCTGCAGCCTGAGGAATGAATTATTAGATGAAGAGCTTCTAAGCATAATGAAAAAAGCAGGATGCAACTATTTGTATTTCGGAATTGAATCGGGTTCGAATGAAATGCTAAAGCTTCTTGGTAAAAACACGCCTCTAGAAAAAATAGAGGATCATGTTAATAAATCCAGAAAAGCAGGTATAAAAGTGCATGGCTCATTTGTCATAGGTTTGCCTACTGAAACAAAGCAGCAAATTGATACCACGATAGATTTTGCAATCAAGCTTAAGCTTGACAGTGTAACTTTCAATTTATTTACACCCTTCCCAAAAACAAAATTAAGGGATCTTGCCTTAAAGACAGGAATTGTTAGCACTAACTGGGATTATTATTCTGACCATTCTCCAGTGCCTTCATTTATTCCAGACGGATTTACTGGAGACGATATTCTTAATTGCCAAAAGATGGCATACAGGCGCTTTTATTTGAGGCTAGAATATATGCTTAGGCACCCTTACTACATAAAGCCGAATATGATAAAAAGCAGCATAAAGGCAATAGCTACACTTTCAGGAAAATGAAATATCTTCTGCTGACATTTGACCTGGAAGAGCTTGTTTTCCCAAAAGAGAACAATATCCCCTTTCCGGAGGAAGACGCTTTTAAAATATCAGAAGAAGGGCTTAAAAAAATACTCAGATTACTGGATAATAGGAAAATAAAATCAACATTTTTCACAACTTTTGAATTCGCACAAAAGTTCCCTGAGCAAATCAGGACAATCGTTAGAAACAGGCATGAGCTAGCTTTCCACGGCAAGTTCCACAAAGATTACATCCAAGTTGAAGGCCAAAAGATGATAGAAGAATTTAAAGAATGTAAAAATAATCTTGAAAAGAAATTCAAAACAAAGGTATCTGGATTCAGGGCTCCGAGATTTGGACCGGTAGGATTTTCTGTTCTTGAGAAATGCGGATTTATTTATGATTCATCAGTTCATCCTACAATTCTACCCTTTACAAAAAACTCATTTGCAGACACTAAGCTGAAAAAATACGAAAAAATCATAGAGATATGCCCTTCTGTCTCATCTCTGAGGCTGCCAATATCATGGATATTTTTCAGGCTGCTTCCGCTGCAGTATTCAATATCATGCACAAAGGATATATTGAGGCATTCTGATTATGTCATGCTGTATTTCCATCCATGGGATTTTTATGAGCTAGAAAGAATTCATTTCAAAGGGTTTTATTGGAAAGTATACAAAAAGAATTCTGGCAAAAAACTGATAGATAAAATTGACAAATATCTTGATTTTGCTGATAAAAATGATATGCGAAAAACCACAATAAAAGAATATCTCAAAACAAAAACTATTTAAAAGTCTCTTCCGTAACCTTGCTAATGAAAAAGAGGGGAAAAGCACAGATAGCTATGGAGTATATCCTCATACTTGCGCTTGCCCTTATGATAATTCTCCCTGCTGTCTATTTATTCAGGAATTATGCTTATGAGTCCAATGAAAACCTCGTGCAGAGCAGGCTATATGAAATCGGCAACCTTATTGTAGGCAAAGCCAGGAAATTGTATTACTACGGACCACCGTCAAAAACAACAATAAACTTTGAGATGCCGCCTCAAGTAGACAATATGTTCATCATTGTGTATAAAAATCCGGATGACCAGGCAAAAAATGAGTATTACCTGGGATTCAAGATTGCAGGTAAAAAAGAGATCCTTATTGATTCCCTGGCCGCAATAAATTTGACCCAAGGTGTCCAGTGTGAAAACCTTGAGGAGGATTGCTCATCGCCTAACATCAATTGCTACTGCTTCTCTGATAAGTTTTATACAAAAGGAAAGAAGATATACTCTCTTGAGGTTGTGGATAATTGCTATTCAGGGAGCTGCATTATAATAAGCTAGGTAAAAAAATGAAGAAATCGCAGTTAGTCAGCATGGATTTTATTATTGCGTTTGTCGTGTTTATTTTTGCACTTTCTTTTTTTTTCTTTACTCTCGGAAACGCATCATCCTACGAAAACATAAACCTGGATGCTCCTGCTGAACTAATGTTTAGCAGAATGGATCAGCTCTATGACCAAAATTATGATTTTCTTGACGGTTCAATAGTTGATGCAGGGAAATTTGATAGATATATCGATGATAAAACTCCAAGAGAGGTCTATGATTTCATATTCAGGGATTTTGATGATCCTAGCTTTTTCACAAAGATAGATTACTGCGTCTTTCTGGAAAATAGGACGCCTCAAAAGAGCCAGATAATCAGGAATTTTGCAGCATCTCCCGGAGGAAATTATTCAATAAGGCTCGCAGATTCTGATTGCGGAGAAAATAAGTATTTTATTTTTACAGGCATACTGCCAAGATGTGAATATGGCGAAGAGGCCTTATCTATTATAAAACCTGTAAGATACAACCAGGATATAATGAACCTAAGGGTTCTATTATGTGCACAGAAAAGATGAAAAAAGGGTATATTTTCCTTATGGACGCAATTTTTGCAGTAATTCTTCTTGTCATAGGGCTAATAATCGTATCATCAAATACAAGAGAAGAATCAACTGAAACCTCTCTTGCAATAACAATGGACAATTCAATAAGCCTGCTTGCTTCACTAAAGGTTTCAGATATATGCAATGGATGCAGCTGCTCAATAAAGAAGATTGAAGACCTCTGCACAAATAATAATATCAGGAACACTGATCAGAGTCTCCTTGACTATGTAGGAGAATTGTATTCGAGGAATAAGACAGATGATGCTTATTTAGTCATAAAAAACATCAGTGTTGAAAAAGACATATTCAGAGAAAAAGAACTTTTCGGATCAGAGATGAGTATTGAAGGTAGGAATATATATCCAATCATGACTCCTGAAGTTAACCTATCTAAGAAACAATCGCAGAACCTTTTATCTTCAAGAAGGATAATCTTCGGGTATTATGAAGATGCTCTGACAGGCCAGGTAATATACTGGGGGCCATACGAGGTGAAATTAGAACTATGGGAAAAGCAGTGATATTCTCAATTGTAAGCCTGCTGATTGTTATTCTCTTTGTGGCCAGTTCAAACCTCATCACAAAATTCAAAATAAACGAGTCAGAACTTGAGATAACAAGGGCAAGGGTTAAGATGCTGAATTCAGTTGCAAGTGAATTTGAAAGCAGCTATTTTGAGAAGCTTTTGTACATTGCATCTAAGAATTCTATTGTCGGCCTTTCAAGGTATTATGCAGAGACTGATTATGATCAACCTAACTTAAAGAAAAGCCTTGAACAGGCAATGAATGACGTTATATATCAGGGGATGCTTTATGACAATAAAGGCGACTTCCAGGCAAACCTTTCAGATTATATTGATTATGAATATACTATAAGCGGGCTTATGAATAGCATGGGTGTTGTTATGGACAGGTTGGGATTAGAGATGAGTGAATTCAATGTCAGCATCTCTCCTATTGATGGAATAATCCAGTCTGACCCGTGGACAATCCAGGTGAAAGGAGAATTCACATACTTTATCAACGATAAAAACGGGATCGCAAGCTGGAAAGGCTTTTCAGAAAAAACAGTAAATGTTTCTGTCATAGGGTTTTATCTCTACGACAGGCAAGGAGGACCTAACAGTGTCTCAAATAAAGGGATAATAACAAAAGATTGGAAACTTGATAATGGCACCATAACTGAAGACTCAGTCATTAGAAAACTTGCAGGCAAAGGGAATGAAATTGGTTTGTGCGTCAGCTACTGCCAGGAAGAATGATAAAATGAAGAAAAACTCACAAGTGTCTTTTGAATTTGTTCTGATATTCAGCCTTGCTTTGATAATGATTGCGACATTTACATATATAATAAACAACAGGCTTACAGAAATAAGCAAAGAACAGGAGCTCCTTGTAATGAAGAACATGGCAAATAACATCAAAAGCGAAGTTCTTCTTGCTGCCTCTGTCAACAATAACTACCTCAGGAGGTTTGATGTCCCTGCAACTTTAAACGGAAGAAAATATAAGATGTCAATCCAGGATGATGCCCTGACAATCCAGACTTATGATGGTGAATACATGACAAATGAATATTTCACTCTCTTTCCAACCCAGGTAAAAGGAAATTTTGTAGATGATATTAATTTTAACAATTCAGAGCATTGCATAACAAAAAATGAGTTTGACGGGATCAGGATAGCAAGGAACCAGGTAAGCCTTGACGCAGACAAGCAAATAGCAAATAGGGATGAAATTATAGAAGTGATTGTAAGCCTTAACTGCATAAGAAACATCAGAAGCACGCAATTTACTATAAATTATGACCCCAATGCCCTTGAGATATTAAAAGACCAAAGCTCATCTATTACTTATACTGAAAAAGAATTAAACCCTTTATTTGAGGATGTAGACATCCTTAACTATGATGGGCTAAACATCTATACTGAAAATGACTCTTTCCCGTATGTTGATGATACCATAGGCAGATATACTTTTGGAGTTATTGGTAAAAACTGCGCTACAGGCTCAGGAAATATTGCAAGGCTTTATTTCAAAGTGATTGGAGATCCCCAGGAAACAAAGATAGAGTTTGACCCTGTTTTTGCCGACAATAACTTGATTGTCCTTGATTGTACGACAAGTAAATTCACAAAAGAAGATATCCCTGATTCAAAGAAAGGGGCAAATATTGAAATCAGATAAGCTTCTCTGTGCAACCTGATTTTTGGGCGAGGTTATAAATGTCAACTTTCCCCGATAATTCAGAACCATCTGCAAATCTCCATGTCGGATAGCTGTCTATGCCTGCCTGCTTGCATATTTCTGTCTGCTGCCTCTCTGCTGTAGAACACTCAACATAGCCGCCTGCATCTGCAAAAATCTTCCAGGACTTTCCAAAGTCTTGTTTTTGATCATTGCAATGAGGGCACCACCATGCGCCATACATTTTTGCGCCTGATCCTGCCATACAGCTTGTAAGTTCATCATATTTACCTGGCTTATTGTTGTTATCCCAAAGAACAAAACCTATTCCTGCAACTATCAAAAAACCTACAAAATAAAAAAGAAAATTTGATTTTTGCTTCGTCATCTTAGCCGCACTGTACTCCTGCAGGTGCTTGGGCACTGCCTGACAGTGTATTTTCGCAGCCTGCTAGGCCGCTATTATACTGACATAGGCTGGTTTTTATTGTATTAGCGTCAAGTCCTGCAAACTGGTACTTGTTGTTGGCCATCCATGTGGGGCTTGCTCCGATATTGAGTTCATTGCTTGATTTGATCTTTTCCCTTAAAAGCTGCTTCCCTTCCTCTCCTTCAGAACATGTCTTTATCTTGGCTACATCAACACCGTTCTGGGTGGCGCATGGCTGCCAGTCTCCTTTGATGTTTTGGTTCCTGCACCATATATAATCCATGAACTTGTAGTTTTCAGGATAATATTTCATGACACATGACTCCCTTATATCTTCATCAACTTCAGTCTGACCATGCAGGCTTGAGAAGGTTCCGTCTCCGTTATCATTTGCAATGAAATGTAATTCAAAGTCTACTTTGTTGTTAAAATTTGTCAGGACTTCTTTCATTGAGTTCATTGCCTGTATGCCGTATGGGCATTCGCTCATCACGAACAGATCCAATCTGTTGGATTTTGTCTCCCTGCATACTGTCTGCCCTTTGCATGCAGAATCTGCGCAATCTGCCTGGCCGTTATTATCATCATCTACAATATTGTCGCAAATCTCTGATTTAGGATCAAAAGTCGCTCCAATTCTTAGATACTGATACTTCCCTGCAGGCGCAAGGTAACTTTGGACTCTGTCATAGCTTTCTCCTTGCTTAACAGTGTCGTCAAACAGGAAAGCCGGCAAGAACTGCACTCCATTTTCTTCGTATATCTTCTTCCCTTCAGGATCTCCATAATCATAGGATGTGACTTTCAATCCTTTAAAAAGCGACTGTAGTTGGTCAACGAGGCCGCTTGCTGTCTGACAGTCTGGGCACCTCTTATCATTCAAGACAATGACATTGACAGGCGACGGATCAACATATTCACATTTTGCATCGTTTGCATTAGGATTGACGCATTTTCCGACCTTGGCACCTTCAGCTACACAATCTGCGTCAGATCCGCATACAGGCATGCTTGCGCAATCAGGATTTCCCGGTAGCTCTGCACATAGTGCTCTTGTGAAAGATAAAGTGTCTCTTCCTCCGTTATACGGTTTTCCGTTGATAAACATAGTAGGGCTTCCTTGTGCATTTGCTGCATTTGCTTTTTTTATTGATTCTGAATGCAGAGATTTCCCTTCATTTCCCTCATAGCATGCTTTTATCTTGGCTACATCAAGATTGTTGTCCTGGGCGCATTTCTCCCAGTTGTTTGGAATATTACCTGAATCCTGGTTCATACAGAATACCATATCCATCCAGGTATCAGGATTGTATTTCATCGCACAGAGTTGCACAATGTTACCGGATACTTCTGTAGGGCCGTGCAGACCTTGGAAAGTTCCGTCTCCATTGTCAGTTGCAATAAAATTGACTGAAAAATCAACAGCATCTCCTAATTTGTCAAGTGCTGGTTTTACGCCATTTTCTACCTGTATTCCATAAGGACATTTGCTCATGACATAAAATTCAAGCTTTACTTTTTCTCCGTCATAGTTTGACGGTGTAGTTGTGCTTTCAGCAGGTTTTGCTTGGTCTATCGCTGATTTTGCATTTTCCAGCGATGTCAATGCTTGTGTTATTGAGGATTTCGCCTCCTGAGGAACATTCTCCTTGAGAATGGAATTCAATGATGACTTTGCAGCTTCAAGCTTGTTGAACCTAAAGCCGTTTGTAAAAATAGACACTACCAGCAAAACTGCCAAGACTGCTGACACAAACATCCATGTGCCGTTGTCTTTTCTTGCATGATTGTAGTTTCTTTCGTGACCTGATTCATGATGATTATCACGACTGTGTTTCTTAATAGGTATTGATTTGCTCATATTGACACCTCACCCTTCATGCTCCTGAAAACATTATCTCCTTAAAAAACTTGTGAAATTGCCCCCTTATGTTATCATCCAATAAGTTTTTATATATTTATTGCTTAATCAATGGCATGTTTTTAGATGAGTTTTTCGGTAACAGTATACTGCAAAGCGTTTTTTTTGCATATATATTAGCAGGAATACTGAAGATATTGTTCAATTATTTCGGCACAGACAAGGTCGATATAAAGATGCTCTTTAGGACAGGCGGGATGCCAAGCTCTCATACTGCGACTGTCTCAGCTATGACAGCATCCATCTATCTGCTTGAAGGCGTCTCAAACCTGTTTGTTGTGTCTTTCATCATAAGCATGGTGATAATCTCTGATGCAATCGGAATAAGGAGGTCTGCCGGAAAACAGGCAAAGATATTGAATGAGATAATTGATGAATATGCCTATTCAGGAAAGTTCAAGACAAAGAAACTCTATGAGCTCTTAGGCCATACTCCAAAACAGGTTTTTGGCGGCTTAATCCTGGGTATTGGAGTCTCATTCCTGGTAGCTAGTTTCTAAAAGCAATAAGATTGGCCAAAGATAAGACAGGGTATAATATATTGTCTGCCATTATTGAAGAGATTCTTCTGAAAAAAGACCCATGCTTCTCAATATAGCTTAAAGATGCCACAGGAATGCCATAAATGAAGATAAGCACGGGATATAATGGGGCTATATCTTTTGTCTCATATAAAAAAATTGCAAAAAAAGCATAGATTATCGTGTCTTCATGGATGTATTTTAGCCTGCTTCCAAAGAAAAAGAAAAATAATACAAGCGCTGCTGATAGTGTGAATGCGATAATATTATTCATATTCAGCTGTATGAAAAATAAAAAAAGCATTAGCAGGAGTATTAATGATTTAAGTGATTTTAAGTATTCTTTTCCTATAGTGATTTCTTCAGCTGTAAAATAAGAGATAATTGATCCGGTCAGAAGGCCAAGATATGATAAAAGAACTATCAGTAAAAAAGCTGTTTCCATGGTTTTACTCTTTTTTCCATGTATTTATAGTTTAGCCTTTTATACTTAAACCTATTTTCTAATCAAACAGCACTGCATTGAAGTTATCGCTCTTATACATCTTATTCTCGCTTGATACCATGAGGATTTCAACAGGAAGTTTTTTTGAAAGGGTTATCCCTTCTACAAATCCCAGGCAGAATATCCCTGTCGCGTATGCGTCAGCTTCTGCACCTGTCTTTGCCAGGACAAATATGCATTTCACAGAATTCTCAGACGCCTTTGTCTTTGCGTTTATCAGATGATGGACATTTTTCCATTTTCTCCTGTTAGGAGCAGAGCATGCAAGTGCCATATCATTTAGTTCTATTTTCCCTATTGCTTTTTCAGGGTCATCAGGATGCTCAAGTAGTATTATCCAAGGATCATCTTTTTTCTTGTGCTTTGCAAAGATGTCTCCACCTGCATTGATATAATAGTCTGAAATCTTTTTTTTGTCAAGGAACCTTGCAACTTTATCAAGGGCATATCCTTTCCCGAAGCCACCGAAATCTATCTCTTTTGCCAAAAAGACTCTATTGTTTTTTTTATCTATCCGTATCGGTTCCTGAAGTCTTCCTCTTATCCTTGAGAAGATGCTCTCCTTTGGGATTTTTTTTATGGAAAAAGAATAGTCCTTGTCATAGCCAATATTATCGAGCGCCTTTTTCAGCGTGATATCGAAACTCCCTTCTGTGTTTTTCTTCAATTGGACAGCAAATTCAAGAAGGGATATCATCTCCTCTGTTGCAGGATTCCATGAATTAAGCTTTGAATTAAGCATTGATAATTCAGAACTATCAAGGAATCTCGAGTATCTTTTCTGGATGTCTTCTATCAGGGAAAAACAGGAAGAGAACAAGCCTGAATCTTTTTCCTTGAGCTTTATCTCTATGCTGCTGCCGAGAAGCTCTCTTTTTTGTGATGCATGTTCCATATGCTTTGAAGAATAAGATAAAAATTAAAAAAATTAATACTTGTCTATCAAGTCCTTGACATACAGCTGGAATGCTGCATTTGTAAGGGAACTTCCTCCTACCTGTTTTGGGAGATTGAGTTCATGAATCTTTTTCCCTACGACCATCTCAGGAAGAGCTGCATTAAAGCCGCCTATGTACTTCAAAGACATCTTGTTTGAGTTTACTCCTACTACAGATGCATCTGTGATGACATCTCCTTTGACAGTCAGGGTAACACTTACGTGCTCAGGTGCAGAGTGATAATTGTATGTCAGTTCTTCCTTATATGTACCGTCTGCAACAAACTGCGCTATCATATCCTGTGTCTTTTCAGTCTGGTTCTTTTTATCAGCAACATCCACATCTACTTTCTTTACATCATTGATCTGCCCTGATTCCTCAATATCGTCAGATGACCCAGAGTCTTCCATGTCTGCAGAATCTATGGCGCTTCCGCTTGAGTTATTCCTCTGTGTGGTACAGCTTGACAATAGTGAAAGCGTCGCTACCAAAGCAAAAAGCAAAATAAGCATCTGCGGGATATTTTTTTTGTCATTTGCTAGATAAGTTGACTGTGTCATATTTTCATTCATTTTTTTTTCTTTTTTATTATATTTCTTATACTCCATTCATCTTCACCCCATAATGCGATTGCAAACGTTGATAATGTAAGCCCGAAGTCTCTCACTGCGACATCGCCGTATCCTAGTTCTATTGTAATTACAAGGAGATGCAATGCCATTATAAGAGCCACAAATCTTGTGAATGGGCCTAAAAGCAGCAATGTTCCTGCAATTACTTCAAGGATTCCGTTCGCAAAAATGAAAGTCTTTGCATAGCTTGATGAAAAGATGAAATCAGGCAGATAGCCGAGGAAATTATCCGGGTTTATGAGTTGGTTTATCCCAAACCACAAAATGACTGCAGTGATGCCTAACCTGTTTACTGCTGGCGCATATTTCCTGAATTTGTCTGTAAAATCCATCCAGTAAAAAAAATATAGGAAGTATAAATAATTTGTGGATTTCTAATCTATTACTTCTTGCCAAAATCAAGGGCGCATGAATTTATGCAGTATCTTTTTTTTGTCTTTGTTGGCCCGTCATCAAAGACATGGCCTAAGTGAGAACCGCATTTCGGGCACATGACTTCGGTCCTTTTCATGAAAAATTTTGAGTCTGTCTCTGTCTTCAATTCGTTTTTCGGAGCATCAAAACTCGGCCAGCCTGTACCTGAATCAAATTTAGTTTCAGAAGAGAATAATTCATGGCCGCAATTCGCGCACTTATATGTGCCTTTTTCCTTGTTATGGAGATATTCGCCTGTAAACGGAATTTCTGTGCCTTTATGCTTCATCACGTTTTCCTGGAGAGGAGTCAATTTTTTCATTGCATGAGAAATATTCATTATAGATATAAACCTGATGTTTAAACAATCATGAAGAATATATAATAAATAAAAAGATTAATAATAAAATATCATACCATCTTCAGATCCCCTTCTTTGGGGCATTCTCCAACTGTGTAATATGCAACATTGGGATTCTGGCATGCATTGCATTTATTTCCATATGTCGAAGCGCATGGGTATTTGACGCACTTTATGAAATCGTCGAACCATCCGCAGACAGGCCTGTATTCTTTTGTGCAGCCGACAACTTCTCTTTGCCCATCTGTGCATTCTATAGCAGCCAGTTTCCCGTTGCCTTCATTTGGTTTTTCTTGGGCTTCAGGACATGCTGCAAATTCACAGTTATTATTTGGATCTCGTCCGACTGCGCTTCCGTCAGGGCAGACCTTTGCGTCAAGAGTGCAGACTTTTTGGACAGGCGTTTTTGTGCATGAAATTGCTACAATTGCCAAAAGCAGTGTTAATATCAAAATTGTTCTTTTCATTTTTCTCACCATAGGTAAATTGTTTTTGAAGCAAGTATTTAAAATATGCTTTTAATTCAATTTTAATAGAATTTGTATTGTTTCAATAATTCAAGAGCCTTAAAAGGCTGATTTTTTGTGAATATGTTTACTGAATTATACAATCTGCCCGCATGTGGAATTATATCCCTGAAAAATTTTTCCCTGGAAAAAAAAGGGAATAAGTAAGTATAATTTCTGAGGATTGGAATTTTGGCCATGATACTGGTTAAATAGTCAGATATAAGAAGATAAGCTGTACTCCTGTCTTTATTTAGATAAGCCAGGTTTTCCTGTGCTCTAAATTGCACTGCGTCTTTTTTTAGGACATCAAGGTCATAATTAGACGGTATACCTAATCTAACTTCATATACAGGAATTTTTTCGCGAATCCATTTAAGATATTCAATGATTTTTCTTGTATCAGTGCAAAATTGAGTGACAAGGAAATCGGCATATCCTGCCTTTTGTCGCAAATCATCTAATACTGATTCTTTGTCCTTAAAGTGCGGATGGCCTCCCGGATAGCCGGCAACTCCTATCTTAAACCTATGATTTGGCTGCAATTTCCCTTCGAGTTCCCTAATGTCCTTTATCATTTCAAGAGCAGAAGTATATCCTCCCTTGACAGGAATATCTATGTCGCCGCCTATCACAAATATTTCTTCTATTCCTTCCCTCCAAAGTTTCTCAAGCAGGCCTTCGAGATCTTCTTTTCTTGTGTCTCTTGCCTGGAGATGTGTAATTAAAAAATATTTTTTTGGAAGCTTCTCTACAAGTTCATATGCTTCATTGAAATCATGGTTGGCAATAGTGAGCCTTGTCCCTAGAGGCAAATTTGCATCTTCAAGCCTATTGATAATAGTGTCAATTTGTTTTGAAGGGAATATGTCAAAAGTGGCTTCTCCTAAATGCTCTGCTAATCCCATTTAATAGAGATAGAAAAGAGTTATATTTAAGTTAGCAGAAAGTCATGAGTGTCATAGATTCATACACAAAATATTCAAACCTTGAACTTATAGAGGTAGGCATTGGTCTTTACCTTAGACTTCTTGAACATGACATCGTTCATCTTCCTGAGCTTTGTAAGAGTTGTAGTGACTGAGCCAATTGATGCCTCCATGTAGTCTGCAATCTCTTTTGATGACCACCACTTGTTCTTATGCGTTTTTAGAAAATTATACACTTCCTGTTGGCCCATGCTATATAATTTATTTGACAGGGTTATAAACCTTTGCATAAATTACATGGTTTCAATCCTAATTGAGCTCTTTGCAATGTTTATATACTAGCTATATTTAATCTTTGAATAGGTGATTAGAAATGAAATACATTGTTTTTGCTTTGACATTAATATTGATAATATCTGCTCTTGCATGCACAAAAACTGAGATAAAAACTTTTGAGGACTGCGTTAAAGCAGGCAACCCTGTTATGGAGAGCTATCCAAGGCAATGCGCTTCAGGAGACAGGACGTTTACTGAAGATCTGAAGCATGTCTGCACGTCTGAAGAAAAAAACGCTGAAGGATGCACTTATGAGTATATGCCTGTATGCGGAGATGACGGGATAACTTACGGAAACAGATGCTCTGCATGCGCAAGCAAAAAGATTGATTCTTATGTTCCTGGGGAATGCAAGGGCACAAAAAATTATTTGTCCAAAAGTACTGAACAATGCACCAGAATGGGCATATGGCAATGTGATGAAGGGATGATTGTGTTTTCAGATGAGACAGGTTGCGGATGCAAAAGCACAAGAGGATATCTGTCCGGCAAAGTTACTATCGGGCCATTATGCCCTGTTGAAAAAATCCCTCCGGATCCAAATTGCCAGGCGACTGTTGAAACATACAACTCATGGCCGATTGCAATCTTTAATTCAGATGGTATAAATGTTAAAACAATAACCGGAGATGCAACAGGATCATTCAATTTAGAGCTTGCTCCGGGAGAATATACAATTGATTTGGAAAATAAACCTGGTGTAGGTGGAAGCAATCTGCCTAAGAGAGTAAAAATATCCCTGGGAGAAACACAAGAGATCAGTATAGATATAGATACAGGTATAAGATAGAGATTTAATTATTTTTTAATTATTATAATTTTTTTATGAATTCCAGCACTTTTTCAAATACTTCCTCTTTTGCAGCTGTTGAGAATTTCAGCGTTCCTGCGAAATCATGCCCGCCGCCGTCAATCATTGCATAGGGCATCTCTTTTTTCAGAGATTCAACCAGTTTTACGACGCTAAATGTGCCAATTCCGTTAGCCCTGAAGCTTATGGAATCTTCATCTTCTACCATCGTTATCCTTGCTCCTGTGACTGAGTCGTTTGCAAGCCTAGGAAGTTTTGATCCTGCATAACTACCGTAAGGGACACATGTCCTGCTTATTCTCAATAGCTTGAATTTTCCGTAATCAAAGATTTTAAGGAACCTTGCAACTGTATTTTTCACATTCAAGAATTCTCCTTCCATTGACTTGTGTATCTCTTCAATTATTTTTTTATTGTTCTCTGTAGGAAAGAAAAGATCCTCAAATAATCCAGAAGCTCCATTGAATTTAAGGTAATGCAGGTCATGGTCAATAGCATATCCCCATCTCTCGAGTTCCTGTTTACTAAAGCCTGATAATTTGACATAGTGCTCAAATTCGTCTCCGGAACTTCTGTCAGCGACGCCTGACAATGCAGGTAAATGATGTATCTTTAAATCCGGGTTTAATAATAATGCAAGTTCAGAGCACAAAGCTCCTGCATTGAGGTCTGACCCCATCCCAAAAACATGCGGGTTCAAAAAAACTTTGACTGATTTTTTGTTATCTTCATCAAAGAGATGGTGGTCTATTATTATGAAATCTATCCCGTAATATAGGAGCCTCTTTATCCCGTCAATGCTCTGGTTGTTTGAGCCGAGGTCGCATAATAGTATAAGCGGCGCTCTCTCATCATACCTTTCCTTTGCCAAAAGATAGTCGTTTAAATCTCTGAGCGCATCTATATAATCATAGAAAGGGGTTCTTGACGGGTTCCTTGATATGAAAAGATGCGCTTTTTCAGGATTTAGTTCTTCTATCAAAGGTTTTATTGCTTTTTCAAGGACAAGGCCGCAAGTATATCCGTCAACATCATCATGATGCCTTATGACTATCGGTCTTCCTTCGTCAATTGCATCCAGGATCCTTTTTGCAGCATCGAGAAATAAGGGCCTTAATCTATCCATCCTCTCAGACTTAGCCAAGAACTGCCTTTTCATGAAAGCTGAATTATCGACTACTTCCTGATTTATTTTTTCATAAGACAATAGTTCAAGCTCTAGGTCCATGCCTCTTTTTTTTACAGCAACCCTTGCCTGGAGGTTGTTGCCTATTATCAATTCCGGAAAAGCCCTCTCTCCTGCTTTTGTGAATGCTGTTGATTTTATCGAATCGGTATTGTCCTTAAGCTCGAAAATAGTAGGGCCTGTCGTCTGTCTTATCGCCCTTATCTTTGCGACAATGTAGAATTCTTTTCCTACATGTCCATCAGAAATCTCTTTTATTGTAATATTATCCATCTGTTATCTTTCCATAGTCTCTCTTGCCGAAATCCTGCCACGGCGAATGCCCGAAGTGAACAAGCAAATCAACACCAAGCCTGCTTACTTCTAATGGAAGGTCGCAGCTGCCGTAACAAGAGCCGCCCCATATCAAGACCTGTGCTCCTGTTTTTTCTTCTATTTCCTTCTGCAGTTTTTCTGCTTCAGGCTTTATCCCGTCAGGCAATTGCAGGCATACAATCTTTGCTTTCTGCTTCTTAATTTCCTTAATTATCCTCTCAACTTCAAGGTCGTACATAGAATAACTTTGAAATCATATTAATCTTAAATACTTGATTGTTTTATCTTCCTGCATAGCAAGCCTCAATGTCTGCACTCAGGTCTTTAAAAGTCAAGTCATCTTGAATGTATCCGAACCAATTACTTAGTGTTCCTGAACAAACCCTGAGTTCAAAGACTTCAGGAACTTCAAAAAGTGCTGTGACATTTGCTTCAGTGTAATCTGGTTTAATTGAACCGTTACTATTGTAGACTAACTGAACATCTGAAGAAAAAGCAGTAAATGGCATTGTATATGTAGGATAATATTTTTGCAGCATTCCAATAGTAATTTCAATCCCTGTTAAATACGCAACTGATTCATTAATAGATATGTTTTCTCCGGAATATACTCCTATTGGATAATTCTGCTCTATATTATGTGTTAATTCATGTGTAGCCAGATATAACAATCTGAAAATATCATCGCCATTTATATCATCCAGGTTAACCATTACTACAGGCAATCCTGCGTTAGAAAGACCTCCAAGCCGTATAATATGATACTCGTATTCAGGATTTGCCCAGATATAGTCTATAAATTCCTGCTTTATATCAGACGGTCTAAAAATAGTTCTTCTGAGAAGCGCATTGTCTGCTTTCCTGTAAATATCAAAAACAGCTAAGTCCTCTTTCATTATGCCGATAGGGGAATTTGGAGCAATTCCAAAAGAACCTATAAATTCAGTGTAAGCCATTTCACTTAAAATAACTTCAACTCTTTCCTGCATACTGTCCATTCTGCCTATAACTACCTCTAGTAGCTGCCTGACAGCAGGGTCTTTCTCTTCAGGATGATTTATGTCAAGATAGACTTTATTTTCTTCTGTTGAGATGTGTGTCCCCAGGAAATTTCCGATTGGATTTTCACAATGAATTCCATTGGTATCCAATACAATGTATTGGCCTGGAATGCAGCTTTCAGTCCCTAGATCATAATTATATAACGCCCACTTAAGCCTGTTCCATAGCCCGACCTCCTGCACATATTTAGCAACATAATCCGGCCGCTGTTCAATCGGGATTGAAGCAAGAAGCTCTGCTTTTTTTCCAGGAGAGAGGTTTTTGCTTTCGCTCCATGCCCTAATATCAAAAGAATATGGATTAGTAAGCTCATCAAAACCTGCGAGAAAAGCCTGCTCATAAGTCTGTGTCGGCTCAATTGTTGCAACAAGTGTTATTGTATTTGCTGCTGTAGGCACACTTGTACTTGATACATTAGGAGAAACTGTTACTGAATTTGCGCATGCAGCCAGAAGAGGTATAATTAATATATTTACAAGAGTGCTTATTCTCATCTTAAAACGGTTAGAAAGGTTATATAAAAAAGAATTGATTGTTTATTTAGCATAATTTAAAAGTTTAGGAAATAGTAGTGAATCTTTGTATACACTACATAAAGTATTTGTAGGTATAGAACTGTTTTGTATATGAGAGCCATGGGATATAAAACTGTCTAAAAATGATGAATTTAATTCTTTACCATTAAGGAGATGCTCATTTTCAACAGCCATGAGTATTCTCAATTTTTTTTGTTCTTTTGTAATTCCATAGAGGATATAAGTTGAAGGAGAGCCTAATTCATGGAATCCTGCAATAAAATTCCTTTTTTTATTATGATCAGATGAATAAAGTTCATATGGTTCCTTGCCCCGTCTTTGCATCCAAATTGATTCATATAATGGATCTTCAGCTTTGTCAATATCATAACTTCCTTCAAATAATTTAGAAATATCTTTACCATTTGACATATTGAGTAGTAAAGAAGGTGACATAATCTCTGATTTTTGATTACGAATAATTAGATCAGCTACTCCTAATGCTAAAATGGATATTGGCCATGTAAAATAGGTTATTGCTGTTCCAGCAGCCATCCCAGCTAATTTAGAAATCTTGTAATGTTTAGAATCAAAATCAAAAGGCTCAATAATTTGTGACACTCCTATCCCGCCAAATGTCACTGGGTCATTTGTAATATAAGAATACATTGCGCCTATTGGGTCAACACACATTAAAAGCCCCTGGGTAAATCCAAGGCTATTTTCATTGGTTATTATCTTTTCAATTAGACCTGTCATTTTCAAACGTCCGCAGCTTCAAGAGCCTCATCTTCAAGAGACTTCTTCCATCTCCTGCCTGAATCATCGCATTTAGGAATGTCCATGAAAAAAGTAGTGTTAGTCTTTGATCTCCTTATTCTTGCCATTTCTTCTTGCCTCTAGTAGATACTGTAAAGTATAACCTTAGTATGATAAAAACAGGTCATCTAAGTCTTCTTCATCGAGCTTTTTGCTGTTGATTACAGAAGAAAATGTCTTCTTTTTCTTGGCAGCATATCTCTTCATCTTGTTTAGTATTGCTGTGTCCTCTTCTTCGAACATATTCATCACTTTTTGTTTGTTTTATCAAGACTTTCAAGACGTAAGAGCCTTCTGTGGGTGGGGTGATAGTAGAATAAACCCTTACGCCGAAAGTACTTACTGTAGAGTAGTTATCCCAAGTATATAAATCTTTCGTTTTTGTAACTATTGAGAAGTGATGAATTAAGTAAATAGGAACTTTTTTTAAAAGTGTTTCTTTTCTCCTGGTCATGAGATTATTCTCTACCCTCTTAAGCCTATTTTTAGTGTCGTGTACTGTAACTTCCCAAGTAGTTCCAACAGCAACTCCAAGCTATACACCAGCGCCTGTTTTAGCGTCCAGCTCTACCCCTGTGCCTTTAGCTACACCGATGATAACCCCAATAACCCCGCAACCAACACTAGATGAAAGAATTTTGCCTGGAGTTGCACCTGAAGGACAAGTCTATTTTTTGTCTGGCCAAGTGATTATTCTTGATATGCTCCTTGGAGGCTATAATGATTGCGTGTATGAGATACTTGTTTTACCTGAGAAAGAAGCCATAAAGAGGCAGCAGGAATACAACTGGAGCGTAAAAAAAAATAATATGTTCACAAGTCCTGAGAGTATCGGACTTATCAGCCTATAGAAGCGGCTTTATTGATGATCTGGTTAAACTGCGTGACCACTATAGATTGCAGGAAGCGAATAATGTCGCAATAGAAGATGTCATCTCCTCCTACTGGAAAGATGCAAGGAGCTTATACCTAAAAGATCTGGAGGCTTACCTGAATGATGTATATTAATAGGGGTTCACCTGAAAATATAGCACTGGTAAAAGGAGATATTGATACTATTGCTCCGTATTTGGAGATGCCGGATTATCTTCTTGAAATGGAAGGCTATAATCTGATAGATTATGTCACAAGCGACTATGTAGATAAGTTCAGCGAGCGCTATATTTTCCAGTTTATTATCGAAAGCGAATTAAGCCATATGACTGATGCTTTTGATCCACAGAGCTATTTATATTATTTTTATTTTCCTGAATATAATAACTGCGAGGGTGTCGGTGATATTTTAAAAGAACTGCCTGCAAATGCATATCCGCTTTTCCAGCATCCTTTATTCCAAAAAAAAGATTCCCCGAATACATGATTTCTATTGCTGTTTTTCAGAAAGAGGCAGTCTCATATGCTTCTTGCAGCTCAGGCATGTGTAGACAACTTTATTCCCTGTCAATCTGACCCTGCAATTCACACCGTGGACAAGATATTTATGGCAGTTCTTGCAGAACCTTTTTTTTAATTCACCTGGAATCTTGACCTTATACTTCATTGAGATCTTTCTTGCGATCTCAACATACCTGTCAGAGAATTCAGGATATTTTTTGAATCGTATCTCTGCCTGTTTGAATAATTCGAGTATCCTCGTCTGTGCGATTTCAGTGAATCTATTAGGTTTTTTCCTGTATCCCTGCTTCATGGTATTGAGATAATTGAAGTTAATTTAAATAGGATTGCATAGAATTTTGATTTTAAGATATTACTTTTCAATGTTTTTCTTTTGACAGCAGACGGGCATTTGCACTGCAAATGCCCTGTGCCCCACTCCGTAGGAGCCATCCCTCGGGGCACCTGCGTCAGAAAAACAGATTATTTCCTGATTCATCTCCATAAAAAAAGATTTATAAGCGAGCTGTTGCACTGTATTTGTATTATGGTGTATTTCAGCGAGCTTATAGGAAAAGAGATATACGACATCAAGAAGAAGAAAGTCGGTGTCGTCAAAGACTTCTGCTTCAAGGATGCTGTGAAGTATGCAAAAATCACAGGGATAATCACCAAAGATAATAGTGATCTCAAGATATCGTGGGATTATGTTGCGGGAGTAGGAGACTATGAAAGCGACGAGCTTCATTTTGTGATTTACCTCAATGTCGAGAAAGATAAATTGAAGCTATCAAAAGTGAAAAGCTCCAGAGTCGGGAGCATCTTAGACAAGCAGATAATAGATGTCAACGGCGCAAGAGTAGTGAGAGTCAATGATGTTCTTTTAGGAAAAGTCGGAAAATCACTTGCAGTGATAGGAGTGAGTGTAGGCCAGCAGGGGATCTTCAGGCGCCTGGGAATACCATGGCTCGCAAACAAAAGTAAAGAGCATATAATCATCTGGAAAGATGTATCACCACTATCGACAAACATCCCGAACCTTCAGATAAAGCAGAAGAGCGAGAGGATCAATGAACTGCATGCATCTGAGATAGCTGATCTTATAAGAGATGTGACCCTTGAAGAAAAACTGATGATATTCAATAACCTCAGCAAGGAAAAAGCTGCTAAGACATTATTGAAATCACAGGCAGATGTAAGAGAGCATGTGTTCAAGACATTATCGATAAAAAAAATAGCCAGTATGCTTGAAGTAATGCCAAGCCACGAAGCAGCTACACTATTAACCAAGATGCCGATGTACAGCAATAAAGTCCTCAAGATGATGAAACCAGGAAGAGCAGACAAGATAAAGAAGCTCATGAAATATGACAGGAGGACAGCCGGTGCTTTGATGTCAACCAGGTACATAGCAATAACTGAGGATTTTACAGTCGCAAATACAATAGCTTTGATAAAAAAACATAATCCCGAGGCAAGGCACATTCTTTATGTCTATATCATTGATGAGGAGAGCAAACTAAGGGGCGTCATATCCCTCAAGCACCTCATCTTCTATGATGATGAGATAATGATAAAAGATATAATGAAGACAGAGATAAGGACAATCTCTCCGAAGACTGGTATAGATGATATATTCAACATGATGAGCAAATACGAACTTAACACTTTGCCTGTTGTCGATAAGGATAAAAAGCTTCTCGGGGTGATAAGGGTCCACGACATGTTCGATATTCTTGTTCCGAAGAGAATAAAAAGAGAAAGGATTGTAAAAGCAAGAATCCTCACAAAGAAAAATGGTGGAAATTAAGAAGACTCTCCTAAGGCTGGGATTATTCCTGTCTCTCATAGGTCCCGGCATAATAACAGCTAATGTAGACAATGATGCAGGCGGCATCGCGACATTTTCTTTATCAGGCGCAAATTTCGGCTATAGCATGCTCTGGGCGCTTGTGCCGATAACAATTTCTTTAATTATTGTCCAGGAGATGTGCTCGAGGATGGGCGTTGTCACAGGAAAAGGCCTCTCAGATCTGATAAGGGAGGAGTTTGGAATAAAGACGACTTTCTTCATAATGATAGGGCTTATCTTAGCAAATTTCGCGACGACAATATCAGAGTTCGCAGGAATTGCCGCAGCATCAGAGATATTCGGGATATCAAAATATATCACTGTCCCTGTATGCGTCCTTGTTATAATATATATAGTCATCAAATTGGATTATAAAAAAATAGAGAAAGTGTTCTTGTTCATGGTCTTATTCTATCTTGCATATGTTGTATCAGGTGTGATGGCAAAGCCTGACTGGGGAGAGGTCATAAACGCGACTATCGCTCCGACAATCGCATGGACACCGTATTATCTGGTTGTCCTGATAGCATTGATAGGAACAAACATAACACCATGGATGCAGTTCTATCTCCAGGCATCTATTGTAGAAAAAGGCATAAAAAAAGAAGATTACAAATACGCAAAATGGGATGTCATACTTGGCTGCATAATGACAGACATTGTATCTTTTTTTGTTATTGTGGCTGTTGCTACGACTATCTTTAAGGCTGGTCTTCATATAGAGACTGCGGCAGATGCAGCAATAGCGCTTGTTCCTATAGCCGGGCAATATGCAGGGTTATTATTTGCATTCGGACTTTTCAATGCCGGATTTTTCGGCGCATGCATATTGCCGATGTCGACATCGTATTTAGTGTGTGAGAGTTTCGGCTTTGAATCAGGGGTAAATAAAAAATTCAAGGAAGCGCCTGTATTCTATGGTATCATCATATTTACATTGATATTTTCAGCAGCATTGATTTTGATTCCGAATATACCTCTCCTTCACATCATGCTATCATCACAGGTGATAAACGGAATGCTATTGCCATTTATCCTCATATTCATATTGAAGCTTGTGAATAATAAGCATATAATGGGAGAATATGTGAACGGGAAAGTGTATAATGTGATTGCGTGGACGACTGTTGTTGCACTTATTGGACTTACGGTGTTGATGATTATTACTACTGTTTGGCCGGGGTTCTTTGTGGCTGTGGGGATGGCGGGATAAACACCCTTAATTTGAGCTTGATAATGAATTTATACTATAGTTGGTTACATCTTGTAACCATCTCACTTCCTTGATATTTCAATCGTACGATTTTATCGTACAATTCAAATGCATTTGCATACCCTTACTGAAATAGAAACATTCCTAAGATAAAGATACCAAGGGACACTACACGAGTGCCGCTGCCCTAGTTTACCCACCTGGACTAATACCAGACGAATGCCCTAGCAATTGGTACAATACTCTTATAGCCACTTTTAATATATAAAATTTATGGTTTAGGTTTGGGATAATATTGATGAATTTTTATCCTTGAATGAGATTTCGGATAAAAACATAAAAGAAAATATATATTAGAATATTATCCTTGATAATAATGGATAATAAATATGAACTTTCTTATGATAAGAGTGATGTCGATTCTATCCTTGAATTTGCAAAAAAGCTGAAAGGAAAGACCTTGAGGAAAATGATTAAAAGTGAATTTTTGGTCAAAGAATCTAAAGAAGATTACGAACAATCTGAAAAGATTAAAGGAAAATTCGGCCAGACCCTCCAAGAAAAATATTTCGGAATAAAGAATAATTCTGATAGTGAACCTGATTTCAAGGAAGTTGGTGTAGAATTGAAGAGCACTCCTATAAAGAAGCTTGTAAAAGGTGGTTTCTCACCGAAGGAACGCCTAATATTGAACATAATTGATTATAATAAAATCATACATGAGACATGGGAGAATTCTCATTTCTTGACAAAAAATGAAAAGCTTCTAGTGATTATCTACCTGTATGAGAATGGAATCCCTTATCTTGATTTTTTGATAAAATATGTCGAGTTCTACAAGCTTGAAGGAAAAGACAGGGAAATAATAAAGAGAGATTGGGAAACAATCGTAAACAAGATAAAGAATAACCTTGCACATGAACTCTCTGAAGGAGATACTTTATACCTCGGAGCGTGCAGGAAAGGTCACCATGAAGAACCTAAAGTATATGGCTCAAGCCAGGAACCAGCAAAGCAAAGGGCATTCAGTTTCAAGCCTAATTTCATGAAGTCCTTACTCAGGAAAATCGAAGATGCTGAACCGTTGATAAAAGACTTAGAAGAATTGAGACGCAAAGATTTCGAAGAAATAGTTTATGATAAGTTCAGGTCATACCTAGGCCTAAATGTTGTCGATATAGAAAAAAGGCTGAATCTGGAAATGAACAAGAGCTATGGATATTACGCTATCCTTGCGAGGAAGATGCTAGGGATAAATTCTAAGAGGATTGTAGAGTTCGAGAAAGCTGAAATCCAGATGAAGACAATAAGATTGAAATACAACGGGATGCCTAAGGAAGATATGTCATTCCCTGCTTTTGAGTTCAATGAAGTAGCTAAACAGGATTGGGAAGATAGTGATTTCTGTGACGATTTAGAGAAGAGATTCCTTTTTGTCATATTCCAGATGAACAAGGATGAGAGCGAAGTAATATTCAAGAATGCATTTTTCTGGGTCATGCCTAAACAGGACTTGTTAGAGGCACAAAAAGTGTGGGAACATGCCAAGAAAGTAGTCAATGAAGGCATCGTTGTCACAAGCAAAGGGAACATTAATCGCAATAATCTGCCAAAGAGTTCGCAAAACAAAGTCTCTCATGTAAGACCGCATGGTAAAGATAAGAATGACACTGACGAGCTACCAGACGGAAGAAAATTCGTAAAATCTTGCTTCTGGCTGAATAAATTATATCTGAAGGAACAGATAGAGATACACAGAAATGATCTCACTTAGTATTGCTATCCAATTGTGATAATAGGGATTCACCTATCTTCTTTACGACGCCTGTCACAAGTGCATTCCCCATCAAGAAAGCTCTCTTTATGTCTGTGCATCCTTCAGTATGGTTATCAGGGAACATATTCAATCTTTCGAGCTCTACCGGTGTCAACCTCCTAAAGCGATTGTCTTTTGTCTGTACAACATGCTTAAATCTTGAAGGGCTGGCGCCACCTTCTCCAGTAACTATTGTTCTTGAAGGTGCTTCTAGATTATCAGGGAACACCATCGAACCTTCATTGTAACTATAAGAAAAATCTTTTTTTTTGTTATGTCTTTTTTCATTCTTCGAACCTTTTAGATATTTCCATCTGTCTAAAGAACCATTTACAAAAAAATGTTCAGGAATCTCATCATCCTTCAACATAATGTCCTTAAGTTTCATCTTTGGACCAGAATAGTTAGATACTGTTTTTACAGTGTAGACTTTCCTATTTATCATAATCCCTCCTTCAAGGAAAGGGCTTGAATCTCCTTCTTTGTTGAATTCCTCTGTAATCTCAGGCAAATCTCCATTCAAATCGAATCTTTTGATTATTTTTGCTTTATCAATGTCTATGCTAAAAGCATTTGCAAATGGGCCTTCCTGTTTTATCCACATATCTGGTTTTTCATTTGAGATATTAGCGTAAATCTGTGAATCTTTATGGTATCCCATGATGAATACTCTTCTCCTCCTCTGTGGCATCCCATAGTCTGCCGCATTTATTATCCTCCATTCAACTGCATAACCTAAATCAGATAATGACGCGAGTATGATTGCAAAATCTCTTCCTCTCTGTTTAGCCGGAGATTTCAGCAATCTGTCAACATTTTCAAAAAGCAGGAACTCTGGTCTATGCTCTGAGTCTTTTATAAGCCTATGGATCTCCCACCACAAGACTCCTTTTTTTCCTTGGATTCCTTTGGCCTGGCTCAATGTCCTTGCCACAGAATAGTCTTGACAGGGAAATCCTCCTACTAATAGATTGTGTTCAGGGACACTTTTCGCAGGGACAGTCGCGATATCGACATTTGTATGATTCTGCCGCCCAAATCTCTTGATATATATTTCAGAAGCTTCTTGTTTCTTGGTAGAAGGTTCCCATTGATTGCTCCAAATGATATCAAACATATCAGAAGCATTAGTCAATCCAATCCTGAATCCACCGACCCCTGCAAACAGCTCTACGACTTTAATTTTATTCATTTTACCTATATCACAACCTGCTCATATTTAAAAAATATTAGTGTCAATCTGTTTACTTTGATATATTTAATATACTTAAAAATATAACTGAAATATATTAATTAGAAAAAATAACAAAAATGTCTGATAAATTTACAACAGAAATTCGCAGCAGAATAATGTCTAGGATAAGAGGTAAAAATACTAAGCCAGAGATTATGCTTAGAAAAGCTTTGTTCTTGCTTGGATATAGGTATGGTCTCAATCATAGGTTTAAAGAGCTGAATTTTAAGCCTGATATTGTAATGGTCTCGAGAAAAACATGTATCTTTGTTGATGGTTGTTTCTGGCATGGGTGCGCGAGATGTTATAAGAAGCCGAAATCAAATAAGAAGTATTGGATACCAAAGATAGAAGGTAATAAGAAAAGAGATATGAGACAAAACAGATTTCTTAAAAAAAACGGATGGAAAGTTATAAGGATAAGGGAACATAGCCTTAATAAAAATTTAAGTTCATGTGTAGACAAGATAGTAAAAAAAATACATAAAAAATGATGAGCTCCATATATTCTCACTATCTTTCTCCAAAATCCATTCAAAAAAAACAAGTTCTCAACTCCTCCCCACAACAACCCTGTTATACTTCTGATAGCCTACCCCTGTCCCGAACATCTGGTCAGCTCTTCTTTCCAGCCCCATCCAGGTCTGGCATAGGTCAAATGCATATTCTACATGGTTATTATAACTCCCAGAAATAGCTGGCATTCATCCTTATCTCTTCATGTAATAGAGTCAATGCGCTCTCTAATGGGACCTTCTGTCTTGACAGGTTAGAAAGGGTATTATAATACATCTCCTCTTCACTAAAGAGTGCCATGACCATAGTTAAGTCAAGGTTATATTTAAGCCATGCTAGACAAGACTAATATTACGCAAGCTACTAGACATCTTTCTTCTCCTATGTTTCAATACCACTGGACCCACTGGACATTCTGCCATAATATTTATAAGTCCATTTCTCTTAATTCAGGATATGGGTGGGGTTATACAGAATAAGCAACGTATTTTGCTATATCTTATTGAAAGCTTGTCAGGAATAAATAAGTCATCAAGGTTCTTCATAGAAAAAAATCTTTTCCTGCTTAAGATTGAAGAGCATTTTGATCAGTACATGAAATTTTACCATTTTTTCCCTTATATGTATGGCCCATTCTCTAATATGAGCTTTATGGATATAAACAACCTTAGAGTAAAAGGATATCTGGATGATGATGAGACACATCCTGGACTAACAGCTAAAGGAAAACAAGAAGCAGATAAAGTAGAAATACAGCTAAAAAATAAGGTTGAAAAAACAATAGGCAGGTTCAATAATGATGATGAAATAAAGGAGTATGTGTATAAAAAGTATCCTAGCTATACTGTCAAGAGCGCAAGTCCCCAGCAAAAGATTACGGAATTATCTCCAGGCATATTCACCATAGGCTATGAAGGAAAAGATATTGATAACTTCCTTGATATACTGATTAAAAAGAACATCCAGGTTTTAGTTGATGTAAGGAAAAATCCTTTCAGCATGAATTTTAGCTTTACAAAATCAAAGTTATCTGATTACTTAAACAAAGTCGGGATAGAGTATATGCATATACCGGAACTCGGGATTGATGGAAGCCAAAGGAAACAGTTGGACACAGAAGAAGATTATAGAAAGCTCTTTGATGAATACAAAAATACAACACTAGCCGAAAGAAAGCAAAATATTTCAGAGATAATTAAACTAGGTGAGAAAAAAAGAATTGCCTTGATGTGTTTTGAAGAAGATAAAAGCATGTGCCATAGAGGAGTTATTTCTGAATATTTAGAATCAAATAATGTTGCGGTAGAACACATATGAGTAAAGAAACAATACTTGTCCTAGTGAGAACCATGCCTGAGCACAGCAAGAAATATGGATATAGAGTGTGTGTTGCAGGAATTAATCAAAACCAAGAATGGAGACGTTTATATCCATTCAAATTTGTTTATGGAAAAGGTTTGATTGATTTCGATAAAAAAGATATAATTGAAGTAGACCTGACAGGACCTGATAATGATAAAAGAAAAGAGAGCAGAAAAGTTGTGCAGCACAAACTCCTCCATAACTCTCTTGATGATAAAGCTATCATAACCAAACTTACACCTTTATTGACTTCTATAGAAAAAATGGACGGGCAAAAATCAACATTGGGAATTATTAAACCAGTTGTATCAGAAGCAGTAGTAATCGTAAATGACACTAAGTTATATGATGACCAAGTCTATTTTTCTATGACACAAGGCTTTTTAGAAAGGAGAGAAAAAGTAAAACTTCCGATTGAACTGCATTATAAGTTTAAATGCTTTGGAGAGGCTGATTGCAAAGGCCATAATATCATCTTATTGATTGGGAACTAAATGAATTAGCGAGAAACATCTTAAAAAAAGAGCAGGATAAAAAAACAATAGAGAGCAAGATTAAATTGAAATTTTTTGATTTCATGCTTAAAAGAGACCTTTATTTCTTTATGGGGACACATTTTAGATTTGGGACATGGATGATAATCGGGCTGTTTTATCCAGATAAAGAACTGAAAATTCAAAAAGGATTATCTGATTTTCTGTAATATGTATTATGAAGATGAGACAGAAAGATGAAGAGTCTTCTAAAGGGTGGGTACAATTTGTACATACCCTACCGATTAAGACAGCTCGAGGAGTACAGAAATTGAGTTGTCCCCATTTTGTTTACAACTGAAATTGGATATGGATGAGCAAAAATTAACATTAGGAGTTTATTAAACCCCAATCCTCACGTCCCCTTCACCACAACGACCTGTTGCACAGGTAGCGTAGATTTTGACGGACTGACAAATACTTCATGCATTATTGTTCCGTTTGAGTTCACTGAATCAACTGTGATTTTTCTGACATCTCCCTGGACATTTACTGCGCTTACAGCTGTAAAGAGGTTCATCGACACCGCAACAAGGAGGCCAATAACTACAACAATTACAAAGAATGCAATTATCCCGCTCACTATTTCATGTCCATGCTTATCCATATTAGGACAATAAGGTCTGTATCTATATGAATATGACCTTGTATTTAACTATTAAACTCAATGACCTGCTTGTAATCTGGGTTTCATCAAGCCCCATTTTGCCAGAACTATTGACTCATATTCTTTAAAAACAATGCAATAATTACTCCAAACACAAACCCTCCGACATGCGCAAAGAACGCAATCCCTGAATCCACACCTAGTAAAGAAGTGACGCTGCTCACTAATTGTATCCCGAACCAAAGCAATAGCATGAGTTTTGCAGATATCTTCCCTACTCTTCCTAATTGCCCTGATACATATACTCCGGCTGTCGGGAAAAATACTAAGTAGGCACCAAGCACTCCGCTGATAGCTCCGCTTGCACCTATTGCAGGGATAGTCGAACCGATGCTCAGAAGAAAATGGGCCATGGATGCAGCTATTCCGCTAAGCATGTAAAAGAGGATGTACTTAAGATGTCCTAACCTGTCTTCTATATTATCGCCGAATATGAACAAGAACCACATGTTGCCTGCGATATGCGCAATGGATGCATGCAAGAACATGCTTGTAAACAATGTGAGGAAGCCAAAATCTGCAGGAGTGAACCCGAATGCACTTATTATGTTCTCAAAGTCGCTAAGCGAGTATATGAACACGATTACGTTTATTATTATAAGGAGCCAGTTTACTATCGGTATTGTCTTTATCGGGTTATCATCAGCTATTGGGAAGAACTGGGCTTTTTTATCCATACATGAATGTTATGGAACTGAGTATATAAAAACAGCCTAGGATTCTACAATCTCACTCTTCTCCAAAACCCATTTAAATAAATCAGTTTTCTTTAAATTTCAAGCGGGGGTAGCGAAGCAGATCTCAACCTTATCAGGTTGACGAGCTATGTGTTTCGCTACGCTCAAGCACATAAACATTAAAGCGGGGGTAGCGAAGTGGTCAAACGTGCTGGCTTCAGGAGCCAGTCCTTAGCGGTTCAGGAGTTCGAATCTCCTCCCCCGCATTTTCGAGGTTGATAAGGGTAGACCACCATTATGTTCTGTATCAACTCCCCGCATTTCTTTAAAGAACTAGTTTATCGCACACCTATTCGGCCCAGCTTCTAACTCCCTTATCTCATGCATGTTATCTGTGTGTAAATCTCCTAAATTAATTTTTTTAATTATCTCAAAATGTCCCGGCTTCGGAGCATCATTTTCTACAACCCATTTCACAAACTCATCTTTTTTCATCTTCAATGGCTTAATCTGTTTAAGCTCATCAATCTTCGCACTTACAGCAATGTTCTTCTTTATCTCAACCTTATCACTGTAATGCGCGGGAAGTATTATTGCATTTTCCAAGGTAAGTAATTTCTGCAATGTCTCCCACAATATTTTGCTGTTCTCTTTTGAGTCCTGCCCTAAATCCGGCCTTCCGACACTATCGACAAACAAAGAATCTCCTGTAAAAAAATAATTATCCAATCTATAAACAACACTCTCAGGTGTGTGGCCAGGAGTTGTTATCACTTTTAATTTTTTAGTGCCGAATTTTATTTCAGAATTATCTTTGACAATCTCATGTTTTATTTTATTTGACGTATCAGGCGAATGATAAACACATTTTGCCATATCTGCAAGTTTCCTCCCTCCACTCACATGGTCTGCGTGGACGTGGGTATCAAAGACACCTATAATTTTAACTTTTTTAGTAGTTGCAGCATCAATATAAGTCTGAATATCTGTTGTCGGGTCAATGACAACAGCTTCTTTATCATCAATTATCATGTAGCTAAGACATCCTTTTCCAACTCTTCTGAACTGCAATATCTTGAAACTATCATCGATCTCTGCAACATCATACACAGAGTTCCAGGCCACCATCCCGCCATTCATGGACTTTGCCTTGTACCCTAGACTATTCAGATATTGCGCAGCCCTAAGACTCCTTGCGCCATGCTGGCAGATTGTTATTATCTCCTTGCTTTTATCAATCCCTCTCAGATTATCTCCTAGTTCCATCATAGGGATATTCAGGCTTCCTTTGATATGCCATTCATCAAATTCATAAGGCTCTCTCACATCAATAATTTTAATCGTGCCATCTAAGTCAAGTTTTTGCTTCAAAGAAGACGGAGTGATAATATTATCTTTTGGACCGCTATTCAACATCATTGCCATTTTAATATAATAAAATCAAGAAAGATTTAAGAAATTAACTTTTTGGCTTTCATCAGCTGAAAGATATTGAAAGCCAAGATTAGTTACCCTAGCATAAGTGTTATATGGAGCCCGTATTCAATACCTACATAAAAAACATCAAATCACTAATCTTAGCATATAGAGACTTCCTGATAAAATAAGAAGTGCTCCTCCGGCTCTACTGACTAATTTCCTGTAAGGAACTATCTTTTCCAATAGTATAAACGAGGCAATCGCGAGTATGAGCCATAGATTCATTATGCCTCCCACAAATAAGATGGCCATCAGGACCCAGCAGCAACCCAGGCAGTAAAGTCCATGCTGTATCCCCATGATGATTGCACCTTTCACTCCATCTCTCCAATTGTTCATCGTAAAACTAAGGGGAGACTGACAATTTGACAGGCATACATTCTTGACATGGACAAACTGATATATACCTGCTGCAACTAGTACTGCACCGCTGATATATGGATTCAATAATTTTAACTCATCTGACAATATCATTGCATTCTGCAGAAGCAGCTGGATGAATGCTGCAAAGATGCCGAACGCCGACCATATCAATAGATAGCCTCCAAGAAATATCCATGTAGGGACAAACTGTCTACCTTCTCTGTTCCTTTTCTGATTCACTGAAGAAAAAACAAGTATCATCGGAATTGCTGATGGAAGCATCATTGCAATCATCATGACTGACCACATCAAAGCAGCTGATATCAGAGCAGGAAAATTAAATAGACTATCATTTTGCATCATATTGCCCGCAATATCCATGGAAAGACTGAGACCGAATATATAATACCACGAGAAAAAAGATATAATCAAAATAACAAAAAGAACAACAAAAAATTTCCGGCGAAGCAAGTCTGCTATTATATCTCTCTTATTCATGACTTAAGTCCTGAGTTGGTCTGTTCGATATATGCAAAAGAGCTATGGCCATGGGGCCAATTGAAGTTAATATTGCCAGTTGCCTTATTTACTGAAGTTGATCCTGTCTCAGCTGTCTTATACTCCATTCCATGAGGGAGATTGACCTGTATCCTATGCTCCTGACCAGTTGCCTTGTTCTTTATCGGTGTTGCAATTGTCTCAAGGTAGCCTGGAACAAAAACTCTTGCATGGAGTTTTTTCATATCAAATTCAAATGTTATTGGCAGGAATTTTGGCTCATGGACTGTTGTGACAAGAGAAGAGACTACTTCAAACCACATATTCCCTGCTTTCCCGCTGAGGATCTGCAGTATCGCATCCCTTTGTGCCTGTGTTGTCTTGTCATCTATAAAAGGATGAAGCGACCCGTTACCTTCATGTAATGGCCCCGGCCACATAGCTGATGCTGCAAATTTGACTCCATTTAAAGGAGTGTTTCCAAAATGGCCCTCATCAATATCCATGGCTATCATACCTTCACATTTTGTATGCGTAGGGTTTGCCCAGAAATCACATGGGCAGCCTGGGTCACAATTGCAGGCTTTGAGCCATTTGCCTTTCAATTTCCAATTAACTATTGCACCACTATTCTCAGAAGTTTGTTTTTCCATTTCATCCACCCCAGATATATTAATGAATAGGATTAATTATGAAATTTATAAACATAATCCTTTACTGCATAAGCATGTTCAGGATTGGCTTATTGAGCAAAGAATTTAGAGATATCCCTAAAAGCACTCAACTATTTACCAAACGTTTATATAATCCTCTCCAGAGTAATACTGTTAATGATAGAAATCACAGCAGTCGGCGGGTATTCTGAAGTTGGAAAAAATATGACTGCAATAAAATACAAAGATGAAGCTGTCATACTTGACATGGGTGTCCACCTTGAGAGCTATATAAATTTCAAGGGAGAAGATGAGCTTGAGCTCTTTGACTATGATGAACTGAGAAATGCAGGTGCAGTGCCTGATGATACACCGATAAAGCAATGGAAAGGGAAAGTCATCGCGATAATCCCCAGCCACGGCCATCTTGACCATATCGGAGCAATCCAATACATGGCAGGAAGATACAACTGCCCTATTATATGCACTCCATATACAGCAGCAGTAATAAAAGCAATAATCGCAGATAAAAAAACAAGGATCCAGAATGAGATAAAAATTCTGCAGAACAATAAAAAATTAAGATTATCTGACTCACTTACAGTAGAATTCGTGAATATGACGCACAGCATACCTGATACTGCAACAATAGTTCTTCACACTCCGGAAGGAAAAGTAGTCTACTGCAATGATTACAAGTTTGACAATAGCCCTGTAATCGGAGACAAGCCGAATTATAATAGGCTAAAGGAGCTTGGCAAAGAAGGGAAAGTGACTGCTCTCATCATCGACTCATTGTATGCGAATACTGAAAGAAAGACACCATCTGAAAGCGTCGCAAAGCAGATGCTAAAGGAAGTTTTGCTCGATACAGATTCAAAAGGAAAAGCAGTCATAATAACAACATTCTCATCTCACATCGCAAGGCTCAAATCAATTATAGAATACGGTAAGCAGATGAAAAGAAAGGTTGTCTTTTTAGGGAGGAGCCTTGCAAAATATGTAAAAGCAGCTGAATCAATAGGCCTTGTTAATTTTTCAAAATCCGTTGAGATAGTCCCATATAAAGACCAGATGGGAAAAAAATTAAAGAAGATAGAAAAAGAAGGGAAAGACAAATATCTCATTGTCGTGACAGGACATCAGGGAGAGCCTGATGCAGTGTTGTCAAAAATCATAGACGGAAAGCTGCATTTCAAGATCTCTCAGGGAGACCACATAATCTTCTCATGCAATGTGATACCGAGCCCATTGAATGTCGCAAACAGAGAAGCTCTGGAATTGAAGCTCATGCAAAAAAGAGCAAGGATATTCAGGGACATACACCAGTCAGGCCATGCATCAAGGGAAGACCACAGGGAGATGATAAATCTTGTCAGGCCAAAAAACATCATTCCGGGCCACGTCCCTCCGGTACAGGCAGAACATATGGTTGAATTATGCGAAAAATTGGGCTATAAAAGAAACAAGAATGTCTTTGTCTTGGAAAACGGGAAAAAGATAGAATTCTGATCTATACAAAACCAAAGGATAATCCATAAATTCCTTTTGATATCATCTCGATTGCAACAGCCATCAAAAATAACCCGAATATCCTGGACAGGATGTTGATTATTTTCGGATTGACTTTTGAGACAAGGAACGTAAATAGATAAAATACAATCCCTACCAGGACAAAAGAGACTGCAAGGTTGCTCAAGATCTCTGTCCTGCCTATTTCCATTGTCTTTATCGTGATATAGGAGATTGTCGCTGGGCCTGTTAGCATCGGTGTCGCGATGATTGTAGTCAGGCTGTCAACTGTATCTATTTTTTTATTCTCCTCTTCAACTTTAGGCGTTATCATGTGGTAGCCGAGAATTATCAGGACAATCCCTCCTGCAATCCTGAAAGAATTCAGCGTGATTCCAAAGACACTGAACAATAACGGGCCGGCTATTGCCATAGTTATGGCAATCAAAAATGCAGTCAAAACAGCCTTTACTGCTATTATCTTCAGATTCAGGTTTTCCTGGAATGCCCTTATCAGGAACGGGAAAGACGCAAGAGGATTGAGAAGGACAAATATCTGGATGATTATGGCGATGTCGAACATGATTCTCTTCAGGATATCCTCATTTATATTTGTTTGCAATGAAAAAATTAGATGTATTTTCCTAATGCGCCATTTGAGGCAATGCTACGGCCAAACAAAGTTTGTCCTATGAGACACCCCGTAGGGGGCAAGTCCCCCGTCTCATAGCACGCCACGGTGGCGCAGGCAAGCCGAGGGTTGGTACGGAGTGGCTTGTAGGCTTAGCCGTCTGCTGCCAAAATTGCGTGCCTAAAATTTCTCTTAAATCAATTATGTGCAAAGATTTATAACTATTTTTTTATTTCAATGCAATATTGCGCAGGTAGCAAAGTGGCCAAATGTGGCAGCCTCAAGAAATTTGAGGAATGAGCCTTAGGGCGATGATAAACTCTTTAAGAAAGCTGCTGGCTTAGTGCCTTCGCAGGTTCGAATCCTGCCCTGCGCATATTATTAATGGTTCAGGTGATAACTTTGAAAAAAGAAGAGACAATAACTGCAAAAAGGCTATACAGGTCAAAAAAAGAGAAGATGGTAGCAGGT
>Ga0247727_10000289_pt1 | contig 120834 bp, 107 predicted proteins | sample WisWelCaveWW1625_FD_202498 | JGI IMG/M metagenome (GOLD analysis project Ga0247727, IMG submission 202498) | Biofilm microbial communities from Wishing Well Cave, Virginia, United States - WW16-25 | ecosystem: Environmental > Aquatic > Deep subsurface > Groundwater > Cave microbial mat...
ATGGATCGTCGCTGGCAAGGCGCGCCGACGACGCGTATTCGCTGCAATACTCGGAGGAGGCGCAACGCCGCCAGCGGCGATTCAGTGCGGCGGATTGTTGGCGATACTTCGGGGAAGGGACACTAGGCCCGCCGACGACGCGTAGTAGCGGAGGAAACTCGCCGGAGGCGCGACGACGCCAGCACGAGCGAGGTCCCGGATCGGCCGGCGAACTCCGGATACGGGACACACCGACGAAGGCCTCAGCCGACCAGGCGGTCCACCAGATCCAGGATCTGGCTCTCGTACTGCTTGAAGAGCCACACGATCGCCGAGGACAGGATGCTCAGGAGTCCCGCGGCGAAGACGTTGCGCTTGCTGCTCTGCGTGTTCTCGTCCTTCTTCTGGTTGAGGCGTGCTTCCACGAATCCGACCACGTCCTCCGTCTTGCCCTGCAGGACCACCTGGCCGAGCTGCATCAGGCGCCGCAGGTGAGCGAAGCGGATGTCCCACTCCACGAGCCGGTCCTTGTGCGTCCGGACGAGCTCCTGCACGGTCTCGATGAAGTTGGCCTTCTCGCGCGGGGCCGGACGCAGGGGGCGTGGGACCATGCGTTGCAGGTCGGCGATGCGTTGGGGAATGGGCAAGCGGGTCCCCGGCGCCGCCGCGGGTTCGGGGCCCGGCGCGGGCGGGAGCACCAGGGCATTCGGGCCAGCCGGTTCCGCAGTCGGCGTGCTCTCGAGCGCGATCCCCTGGTAGTAGCGGAAGACTTCCTTGTCCGAAAAGCGCTCCCCGAGCTCCTGTCGCAACTCGTCCAACCGTTCTTCGATCTGCCGATCGCGCGTCGGCCCCAGCGGGAGTTTCAGCACGGGCAGGACCTCTCGCAGGAACCGCTCTTCCCACTGGGACATGACCTTGACCTGGGAACGATGGCGGAGGACCCCCACGAAGAACGGGATCAAGCTGCCGACGATGAAGAGGAGGAACGGCAGCGATACCGGGAGCCAGAAGGGCAGCATGGGCCAGCCCCGGGCCGAGAAGAAGGCCTCGACCTCGGGCCGCATCAGCCACATCGGGAACACCAAGAGCAGCGTGCTGACCAAGATGGAGCAGAATCGAGCGGCCAGATGCGAATTGCGCAGGTCGTCGTCGAGATACTCCGAGGTGATCGTCGGCCAGAGGATGAGGATCGAGACGGGGATCGACGTCAGCAGCGGAAGGATGAACTGGAAGAAGGCGATGAGCACCTTGGCATCGGGGTCGCCGCGCGGATGTCGCCAGAAGACCCACAGGGCACCGACGGTCCCCACGACGAAGGTGACGAGCGAGAGGGCCATCCCGACGCAGCCCCAGACGGGCTTCTGTGCCCCGAGGATCACCCCTAGCAGGCTGATCTTCTGCTGCTTGCGAGCCAGGGTGAACCCCGCAAACGCACCGATCAGGTGATAGACGCCTTGCGCCACGAGACCGGCGAGGATCAACAGCAGGATGAGCTCCAGGGGGAACATCCCCGAGAGACAGAAGAACTGGACGAAGCCGAGCAGGGTCAACAAGGCGCCGGCCCCGATGGCGAGCCAGGGGCTTTGCCGGCCGATCCCGATCTGCTTCATGGCCGAGCCGGTGAACTTGTTGCCGAGGAACAGGGAGGCGAACCCCGCTGCGAGATAGAGCAAGGTCCAGAGCACCTTCATCAGGATCTCTCCCATGCTTGTGAACGGCTCCCCCCGGCCCTTGCGATGGCACGGATCCGGGAGTATGCCCCAGGTGCACGGCACTTGCCAGGCGGAGTCGTGCGCCGGCTTCCCGCTCCCTCAGTCGTCCCGCAGCCGAGACAACTCGAGCACGCGCTCGATGCCAGCCAGGTCCTCGTGGATCCGGAACGACGCGCACCGCGCCTCGAGCTCCGCGCGCACCGCGCGCGCCTGGTCGTGGCCGAGCTCGACCAGGCACACGCCTCCGGGCTCGAGGAACGCGGGCGCTTCGCGCGCGAGGCGCCGGACCCAGTGGTCGCGATCCCCCGCGGGGGCGAAGAGCGCCTCGGGGGGCTCGAACTCGCGCACCTCGCGCGCGAGCGTCCCGGCCGCGGCAGGATCCACGTAGGGCGGGTTCGAGACGATGCAGTCGAAACGCCGACCGCGCACGGGTTCGAACCCGTCCCCGAGGAGGAGCTCGACCTTGGCGCCGAGCCGCGCCGCGTTCGCCCGTGCGAAGGCGAGCGCCCGCTCGGAGAGGTCGCTCGCCACGACCCTCGCCTCCTCGAGCTCGAAGAAGAGCGTGAGCGCGATGCAGCCCGACCCCGTTCCGAGGTCGAAGACGGAGGGCCGCGCGCGCCCGCGCAGCCGCTCGCGCGCCAGATCGACGAGGTACTCGGTTTCCGGCCGCGGCACGAGCACGCCCGGGCCGACCTCGAAGGAACGCCCGTAGAACTCCTTCTTGCCGATCACGTAGGCGCAGGGCTCCCCGCGCCCGCGTCGCACGACGAGCTCCCTCGCGCGCGTGACCTCGGGCTCCGTCAAGGGACGGTCGAGCTCCAGGAAGACGCGCAGGCGCTCGATCGAGAGGGCCTCGGCCACGAGCAACTCGGCCTCGAGCCGCGCCTCTCCTGCCCCGCGGCCCTCGAGGAAAGCGCGCGTGCGAGCCACGAGCTCGCGAACGGTCCGCGGAGGAGCGGGACGCGCGTCTTCCCGTTTCAGGGCTGCGCCTCGCGCGAGGCCCGCCGCGCCGCCTTGCGCGCCTCGAGCGCGTTCGCCTTCTTGCGATCGCCTTCCTTCTTCGCCTGCAGCATGGCCTCGACGATCGTGTAGGCGGCGAGCCCGCCGCCGGCGGCCACGGCTCCTCCGCCGAGGAGCCCGGCGAGCTTCCCGGCGCCCTCGCCGTCGAGCGCTCCGAGCACGCTCGCGAGCCCCGCGAAGAGCATCCCCAGGAAGAGCAGCGGGAAGAGCGGATTGAAGCGCCCCCAGCGCTCGTAGGAGGCGATGTGCACCCAGGTGAAGGCGGCCCAGCCGAAGATGGCCATCTCGGACAGGCCCTTCGATCCGATCACGCCCTTGCGCTCGTCCTCGAGCGAGAGGACGACCGCGAACGCGATCAGGGCCAGGGAGAACGCGTGGAGCGCCGTCGGGAAGGGGTGCTCCAGGGCGAACGGGCCGCCGGCGGTGCGGCGCGCGGGCTTGCGTCGCAGCCTGGCGGGCAGCGGGATCGCGAACGACGCCAGCCCTCCAAGGACTCCGCTCTGCTCGGGCCCGAAGTCGTGCAGCACCTGCGCCCACCACAGGCCCGCGGCGGCGAGGGCGCAGGCCTTCGCTCCCGTGGCGACGAGCCAGCCGTCTCCCACGCCGAGGAAGGGCAGGGAGGCTCCGAACAGGACGAGCAGCGCCGCGGTGCGCAGGTGCGTGGGCGCGCGATCGAGGATGCGCCGCGGCGGGCGGCCCGTGTTCCGGCGCGCGGCGGAGGAGGGCGGCGCAGGCGGCGCGCTGGGCGCCGGGGCGGGGACCTCCGCGAGCTCCGTGAGCTCCGGGTCGGGGAGCTCGGGTAGGTCGTCGGGACGTCGTTCCTCGCTCATGGAAGGTCTCGCCTCACAGGTTCTTGATGCGCTCTTCGCGATCCCGCTCGTCCAGGGCGACGAGGATCGGCTCGATCTTGCCGGCGAGGACGTGCTCCAGGGAGAAGTTCACGCCCAGACGGTGGTCGCTGCAACGGTTCTGGGGGAAGTTGTAGGTGCGGATACGCTCGCTGCGGTCGCCGCTGCCGACCTGCTCCTTGCGCGCGGCCGCGCGCTCGGTGTGCAGGCGGTTGCGCTCGAGCTCGTACAGCCGCGTGCGCAGGATGCGCATGGCCTGGGCGCGGTTCTTGTGCTGCGACTTGTCGTCCATGCACACCACGGTCGTGTTCGTCGGGAGGTGCACGATGCGCACGGCGGACTCGGTCTTGTTCACGTGCTGCCCGCCCGCGCCGCCGGCGCGCATCGTGTCGATGCGCAGGTCCTCGGGCGCGATCGCGACCTCGACCTCCTCCGGCTCGGGCAGCACGGCGACGGTCGCCGCCGAGGTGTGGATGCGCCCCTGGCCCTCGGTCTCGGGCACGCGCTGGACGCGATGCCCGCCGGCCTCGAAACGGAAGAGTCGGAAGGCCCCGGGTCCGCGTACCCCGAGCACGATCTCCTTGAAGCCCCCGATGTCGGAGGTCTTCGTGGAGAGGACCTCGAGCTTCCAGCCCTTCGCATCGGCGAAGCGCTGGTACATGCGGTAGAGGTCGGCGCTGAAGAGCGTGGCCTCGTCGCCGCCCGTCCCGGCGCGGATCTCGACGATGAACTTGTCGCGCTCGAGGAGCGGATCGGAGACGAGCGCCTCCTTGGCGCTCCGGTCGAGCGCGGCCTCCTCGACCTCGATGGCCGCCAGCTCCTCGCGCGCGAGCGCCGTGAGCTCGGGGTCCTCGTCGGCGGCGATCAGCGCGCCGGCCTCGGCGCGGCGCGCGTACAGCCGGTCGATCTCGCCCGCCAGGCGGTGCGCTTGCGCGAGCTTGCCGCGCTCGCGCAGGAGCTCCGTGGTCCTGCGGTGATCCGTGGCGAGCGCGGGAAGGGCGAGCTCGGCCGAGATCGCCTCGTAGCGCACGGCCCATTCGCGCAGCTTGGAGGCGACGGCGCTCGATAGCCCCATGGGTGTTGCGCGGGAGGTCCTGCGGCCCGGAGCGGGGCGGGAGCGCGGCTACTTCGGGCTCGCCTCCGCCCTGCCGTACTTCTTCAGGAACTTGTCGACGCGGCCGGCCGAGTCCACGTAGCGCTGTTTCCCGGTGTAGAAGGGATGGCAGACGCTGCAGACCTCGATGCGGAGCTCGCTGACCGTCGCGTGGGTCTTGAAGCTGTTCCCACAGCCGCAGGTGACGGTGCACTCGACGTACTGGGGATGGATCGACTTCTTCATCTTGGGTTCCGGTGGTCGGGGTCACCGGCTGGAAAGGCGGGCGAAGAGCCTAGCCTCGCCCCCTCCCGGGGGCAAGCGCAGAGGACAGGCCCGGACAGCCGAGTTCGCACAGGAGCGCCAGGGCGAGCCCCAAGGGCAGGCCGACCACGTTGTCGAATCCGCCGCCCTCGAGCGCCGTGACGAAGCGATCCGCGCTCTCCTGGATCGCGTAGCCGCCGGCCATGTCGCGCCACTCCCCCGAGGCCACGTAGGCCTCGATCTCCGCCGGCTCGATCGCTCGCATGCGGACCCAGGTGGTCTCTTCGCCGGAACGCTCCTCCCCGTCCGACGCGCGCACCGCGCACACCCCGGTCACGACGGCGTGCCGCGTACCGGAAAGGCGTTCGAGCATCGCGCGCGCCTCGCGCGCGTCGGCGGGCTTCCCCAGCGGATCGAAGTGCCCCGGACGGGTCGGGCTCGCGGCGAGGACCACCGTGTCGGCCCCGAGGACCCACTCCGAGCGGCCCGCGCGAGCGCGCGCCACCTCGCGCGCCTTGGCGCAGGCGATCTCGCGCGCGAGGGCGAAGGGCGGAAAGGCGGGAGAGAACGATTCCTCGATCCCCGTCGGCACGACCTCGAAGGCGAGCCCGGCCGAGGAGAGCAGCTCCTTGCGGCGCGGGGAGGCCGAGGCGAGGACGATCACTTCCGGGAGGTCTTGCGACCCGAGTTCTTCTTCGGAGCGGCCTTCTTGGCGGCCTTCTTCTTCTGCTCCGCCTCGCGCCGCGCCCGGTCGGCCTCGATCTTCGCGGCACGCTTCTCGGCCTGGCGGCGGCGCTCCTCGTCGCGCCGGCGCTTCTCCACCTCGCGCTGCTTGCGCAGCAGGGTGCGCGACGAGGCGGCGGCGCGGCGCTTCGCCTCGACCTCGGCGCGCTTGCGCGCGCGCTCGTCCTCCTTGCGCGCCTTCTCGACTTCCTTGCGCTCGCGCTCGAGGTCGCGCTTCTTCTGGACCTCGAGCCGCCGCTGCTGGGCCTTCCACTCGCGCTGCACCTTGCGGCCGTGCGGGCAGGTCTCCACCAGCACGCACTCCCAGCAGATCGGCCGCTTCGCGTCGCACCAGCGATCGATGACGTAGCCGAGCTGGATCCCGAAGCCGGCACGGGTATCGGGCGCGACGTGATTCTCGAGCGACTCGGCGGCCTTGGCCATCGAGGACGTGCGCTTGACCAGCCCGAGGCGGCCGAGGCAGCGCACGGTGCTCGGGGAGACGGGGATCTTCCCGCCCGAAGCATGCCACAGGAGCCAGTGCGCCGCGCTCGATCCGAGGAACGGGAGCTGCGCCACGAAGCGCCCGGCGTCGCCGGGATCGCCGCGCAGGAACTCCAGGTCGTAGCCGTGGTTCTTCTGGAAGATCTCGAGCAGGTACTCGCGGACCTCACGGCAGGCCTTGCGGCGCGGATCGGGATCTCGCGTATCGATCAGGCGCTCGAAATCCTGGGGCTGGGAGACACGCAGTTCGTTCCAGTCCGGATAGGCCTCCGAGAGGGCCTGGATCGTCTCCAGCGACTGCGCCTCGCTGAGCGCGCGCCGCAGGCAGAGGAACAGCCCCAGATCGAGCAGTCGCGGCCGGACGGAGGCGAGGGTGGACTCCGCGGGCGGCGTCCAGGTCGCTCCGACCCGGCCCAGGATCTGAGCGATCTTCTTGCCCTTCTCGCTCACGCGATCCTCCGCTCCCTGGCAGGCGCTCGAGCCGGCTTCAGGACTGGACTTCTTCCTTGGGGGCGTTCTTCTGCGCGGCACGCCGCAGCGCGAGCCGCTCCTTGCGTCGCGCGAGCTTCGCCGCCTCGCGCGCGGCCTGGGCGGCATCCCGGCGCGCTCGCGCGGAGGTCTTCTTCCCGCGTCCGGGGCGCTCGCGCTTCTTCTTGGGCAGGAGTCCCTGGAACGCTCCCTCGCGCTTGAGGATCGAACGCACCGTCTCGCTGGGCTTGGCTCCCATCGAGAGCCAGTACCGGGCGCGCTCGACGTCCAGCTTGAGCTGCATCTCGATCCGGCGCGAGCGCGGATCGTAGAACCCGATCTGCTCGATCGTACGCCCGTCGAGCGGGCGGGACGGATCGGCGACCGAGATGCGGTAGGAGGGGCTGTTCTTGCGCCCCACGCGCTTCATGCGTATGACGACGGCCATCGATTCCCTTGGGTCTTCTTGGGTCCGCGCCGCGGAGGAGAGCCTCGGGCGCGGGGAAAAATGGGGCGGGGAGTCTAGCGAAGCGGGCGACGACGAGGCGAGCGGAAAGTCGGGGCACTAGCGCCGCCCCTTCTTGCGGCGCTTCTCCTTCCTGCGTTTCGATCCGCTCTTCTTCGTGGCGGAGCTCCCCATGGGCCTCGGCCCCCCGAAGAGCCCTTCCGAACCCGCGAGTCCCGTCCCGCCGCCGAGGGCGCCCTGGCCGCCCCCGCCGAACAGGCCTCCGAGGAGGCCCCCGCCGAGATCCACGGAGAGCTCGCCCTCCGGCGCGAGCTTGCGCAGGGACTCCTCCTTGGCCTTGGCGCCGAGCTTCGCCCCCAGGCCGAGCTTGCCCATCTGCTTCATGACCGCTCGCATGGACTTGTAGGACTTCAAGAGCTCGTTCACCGCGCCGACGTCCTGTCCGGAGCCCTTGGCGATGCGGCGCCGGCGGCTCATGTCGAGCACGTCCGGGTGCAGGCGCTCCTTGGGCGTCATCGAGGTGAAGAGCGCTTCCATCCGGTTCATGCGCCGGTCGTCCACGTCGACCTGGTCCAGCATGCCGGACATCCCCGGCAGCATCCCGAGCACCTTCTTCATCGGGCCGAGGCGCCGGAACATGCGGATCTGCGCCAGCATGTCCTCCAGCGTGAAGCTCCCCATCACGAGCTTCTCGTAGGAGGCCTGCGCTTCCTCCTCGGAGATCTTCTGCTGCGCCTCCTCGACCAGCCCGACGACGTCGCCCATGCCGAGGATGCGTCCGGCCATGCGATCGGGGTGGAAGGGCTCGAGGTCCTCGAGCTTCTCCCCCACGCCCACGTAGAGGATCGGGCGGCCTGTGGCGGCCTTGATGCTGAGCGCTGCGCCGCCGCGCGCGTCGCCGTCGAGCTTGGTCAGGATCAGCCCCGAGAGCGCCAGGCGCTCGTGGAAGCTCTGCGCCGAGCGCACGGCGTCCTGGCCGGTCATCGCGTCGACGACGAGCAACGTCGCGTGGGGCTGGACGAGCCGCGCGATCTCGGCCACCTCCGCCATCATCTCCTCGTCGACGTGCAGGCGCCCGGCGGTGTCGAGCAAGACGACGTCGTGCCCGCCGCGCTTGGCCTCCTCGACTCCACGCGCGCACACCTCGGGGGCCGAGAGGCCCGGCCGGTGGAAGACCGGCAGCCCCAGGCGCCGTCCGAGCACGGTGAGCTGCTCGACCGCCGCGGGGCGTTGGATGTCGGCCGCGACGAGGAGCGGGCGGCGCAGGTGCTTCTCGCGCAGGTGCTTCGCGAGCTTGGCGCAGGTGGTCGTCTTGCCCGAGCCCTGCAGGCCCGCGAGGAGCACGACCGTCGGCGGCGTCTTCGCGAACTCGAGGCGCGCGCCCTCGGGCCCCATGAACTCGACCAGGGCCTCGTGAACCGCGTGGGCGAACTGCTGGCCGGGCTCGACGCCCGAGAGCAACCTCGTGCCCGCGACTTCCTTGCGCACGCGCTCGGCGAAGTCCTGCGCGAGCTCGAAGTGCACGTCGGCCTCGAGCAGCGCCGCGCGCACCGCGCGCACGCTCTCCTCCAGGTTCGATTCGGTGAGCTCGCGTGCGCCGCGCAGGGAGGCGAAGGCGGCGCCGAGGCGCTGGGTCAGGGTCTCGAACACGCTGGATGGTTCCTCGAAGGCCGAGGATCTTAGTGTCCGAGCGCTACGATCCGATCTAGGGATTCCGCTTGCCCGCGGGGACCGGGCTCGGGGGAGCCGCGAGCCGGTAGACGTAGGCTGCGCCGGCATCCGGTGCGCGTTCGTCGTCCGCGTAGGCCCCGGCCAGGAGATGGCCGCCCGAGAGATCGAGCGCGAACCCGAAGTAGTTCCCGGCGTCCGCGCGGGGAACGGCCACGCGCGCGAGCTCGCCGAAGGCGTTCTCGCCTCCCAAATGGCGCTCGAAGACGAACACGACCTCGGGATCGGGAAGGGGGAATGGCGCATCCTTCATGAAGCCCCCCACCGCCAAGCGCTCTCCGTCGAGTCCGAGAGCGATCCCGAACGCCAGCGAAGACGTGGTGAGCCGCTTGATCTCGCCCCAGGAGCCGATGCCCCCGGCGTTGCGGTCGTAGACGAACACGGTCCCGTTCTGACCACCGACCACGACGAGATCGCCTTGGGCGGCCACATCGAACCCGTAGAGGAAGAAGGAAGAGAGCGGCGTCGGGCGCAGCCGCTTCACGAGCCCCCAGTTGCCCGGCCCGCCGAGATCGCGCTCGAAGACGTAGGCCGAACCGGGCCCGAATTCGCAGCACCCGCCGGCCTCCCAGTCTCCGACGACGATGCGGTCCAAAGCGAGCGCGACCGACACCCCGAACCCGCTGCTGACGGGAAGCCCCACTGGCTGCAAGGTCGCGACCTCGGTCCAGGATCCACCGGCGTCGCGCTCGAAGATGTGCGCCGACCGGGAAGCGAACGCCCCCACGACGATGCGGTCTCCGTCGAGCCCGATGCTCTTTCCGAAGCCGTTGGCGAAGGGCGGCGGGACGAGCTCGGCGACTTCGCTCCAGGCGCTCGGGCCTCCGGCGTCGCGCTCGAAGATCAGAGCCGTGCCCGTTCCGTTGCGTAGCGTCGCGCCGACAACGACGCGGTCTCCTTGGATGGCCACGTCGTCCCCGAAGTTGTCGCCGAGCAGAGGATTGGAGGGCAGGAGGACTCGCGTCTCGCCCCAGGCATCGGGGCCGCCGAAGTTGCGTTCGTAGAGGTAGGCCTTCCCCGCGGGGTCCGCTCGCCAAGCGCCGACGACCGCGGTGTCACCGGAGAGCGCGACGGCGATCCCGTAGACATCCCCCGTGGCGCCGTCGGAGGCCAGGAGCTTCTTCTCGAGCTCGGGCTTCGCAGGCAAGAGGGCCTGGGTCTGGGCAAGAGCCCCGGAACCCGCCGCGATCGCCGCGGCGACGACGAATCCCCGAGGGAACCGCATGACACTCCTCCCGTTCGAAGGTCGAAGGCGAAAGAACCCAGAGGCCACGCTAGTGTTCCTTCCCCGAAGTAGCGCCAACAAGGCGCCGTGATGGATCGTCGCTGGCAAGGCGCGCCGACGACGCGTATTCGCTGCAATACTCGGAGGAGGCGCAACGCCGCCAGCGGCGATTCAGTGCGGCGGATTGTTGGCGATACTTCGGGGAAGGGACACTAGCAGCGCGGGCCAGGCTCGCAAGGCCCCTCTCCTGCCGCGCCTCCCGTCCCCGGCTCACGCCTCGGCCGACTCCGAGGCGTTCGCGCGTCGGATCCTGGCGCCGAGCCGGGCCAAGCGTTCCTCTTCGCCGGCCACGTCCCGAGCCAGGATCCTCCTGACGAACGAGCAATCGGCTCGTCTACCTCGCTCGTTACTGATTCTTCCGCTTCTCGTGAGCCATGCGCCCCAAGGTCTGCCAGCACTTGTCCAACTCGTAGATCTCAGGGTACTCGGCCTCCGGATACAGCACGATGTCGACCTCGAAGTATCCATCCGCCTCGAGCTCCCCGGACTGGACTCCCAACTTGCAACCGTATTCCTTCTCGAACTCGCCATAGCTGGGCTCGGGCGGGAGCATGCGCCGTGATTCGAAGAGACCCAGGGCCATGCGGGTGTCGAAGATCTCTACACAACGCGCGTTCAGTGCATTGGATATGCGCGCCTGGAGTTCTTCGAGGCGGGGAACAGAAAGCGAATCGAGGCTGCCGTCCTGCTGCATGACGTGGAACTCATCGAGCAACTCTCTCGCCAGCAGGAGCCTTTCGCTTCCCGCCTTTGGCTGAGATTCAGGCGGGATCGGCGCTGCCTTGAGAGGGTTCTCCTCGGGGGAAGCCGGCGGTTCTGGTGGCTGGTCGAGCGGTAGGCGGATTCCATTGTGATGGACGGAAACGGCCTCCTTCGCTTTTTCGTCGGGGTGAGCGTGGATGACCGGAGGGTTCGCAGCCCGACGGTCGGGGCTCTCGACGAGGACGAGAAGGAGGTACGTTCCCACCCCCAGAACGAGGATGAGGAGCACGCCAAGAAAGTAGCGCGTCATTCGCACCCCCTTGGGAGGCTGCACCAAGGTTGACCTATGGCCGCCTCCTCCGCCTTTGGGACGAGGAACTGGCTAGTTGCACGGACACAAGCTACAGGCGCCCGTTGCAGTGCCGCCACTGCCTCCCGCTCCTGGGGGGCAACCTGGCGAAGAACTGATGGTTCCTCCGCATAGCAGGGTTGCGTTGGCACTGCTGAAGACGATCCAGCCAGGCTGGTTGGGTTTTGTGCACTTCAACTTGTAGTTGCAGGCGACCTGACATCCCTCGCAATCCACGAGGTTGGTGATCACGATGGAAGTCCAAGTCAGGCTGCAGGTCCACCCGTCGCCGCATGTGGGCATCGTCTTGGAGCAGCTTCCTTCGCAGAAGCCGGTTGTTACTCGCGGCGCTCCAAGGACAGTCCTGGGTAAAGCCAGGACGCAAATGCAGGCACTGAAAGCGAGCAGCAGACTCTTGACAGCGGCGTTCATATGCTTCTTCTCCTGTTCAGTTAGTAGTAGTACCGACCGACCCTCTGCGGGATCGGCCTTTTCTTGCTAGAAGTTCCTGCTCGAGCGATTCTGCTTCGTCGAAGAGACCCCAGAGCCAGGCATACTGAGGATCATCTCTGCTGAGGCGAATGGTCCTGACCGTCTGCGTGCCATCTGGTGTCCTTGTCAGTTCTCTACAAACGAATGGTTCGCTCTGCGGTGTCCTGACCTCGCCATCGGGAGGCAAGGGCTCAAAGACCCCGAGGCCCGCGTCGAGCATGACCTGGGAATCGAACTTCCAGGCCTCGTTGATTGTGACCACGAGCTCCCGCAGTCGGGTTGCCAGTTCCTGGCTTGTCCGTCCCGCGAACCTGGGATTCAGATGAGGATCCTTGGGGCCCCTCAACTCGCCGAGAACCCAGCTCGCCACGGAAGGAGTCTCCGTCAGCAACGGTCGTGCGGCCCACACAACGATCGGAACCACCAGCAGCGACCCGAGGAACACCCGCTGCCCCCGCACGTTCATGGCAACCTCCTTCTCGGAGTGACGTGCTACCCCCCTCCTGACGAAGAAGTCAAGGGGACGTGGCCGGTTCGGGCTTGGAATCCCGCAAGCGTCCCAGAACTGCGACCGTCCAGCGCAGGGAAGAGGAAAGTGGATGGAGGCGTCGTTTCGCGCGAGGCCTACGCCTCGGCCGACTCCGAGGCGTTCGCGCGTCGGATCCTGGCGCCGAGCTTGGCCAGGCGCTCCTCGATGCGCTCGTAGCCGCGGTCGATGTGGTACACGCGGTGGACCTCGGTCTCCCCGCGCGCCACGAGCCCGGCGAGCACCAGCGCGGCCGAGGCGCGCAGGTCGCTCGCCATCACGCTCGCCCCGGAGAGCTCGCGGATCCCAGCGACCACGGCCGTGCTGCCCTGGCGCCGCACGTGGGCGCCGAGGCGCATGAGCTCGGCGAGATGCATGTAGCGGTCGGCGAAGATGCGCTCGGTGACCAGGCTGATCCCGTCCGCGAGCGTCATCAAGGTCACCCACTGCGCCTGCAGATCGGTGGGGAAGCCCGGATAGGGCTGGGTCGTGAGGTCCGTCGCCCGCAGGCGCTCGGCCAGGTCGCGCGGCTGGGACTCGAGCCAGTCGGGGCCGCGCTCGATCGGCGCCCCGGCATGGTGGAGCGCGTCGAGGAAGGACGTCAGGTGATCGGGCCGGCACCCCTCGACGCGCACGCGGCCGCCGGTGACGACGCCGGCGGCGAGGTAGGTCCCGGCCTCGATGCGATCGGGGATGACCTTGTGCTCGGCGCCGTGCAGGCGCTCGACGCCCTCGATCTCGATCGTGGGCGAGCCCGCGCCGCGGATCTTCGCCCCCATCGCGACGAGGCAGCTCGCGAGGTCGATCACCTCGGGCTCGCAGGCCGCGCATTGCAGCACGGTGGTGCCGCGCGCGAAGACCGCGGCCATCATCACGTTGCGCGTCGCTCCGACGGAGGAACCGAAGGCCGTCCCGAGATAGATCTCGCGGCCGCGCAGACCTCCACTCGGGGCGGCGGCCTCCACGTAGCCCGCCTCGGTCTTCAGGCGCGCGCCGAGTCCCTCGAGGCCCTTGAGGTGGATGTCGACCGGCCGCACGCCGAGCACGCAGCCCCCCGGATAGGAGACCTGCGCCCGGCCGCAGCGCGCGAGCAGGGGTCCCAGGACCTCGAAGGACGCGCGCATCTTGCGCACGAGGCCCCAGGGTGCGATCGGGTCGGGGGTGCGCGCGACGCGGATCTCGACCCGTCCTGGACGCGGGCGGCGCACCTGTGCGCCGAGCTCCTCCAGGATGCCGAGCATGGTGGAAACGTCGGAGAGATCCGGAACGTTCTCGACGGCGAGCGTCTCGTCGGTGAGCAGCGCCGCCGTCAGGATGGGGAGCACGGCGTTCTTCGCGCCCGAGGTCCAGACGGAGCCCTCGAGACGCGTGCCTCCCTGGATCACGAAGATGTCCACGCGCTTGCGCCTTCCTGGATCAAGGGGCCGCCGAGGGGAGCATGCGGCCCAGCGGGCGCCCGCCGAGCACGTGCAGGTGCAGGTGTTCGACCTCCTGGCCTCCGTGGCCGCGCACGTTCGAGATCAGGCGCCAGCCCTGCTCGAGCCCCGCCGAGAGCGCGACCTCTCGCGCCGCGGCGAGGAGCGCGCCGCCGAGAGCCGGATCGTCGAGCTCGAAGAGCGACGGGACGTGCCGGCGCGGCACGACCAGGAGGTGCGTGGGAGCCAGCGGGCGGACGTCGTGGAAGACGACGACGTGCTCGTTCTCGAGCACGACGCGCGCGGGGATCGCGCGGGCGACGATCTTGCAGAAGATGCAGTCCATGGTGAGCGCGCGGGGAAGTCGGGAGGCCTGCGCCCAACGATAGGAATCGGCGCGCTCGAAGAAAGAGCGGAGCGGCGGAAGTCGGCGGGGGGCGCGCCGCACGGGCGCGCCCGATTTGACCCGGTCCGGCGGGAATCCCTATCATCTCGCCCCTTCTGCGCTTGGCTGCGCTCCCGGCCCGTGCGGCGCGCGACCCGCGCGACCCGCCTTCCTGAAGTCAAGATGACCGCCGAAACCACCCCCACCGCCCCCGTACTCGACTCGAGCGGTCCCCGGACCGCTTATGAGACCTCCGGCTTCGACGCGAAGTTCGACCTGAGGACGAACGATCCCCTTTCCTTCACCGAGCTCGAGCGCGGACGCTCCTCGGTCTTCTCCTCGATGGACTCCCGGGACTCCTTCCGGGGCCAGGTCGAGTCCATGGGCCGTTCCGGCGACGAGGGCCGCCGGCGCGGATTCGGACTGTGGATCCTCGGGGACTACGAGCGTTGCGCGCAGGAACTGGCGCAACACGAGGGAGGCACGAGCCCCGAGGCGCTCACGGCGGCCTTCACGCGGGCGCGCTCCTTGTTCTCGCTCTCCCGCTTCGCCGAGGCGGCCGCCATCTTCGAGCGCCTGGCGAACGCCCACGCCGACCACCCCCGGCCGCGGGCGGGCTGGATCGAGTGCCGCCTCGAGCTCGGGCTCTCCAAGGGCCAGGATCCGCTCGCGCTCGCCCAGGAAACGGAGAAGCTGGTGCGCCCGGCGCCCGGGGACTTCGCCACGAGTGCCGAGGGCTACTACCTGCTCGGCCGCTGCGCCGAGCTCCGGCGCGACCCCGAAGCCGCCCTCGACCATTACGCGAAGGGACGGGAGCTGGATCCGGACCACCGCGCGTTGCACTTCCGCTTCGCGCACCTGGCGGAGCGTTCGGGGCTGGACGAACTCGCGCTGCAGCTCTACGAGTCGCTGATCATGCAGGGCGCCCCGGACAAGAACGTGCTCTACAACCTGGGCATGCTCTACGAGGACCTCGGCAAGGACTCGGACGCGGCCTCCTGCTACGACGTGCTGCTCGGGAACGATCCGAGCGACACCCTCGCGCGACGCTACCTCGACGACGGCAAGGCCGGCATCGACATGTATTACGACGAGGAGATGGAGAAGAAGGAGGACCGGCTGAACCAGATCCTGCGCATCCCCATCACCGACTTCGAGCTCTCGGTGCGGGCGCGCAACTGCCTGAACAAGATGCAGATCCTGACCCTCGGGGATCTGGTGCAGCGCACCGAGCAGGAGCTGCTCTCCTACAAGAACTTCGGCGAGACGTCGCTCACCGAGATCAAGGAGATCCTGCACTCGAAGGGATTGCGCCTGGGGATGCCGCGCGAGGAGGCGGTGGCGAGCATCGAGGCCCATGCCCAGCGCATGGCCACCGGCGATCGCTCGGACGTCACGAACCGGCCGATCCTGGCGCTCCAGCTCTCGATCCGGGCGCGGCGCACGGTCGAGACGCTCGGCTGCCTGACGGTGGGCGACATCACCAAGCACTCCGCCGAGGAGCTGCTGGGGATGCCCAACTTCGGCCAGACCTCGCTCCAGGAGCTGCGTGCGAAGCTCACCGAACTCGCCCTCAAGCTCAAGGGCGACTGAGGCCGGCGGTCCCCGGCGGGCCCCATCGTGTACGAGTACCTCGAAGGACGCGTCGTCCAGCGGTCGGCGGCGCGTCTCGTGCTGGACGTGCACGGCCTGGGCTACGACATCGCGGTCCCCGTCGGCGCCGAATTCCGCGCGGGCGAAGGGGAGCGCGTGAAGGTCTTCACGCACTTCGTCGTGCGCGAGGACGCGCACCGGCTCTTCGGCTTCCCGAACGCCCGGCTGCGGGAGCTCTTCCGACTGCTGCTCGAGGTGCGCGGCGTGGGACCGGTCCTCGCGCTCACGATCCTGTCGGGGCTCTCCGAGCAGGATCTGCTGCTCTCCATCGCGCGCGGGGACAAGAAGGAGCTCATGCGCATCCGAGGCGTGGGCAAGAAGACCGCCGAACAGATCCTGCTCGACCTGCGCGAGCGCGCCCCCAAGCCCCTCCCCGCCGCGGACGGGGCCGAACTCCGCCCGGCCGCGCGCCTCTCGCCGCGCGAGGAGCGCATGACCGACGCCGTCCGGGCGCTCTCCTCCATCGGATACGCCGAGGCCGAGGCCCGGCGCGCCGTGGAGCGCGCCGTGGAGAAAGTGAACACCGACGACCTCGAAGTGCTGGTACGCACCGCCCTCCAAGAATGAACGCCCGCGTCCTCATCCTGGACGAACTCTCCCCCGCCGCCCTGGACGTCTTCGCCCGCCGCGGTCTCGCCCCCGAGGTCAAGACCGGCCTCAAGGACGAGCGCCTGCTGGAAGCCGTGGGCGACGCCGAGGCGCTGGTCGTGCGCTCGGCCACGCGCATCACCCGAGCCGTGATCGAAGCCGCGCCGCGCCTGCGCGTCGTCGGCCGGGCGGGCATCGGGGTCGACAACGTCGACCTGGAGGCCGCCACCGAGCGCGGCGTGGTCGTGATGAACACGCCGATGGGGAACGCCACCACTACCGCCGAGCTCGCCATCGCGCTCGTCTTCGCCCTCGCCCGCCACATCACGCGCGCCGACCGCCTGGTCCGGTCCGGGAAATGGCGCGCCAAGGACCTGGTGGGCACCGAACTCTTCGGGAAGACCCTGGGCGTGATCGGTCTCGGCCGCATCGGACGCATCGTGGCCGAGCGCGGGCGCGGCATCGGAATGAAGGTCCTCGGGCACGACCCGTACCTGGCCCCGGACCCGGGCGTGTCGATCAACGGCGTCGAGCTCCTCGGCCTGGAGGAGCTGCTCGCCCGCTCGGACTTCATCAGCGTGCACGTGCCCCTGAACGACTCCACCAGGAACCTGCTCTCCTGGAAGGAGCTCGCGCGGGTCAAGCCCGGGGCGCGCTTGATCCAGGCCTCGCGCGGCGGCGTGGTCGACGAGGAGGCCGTGCTCGACGCGCTCTCGAACGCTCGCCTCGGCGGCGCCGCCTTCGACGTCTTCGTCGAGGAGCCCCCGCCCAGGGACCACCCCTTGCTCGCGCGCGAGGACGTGATCGTGACGCCGCACCTCGGCGCCTCCTCGGAGGAGGCGCAGCAACGCGTGGCGCTGGACATCGCCGAGCAGATCGCCGACTTCCTCCTGGACGGCGTGGCGCGCAACGCCGTGAACGCCCCGTCGCTGCCGGTCGAGTCCCTGCACGAGGTCGCGCCCTACACCTTGCTGGCGGAGAAGATGGGGAGCTTCGTGGCCCAGCGCATGGGGGGACCGATCCGCAAGGTCGAGCTCACCGTGGCGGGCGACGTCAAACGCTTCGGGATCGTGCACTTCCGCCTGGCCTTCCTGGTCGGCTGCCTGCGCCACTCGCTCGAGACGGGCGTCAACTTCGTGAACGCACCGCACATCGCGCGCGAGCGCGGGATCCTGGTGCTGGAGAACACCGAGGCCGAGGCCGTCTACCGCCAGGGCGAGATCCACGTGCGCGCCGCGGAACGCGCCGGCGGCAAGACCTGCAGCGTGTCGGGGACGGTCTTCGGACGCGAGCCGCTCCTCACGAGCGTCGACGACATCCGCCTCGATCTGCCGCCCAAGGGGCACATCCTGATCACGCGCCACCAGGACCGGCCGGGCGTACTCGGACAGATCGGGACCGTGCTCGGACGCCACGACGTGAACATCCAGCGCCTGGAGCTCGGCCCGACCGAGAGCGGGCCCGCCTACGGCTTCCTGACGCTGGGAAAGCGGCCGCCGAACGAGGTCATGGAGGCGATCCGCGCCCTGGACGCGATCGAAGAGGCGCAACTGATCCAGCTCTGAGTCCGCGCGCGTGATCCCCGACTCCCCGCCGCCCTACGGCACGATCGTCTTCGACTGCGACTCGACGCTCTCCGGCATGGAGGGCATCGAGGAGCTCGCGCGCGCGGCTCACGCGAGCGAGATCGCGCGCCTGACGACGGACGCCATGGAGGGCCGGATCCCGCTCGAGGCCGTGTTCGGGAAGCGCCTCGACCTCGTGCGCCCCTCGCGCTCGGACGTCGCGGCGATCGGACGGCTCTACGTCGAGCGCGCGGTGAGCGGCGCGCGCGAGGTCGTGCGCGGCCTCCAGGGACTCGGGAAGCGCGTCGTCATCGTCTCCGGCGGGCTCCTGCCGGCCGTGATCGAGCTCGCGCGCGCGCTCGCCATCGACGACGTCCACGCCGTGGACCTGCGCTTCGGGGAGGACGGCTCCTACGCCGGTTTCGACCCGCGTTCGCCCCTCGCCCACGCCGGGGGGAAGATCGAGGTCCTGCGGGCGATCGCGGCGCGGCCCGGCGCGGGACGGGTGTGCTTCGTCGGCGACGGGGCGACCGATCTCGAGGCGGCGGGCGAGGTCGCGCGCTTCGTCGCCTACGGAGGCGTGGTGCGACGCGAGAGCGTCTTCGCCCGCGCACGCATCACCTGCGCCTCGCCCGACTTCCGCGCGCTCGTGCCGCTCTTGCTCTCGGAGGGGGAGATCGCGACCCTGTCCGCTTCGCGCGAGCACGCGAGACGGCTCCGGCTCCCCCCCTGATCCACGTCGCCCGGCGCCGCCGCGCCCCGTTTCCACACGTCCATCCCCGCGAGTACCGCAAGCGCACCCATGAAGCTCTGGATCCCCGGCCCTACACACGTTCGTCCCGAGATCCTCGCTGAGCAGGTGAGGCCCATGATCGGGCACCGCTCGAAGGCGATGACCGAGCTCATCGAGCGCATCGATCCGCCCCTGCGGCTCGCCTTCGGTCTGAAGGAAGGTTCGAGCGCCACCGTCGCCGTCGGCAGCCACAGCGCGACCGGGATGATGGAGGGTTCGCTGCTCGGGGTCGGACGGCGCGTGCTCGCGGTCGTGAACGGCGCCTTCTCCAAGCGCTGGGCCGAGATCGCGCGCATCCTCGGCAAGGAGGTGGCGACGATCGAGCTACCGCTCGGGCGCGCGGTGACGCAGGAAGAACTCGAACGCTCCCTGCGCGAGCAGGGAACGTTCGACGCCGTGACGCTGGTCGTGTGCGAGACCTCGACCGGCGTCCTCACGCCGCTCGCCCCCGTGGCGCGCGCCCTGAAACGCTCGCCCGAGACGCGGCTCCTGGTGGACGTCGTGAGCGCGATCGCCGGCGCGCCGATCGACTTCGACGAACACGGGATCGACTTCGCGCTCGCCGGCGTGAACAAGGCGCTGGCGCTGCCTCCGGGGATCACCGTGATGTGTGCCTCGATGCGTTACCTCGCGGGCGCGCGCGCAGAGAAGCGCGCCGCGTGGTACCTCGACCCGGTGCGCACGATCGACGGGCACGTCGAGCGCAAGACCCCGGCGACGCCGGTCGTGACGCTCTACCGCTGCCTCGCCCGGCAACTCGAGGACATCACGAGCGGCGCGACGCTGCCGGCGCGCGACCGCGGCAAGACGGGCGCCGCGGCGTGGACGGCGCGCTTCGAGAAGCACGCGCGCTTCAAGCAGAAGACCCTCGTCTGGGCGAAGAGCCGCGGGATCGAGCCCTTCCCCGCGCCGGAGGTCTCGTCGACTACCGTGAGCTGCCTGAAGGCCGGCTCGATCGACGTCACGGCGCTGATCGAAGGCCTGCAGAAGAAGGGCCACGAGATCGGGAACGGCTACGACAAGCTGAAGGGCATCACCTTCCGCATCGGCCACATGGGCGACCACACCGAGGAGGACCTCGAGTCGCTCCTCGCCGCCGCCGACGAGGTGCTCGCGGCGCGGGCTACGGCGTGAGCGGAGCGAGAGAGGACGGGCTCCGGCTTCCTCCTGCGAGGCTATTCAAGTACCGGAGCCTTCCTCGACCGAAGACCGAAGAAGAAGAGCACCGACGAGCCGAGATCGTCGAAAGCCAGCTCTATTTCGCTCCGCCGTCCGAGCTCAACGATCCCTTCGACTGCAAGCCGAGCTGGACCCTCGACGCTTCTCCCGGCGAAATCGAGGACTACGTGAGCAGCGGGCCTCCGGAACGCATGGGGTCCTTCGAGGACTCCGAACTTGCCACGATGATGAATGCCGCCAGAAAGCGTTGGAGCGACGAAAGCTTCGTGAATTCAGTGTGGGAAAGTGGGTGGACACCAACGGCGTCTACTGCCTGTGTGAAGAGTGGGACCAACCCCTGATGTGGGCACACTATTCCGACGCCCATCGTGGTTACTGCCTCGAGTTCACGATCTCCGACGAGGACTGGGAGCGATTCGAGGTACCCCTCGAGATGGGGTACGAGCCAGAGCGCCCATCGCTCTCCACGAGTGAGTTCCTTCGACACGGAAAGTTGGGCCTACCCCCGCAGGGCTTCTTCGACCGAACGCTCCTGACCAAGAGCAAGGAGTGGCTCTACGAAAAGGAGTGGAGAATGCTGCGCTCCTCGTCCGAAGGCGGATGCGGTCCCCACCCATCCCCGCGCCACTTGCTCACGGGCATGGCGCTCGGGGCGCGGATGATCCCGGAGGACGAGCAGAGGCTGCGTGCGTGGGTCCGAGAGCGCCGACGACCCGTTGCCTGGTACCGAGCGCGGCCGGAACCAAACTCCTACGGCCTTCGTATCGAACCGATCGACTAGAAGGAACGCGTCTCGGCTCTCCTCCCGCAGCCAATTGTTAAGGAAGGACGGGCGTTCTCGATCCGACTTTCTTGCAGGATCCTGGACGCCCTGGATTCTCTGCGAATTCAAGATTCCCCTGCAACCGCGATCGATGGACACCGGTCTTCGGGGCATGAAGCGATCGAAGAGCAGACAAGCAGAGCTCGCGTTCCCCTCGTGGGGTGGGGCGCGCAAGGGAGCCGGGCGAAAGAGGAAGTCCGAGAAGCCGACGGTGCCGCACGCGCGGCGCCCCGCCCTCGCCGCGCGACATCCGGTGCACGTGACGCTGCGCATCGCGCCGGGACTGCCCACCCTGCGAAACGGTAAGGCCTACCGCTTCCTGGAGCAGGCGTTTCGCGGCGGCCGCGAGCGCTTCGGCTTCCGCCTGGTGCACTTCGCCGTGCTGTCGAACCACCTGCACCTCGTCGTCGAGGCGGAGGGAACACCTTCGCTGTCGCGCGGAATGCAGGGTCTCGCGGTGCGCTTGGCGCGCGCGATCAACCGGGCCTGGAGAAGGGCCGGAACCGTCTTCGCGGAGCGGTATCACGCCCATGTGCTCCGGTCCCCGCGCGAGGTGCGAAACGCCCTCGCCTACGTGCTCGGCAACGCGCGGAAACACGGCGCATGGCTGCGCCGTGGCGCGCTGGATTCCTTTTCCTCGGGACGGTGGTTCGACGGCTGGTCGGGAACGAAACGCGCCCTCTGGCTCGACGGCGCACCGGTGGCGAGGGCGCGGACGTGGCTCCTCGGCGTGGGATGGAGGAGGCACGGGCTCGTGCCCCTCGAGCGAACGTGACCGATCGGTCTTCCCTCCATCTGACCACGGGGAACGGAACGTTGGCGTTCCCGGGCGAAAAAGGCGGACCTTCCTGCAACGCGCTGAGGTTCCGCCACAACTGGAGGGGATCCAAGGAGGCTTCGCCCATGGCGACCCGATCCGCGTTCCTCTCGTTCGCCGCCCTGCTCGCTCTTTCCCTCGCCGCCAGCGCCCAGCATGCGGCCGTTCCCGTCCCCCGCCGCGTCTCGAAACCGCTCCGGACGGCGTCGCTCGACCTCGCGACCGGCACGATCACGCGGACGCCCACGGCCCGCAGCTCGGGGAGGAGCTTCTCCACCTGCACGGCGCTCTTCAACAACGACTTCAGCGGCTTCATCGGGACCGACTCCGGACTCTCGTTCAAGGATCCGTGCGAGTGGATCGACGCCGCCGACAAGGGGTTCGGACGCTCCGGAGGGAAATCGGGGTACCTGACCGGCTTCGTATTCGCCTACTGCTCCGGAGCCCTCGACGCCTCGCTCGGAGGCCCCGGAGGCCAGACGCTCATCGGCTTCCGCTCGGGCTACGAGGAGGGCAACGAACCGAACGCGAACGGCCCCTCCGGGACGCTCGCGGGCTCGCTCCTGCTCACGGGTCTCCCCGCCCACACCTCGTCCTCCGGCTTCTTCGGCGGTTTCAGCTGCTACACGATGGAAGTGAACCTGAGCAACGTTCCGTTGTGTCTGCCGGACGGGAACATCGGTTGGAGCTGGCGCTTCATCGACGTCGGTTCCGACGGCGTGCTCGCGAACACCTTCCCGTTCCTCGCCTGCGTCCAGAGCTGTTCGGGACCGGGCAAGGACGGCATGGGGATGCGGGACGGCGTCGACCGGTATTGCCCGGCGGGGTCGGTGGCGCAGAGCTTCTCCTTCGGAACCGTCGGCGGCTTCGGCGGCTTCTTCACGTCGATTGCGATCGAAACGCGCGAGGCCCAGGCCTTCCCGGCCACGAGCCAGGTGTGCAACGGAAGCTCCGTGAACCCGGTGATCCTGACCAACACCTCGCTCGGCGCCGGCGGACCGGTCAACGCCCCGGTCCTCGGGGCCCCCTGGAGAGTGACGCTCGACTGCAACCCGGGTGGTTCGATCGGAGCGTTGGCGGTCTTCCGGGTCTCCACCGCGGTCAAGCCCATGCCCGTCCTCACCGCCCTGGGCGAGGTGCTCGTCGGCCCCGGCGAGAACCTCCTGGGCACAGTCCCGGCGAACCGGATCGTCCTGAGTCCGACCCTGACGATCCCCAAGTCCTTGAACTTCTACACGGTTCCCTTCACCGTCCAGGCGTTCTGTCCCTCACAACCGCACGGGTATCTGAGCAACGCCCTCCTGGAGACGATCGGCAGCGAGTAGGAGCATGCACGCCCGGGCGAACCCGACCCCAGGAACGCGTCCGAGAAACGACGCGTTCCTGCGAGAAGTACCGAGCTCCGTCCGTCCGCACAGATCCTGACGACCGGCGGTTCCCCGTAGCGGCCCTGCGAGCCGCTAGCTCGGGCGCCGAGGGCTCCGGCGAGACCCCGGCTCCCCGGACCGCCCGGCCTCCCCGACTAGAAGCGCGCGATCCCCCGCGTGCGCGCGAGCTCGAGCGCGACCGCTCGCACCTCCTCCGGCGCGAGAACGTGCAGCTGGAACACGAGCGGATGGCGCGGGTCGAGCGCGGGGAAGCTCGCGCGCGCGCGCGCGAGGACGCGCAGGAAGTCCTCGACGAGCCCGACGTAGGCTTCCGCGTGGGGCGTCACGCCGTTCCCGATTTCGAGCGCGTCGAGGCAGTCGGCGAGAACGATGCGCGGATCGTCCGCGCAGGCGAGGGCCACGAGCTCCGCGCGCGCCTCGAGCACCCGCGACACGCCCGAGGGGGTGAAACCGGCCCGTAGGAGGAGGCCCAGCGCCCCGAGGGGGTCCTTCGAGAGCGGCAGGAAACGCTCGCGGTCGAGGAGATGCCCCTCCTCGTGCTTGGCGGTCGCCTCGAGCAGCTCCTCCAGTGCAAGGCGACCCTCGGGCCGCGCTCTTCGTTCCCGGAGCATCGCGAGCCGGATCCGATCGCCCTCGCCGAGGGGGAGGAGCGCGGCGGCACGCTCGGCGTCGCTCGCCCGGTCCGCGAGCTCGGGGCCGCGGCTCGCGAGCGCGCGCTCGCACTTCGCCTCCCCCTCGTCGAGGAACGCACGCTCGAGCTCGCGCCAGTGCTCGAGCTCGGCGCGCACCACGTCTATGTCGATCCAGAAACCCTCGTGCAGGGCGGCGCCGCTGATCGAGGCGCCGCGCCGGACCGGACGGCTCGGAACGTCGGTCCCCTCGCACCAGGCCACGGTTCCCGAGAACTTGCGCCCGAGGAGCTCGCCCTCCCTTTCCTCGAGGGCGAGGAGTCGGAGCACGGTCCCGTCGGGACCTCCCCCGCCGAGGGTCTCGCCGAAGAGCCCGAAGCGCCCGCGCCGGGCGAGCTCCGCGGCGAGGCCTCCCACCGGCTCTCCGCGCTTTCCGAGCCCCGCGCGCTCGTCCTTGGCGGAGAACGACGGACCCGGATGGACGGCGCGCGCGAAGGGCCCGAACTCCAGGCGCGCCGAACGTCCGAGATCGACGCGGCTCGAGGGCCTCTCCGCGTGCAGCTCGAACAGGGGCTCCATGGCGCCGAGGAGGAGCTCGAGGGACGTGATCCGGACGCCCTCGACGCCGCGCCGCTGCTCCGGATCGCCATCGAAATGGGGAGAGTACGACTCCTCGTCGCGATCGACGGACAGGAGCAAGTCCTCGATCCCGCCGAAGAGCGCGATCGCTTCGGCCGCCCTGCGATCGAGCTCGAGCGAGGCGTCGGGGTCGTCGTCCGCCCAGGCGCGCGCGAGTCCGCGTGCCTCGACGAACCAGCCGGCGTCGAGCAGGGCCTGCGCCAGGCCGGCGCGCCCCGACCCTCCGGGTGAGGCGCGCGCGACGAGCACCAACCGGCAGAGCTCCGCTCGCAGAGGGAGCCCCTGGCCGTCGAGCACCTGGGCGGGGAGAGCGGCGAGCCAGTCCTCGAGCACCTCGACGCTCTCTCCGCGCGCGAGGCGCGCCGAGCGCAGTCGGGAGGGATCGAGACCTCCTCGAAGGGGGGCGCGCGACTCCTTGTTCTCTCCCTCGTTCTCTCCCTCGAGAGCGAGGGCCAGCGCATCCGCTCCGTGCTCGAAATGCACGCGCGCGCGGAGCGCGTCGCGCGCGGGAGTGCGCTTCGACGCGAGCGCCGTCTCGATCTCCACGATCGCATCGCGCACCGGCAGCCCGTCCGCGCTCGCCAGGAGGGCGCGCCCGAGATCCAGCACCTCCGGATCCGTCGGTTCCGCCTCGCGCAGGAGGCGCATGGCGCGCCAGAAGCCGGAAGCGAGCTCGCCCGGCTCCTCCCCGGCCAGCTCCGAGCGCGCGAGAAGGACCTCGAGCCCCGCGCGCTCGGCGGGCGCCGGCCCGCGCGCGAGCTCTCCCCGCAAGAGCTCGATTGCAGCTCCGGACCTCTGGTCCGCGAGCTCGTAGCGCGCCAGCGTCGTGGCAAAGAACGCGCGCTCGAAGGGGTCTCGCGCGCAGGCGAGGGCCCGCTTCCCGTGCACGCGGGCCGCGGCGAGGTTCCCGGCCTCGAACTCGAGCCAGGCGAGGCCGTGGTGGCCCCAGGCGAAACGGCCGTCGAGGCGCAGGGATTCCTCGTGACGCGCGCGTCCTGGCCGGCCCTCGAGTCGTCCGGCGAGGTAGAGGTTGGCGGGGACGTGCGGGGCGTCCCGCAGGATCTCCAGGCGCATGGCAAGGGCTGCGTGTCCGGCGAGTTCCTCGCGGGCGAGCTCGTCCTGGAAGCGCGCGGGCGCGACCCAGGAGGGTTCGATCTCGAGCGCTCGCGCCGCCTCCGCGCGGGCCCGCTCGCGCCATCCCGGCTGCGAGCGGCGCTCCTCCAGGCGCGCGCGAGCGAAGGCCTCCGATGCGGGAGCGGCAACCGGTTCGGGACGCACGCCTCCGATCGCGCAGGAGATCCCCGCGAGCGCGAAGAGGAGCGGCAAGACGAACGTCCGGCGGGGCGAAAGAGCTCGGTCGCGCGAGGCGCTCTGCATCGTCGCACCTTGTAGCGCCCCGACCGGCCGCGGAACAGGAAGCGCCGGATGAGCCCTCGCTCAGCCCTTCACGAAGGCATCGAGACGCTCGTCGTCCCCGACCACGGTGAAGGCGACGTTCTCGAGCTTCCGGCGAGCGAGCCGCTCGGCGAGGGACGGCCCCCGGCCCCCGTTCACGTTGCCGGTGTAGACCCGCGCCTGATCGACGAGCTCGGCCTCGAACCAGGCCGCGAGCAGGGTCGGCCCGGCTTCCAGGAGCATGCGCCGGACTCCGCGCACGTAGAGGATCCGTGCGACTTCTCGCAGCGAGAGACGACCGTCCTCGCCCGGTCTCACGTACTCGACCCTGGCGCCCGCCCTCTCGAGATCGCGATGGCGCGCGGGAGCGGCTCCGGGACGGCAGAAGAGCACGACTTCCCCGCCGGCTTCCTCGAGGCCCGTGGCGTGCAGGAGTCTCGCGTCCGGCGGCGTGCGCAGCTCGGTGTCGAGCACCGCGCGCAGGGGCGGACGGCCTCGGTTCCCCGGCGCACGCACCGTGAGCCGTGGGTCGTCCGCGAGCACGGTCCCGATCCCCGTCAGGACGGCGTCGACCCTCCCGCGCAGGATCTGAACCTCCGCGAGGGAAAGGGGGCCGGAGATCCAGCGGCCTTCCCCCACTTCCGGGGGCGGAGAGAGCTGGCCGGTGCGCGTCTGAGCCCACTTGGCAATCGTCCAGGGGCGCGGTCGCCGCAGGCGATCGGCGTCCGTCCAGTGCAGGAAGTGGCGCGAGACCTCGGCCAGCCGGGCGTGTCCCGGGAGTACGACCACATCGAGTCCCCGCTCGCGCAGCAGGGCGAGTCCGCGACCCCGGTGGCGCGGATCGGGATCGACCTCGCCCACGATCACGCGCGCGACGCCCGACGAGAGGATCGCCTCGGTACAGGGCGGTTGCTTCCCCTGGGAAGAACAGGGCTCGAGGGTGACGACGAGCGCATCACCCGGCGCGGGACGGAACCCCGCGGCAGCGGCCGCCTCGAGTGCCTTCGTCTCGGCATGGAGACCGCCCCAGAACTCGTGGATGCCCCGCGCGACGACGTGCCCCCCGCGGACGACGGCGGCGCCGACGCAGGGATTGGGCGCCACTTCGTGGCAGCACCTCTGGGCCTCTCGACCGAGCTCGCCGAGGAGCCGGGAGTAGGCGCTCGCCTCCTCCTCGCCGACGGCGGACCCGCTTTCCTTCGCCGCGTCCATGGAAGCCATGAGGATAGCCGCCTGGCCGCCGCGATCCCGCAACCGGGTGGAATCCCGGCGTGGGGCTTTTCCCGCGTCGTTCGTCCGGCAAACTTGGCCTCCCCCACGTCCCCACGGAGACCATGAAGAACCAAGCCCTGCGCATCGCTATCACCGGAGCCGCCGGACAGATCGGATATGCCCTCGTCTACCGCATCTCGGCGGGCGAGATGTTCGGACCGGACCAGCCGGTGATCCTGCAGTTGCTCGAGATCCCGGCCGAGAAGCCGATGAAGGCTCTTTCGGGCGTCGCCATGGAGCTCGAGGACTGCGCATTCCCCCTGCTGGCGGACATCGTCCCGACGAGCGACCCCAGCCGCGCGTTCCGGGACGCGGACTGGTGCCTGCTCGTCGGCTCGAAGCCGCGCGGACCGGGAATGGAGCGCAAGGATCTGATCCGCGAGAACGGTCCGATCTTCACCGGTCAGGGCCGCGCCATCAACGAGCACGCCTGCGCGGACGTGCGCGTGGTCGTCGTGGGGAATCCCTGCAACACGAACTGCCTGATCGCGATGCACTCGGCTCCCGACGTGCCGAACGACCGCTTCAGCGCCATGACGCGCCTCGATCAGAACCGCGCACAAGCGTTGCTCGCGAGGAAGGCGAAGGTCCCGGTCTCCGCGGTCGAGAACACGCTGATCTGGGGCAACCACTCCTCCACGCAAGTGCCGGACTTCCTGAACACCTCGATCCAGGGCCGGCCCGCGGCGACGGTGATCGGAGACCGCACCTGGCTGGAAGGGGAGTTCTTCGCCGCAGTGCAGAAGCGCGGAGCTGCGATCATCGAGGCACGCGGTGCCTCGAGTGCCGCCTCGGCCGCGAACGCGCTGATCGATCACGTCCGCGATCTCCGCCGTCCGACTCAGAAGGGCGGATGGCGCTCGGTGTGCGTCCACAGCGACGGCTCCTACGGGGTCGACGAGGGACTGATCTCCTCCTTCCCCGTTCGTGCCGACGGCAAGGGAGGTTGGCAGATCGTCCCGGGGCTCGACCTCGACCCGTTCCTGAAGAAGCGGCTCCAGCTCTCGGTGGTCGAACTCGCCGAGGAACGCACCATCGTCGCCGATCTGCTGCAGTAGGGCTGTTTTCCGCCCTGGGCACTCGGCCGCGCCCGCACTCCTCTTCGGGGGCTCGACATCGCTCGATCCTCGTCGTCTCCGCGATCGCGCTCGGAAGCCAGGACCTCTCGCTCGGAACGACGTCGGGCGAGTAGCCCCGTACCGATCAACGGACGTGCGCGTCCACAAGGAAGACCCCCAAGTCCCGGGCACTCGAGTTCAAGGAACCGGACACGGCCTCTCACCGGATCGAACCCACATCAGCAGACACACGACTCCGCAATGATCTTCCGGCGCTCGTCTCGCGCTCGACGGAAAGGCTTTCGCGAAGTTCGACGTTGCGCACCACGCGAAGCGCACGATCAGCCTCCAAAAAGAGTTCTCAATTCCCCTCCCGGCCCATTCAAGGCCAGCTATCATTCCCCACGGCATCCCAGACGAATGCAGTACTCGAGCGGAACCCTGACTGCTTGGTCTTCGTCTACCTCCCCGCGACACACCAGGGTCTTGGACCCGAGGGCTCGTGGGAAGGCGACCAAGAGGCCGTCCGCTCGACAGAGACTCCTTCGTGTGTGATCGCATCGAGACGTCTTCAATCTCAGCTCTCCTCAGAAGAGTGCATCCCTCAACCCAACCTAGGAAGGTGAACATGATGGTTCCCAAGAAGTCCCTGTTCTTCGCTGGAGCGGCCCTGCTCACGCTGGGCGTCGCCGCCAGTGCCCAGCAAGGGGGAAGCCCGATGTTCCGCCGCGTGACGAAGCCCCTGAAGACCGTGTCTCTGAATCTCGAGACCGGCACCCTCACTCGGGGCCCCGTGGCGAAGAACAAGAGCTTCTCTCCTGTTACGGGACCGACCTGCGCGTCGTTGTTCAACAACGACTTCAGCGGGTTCGTCGGCGTTGACTCCGGCCTCGGCGCCGCCAACGGCCCCTGCGAGTGGATCGACGCGGCCAACAAGGGCAATCCCCCGGCGACGAACGGCGGCAAGTCCGGCTTCCTCACCGGCTTCGTCTTCGCGTATTGCTCGGCTGCCCTCGACCCGGCCTCCGGTGGCCCTGGTGGCACGACGACGATCGGCTTCCGCTCGGGCTACTGCAAAGGCACCTTGGCGAACGCTGGCGGTCCTTCGGGCATCGACCAGGGCACGTTCCTCCTCACCGGTCTCCCGGCGACCACCTCCTGTTCGTCGTTCTTCGGCGGATTCCGCTGCTACCTGATCGGCGTCACCATAGGCGGGACCCCCGTCTGCCTCCCTGACGGCAAGATCGGCTACAGCTGGCAATTCGGCGACCTCGGCACGGACGGGACTCTCGCCAAGACCTTCCCGTTCCTGTCGTGCATCAACTCCTGCTCGGGCATTGGCCCCGACGTCGAAGGCATGACCGATTGCGTGGACCAGTACTGCCCCGCAGGGACGATCACGTCGAGCTTCACGTTCTCGTCTGCGATCCCCTACTTCACGTCGATCTCCATGGAGCTCGATGAGATCGTGGGAGTCACGGGCAGCAGCACCGGGAACCTCCTCGTTTGCAACGGCGCCGGAACGAACTTCCGCTTGCTGAGCAACACGTCGGCTGGTTTCGGTGGCAACACCGCCAACTATCCGGTCCTCGGCAAAGGCTGGCGCGTCGCCGTGAACTGCACGGGCGCCCCGGTTCCCCCGGGCGGTTTCGCGATCTTCCGCGTATCGTTCGCCGGCAAGCTGGCTGTGCCGCTCAACACGGTGTGGGGCCAGATCCTGGTCTTCATCACGGCTGGCACGGGTCAGAACTTCATCATCCCGCTGCCTGGCAGCAAGATCGCGTCGCTGTCGGTCCCCGCTTTGCCGAAAAACTCCGCCTTCCTCGGAGTGTGCTACGCGGTCCAGGGCTTCTGTCCGAAGGGCGCTGGCGCCCCCAAAGGCACCCTGAGCAACGCGCTCACCGAGGTCGTCGGCAGCAAGTAACCTAGCTACCGCAGATCTCTCTTCCGGAGGCCGCGGCCCCAAAGCCGCGGCCTCCGTGTTTTCTAGGAACTCCAGTCGCCATGCGAACGGGGCCGGACGCCTGAACCCCCTCTAACGCCCGACCCGCAGTCCGCCGGGCCTCGAAAACCGCCGGGGGGGGCAGCTCCGCGCGGACGGACGGAACGGGGTGCGTCTCGCAGGAAGGCGTCCGCTTCTCGGACGCGCTCCTACTGCCCGACGGGGATACCGGAGAGCCCGAACGCGGTCGCCTCGCCGATGCACACCCGTACGCGGCTCCCGATCCAGCTCGTTTCTCCCCGCAGGCTCACCGGCAGATTGTGCTGCGATCGCCCGCGCACGCTCCCGGGCCGCTTCTCGAGCGCGCCCTCGACGAAGACCTCGACTTCGCGGCCGATCCATGCTCGCTGGCGTTCCAGGGCCACGCCCTCGCTCGCCGAGAGGAGCCGGTGGTTGCGTTCTTTCTTGACCGAGAGGGGTACGTCATCGAGGAGCTCGGCCGCCTTCGTGCCGGGGCGCGGATCGAACTGGAAGACGTAGTTCTGGACGAAGCCGATCTCCGCGAGGAACGCGAGCGAACGTTCGAAATCCGCGTCGGACTCACCGGGGAACCCCACGATCCAGTCCGAACCGAGCTCGATGTCCGGCACGAACTCGCGCAGGATCGCGACGCGCTCTCGGTACAGGTCGGTCGTGTACCCGCGCTTCATGCGCCGGAGCACCGCGTCCGATCCCGACTGGGCCGGAAGGGGCAGGAAGCGATCGACCTTGTCGCACTCCAGGATCGCCCGCGCGAACTCGCGGGTGACGTAGGAGGGATGCAGGGTCACGAGCCGGATGCGCTCGAGTCCGTCGATCTCCTGCAGCGCATGGAGCACGTCGGCGAGCCCGATGCGTCCGCCCCGGCCGCGCCCCCGGGGGGCTCCGGGCCCGGGGCTCGGCAGATCCTCTCCGTAGGAGTTCACCGTCTGCCCGAGCAGCGTGATCACGCGCGCCCCACCGGCTACCATCCATCGCGCCTCGGCCGCGATGTCCGCGAGCGGGCGGCTCTGCACCCGCCCCCGCACCGTGGGAACGATGCAGAAGGTGCAGTTCAGGTCGCATCCACGCATGACGGCGAGATGCCCGACGAGTCCCCCCGTGTACGGTTCGCGACTCCGGTCGGCGCGCACCTCTCCGTCGAGGTCGACGTCGATCAAGCGCCCCGCAGCCGCGCCGTTCCCGGCGCCCCGGCGGGAGCGAACTTCCTGCACCATGGCCGGCAGATCGGCGATGCGCTTGGTCCCGCACACGATGTCGACGTGGGCGGCGCGGCCGAAGATCTCCTCGCCCGCTCGTTGGGCCATGCAGCCTAGCACGCCGATCACGAGGTCGGGGCGGCGCTCCTTGGCGCGCTTGAGCGACCCCACCCAGGAATAGACGCGTTCCTCGGCGTGGTCGCGCACCGAGCAGGTGTTGAAGAGGATCGCATCCGCCCGATCCGGGTCGTCGGCGAGCCTCCAGCCCTCGGCCAGGAAGCGCCCTTCGACGAACAGCGAATCGTACTTGTTCATCTGGCACCCGAAGGTGACGACGTGCACGGCGGGCGCGTCCTCGGGGCGCACCGCGTCCGCGGAGTCTCCGAGGGAACGAGTGCGGACGCGCGGGATGGACATCGCAGAACGTGGGAAGGCTGCGGATTCTGCCAGACCCCGCGGTCCGGGGCGAGGTGGGGGCCTGCCGGAGTCTTGGGCTCACCCGGCGGGTCGATCCCGGCCGGTGGTATACAGGTAGACCCCGCGCTGGCCCGGCGTCTCCTCGACCCCCACCCGCAAGCGCTCGACGCGCACCCCCTCGAAACGCCGCTCCATGCGCGCGATGAGCTCGCGCCCGAGGTAGGCCGAGAGGTTCTCGGCGCTCGTGTTGTTGAGCGGCAGGACGAGCACGTCCTCCCGCGGGGCGAGGTAGGTGCGCTCGCGGTAGCGGACCTCCACCAACCCGTCCGAACGCAGCTCGTGCTGCAGCTCGTGATGCTCCCCGGGCACGATCCAGTGCTCGTCGAGCTCGCCGACGAGCTCGCGGATGAGCGGCTTGATGTGCTGGAAGTCGATCACGAGCCCGAAGCGGGAGAGCTCGGCCTCGACCTCGACGTAGACCCGATAGTTGTGGCCGTGCAGCCGTTCCGCCGAGCCATCGGGGAAGATCAGGAAGTGGGCGGCGGAGAACTTCAGGTCCTCCTTCTCGACCTCGATCGACCAGCGCTCCATCCCAAGGAGCCTAGCCGATGCGGGGCGGCCGCGGGCTAGCCCTTGCCGCCCTTCTTCGAGCTCCCGCTGTTCGAGCCTCCTGAGCCGCCGGAGCCCTTTTTCCCCTTGTCTTGGTTGCCCTTGTCCTTCCCTTTCCCTTTGCCTGCTCCCCCGGTCGAGCCCGACCCGCTTCCCTCGGAGACGCTGAGGTGGGTCGACGCGACGCGCACGACCGGCGACTTCCCGGGAGGATCGGCCACGAACGCGTCTCCCCATCCGTCCGCGGCGTAGGGAGTGCCGTCGGGTAGGAGCGCCTGGGCGACCAGGACGTCGAGCAGGGCACCGTAGGTGGTCGGCAGGGGTTCGTCCGGCAGGTGACGGGCGTTGTACAGCGCGATCGCCTGGTTGATCGTGTCGAGCTGGTCCAGCGTGACCTCGCGTCGGATCGGCGTCGCGTCGAGCTCGACCTCGAGGTCGTTCTCGTCCCCGAACGCACCGTCGCCGCCGGAGCTCGCGATCTCGAGCTTGGAATCCCCGACGGTCGCGAACTGGTAGGCCTGTCTCCAGGCATCCATGTCGTAGTCCGTCGTACCCATGAAGTCTTCGTCCTGCGTCGAGAGCACGTAGGGCCCCCTCCAGCCGGCGACGCCGGGATCGGCCAGCAGGTCGAGCGCCTTCGTCGGGAACTGGAAGGTGTCGCGGAAGTACTCGGCGGCGGAATCCGCCAGTTCCTCGAGCTCGGTGCGCGTCGAGCGCCGGGCCTTGGAATCGAAGGCCTTCGAAGCCACCGGGATCGCGATCCCCGCGAGGATCGCGAGGATCGCCACCGCGATGACGATCTCGATCAACGTGAAGGCACCTTGGGGCTCCCTTTTCGGTCCGTGTCGAGCAGGCATGGTTTTCACCTCATCGTTTCGTAGAGCTGGAAGATCGGCAGCAGGGCGGCAAGCAGGATGAAGGCCACGATGATCCCCGCCACGATCAGGATCGCCGGTTCCAAGAGGGCGAGGAAGCGCTTCACCACGCGCGGGATCTCGTGGTCGTAGTGGGCCACGAGCTTCTCCAGGCAGCGATCCAGGGCCCCGGTCTTCTCCCCCACGCTCACCATCTGGACGAGGAGCGGGTCCACGCGCGGATCGCTGGCCAGCGCTTCGCTGATCGGAGCGCCCTGGCGGACGAGCTCCGCGGACCGGCGCAGGCCGCGGGCGAGGCAGGCATTGCCGCAAGTCGAGGCCGAGATCTCGAGCACCGAGAAGACCTCGCACCCGGCCGACTGCAGGATGCTCGCCGTGCAGGCGAACTTGCTGCTGGCGATGCTACGCAGGATGGGGCCGAGCCGGGGCACGCGCAGGAGGAAGCCGTCGAAGCTCGCGCGCCCGCGCGCCGTTCGCCTCCACAGGAAGAGCCCCAGGAGGCCAGCGCCGGAGAGGAGCACGATCCACGAGGCGTTCGCGCGCAACCCCGTCGACAGCGCCATCACGATGCGCGTTTGCATGGGGAGATCGGCGACTCCCGCCGGGAACAGGACCAGGATGCGCGGCAGGAGGAAGTAGAGCAGGATCACGATCAGTCCCAGGACGGCCGCGAAGAGGCACATCGGATAGATCAGGGCCTGGCTCACGGCCGCGCGCATGCCCTGGACCCATTCGAGGTGCGCGGCGAGCCGCACGAGCACTCGATCGAGGGCGCCCGACGCCTCGCCCGCCTGCACGGAGGCGCGGTAGACGGGTGGAAAGACCCCCGGATAGGAGCCCATGACCTTCGAGAGCGTCTCTCCCGAGCGCAGGGCGATCCCGAGCTCCTCGAGCAGCCTCCTCATGGAGCGCGAGCGCGTTCGCTCGCGGATCCCCGCCAGGCCTTCCACCAGCGGGATTCCGGCGCCCGTGACCGTCGCGAGCTGGCTCGTGAACAGCACGAGCTCCTGCGGCCGCACTCGGATCGGTCGCGAACCCCGCCCCTCGGTCACGGACCGCGCCCGCGTGAGGACCATCCCCTGGGATTCGAGCTTTCGATCCAGGTCCTGCTCGTCCTTGGCCCAGGCGATACCCGCGACGAGTTCTCCGCGCGCATTCGCCGCCACGTAGTCGAAGGCGTTCACGCCGCGAGTCCCTCGCGCTCCTCGCGCGTCAGACGATGCCCGCGGCAGACGCGGAAGACTTCCTCCATCGTGGTGATCCCCTCGCGCACCAGGCGCTTGCCGTCCTCCTCCAGGGTCCGGAAGCCGCCCTCCGCCGCGAGCCGCTCGATCTCCGCAACGGAGGCTCCGCGGCGCATGGCATCGGCGCCCTCCTGGTCGGGCAGGAAGATCTCGACCATCGCGATCCGGCCCTGGTAGCCGGAGCCGTCGCAGCGTTCGCAGCCGCTCCCGCGGCGCAGGTGGATCGACGCCGCCCCCAGCCAGGCGATCTCGGAGGCGGAAGGCGGCGCGTCCTCGGCACAGCTCGCGCACACGCGGCGCACGAGCCGCTGCGACATCGCCCCGATCAGGGAGTCCTCGACCAGGTAGGCCTCGACGCCCATGTCGACCAGCCTCGGAACGGACCCCACGGCCGAGTTCGTGTGCAGCGTGGAGAGCACGAGGTGCCCGGTCATCGAGGCCTTGATGGCCATGTCGGCCGTCTCCTGGTCGCGGATCTCGCCCACCAGGATCACGTCCGGGTCCTGGCGCAGGAGCGAGCGCAAGCCGCTGCCGAAGCCGAAGCCGATGGCCGGATCGACCTGGGTCTGTCTCAGGAGCGGCAGGCGGTATTCGATCGGATCCTCGATCGTGGCCACCTTGCGGTGCACCGCGTCGATCTCGGCCAGCATGGCGTAGAGCGTGGTCGTCTTGCCCGAGCCCGTCGGGCCCGTGACCAGGAAGAGGCCGTGGGGTCTGGATGAAACGCGTCCCAGGAGCGTCTGGTGCGGTCGCGACACGCCCAGGTGCTCGAGGCGCAGCAGGCTCGCCGAGCCCTCGAGCACCCGCAGCACCACGTTCTCGCCGTAGTTCGAGGGCAAGACCGACACCCGCAGATCGAGCTCGCGCTCCTCCAGGTTGAAGCGCATGCGGCCGTCCTGGGGCCGGCGCCGCTCGGAGATGTCGAGGTGCGCGAGGATCTTGATGCGCGAGACGATCGCCGGCGTCGCGGCGAGCGGCAGGTTCTCGCCGGTCTGGAGCAGGCCGTCGACGCGGAAGCGCACGCGCGTGACGCGCTCCTCGGGCTCGAGGTGGATGTCGGTGGCCTGGCGATGGATGCCGTCCGTCAGGAGCGCCTGCACCAGGGCCTCGATCGGGACGCCCTCGGCGCCTCCCTCGGCGCGCGCGGAGGACAGGATCTCGGCGACCTGGCTCGTCACGACCTGCAGGTGCTTCCGGATCAGGAGCGCGATGTCGGCCTCGGTCGTGACGGCCGCCTGGAGCGGATAGGGAAAGCGCTTGCGGACGGCGGCGGCCTTGGTCGGGTCGTCGGGCTCCACCATGAGTGCCAGCAGCACCCCGTCGCGCAGTCGATACGGGAAGCAGAGCGTCTCGCGGACGAAGGTGGGATCTAGCCCCGAGAGGACCAGCGGGTCGGGTTCGACGGCCGAGGCCGGGAGGAACTCGAGCCCGAAGTCCTCGGCCAGGCAGCGCGCGATGTCGGCCTGGGAGACGAAACCCAGCGAGGCGAGGATGCGTCCCAGGGGGCGGTGCGCGCGGCGTTGCTCCTGCAGCGCGACTTCGAGCTTCTCTCCCGTGATGAGCCCGCGTTCGACGAGCCGGTCGCCGAGCCTGCCGCGCGGAACGTTCGTCGACATGGCTACAGATGCTCGGGGTCCACGCCCGCTCCCTGGCTCTTCTTCGCGAAGTCGCGCTGGTACTCGCCGGCCAGGGCCGCGGCTTCCTCGGGATCCAGGATGCGCGAAGTGATCAGGATCAGGAGCTCGCGCCGCTGCAAGCGATCGTCGTCGCCGCGGAAGAGGCGTCCGAGGAGCGGGAGGTGCATCAGGATCGGAACCCCACGGTCGTCCTCGGTCTTGCGGTTCTCGATCAGCCCGCCGAGCACGACCGCCTGGTCCTCGCGCACGAGGAACTGGGTCGCGAGGTGACGCGAGTCCAGCACCGGGATTCCCTGGAAGAAGTCGACGACCTCGGAGAACTCCTGGTCGATCACGAGGCGCACGATCCCGCCCGAGCGCACGCTGGGCGTCACCGTCAGCTTCACGCCCGCCTCCTTGAAGGCCACGGATTGCTGCGAGGTCGTGCCGATCTGGCCGGAGGTCCCGGTGATCGAGGTGGTGGTCTGGATGTAGGGCACCTCCGTGACGACGTCGATCCTCGCCTCCGTGTTCGTGACGGCCAGCACGCGCGGCGAGCTCACGATGTGCACGGAACCGAACTCCTCGATGGCGTTCACCGTCGTCGTGAGGTCGAACCCGTTCAGGCTGATGACGCCCGAGAAGCTGTCGTCCGCGGTCGAGAAGTCCTGGTCGACGTCGATCATCGCCCGGCCGGTGAGATCCGCGTCCTGCAGGAGGTGCTGCACGCCGAACTGGAAGCGGTCGTCGAGCGCCACCTCCAGGATCTCGGCCTCGATCAGCACCTGGGGTTCGGGCCGGTCGGCCTGCCCGAGATAGCGCGCCACCGTGTCCACGTCGCGCTCGGGGCCCTGCACGACGAGGAAATTCTGCCCGGGCTCGACCACGATCTTGGTCGCGCCCGAGACCAGGGCCTGCAGGTTCGCCACGATGTCGGGTCCCTGGACGGAGGAGAGCGCGAACTGCGCCTGGACCGGAACGAGTGCGTCGGCGCGCGTGACGCGGAAGATCCCGGGCGGATCCTCGACCATCCGCAGACCGTGGCGCGCGAGCAGCACGGAGAGCGCGTCGTCCAGCTTCACCGCCGGGAAGCTCGCGTCCACGCGCTCCGAGAGGCCGGCATCGAGCAGGAGGTTGACGCCCGCCATGCTCGCGATCAGGTGCAGCGCCTCGCCCAGCGGCACTCCGCGCAGATCGAGCTCGCGCGGAACGTCGTCGCCCAGGCGTGGTCTTTGGGGCGGCGGAACGGAGGAATAGCTCGAAACCGCCCGAGGAGCTGCCTCCAGCGGGGGTTCTTCCACCTTCGTGGCCCAGCGGAGGTCGGCGTCCCGTCGGGCGGCCAAGGTGGGCTCCAGGGGCTTGGTCGCGTGGGGAACGACGCCGCAGGAGGCCGAACCGGCGAGGGCGAAGGCCAGAACGCGGATCGATCTCATGGACGGGCTCCTCCCTCGACGGCGACTCCCGCGCCGGCACTCCCTGTGGACGCTCCCTCCTCGGCAACGAACGCGCCGAGATCGATGCGCAGGACCTCGCCGGCCTCCTCGATCGAGACCCAACCCGGACCGATCTCGCGCACGACGATGCGCCCGCCTTCCAGGCGGTCCCCCAGGGCGACGACTCGGTGGCCGAGCAACGCGAGGGAACGGTCGGAACCGCGGATCAGCCCGCTCAGCGGGTTCGTCGCGGCGAAGGCCTCGAGGTCGTGGAGTGCCTCCTGCGCGCTCGGGAGAGCGGCCGGAAGGGGCTCGCCGGAGTCTTCGTCTGGCAGGGTCGTCGGGGGCGACCCGCTCGATCCAGGGAAGAGGGACTCGAATCGAGCGAGCGACGATTCGAGTCGAGTGAGGGAATCGGACGCGGTGTCCTCGATTCCTCCCGACGGCTCCGGATCCCCTGCGCCGGAATCGGTGCGCGCCGCCTCACCCGCGCCGTCCGGCGAGGTGGCGGCAGATGCGGGCAGGTCCTCGCCCGGCGGGGGCGACTCGGCGCCTCGGAAGAGCTGGGGAGCCCAGATGCCGACCGACATCGTGGCGAGTCCGCCGACCATCCATGCTTTCTTCTTGTCGTTCACGGTCCTTCTCCTTCGAAGGAAGTGTCCTCCTCCACGCGTGGCTCCACGCCCTCGAACAGCGCGAACCTGAGCGTCGCCTGGAACTCCGCGCGCGGGTCGCGCTCCTGGACCAGGTGTGCCTCGAGCACGGCCATGGGGATTCCGCCGGCGCGCAGGGCGGCGAGCAGCCCGACGAGGGCGTTCTGGCCTCCCGACCCCACGAGGGTGGCTTCGCGCAGGACCGCCCCGGCACCCGAAACGGGGAGCTCCACGACGCGCGGATCCGAGATCGCCAGGGATTCGAGCCCGAAGCCGGAACGCTTCGCGAGCATCCGCAGCCGCTCGTTGAGCTCGATCGGGTTCCACTCGCCGGGGAAGAACTCCTGCGTGCGCTCCAGCGCGCACTGCAGGCGTTCGACCCCGTCCCGCCCCAGGGGGAGCCGGTCCATCCCTGCGCCACGCAAGCGCTCCAGCCGGGCGCAAGCCGCCGCGCGTTCGAGCTCGGCTCCGCGCAAGGTCAGCGCCGGACGCGCCGCGACGCCCGCCAGGGACAGGACGAACAGCACGACCGGCCCCAGCCAGAGAGTGGAGCGCCAGCGCTCCCGTCCGGTGAGGTTGGAGAACTCGCGCACCTCAGATCTCCAGCTCCGCTTCGACGGTGAACGAGAACCGGCCGCTCTCCTGGGATCCGATGCGTTCGGGGAGCTCGAGGTCGACCGTCTCGAGCGTGGGTAGCTCCTCCATGTCCCGCGCCAACGCGCGCAAGTCGTGCAGCGCGCGCAGGGGTTCGGCGAGCGTCTCGGCGCGGAGCCTGACGCTCCCCCCGCCTTGCGGGTCGGCCGATACGGCGAGCTCCTGCAGCACGGCTCGGCCCGAGAGGGCGGGCGGGATCCCCTCCAGCAGGGCTTCGAGAGGAACCCCGTAGGTCTCGATCTCGGCCATGCGCTCCGTTCGGCGCGCGAGTTCTCCCACCAGGGCCTGCGCGCGCTCGTGCTCGCCGACGATCCCGTCCATTTCGCCCAACGCGCGCGTGAAGGCGCGCGTCTCCGAACGCACGCCTTCGAGCCGGGAGGAGAAGTGATCGAAGGTGCGCAGGGCGACGGAAACCCCGCACAGACACGTGGCGGTGGCCAGCAGCGCAACCAAGCCGCGCTTGGGGGAGAGCTGGAAGGTCAGGTCGGGATTGAGGCGTCCGGTCGCATGCACCGAGGCGAGCAGCGCCTGCCGCACGGCCGCATCGTCCCCTCCCGCAGGCAGGAGCGCGACCTCGGCTTCGGGCAGGGCCGAACGCACGGCGCGGGCGAAGAGTTCGCCGCGGTCGGAGGCCATGCCCACGATCACGACCTGCCCCAGCGCCTCGCCGCGGCTCTTGCGCTTCCAGAAGCTCGCGCGGCTGCGGACCTCGGCCAAGAGCCCGGTGGCCATCGACGGACTCGTGCGCAGGTCGCCTTCGATCGTCTCGCAGTTGTGCAGCCGCTCGCCCTCGACCAGCGCCAGTCCGACGCTCGACGGTTCGATCGACACGACGACCACGGCCTTCTCCGGAGCGCTCGCCTGGGTCCGCGCATGGGCCAGGGTCGAGAGACTGCCCGAAACCACGCGCACGACGCGGAACCCGCGCGCGCGCAGCCGTTCGCGCAGGGGTCGCACGATCTCGCCGCGCAGCGCCACCAGGAGCCAGTTCGTCGAACTCGCGCCCGCCGTGCCCTCCGCGGGATCCGTCCCGAGATTGCGCGTCGTGAACAAGACGTCGCCGTGCTCGGCACCGATGAGTTGCTCGGCCTTGCGCCGGAAGACGTCCAGGAGCTCCCGGCGCGGGATCGACGGCAGAGAGAGCAAGCGATGTGCGGCGAGCCCCCGTTGCAGGACGAGGATGCAGGCCTTGCGACCGCGCCCAGCCTCCTGCCAAGCGCGTTCGGAGGCCGAGAGAAGCTCCTCGGAGCCTTCCTTCTCGATCGGAACGCAACCGTATCGCGATCCGGCGGGAAGCATGTCCAGCCATTCGACGAAACGGGGACCGATCGAGAGCACGGCGGGCCGTGCCCCCCTGGAGGGATGGAGGACGGGCGACATCGAGGGACGGTTTGCCGCGGCACGGCGCGGACGTCTCGTGAGCCTGGTTTCGGTCGCGGGGGCCCGTTCCTTGAGCTGCGGAGAGGATCCGTGCCGCACAATTTTCGGCCGCCGACTTCAGCGCACCCGGCGAGGGACCGATAGCGGGGGACGATCCCTTGGGAGCTCGCACTGCAGCGCTCCCGTCCCGACACCCCTTCCCCAAAGGCATCTCTCTCACATGAAGAACCTCGTCCAGCGCGGATTCACCCTGATCGAGCTCGTAGTCGTGATCTCGATCCTCGCCATCCTCTCGGGGGTGCTCGTCCCGCGCGTGACCAATCACATGAAGTCCGCTCGCGATTCGCGCCGTCTCGCCGACATCAAGGCGATCCGCAACGCCGTCGAGCAGTACTATCTCGACAAGGGCAGCTTCCCGATCGCGAACACCAACAGCGCGTACGGCGGGTGGGACGTCTCCAACGACGGCGACTTCATCACCGTCCTGCGCGACTACGGCTACCTGGAGCAGATGCCGGTCGACCCCATCAACGACGCGACCTATCACTACCGCTACTACGTCTACCCCCAGGGCAGCTACAACTGCAAGGGGACGGGCAGCTTCTACGTGCTCGGGATCAAGGCCTTCGAATCGAGCGACTTCGCCGCCAAGAACAAGGGGTTCTTCAAGTGCGACAGCCGCGACTGGTCGAGCGAATTCGCCTACGTGACCGGCGGAGGCGCCTCCTTCAAGCAGTAGGTTCGCTCCACGGTCGGTGCCGGGGCGCTCGCGTTCCTGGGGGCTCTCGCTCTACACTCCTCCGCGCATGAGCGCCCTGGTCGACTTCCACTCGCACTTCTTCTCGCGCACCTTCTTCGAGACCCTGGCGCGCGCTTCGCCGCTCTCCGGGACGCCCGAGGAACGCATGCGGCAGGTCGCGCGGGGCCTGGACCTGGAGCTCCCCGCCGCCGATCCGCTGGAACACCTCTCGCGCTGGATCTCCGAGCTCGACGCGCACGGGGTCCAGCACCTCGTGACCTTCGCCAGCGTCCCCGAGGAGATCCCCGTGGTGGCGCGCGCGGTGCGAGCCGCGTCGGGGCGCCTCTTCGCCTTCGGAATCGTCGACCCGCGCTCCCCGGGGGCCCCGGAGCGCCTGCGTGCGGCGATCGAGAACGAGGGCCTCTCCGGAGCCCTCTTCTTCCCTGCCCTGCATCGCTTCCAGCCCGAGGGCCCGGAGTTCGCCGCCGTGCTCGCGGTCCTGGCGGAATGGGGCCTGCCGGCGGTCGTCCACTGCGGTCTGCTCCGCATCCCGCTGCGCGATCGCTTCGGCCTCCCGCGCGGCCACGACCTGCGCCTCGCCGATCCCCTGCGACTCGTCCCGGCGGCAGAAGAGCACCCGCGGGTCCCGTTCGTCCTGCCCCACTTCGGTGCCGGGTTCCTGCGCGAGACCCTGCTCCTCGGCGCGCAGTGCGAGAACGTCCACGTCGACACGAGCTCCTCCAACGCCTGGCTCTCGACCCAGGCTCACCGCATGACGCTCACCGACGTGTTCGAGCGCGCGCTCGGCGTCTTCGGGGCCGAGCGCATCCTCTTCGGCACGGATTCCTCGACCTTCCCGCGCGGCTGGCGGCGCGACCTCTTCCTCGCCCAACGCGAGGCGCTGGGGGCGCTCGGCGTGTCGGAGCCGGATCGAGCGCGAATCTTCGGCGAGAACGCCTTGCGACTCCTCGAGCCGGGAACGCGCGCGACGGCCGCACCCATCGCCAGCGCGCGAGCGGCCGGGGCCTGAATCAGTTCGGCACCGCCTGCTCGACCCGCGGTTCCTGCCCGCGCAGGACCGAGTTGTCCGCGAAGAGTTGCGTCTGATCGACGGGCGCTTTGCGCAGCAACTCCTCGACGTCGATCTGTCCGGACTGACCGTAGGCGTCGAGGGCGTTCTGCCAGGTCACGAGCTCGACCGCGGACGGCGCCAGACCGCGTTCGAGCATCAACTTGGCGGTCCGCGGGACCGAGAGCGGGTCGCTGACGCCCCAGTCGGCCGAGCTGTCGACGATCACCCGTTCGGGACCGAAGCGGCGCACGATCTCGAGCATGCGTTCCGAACCCATCTTGGTGTGGGGATAGATCGTGAAGGCCGCCCAGGCTCCGGCCTGGAGCGTGTCCGCCACCGTCTCCTCGTTGTTGTGGTCGACGACGAGCTTCTCCGGCGGGAACCCGATCTCGCGCGCGATGGCGAGCGAGCGAGCGATCCCGCGCTTCTTGTCGCGGTGCGGGGAGTGCACCATCACGACCATGGCGTTCGCCCGCGCGAACTCGAGCTGCGTGCCGTAGGCGAACTCCTCCGCCCGCGTGATCTCGTCGAAGCCGATCTCGCCGATGGCGACCACGCCGGCCTTCAGCGCGAAGCGCGGGACGATCTCGAGCACTTCGCGCGCGAGTCCCTCGTCGTTCGCCTCCTTCGCGTTCAACCCGATGGCGCAGAAGTGAGCGACGCCGAACTGCGAGGCCCGGAAGCGCTCCCAGCCGATCAGGCTCGAGAAGTAGTCGACGAAGGAACCCACGCTGGTGCGCGGTTGACCCACCCAGAAGGCGGGCTCGATCACCGCGCGGATCCCGGCCGCGGCCATGTGCTCGAGATCGTCGGTGGTGCGCGCGGTCATGTGGATGTGCGGGTCGAAGAAGCGCATGGGTCTCTTCTCAGGTTCCGGTGGGGTCCAGGGAGCGGAAGACGCACGCCTCGACGGACCGCTCGGCCCCCTCGAGCAGGGCCGAGCTCACGTGCGGATCGGTCTCCGTCGCGGCGAGGAGCCGCAGGCGCTCGAATTCGCCCGCCCGCGACAGTCCGTAGGCGGCGGCACGCCGCCCGAGTCGATGCGGATTCGTGGGCTCGAGCTCGCGCAAGAGCGCGGCCAGGGCCCGCTCGCCTCCGTGGCGACCCAGACACAGCCAAAGATCGGGCTGCACGGGTCGGCCCGCGCTGCGCCGCTCCTCGACCAGGTCGAGCGCCATGCGCGCCAGATCCTCCGAGAGCCGGCGATCGAGGCCCTCGAGGCGCCACAGGGGCGCGCCCACGAAGACGCACTTGATCGCCACGGACCGCCAGCCGATCTCCTCGAACCAGCGCGCGGGATAGGGCGTGTCCAGGGCAGCCGCCTCGAAGACGCTGCGCATGTTCGTGCGGCAGCCCTCGCCCGTGCGCCACAGGAAGCGCTCGCCGCCCGGGAGGAACGCGAGCGAGCGGTACAGAGCGCGCAGCTCGCCCTCGTCGGCGTAGCGGAAGGCCTCCTCCAGGGCGCGGGCGCCCGCGTCCTGTGCGAGATCCGGCCGCGCGAGCAGGAGCGCGACGCGCGCGGCCTCGAGCAGCGTCCAGCGTTCGAGCTCCACGCCGCCGGTTTCGCGCTCCACCTGTGCGCGCTCGTCCGCGCTCGGCGAGAGCGCGGTCGAGTCGCGCGCGTGGCGCGAGGTGAGCGAGAGCAAGTTCGAGAACCGGAGCGGCGCGGGCGCGCGCTCCATCTCGGCCCGGGTTGCCTCGAACCCGTCGCGCTGGACCGCCGTCAAGCGGCTCCGGACGATCTCTTGGAGCAGGGACGCGGCCGACATCGTGCCCGGATTCAGGGGAGTCCCCGCCGCAACGCGAGCGCGAGGAACGCCGTGCAAGCGACCTCCTCGTAGCTCGAGACGAGGAAGTCCACGGCCGAACCGTCGTCCCGCTGGGTCCTCGAGAGGTGCGCGCGCAGGCGCGCGTGCAGGGCGTCGCGCTCGGCCGCGGGCAGGAGCTCGATCGCCTCGGCGGCGTAGTAGTGGCCGAAGAGGTAGAAGTAGCCGGAGTTGTAGTAGTAGGCCTCGTGCGGGATCGGACGCAGGCGCGCCGCGTCCAGGAAGCGGTGGTGCCGGAACAGGTTCTCGAGGCCCTCGCGCAGGCGATCGGGCGTGATCTTCTTCTCCCCCACCGCCGCCAGCGCCCAGTTGCAGACCTGGATGCGCGCGAGACTCCCCTTGACGTCGTCGATGTGCTCGCCGCCATCGAACCCCGGGATGGGGTCGAGACTGTAGGAATAGGCGCCGTTCGGCAGGGCGCAGCGCGACACGTAGCGCTTGGCCCGCGCGAGCACCGCCGGATCCGCGAGCCAGCTCAGGCGCTCGGCCTCCTTCAGTGTGGGGAGAACGAGCGCGGTGCAGAAGCTCGTGTCCCACTTCGGCCGGCGGCTGAAGGGCGGATCATCGTAGTAGGCCCAGCCTCCGAGGGGCGTCTGGTTCGCCACCAGGAGGTCCAGGAAGCGTCGGCCCGCCGCCTCGATCGCCGCGGACAGCGGTTTCCCCGCGAAACGCGGGTCCTCTGCGGCCTCGACGCACAGGACCGTGCCGTAGAGCGCGCCCCAGACGAAGTCGGAGTCCCAGTCGCTCGGACGCTTGAGCTCGCGCGCCCGGGTGAGCCACCCGAGCCCGCGCTCGAGCGCCGCGCGGCGTGCCGGCGTCTCCTCGGCGCGCAGGAGCGCCTGGCAGGCGAGGGCGCAAGAGGCGACCTTCCAGTCGTAGAAGCTCTCGACCGAGAAGCCGTATTCCATCACCCCCTCGAGCACGCCCGTGGCCCACGAACCGTCCCCGGCCTGGTCCGAGACGAGCCATGCCAGGGCCCGGTCGAGCGCGCCCCGCGCCTCGTCGGCGGACACGAGCCCCGGATCTGCGCCCGCGCCGGTGTCCTGGAAGGACACGAGGGCGCAGCGGAGAGCGAGGGAGAGGCCGATCACTTCTTCTCCTTCTCCTTCGCCTTCTTGGCCTCCTCGAGTTTCTTCTGCGCTTCGCGCAGGGCCTTCTCGGCCTTGCGCACGCCGATCCGAGCCTCGAGCTCCGAGCTCTTGAGCTTGTCCTTCGCCTGGGCGGCCTTGGCCTGCGCCTCCTCGGCGGCGCGCTCCAGCCCACGCTCTTCCCTGGGGAGGTCGCGAGCGGCCAGCTCCTCGAGCTTGCGTTCCCGCAGATCGAGGCGCGCGCGTGCCTGTTCGAGGTTGCGGCGTCCGCGCGTCAGGACGAGCTCCTTCGTCGTCTCGGCGAATTCCTCGGCCGCGTACATCGCCTCGAGCTCGCCGAGCTCCGCCGTCGCATCCGCGACGCCGCCGCGGGCGACCTCGAGCTCGAGCCGCGCCTCGTCGATCTGCAGGGCCTTCTTCTGCGCGCGGAAGTCGGCGAGCGCCGTCTGCGCCTCCGAGCGCGCCTTCTCCGCCATGCGGCTCGCGACCTCGGCCTCGGTACGCTTCGCGTCGGCTTCGAGCTCTGCCTGCTCGAGCTCGAGCCCCGCCACGGCAACGTCCAGCGCGAGGAGCTCGGTCGAGGACTCGTCCTTGGCCCCTGCCTCCTTCCCCGCGGGGGACGGCGGCGAGCCCTGCCTTTCCGGAGCGGCCGTGCAGCCGCACGGGAGACCGACTCCGGCGACGAGCACGAGGCCACGCAGCGCGAGCGCAAGCGAGCGAACGTTCGGTTTCATGGAGACCTCCAGGCCCGGATTCTAGCGGCCGTCCGCGGGAACTCGTACCGTAGCCGGTTCCCTCCCCCGAGCTTTCGACGCACCGGCACCATGACCCTCGGCATCTTCCGCACGCCTCCCCCGTTGAACGAACCCGTCCGGGGCTACGCCCCCGGGAGTCCCGAACGCCGCTCCCTCGAAGCCGAGCTCGACCGCCAGTCGCGCGAGGAGATCGAGATCCCGCTCGTGATCGGGGGCGAGGAGGTGCGCACGGGTCGGACGGCGAAGATCGTCATGCCCCACGAGAAGCGCCACGTGCTCGCCGTGGTGCACCTCGGGGGCGCGAAGGAGGTCGCCCGCGCGGCCGACGCCGCGACGGCGGCGCGCGCCGCCTGGCAGGCGCTCCCCTGGGAGGAACGGGCCGCGATCTTCCTGCGCGCCGCGGAACTCCTCTCGACCACCTGGCGCGACCGCGTCAACGCCTCGACGATGCTCGGGCAGTCGAAGACCGTCCATCAGGCCGAGATCGACGCGGCCTGCGAGATGGCGGACTTCTGGCGCTTCAACGCCCACTTCGCCCAGCGCGTCTACTCCGAGCAGCCCGAGTCCGCCCCCGGGACCTGGAACCGACTCGAGCACCGGCCGCTCGACGGCTATGTGCTGGCGATCACGCCCTTCAACTTCACCTCGATCGGAGGGAACCTGCCGAGCGCGCCGGCCCTGATGGGCAACACCTGCCTGTGGAAGCCCGCCTCGACCAGCGTGCTCTCGAACTACACCTTGTCGAAGCTGATGCAGGCCGCCGGACTTCCGGCGGGCGTGATCAACTTCGTCTCCGGCGGCGGCGCGGAGGTGGGAGATCCCGCGCTCGCCGATGCGCGCCTGGCGGGGGTGCACTTCACCGGCTCGACCGGCGTCTTCCAGCACATCTGGCGCAAGGTGGCCGAGAACATCGCGCGCTACGGGCAGTATCCGCGCCTGGTCGGGGAGACCGGCGGCAAGGACTTCGTCTTCGCCCACGCCTCGGCCGACGTCCCCGCGCTCGTGACGGCGCTCGTGCGCGGCGCCTTCGAGTACCAGGGACAGAAGTGCTCGGCTGCGAGCCGCGCCTACGTGCCGTCCAACCTGTGGAAGGACGTCAAGGAACGCATGGCGGCCGAGCTCGCCGCGGTCAAGGTCGGCGACGTGCGCGACTTCTCGAACTTCATGGGCGCCGTGATCGACGCCAGTTCCTTCGGGAAGCAGAAGGAAGCGATCGAGAAGGCCAGGCGGGCCGGCGGCAAGGCGCGCGTGCTCTTCGGCGGCGAGTGCGACGACTCCTCCGGCTTCTTCGTCCAGCCGACCGTCATCGAGGCCCTGGATCCGGCCTACGACACGATGTGCACCGAGCTCTTCGGGCCCGTGCTCACGATCCACGTCTACGACGAGAAGCGCTACGACGAGGCGCTCGCCGAGTGCGCCACGCGCTCCGAGTACGCTCTCACCGGAGCGATCTTCGCCGAGGACCGCTACGCGGTCTCGCGCGCGATCCAGGCCCTGCGCTTCGCCGCGGGGAACTTCTACGTCAACGACAAGCCGACGGGCGCCGTGGTCGGCCAGCAACCCTTCGGCGGGTCGCGCGCCTCGGGCACGAACGACAAGGCGGGCTCGATCCTGAACCTCCTGCGCTGGGTCTCGCCGCGCACGATCAAGGAGACCTTCGTGCCGCCGACGGACTGGCGCTACCCCTACCTGGCGCCCTGACTCGATGATCCGTTCTCGTGGATCCCCCGGGGTCTTCTTCTTCCTTGCCGCTGCGATCGGGTCCGGGTGCCGCGACTCGAGCGAGGCGCATCCCGCCCCGTTCCTCTGGGAGCTGTCGGACATCTGCCAGTGGCTCACGAACGGCCCCGAGCCGCACTTCGGAGAGCAGGCCATCCCGCAGGCCGAGGCGGATCTTGAGCGGGCGCGGGCTCGGGACGACGTCTCGGAGATCCTGGCCGCCGAGCGACGCCTCGCCACGGTGTACCTGCGACGGAACCGCGGCGACGACGCCGTCCTCCACCTGCAGGACGCGCTCGAGCTGGCCCTCGAGTCCGACCTGGCCGAGCGCGACCTGGCCGGCCTCGAGTTCCAGCTCGGACTCGCCTACCTCCGGCGCGGCGAGGTGGAGCATTGCATCGAACACCACAACCCCGAGCGCTGCCTCTTCCCGATCCAGGGCCGAGGGGTCTGGACCGACACGTCGGGAGCGCTCGCGGCGATCGACCACTTCCTGGCGTGCCTGCGCCTGGATCCGGGGAACACCGGCGCGCGCTGGCTCTTGACGCTGGCCCACATGGCCGCGGGCGAGGATTCTCGGGGCGTACCGCCCGAGCTCCTGATCTCGCCCCCTTCACCGGATCCCGAGGGACAGGTTCCGAGGTTCCCCGACCGCGCGCCCGAGCTCGGCGTCGACACCTTCAACGGGGCCGGCGGAGCGGTGCTCGACGACGTCGACGGCGACGGCTGGCTGGACCTCCTCACCACCTCGATCTTCCCCTGCGAGCCGATCCACTTCTTCCACAACGAGGGCGACGGGACCTTCGCCGACTGGTCCGAGCGCTCGCGGCTCGCCGAAGTGCTCGGCGGGCTCAACGTGTATCCGGCCGACTATGACGACGACGGCCGGCTCGACCTCTTCGTGCCGCGCGGGGCCTGGCTCTCCGAGGAGTACGGGAAGCAGCGCCGCTCGCTCGTCCACCAGACCGAGGGCTGCCTCTTCGAGGACAGGACCCGGCAAGCGGGACTCGGCGAGAACGCCTTCCCCTGTCAGGCGGCGGGCTGGGCGGACTACGACGACGACGGCGACCTGGATCTCTACGTCGGGAACGAGAACCACCAAGGCGAGCTCTTCCGCAACCGCGGCGACGGGACCTTCGCGGAGGTGGCTGCGGAAGCGGGCATCGGGAACGCCGGCAAGACCAAGGGCGTGGCCTGGGGCGATTGCGACAACGACGGCGACTCGGACCTCTACGTCTCGAACCTCGGCCAGCCGAACGTCCTCTACCTCAACGAGGGCGATGGGACCTTCCGCGACGTCACCGCCGAATCAGAGGTCGACGCCGGCGACCCCGCGGCGGAGCCCGGAGAGCGGGACTCCACCTTCGGCGCCTGGTTCTTCGATTACGACAACGACGGCTGGCTCGACCTGTTCGTCGGCGGTTTCAGCGGATCGCTGACGCAGTGGGCCAACGACTATGCCGGGCTGCCGTCCGCGGGCGGCCGCTCGCGCTTGTTCCACAACGAGGGCGCGGGCCGTTTCCGGAACGTGGCGCGCGAGACGGGCCTCGATCGCGTCCTCCTGCCCATGGGCGCCAACTACGGCGACATCGACAACGACGGCTTCCTCGACCTCTACCTGGGCACCGGCAAGCCGGACTTCGAGTTCCTCGTGCCGAACGTGATGTTCCGGAACGTCCGGGGAGAGCGCTTCGCCGACGTCACCACCGAGGCCGGCGTCGGCCACCTCCAGAAGGGGCACGGCGTCGCCTTCGGCGACGTCGACAACGACGGCGACCAGGACCTCTTCGCCCAGATGGGAGGCTTCTTCCTGGCCGACGCGTTCCACGACGCGCTCTTCGAGAACCCGGGCAACCCGAACCACTGGATCACGCTCCTCCTGCGCGGCACGCGCTCGAATCGCTCCGGCTTCGGGGTGCGGATCCGCGTCGACGTCGGGACCCCCGAGGGACCGCGCAGCATCCACGTCGTCGGCGGACCGGGAGGATCCTTCGGGTCCTCGAGCCTGCAGCAGGAGATCGGCCTCGGCGATGCCCTGCGCATCGATCGTCTCGAGCTCTTCTGGCCGACCAGCGACACTCGCCAGATCTTCGAGGACGTGACCCTGGATCGGTTCTACCAGGTCGACGAAGGGGAGTCCAGGTTGAAGCCTCTCGAGCGTCGCGCGATCCGGCTCGGTTCACGGTAGGCAAGAAGAAACGATCGGCGCCGGTCCCGGCGGTCGGTCTCCTCCGACAGGCGAGATCAAGCAGCGTTCGGTCGGCTGTCGATGAATTCCGACTCATGCCAGAGGCTCGGTCTTGGAATACTCGACTCGGCTGAAGCCTCGCCCTGGCGCCATTCGCTCCCCCTCCGCCGGATGAAACGAACCCTGCTGCTCCGCCTCCTTGCGGTCGCCCTACTCGCCGGTGGGATCGCCCTCAGTCCAAGGGTCCTGGGCAGGCTCTCTCCCGATGGCGTGATCGAGGCTCCAGGGTCCTTGGCGTGGATCCTGGGCGGCCAGATCTTCCTCTTCCTTTGCGGAGCCGTGCTCCTCGCCCGGGGTCTTCCTGCCCGCCTCTCGCGTGCGAGCCATGCAGGACTCCTCTTGCTCCTGGCGGCGCTGGCCGGGATCGTCGCGTACGCGAACACCGTCTCCTCGCAGAAGGCCCGATCCGAGCCCGCGAAGAGCCCGCCTCTGCCCTGGGACCTGCGGGAGCTCTGCGGCTGGCTCTCGAACGGGACGGAGCGCCACTTCGGCAAGCAGAACATCCCGTACGACGAAGCCGAACTCGAGCGGGCCCGGAAGAGCGGCGACGCGAGCGAGATCGTGCAAGCGGAGCTGCGCCTGTCCCAGACCCTGCTCTTCCTCGATCCCGCGCGAGCTTCCGCGGCCATCGAGCACCTCCAGAACGCGCTCGAGCTCGCCACGAAAGTCGGTCAGTCGACCCAGCGCGTCGCCGACCTCGAGTTCCTGCTGGGTCTCGCCTACCTGCGCAGCGGCGAAATATCGCATTGCATCGAGCGCCACAATCCCGAGCGCTGCCTCTTCCCGATCCGGGGCCAGGGAGTCTGGACCGACACCTCAGGGGCGCTGGCGGCCATCGATCACTTCCTGGCGTGCCTGCGCCTGGATCCCGAGAACACCGGGGCGCGCTGGCTGCTCACCGTGGCCCACATGGCGGCGGGCGAGGACTCCCGCGGCGTACCGCCCGAGCTCCTGATGTCGCCGCCCCCGCCGGACCCCGAGGGCCACGTCCCGAAGTTCCCCGACCGGGCGCCCGAGCTCGGCGTCGACACGTTCAACGGAGCCGGCGGAGCAGTGCTCGACGACGTCGACGGCGACGGCTGGCTCGACATCCTCACCACCTCGATCTTCCCCTGCGAGCCGATCCACTTCTATCACAACGAGGGCGACGGCTCGTTCGCGGACTGGTCCGAGCGTTCGAGGCTCTCCGAGCAGCTCGGCGGCCTCAGCGTGGTTCCCGCCGACTACGACGGCGACGGACGCCTCGACTTCTTCGTGCCGCGCGGGGCGTGGCTCTCCGACGAGTACGGGAAGCAGCGCCGCTCGCTCGTCCATCAGCTCGAGGGCGTCCTCTTCGAGGACACGACGCGCGCGGCCGGACTCGGGGAGAGCGCCTGGCCGGACTACGACGACGACGGGGACATGGATCTCTACGTCGGGAACGAGCGTCATCCCTGCGAGCTCTTCCGGAACCGCGGCGACGGGACCTTCGAGGACGTCACCGAAGCGGCCGGCGTGCCGAACGGCGGCATGACGAAGGGCGTGGCCTTTGGCGACTACGACAACGACGGGGACCAGGACCTGTACGTCTCGAACCTCGGCCAGCCGAACTTGCTCTACCAGAACCAGGGCGACGGAACGTTCCGCGACGTGGCCGCCGAGCTCGGAGTCACGTCCAACGTCCCCACCTCCCCCCAGGAGCCGGGCGACGGCGACCTGACCTTCTCCACCTGGTTCTTCGACTATGACAACGACGGCTGGCTCGACCTGTTCGTGGCGGGCTTCGGCGGCACCCTGACGGACTGGGCCAACGACTACTTGGGCCTCCCGAGCGGCGGAACGCGCTCGGCGCTCTACCACAACGAGGGAGGACGCTTCCGGGACGTCACACGTGAGACGGGCCTCTATCGCGTCCTCTTGCCGATGGGCGCCAACTACGGCGACATCGACAAGGACGGCTTCCCCGACATCTACCTCGGTACGGGAAAGCCCGAGTTCGAGTACCTCGTCCCGAACGTGATGTTCCGCAACGTGTCCGGCAAGCGCTTCGCCGACGTCACGACCGAAGCCGGCGTCGGCCACCTCCAGAAGGGGCACGGCGTCGCCTTCGGCGACGTCGACAACGACGGCGACCAGGACCTCTTCGCCCAGATGGGGGGCTTCTTCCTGGCCGACGCGTTCCACGACGCGCTCTTCGAGAACCCCGGCAACGCAAACCACTGGATCACGCTCGTGCTGCGCGGCGCGCGCTCGAACGTCTTCGGGTTCGGAGCGCGGATCCGCGTGGACGTGACGACTCCTCAGGGGCCGAGGAGCTTCCATACCGTCGGCGGACCGACCGGCTCCTTCGGGGCCTCGAGTCTGCAGCAGGAGATCGGCCTCGGCGATGCCCTGCGCATCGATCGTCTCGAGGTCTACTGGCCGACCAGCGAAACGCGCCAGGTCTTCACGGACGTCGATCTCGACCGGTTCTACGAAGTCGACGAGCGCGATCCGGCCCTGAAACCCCTCGAGCGGCGAGCCGTTCGGCTCGGGGGCCGAACCGATTGAGAGGCCCTGACCCCGGGGCCGGGCCTCCCCGAGAAGCGGTCGGGATGGGCCTGGCCGGGCCTTGGAGACGGCTCCGGAACGTCCGGCAACCGGAGCATTCAACTCCCGGGCAATTCCTGCCGAAACGGGAAGCCGTCCGCCTCCCCCCATGAGCCGAATCCACCTCGCAGCGGGTGGAGTCGGCCTCGCTCTCGTCGGCCTACCCGTCCTCGGCCGCGCATATCGAGGCCTCTTCTCCCGCGATCCGGCACCTGCCCCCGTTGCGACGGCGCTCGAAGGTGGGGCTCTCGGATCCGACGACCCGCTGGCCCCGAGGGAGGCGCCACCCACGAGCGAGCAACTGGAAGCGATCCGATCGGCCTGGCTCGAGTGCGCCTTCGGACGCACGGCGCGCGAGGAACGGCTCGCATGCCTGCGCCAGCGCCTGGGGGGAACCAGGGTCGGGCCGGAGGCGCTCGTCGAGCTCTCCTGCGGGAACGTCGTGCTCGACCCCGATGCCGATGTCCTGGTCGAATTCGCAGTCGGTTCGTGGCCCGTGGAAGAGGCCTTCGACAACGTGCTGCGCTGCGCTGCGCTCTGCCCCAGGACGGCCGATCGGTGGCCCGCGGTCGTCGACGCGTGGGCCGCATCCGACGCGAGAGGGTCCTCGGCCTTCGCCGCGAGGGTGCGCACGCGCAATCTCTTCGATGGTTCCAACGACCTCCTGCCTCTCCGCCTCGCGGTCCTCTTCGCTCGACGCGGGGACGAGGAGCTCCAGCACAGGCTCGGGGCTGGTGCCCGCGGTGCGCTGGGAGGTTCGCAGGCGCAGGTGGCGTTCGCGATCGAGGCCTGCGCGCTGCTCCTCGACCGGCCAGCCCGGCTCGACTTCCTGGCAGACCTGATCCAAGCGCCGACCTTCCAGGGCCGGGAGCTGGAGACCACGACGCTCGTACACTTCCTCCTGGAGAGCTCGGTCGTGACCCTCGATCCGCGGCGCGTGTTCGTGCTGATCCAGGGCCTGCTGCGCGATCCGCGCTCGCGCACCGCGACGGCCGCCTGCGTGTTGACGCTCGAGGACTGGCATTGCCTCCCCGCCGAGCTGGGCGAGGAGAACCGGGCCTCGCTCCTGGGTCTGGCGCGCAAGTTCGCCCCGAAGGGCTGAAGCGGCGCCCTCCCGGAGCGCCGGAGCGAGTCGCTACCATGGTCCCTTCGTGGTCTCGACCTCGCCCCAGATCCGGCTCGAGCCCGACCTCCCGATCTGCCAGACCGATCTGCCCCTCGACTGGTACCAGGCGGAGCTCCGGCCCTACGCCGAGGAGTACCTGGCGCTTCCCGACCGCAAGCCCGCCACGGTGCTCGGCTGGATGGACCGTTACGTGAAGCCCGCCCAGGAGCACTTCGGCGACGCGCTGCTCCTGCTGGCGCACTTCTACATGGGCGGCGAGATCGTCCAGGTGATCGAGCACTACGGAGGCGCACTCTCCGACAGCTATCAGCTGGCCCTGCAGGCGCGCAACCGCCCGGAGAAGAAGCTGATCGTGGAATCCGCCGTGCACTTCATGGCCGAGTCGATCGCGATCCTCGCCCACGCCGATCAGGCGGTCTGGATCACCAATCCCAAGGCCGGCTGCACGATGGAGATGCTGGCCAAGGACTTCCTGGTGCTCCCGGTCGCCGACCAGCTGCTCGAGCGCTACGGCGACGATCTCCTGGTCGTCGCCTACATGAACACCTCGGGCCGACTCAAGGCGCTCGCGGGTCGCACCGGCGGTGCGACCTGCACGAGCTCGAACGCCCACCGGGTCTCCGCCTGGGCGAAGGAGCAGGGGAAGAAGATCCTCTTCGTACCCGACATGCACCTCGGACGCTACGCGGCGCACCGGCTCGCGATCCCGAAGGACCGCATGGTGACGCTCCCCGATCCGCGCCGCGGGGCGATCCGGATCGCCGACGTCCCGGGCGGGCTCGCGGCCCTCGATCGCGCCGAGATGATCCTGTGGGGCTCGCAGTGCGGCGTGCACACGATCTTCACGAGCGACATGGTCCGCTTCTGGAAGGAGCGCGGATACCGCGTGCTCGTCCATCCCGAGTCGCCGCTCGAGACCGTGCTCGCGGCCGACGGAGCCGGCAGCACGAACTACCTGTGGAACGCGCTCCTCGAGGCGCCCGCCGGCTCCCGTTTCGCGATCGGCACCGAGGGGCACTTCGTGAAGAACGCGCGCGATCAGGGCGCCCGCCGAGGAATCGAAATCGTGCACCTGGCGGACGTCCCGGGGAGCGCCATGGCCGGCTGCGGCTGCGCCACGATGAGCCGCAACGACCCGCCGCACCTCGCGGGGCTGCTCGACCTCCTGCGCCGCGAGAAGGCCCCCGACATCAACCGCGTGCTGGCCGGCGACGTGGTGGACGAGATCACGATGCGCCGCGAGCGCCTGGGCGAATCCGAACGCGCCGAGCTCGTGCGCGAGGCGCGGCGCGCCATGGAGCTCATGATCGCGATCGTAGAATCGGCCAGGACGTGAGCCCGAGAGACGACCTCCCCGAGTGCGTGCGGAGCCTCTTACACGACGTCGACGTGGAGCAGGTTGATCCCCTTCGCGATCGCGACTTCCTCGTGGAGCGCGCGCTCACGGACGGCTCGTGGGAGGCCATCCTCTGGGCGCGCAAGCTCGTCGGAGACTCGGGAATCCGCGAGCTGATCCGCAGGACGCGCGGCCGCCGGTTGTCCTCCAGGCAGCTTCGCTTCTGGCAGGTCGTGCTCGATCTCTCGGAAGAAGAGGTCTCGGCCTGGATCTCCAATCCGGCTCGCGCGATCTGGGAGCAGCGGACGGGGTGAGCCCCGTCAGTGCGCGGAGTGGGCACCGTCGTGCGACGGCCCCGGCGCGTGTCCGCCCGCGTGCCCGTCGCCGAAGAACTCCATGGAGTTCGTACCCGAGAGCGTCCAGAGCGAAGCCGCCCCGAGGAAGAAGCACCAGGCGACCCGCGCGACCTCGAACAGGTTCGGGACCGTGCCGCGGCGGATCAGGAGCGCCACGGTGACGATCGCAGACAGGAAGACGATCGACTGCAACCAGAGCAGGAGCACGCGCGCCGCGTTGTCGCGCAGGAAGATGGCGCATCCGAGCACGATCGAGAGCACGGCGAGCGCGAGGTACAGCTTTCGTCCTGGCCCCCCTGCCGCCCAGCCAGGCGCCACGCCGGCGCGATCGGAGAACACGAAGGCCAGGATTCCCTGGAGGACGGCGATCCCTGCGATGAAAGCCACGCTCTTCGGTCGGTGCTTCACGGAGGTCCTTCCGGGTCGGAGGTTGGGAACGAGAGGACGGCCCGAAGGGTAGGAAGCTCTCGGCCCGGAGGCAATCGCTCCATTCCCGAGAGCATCTCAGCCCCGCTCGACCTCCCACACCTCGGCGCCGAAGTGGTCCCAGGGGAGCCGCCCCTCGTCGCAGTCCTCGCCGGTCGAGAACTGCACGTCGACGAAGTACACGATCACCGACACGCGGTCGCGCAGGAGGTTCTTGCAGCCGTGGGCGACGCCGGGCGGGATGCGCGCCAGGAACGAGCGGCCGTCGCCGAGCACGATGCGCTGCACGAGCTTCTCGGTCGCCGAGCCGGCGCGCACGTCCCCGACGCACAGGAGGATCTTGTCCGTCGGGGGCACGAACCACACGTCGGTCTGGCGCTGGTGCAGGTGGAAGGCCTTGATGGCGAGCGGGTCCATCGTGCTGTAGTTCACCTGGCGCGTCACGAAGCCCTCGAGGCCCCGGAGCTTTCCTTCGTCGAGGCGCGCGAGCTCGGTCATCGATCCGCCGTCGTCGTTGAAGCGCTTGAGCTCGAGGATCTCGAGCCCGGCGATCCTGGGCTTGGCGCGGTAGTCCTGGATCTTGTAGTGCTCGCGCGCGGCAGCGTTGAACTTCGTCATGGATGGGCTCGCGGGACCGGCTCGCGGGACTGGGGGGGAGGCTCGGGCGAGACAGGATCCTCGGCCGCGGGCCTTCCCGCAAGCGCGCGCCCCCGGTTCGCCGAGCGCGCGGCGCCGAGGACGCACGGCCGAGGACGTCACGCCCCGAAGGCCGCGCGCTCGGAGAGCGGCTCGCCGCGCGCTATCCTCTGCGTCCATGGGACCGACGAGACAGGACCAGCGCTCCGGCTGCGCGGGCCCGGGAGGACCGGGCCGCCGCGAGGAGCTCGTGACCGAGAGCGTGGCCGAGGCCGAGGGCCTCGACCAGGTCTTCGAGAAGAGCCTGCCGGCCTTCGGCGGCTCCGACCTGCGGCGCGTCTGGCAGCTCCTCGACGAGGCGATCGGGCGCGGGATCCCGCTCTCGCTCGCCGTGTCGGGCCCCGTGACGCTCTCCGGTCAGCACTTCACCTGGCTGAACCCGCTGCTCGACACCGGCTGGTTCCTGCTCGTCTCGACCACCGACGCGGTCTGCTACCACGACGGGCATCGCGCTCTCGATGGCGCGGCGGAGCGCCCGTTCTTCCGCGTGGATCGCCACGGCGACGACGGCGAGCTGCGCGAGGAGCGCACGATCCGCGTCACCGACGTCGCCTTCCCGGAGGACACGCTGCTCGAGCAAGATCGCTTCCTGCGGGCCGTGCTGCGCGAGCGGGAGTTCCAGCGCAAGATGAGCGGGCCGGAGTTCCGCTTCCTCCTCGGCGCGCGCTACGCCGCCCAGGAGCAGAAGAACGGCGTCCCCGAGGGCTTGCTCGCGCTGTGTCATCGCAAGGCGCTCCCGATCTTCGTCGGGGCGCCCGCCGACGGCTCGGTGTTCCTGAACTCGGTCGCGCTGTGGGCGATCCAGCAAGCCTTCGGCGACCCCCATCGCTTCGAGCTCGACCTGCACCGGGAGGTGTTCGAGAGCTGCGCCTTCCACCGCTGGGGCGTGAAGGAGAACGAGGCCGGAGCGATCGGTACGCTGATCCTCGGCGGCGGCGTGCCCAAGAACTTCAACCTGCAGCCCGAGCCGATCCTGTCGCAGATCTTCGGCTTCGCGGACGTAGGGGGCTTCCTCTACGACGTGCAGATCACGACCGCGCCCGTGTCGGACGGCTCGCTCTCCTCCTGCCCGCCGGCGGAGGCCGTCACCTGGGGCAAGGTCGACAAGGACGAGTACCGCTCGACCTGCGTGTCGCTCCAGGCGGACTATTCCTCCGTCATGCCCTTCCTGGCGCGGGCGCTCTTCGAGAAGCGCGCGCGCTTCGAGCGCTGGGCCGAGCGCATGGGGCGCGAGGCGCTCTTCGAGAAGCACCCCGCGGCGCGCGGCTACCTGCGCGATCCGCGCGGCTACCGGCTGATGGATCGGCGCGAGGAGCTGTGCGCGAAGCTCCTGGCCGAGATCCGCGAGCGCGAGGCGTTCCTGCGCGAGGGCCTGGCGTATCCGCTCGCGCCGTTCAAGGGCTAGGCGCCGATCGCCTCCGGCGCCGGCAGGCGAGCAGGAGCGCGCCCGCGAACCAGGTCCCGAGGAGCGAAAGGCCGAAGGCCGGACGCCGCCAGGTGCCGGAGAGGACGAACCCGGCTCCGACCAGGATCGCGGGGATCGCCGCGAGCAGGAGGTCGAGCACGACGATGCGCGCGAGCCGCTCCACCCGCGGCCGCGCCTCCTCGCCCCACAGCGCGAGCACCGCGCGCGCGCGCGCCTCGTCCTCCTCCTCGACCGCGATGCGCACGCGGTAGGTCCCGAAGGCGACGAGCAGCGCGAGCGAGCCCGGCCGATCGACCACGTGCGCCTCGATCCCCCCCTCCTCGAGGCGCGCCACCACGGCATCGACGCCCCCGGGCGCGATCTTGGCCACCACGACCTGCGTCACGCGTCCCCGAAACGGCCCAGCTCGCGCAGCCGCTCCTCCGACACGCGCTCACCCCGCAGACCGTCGCGGATCCCGCGCGCCTTGGCGATCACGGCGGCGCCCTCGCCGCGCAACGCGCGCAGGACGTAGGCGAAGGGCAGCGTGCAGACGTCGAAGAGCACGAACGACGCCCAGCGCCCGGGCGTGCCGTTGCGGCGCAGGAACCAGATCGTGTTCACGCCCATCATGTACTTGCGGTGCACGTTGTACCCGCCGCCCGTCGAGTGGTGCGCGTCGTGCAGCGCGAGCGCCTCGCCCGCGAGCAGCGTGGGGAAGCCGCGCTCGCGCGCCCGCAGGCAGAACTCGACGTCCTCGTGATAGGCGAAGTAGGCCCCCTCGAGCAACCCGACCGCCTCGAACACCTCGCGCCGCACGAGCATCGCGCAGCCGGGGACGTAGTCCACCTCGCGCGTGCGCCGGTAGCGCGGCCCGTCCTTCCTCCGGTGTCCGAGGAGCGTGCTCATGTTCCTGCGGAAGGTGATCCGTCCGCCCGCGGCCCAGAGAAGCGCGGGGTCGGAGGCGAACACGATGCGCGGTCCGAGGATCCCGGAGCGCGGCTCCTCCTCGCGGGCCGCGACCAGGCGGCCGAGCGCCCCCGGGGAGAGCGTCACGTCGTTGTTGACCAGGAGCACGAGGGCCGCGCCCTGCGCGAGCGCACGCTCGATCCCGCGGTTGGTCCCGTGGCCGTAGCCCAGGTTGCGCTCGTTCGTGATCGAGTCGAGCCCGGGGAAGGTGCGCAGGACGAGCTCGCGCGAACCGTCGCTCGAGGCGTTGTCAACGAACACGATGCGCTCCGGGGAGAGCCCTTCGCCGACCAGGGAGCGGATGCAGGCGAGGTTCGACTCGCCTCCGTTCCAGTTCAGGACGACGGCCCAGGTGCTCTCGATCTCGCGCTCGATCACGGACGCGTCTCCGTCACGCGCGAGAGGAGCGTTCCCCGGCCGAGGCGCGTCTCGATCTCCTCGCCCGGTCGCACCTCCTCGGCGGAGGCGAGGGGGCGGCCGTCCGCCGCGCGTCTCGTCAGGGAGTAGCCGCGCGCGAGCACGGCGAGGGGCGAGACGCCCTCCAGGGTGCGCGCCAGGACCTCGAAGCTCCCGGCGGCCCGCGCGAGCTCGCGGGCCACGCCGTTCCCCAGGCGTCCCCCGAGGTCGGCAAGGCGCAACCGGCGTCGCTCGCAGCGCTCGCGCGGGGACTGGCGCGCGAGCCGCCGTTCGAGACCTTCCAGCCGCGCGCGCCGCGCGCCTAAGCACCCCGCGGCGGCCCGCTCGAGGGACAGCCTGCGCGTCTCGAGCCTCTGCTCGCGCACTTCGAGCAGCCTCCCGGGACGGGCGAGCGCCGGGTGCCTCTGGAGCGCGCCGAGCTTCTCGGAGCACGCATCGAGGCGCTCCCCCATGGCGTCGAGCAAGAGGTTCCCCCAGCGCGCGAGCCGGTCCCGGAGCTCCTTGCGCTCGGGGATCACGGTCTGTGCCGCGTCGGTCGGGGTGTGGGCGCGATGATCCGCGACCAGGTCGGCGAGCGTCGTATCCGTCTCGTGGCCGATCCCGGTCACCACGGGCACGCTCGCGCTCCAGATCGCCTCAGCCACGGGGCGCTCGTTGAACGCCCAGAGGTCCTCGATCGAGCCGCCGCCGCGCGCGACGACGATGACGTCCACGCCGGAGCCGTCGAGCCGCGCGATCGCCCGCGCCACCTCGCGCGCCGCGAGCGGCCCCTGGACGGCCGCGTGGGCGAAGCGCACCGGATAGAGCGGCCAGCGCTTGCTCCGCGTGCGCAGGAAGTCCTGGAGCGCGGCGCCGTCGCGACTCGTCACCAGGCCGATCACGCGCGGCAGGGCGGAGAGCGCACGCGCGCGATCGAACCAGCCGAGGGCCGCGAGTTCGCGCTTGAGCGCCTCGAGCTCGACCAGGAGCTTTCCCAGGCCCAGGGGTTCGAGCCGGTCCACGACGAGCTGATACACGCCGCGCGGCCCGTACACGTCGAGGCGCCCCCAGGCGACGACGCGCATGCCCTCCTCGGGGGCGAGGCGCATCACGCGCGCGAGCTGGCTCTGCCAGACCACGCAGGAGAGCTTGGCGCGCTCGTCCTTGAGGTCGAACCACAGATGTCCCGAGGACGGTCGCTTCATCGAGGCGAGCTCGCCCTCGACTCCGATCCGCCCCAGTTCGGTCAGGCGCCCCTGGACCGTCAAGGTGAGTTCGCTGACGGTGAAGCGCCGCGGTCCCTCGGACGCGCCCGTCGGGCCGTCGAAGAGCCCGCGCGGCGGGCCCTCGCTCTCTCCTGCGCGTCGGGCCATGCTGGGCGCGCTCCTAGCGCGGGTCGCTCTCCCCCTCCGCGGGCGTCGCGGCCCGCGAGAGTCCGGGCACGCGGGCCACCTGCCACTCCCTGATGGGAACGCGCGGCAAGTAGATGCGGTACGCACCGTTGCGGAAGGGTTCCTTGGCGTCCCCCACGACCACGGCGCCGTCCTCGAGCCACAGCGAGACGCCCGGCGGGTCGAGCGCGATCCGCAGGCGATCGGCGAAGAAACGCCGCGCCAGGGCGCCCTTCGAATCGAACTCCTCCAGGTGGACGTCGACGAGCTCGCTCCCGAGCACGCCCCCGAAGGAATGCACGCGGAAGAAGCCGGTGCTCCCGTCCAGGCCGAGCAGACGATTGAGCTCGCTGCGCAGGCGGGCGTGGTCCCAGAGGCCGTCGTCGTTCGGGGGGGCGAGCACGTCGGCCGCGAAGAGCTCTGGGGTCGCCTCGAACCAGGCCTGTGGATCGACGTGCACGAGAGGCATCCGGCGCACGCCGCCCTCGAAGGGCGTGCGCGTCTCCCCGGCGCTCTCGCAGCCGTCCTCGAGGACGACCGTGACCATCTTCGCCGAACGACTCGCCTCCAGGCGCAGCCGCTCCGCGAAGAGGCCGCCCACCAGCCGGCCGCGGTCGTCGAGCAGGCGGAAGGCGACCGGGCCGACGAATCCGTCGCCGAGCGTCCCGATCTCCAGCAGGTCGACGCCGCGCAGACCCTCGACCTTGAAGAGCGCCGAGAGCGAGCGCGCGATCTCCGCGGCGCGAGCGCGCGCCGCCACGACGGCGGGATCGGGCTCCAGGACCGGCTCCTCTGCGCCGGCATCCGGCACGTCCGCCCGACCGGCGAGCGCGCCGGCTGCGCCGGTTTCGAGCCGCGCGACCAGGCGCTGGAACTCGAGCAGGCGGAGCTCGCTCGCCTGACGGCGCGCGCGTTCGGCCTCGAGCTCGGCCTCGAGCTCGGTCACGCGCGCATCCGCCGGCGACGAGGGCTCCTCCACCGGCGCGCCGCTCCGCGCGAGCCATTCCTCGAGTTCGTCCGCCTGCGCCTGGCCAGGTTCCAGGGCAAGGGAGAGCAGCCGATCCCCGACGAGGAGCTCGAGCCGCGCGCCCTCCGCGGGGAACCGGCCCCAGCCCACGACCACCTCGTTCCGGGACGATTCGAGCGCGAGGAGCGCGCGCCAGGGTTCCGCGCTCCCCGAGCGCGGCGCGCCCTCGAGGTCGGCGGCCAGGGGCACGATCGCCTCGCCGCGTTCGTCCAGGACGCGCGCAGCGTCGAAGTCCGTGCCCTCGGCACAGTGGACGCGGATCAGGAAGAGCTCACCGTCGGGGAGACCGAGGAGCCCTCTCAACGCCCGCGAGCGGAAGGCCTCGAGCTCGCGCGAGGCGTGCAGCGGCGCCACGCTCGCCTCGAGATGCACGCCCGCCTCGAGCTCCATGGAGCCGCGCAGGATCGAGACGACTTCCTCCCGGTCCGCCGCGCCGTCGCCGGGTTCTTCCGCCGGCGGAGCGGGCGGGCGCGCGGCGCAGAAGCGCAACGCGCCGTAGCTCGCCAGCAGGGAAACCACGAGCAGGAAGGCGCCCGAGAGCGCCAGGCGTCCGGCGCGCGCGGAACGAGGGCTCATTCCTGCGCGGCGTCCCAATCTTCCTTCTTGTTCTTGTTCCACCATCGCTGCCACGCTTCCGGATCGGTCTCGTTCCGGCGCGCCAGGCGCTGGAGGAGCGTGACGATCGGACCCGAGATGGCATTCCAGCGATCGTGCGCCTCGAAGTCGTTCAGGTCGGCGTCCTTCCTCGCCTTCTGGTCCATCAAGACGTGCAGCGCAGCCTCGAAGAGCCGCTTGCGCGTCCCGAGATCGGTGCCGTCGAAGAACGCCAGCGCCCCGGCTCCGGCCAGCTGCATCTCCTTGTCCTTGTTCGCCAGGAGAGCCAGGAGCGGGTCGATCGCGCGCGGGTCCTTCGTGTTCCCGAGCGAGTTCGCGATGCGCGCCTGGAGCCGCAGGTTCGCGCGGAAGTTCTTGTGGCCGAGCCAATCGCTCAAGGGCTTCACGCTCTCCGGTCCCATCCGGGCGAGGGCCGTCGCGGCGGCGTAGTAGAGACGGTCGTCGGGCACGCCGGGCTCGAGCTCCTTCGAGCGGTTCGCCTTGAAGCAGGCGTCGAGGGCCTTCACGATCGCGGTGCGGTCCTTGGGGCCCGACGGCTCGAATTCCCGCGCCAGGGCGTCGATCGTCGCGATCGCCTGCTCGTCCTCCTTGCCCCGTTCCTTCACGTGGGAGGCGAGCTCCTCGATCTTCGCGGCGATCTCCGGCCGCGAATCGGGCGGAGTCTCCTGCTCGCCTCGGAGCACCCGCGGGTGGAACGGGAGCGACGGGACGTGCGGGAGCGGAACGAGGAGGAGGACGGCGAGGAGGACGTTCATGTTGGACCGCAAAGGCTTCGGGGCCGCGTCTTCGCGTCCCCTGGCATCCATGGTACGGCAAGGACCTAGCCCCTTCCCATCCCCGGGTTTCCGCTGCGCGGGCTCACTCGATCGATCCCTCCAGGGCGCGGGCGAGGGCCAGCCCCTTGACCACGGACTCGGCTTCCTCCGCCGCCGGATCGGAACCGAAGGTGATCCCGCCACCGACGCGGAACGCGACCTCGGCGGCCCCCTGCGGGAGATCGCGCCAGAGCAAGGTGCGAATGAGCACGCTCGCGACGAGCCGCCCGCGCGTGTCGGCCAGGCACTGGGATCCGTAGAAGAAGCTCCGGCCCTCGCCCTCGATCTCGGCGATCGCCTCCATGCTGCGCAGTTTCGGGGCGCCGGTGATCGATCCGCCGGGGAAGAGCGCGGCGAGCACCTCGAAGCCGTCGGTGCCGCGCGGGATCCGCGCCGCGACGTCCGCCACGAGGTGATGGACCGTCGCGTAGCTCTCCAGCCGCGGGAAGGCCTCGACGCTCACGCCGCCGCGCACGGCAACGCGGCCGAGATCGTTGCGTTCGAGGTCGACGATCATCGCGAGCTCGGCCCTGTCCTTCGCGCTCCCGAGCAGCGCGCGGGCGTTGGCACGGTCCTCTTCCGCGTTCCGCCCGCGCGGCGCGGTGCCCTTGATCGGACGCGTGCGAGCGACGGCGCCCGACAGCGTGGGCTCGAAGTCGAGCAGGCACTCCGGCGATCCCGAGAGCAGCGCCCCGCCCTCGAAGCAGAGGAAGCCGAGGTAGGGTCCGGGATGCAGCTCCCGCAGCCGCAGATAGAGATCGAGCGGGTCGCCTGATAGACCGCGCGTGAAGCGCTGCGACACGTTCGCCTGGTAGATCTCGCCCTCGGCGATGAGCTCGCGCACGCGCCGGACGTCGTCTTGGAAGCGCCCCGCCGGCGCAGAGCGCGCGAGGGGTCCGAGGGGCACCAGGGGCCGGCGCTCGCAGCGCCGCTCCAGGGCCCCGAGCAGGGTTCTTGCCCGCTCCCCGGCGCTCGGCCGATCGTCGCCCGGCTCCTCCCCCAGGACGAGCCAGGTCGTCCCGCTCCCGTGGTCGCGCACGAGGAAGTCGACGTAGAGCCCGCCCACGATGCGCGGCAGCCCCCAGGGATCCGCGGGGAGCTCGAGCTCCTCGCCCTCCACGCCGAGGTCGTAGGCGAGCGCCCCCAGGAAGCCGCCGTGGAACCAGGGCGGGAGCTCGTCCCCGCTTTCGAACTGGAGCGTTCGCACGAACGAGCGCAGGCCGGAGAGGGTGCGCGGCGGAGCCGATGGGAGCGGGTCGAATCCGAGCAGGCTGAAGCGGGCGGGCTCGCCGCTCGCGCTGTCGAAGAGGGCCGGGAGCGTCACGCTGCCGCGCAAGCGCGACAGGGCCTCGGCGATGGAGAGTTCCCCGGTCTCGCCCTCGAGACGCGTCACCCGGGGTCGGAAGCGGAAGGACTCCATGGGCGCTTTCCTCGGGCTGCGGGCCAACGTACAAGGGCGGCGTGAAGAACGCCAAGCCGCCCTCGCCGATGGGCGTCGTCCTCCCGACCGTGTTCCTCGACATCGTCGGCTTCTCGATCCTGTTCCCGATCTTCCCCCGGATGCTCGAGCACTACCTCGGCATGGAGGGACCGGGGAGCGCGATCGGCGGTCTTCAAGCCACGCTCGCCCGCCTGGCGGCGAGCGACACGAATGCGGTCGCGGCGCTCTTCGGCGGCGTGCTGGGCTCGATCTATGCCTTGCTCCAGTTCCTCTTTGCCCCGGTCTGGGGCGGCCTCTCCGATCGGATCGGACGGCGTCCGACCCTGCTCGTCACCTTGACCGGCACGGTCGCGGGCTACGTGCTGTGGATCTTCTCGGGATCCTTCGCGCTGCTCGTGCTCTCGCGTCTCCTCTCCGGGCTCTGCTCGGGCAACATCTCGACCGCCTCGGCCGTGGTCGCCGACGTGACCGAGGGCAAGGACCGCGCCAAGGGCATGGGCCTCGTCGGCATGATGATCGGCCTGGGATTCATCTTCGGTCCGGCCCTGTGCTGGGGCGCGCTGGAGCTCGATCCGTTCCCCGAGCGAGTGCCCTGGAGCGCGGGCCTCGCGCTCAATCCCTTCTCCGCGCCGGCCCTGCTGTCGGCCCTGCTCGCGCTCCTGAACCTCGGCTGGATCGCCGCACGCCTGCGCGAGACGCTGCCCCCGGAGCGGCGCGGCTCGAGCGAGCAGGCGCGCGTCCTCGACCCCTTCAGCCAGCTCCGCCGCCTGCGCGTCCCCGGTCTAACGCGCACGAACTTCGTCACGTTCTTCTACCTCGCGGCCTTCAGCGGCATGGAGTTCACGCTGACCTTCCTGGCGGCGGAACGGCTCGCGTACGAGCCGCGGGAGATGAAGAACCTCTTCATCTTCTCGGGTCTCGTGATCGCCTTCGTGCAGGGAGGCGTCGTCCGTCGGCTGGCGCCGCGCCTGGGCGAGAAGAAGGTCACGCTCGCCGGACTCCTCGTGCTCGTGCCCGGCTTCGTGCTCGTCGGCTTCGCGCGCTCGGCCGCGAGCCTGTACGGCGGCCTCTTCTTCATGGCCGTGGGCAGCGCGCTCGCCATGCCCTGTCTCACCTCGCTCGTCTCACGCTATGCCCCCGCCGACCGTCAGGGCCTGGCGATCGGGACGAACCGCTCGATGATGGCGCTCGCGCGGGCGGTCGGGCCGATCGCCTCGAGCCTCCTGTACTGGAAGCTCGGGAGCGCGACCTCCTACCTGGCGGGAGCGGCGCTCTCCCTCCTCCCTCTCGCCCTCGCCCTCGGCCTCCCGCCCGTGCCCCCCGAATCCAGAGCGGCGGTCTAGGCTCTAAGGTCGCCACGGACTCCGACCGATAGGAGGCAGTCATGAAGAAGCTTCTTCCGTCCCTCGCCCTGACCTCGCTCTTCCTGGCCGCCTTCCCGGCGGTCCTGGCCCAAGAAAAGAACCAGGAGAAGAAGCCCCAGGAAGGCGCACCGACCCTCGAACAGCGCGTCGCCGGGCTCGAAGCGCAGCTCGGTGAGCTCGCGAGAAGGCAGCTCGAGTCCGAGAAGAAGCTCGACGACGTGCTCCTCTACCTCGAGAAGCAGTCGCAGGCCGCGGGGGCCGTGCTCACGGAGCTCGATTCGAGCGAGCAGCTCGGCTTCACGGCCGGGATCAACCCCCAGTCGCGCCAGGTCCTCCTGGCGGCATTCCGCGGGTACTACGGCGAGGAACAGAAGGACGTCCCCGAGAAGCGCCGGGTGAAGAAGGACGAGACGACCGCGAAGCGCCCCTAGAGCCCACTCGCGGGCGGCGTAGAATCGGCCCGCGGGAGAGCCCATCTCCCGCGAGAACATGCTCGGTCGCTCCCTCCTGTTCCTCGGTCTCCTCGCCTGCGTCCGGATCGGCGACGGCGATCCTCCCTGGCCCCTGCACGAGGCGAGCTGGCGCACGGACCGCGTCTGGTACGACGGCCTGGCCGAGAAATGCGTCTACGACGGGACGCGCACGATCTACGGCCGCGAGCGCGCCTTCCTCGCCTCGATCTACACCGACAAGGAGCGCGCGGATCCGCGCACGACGGTCAAGACCGACGATCCGGGCGGCGTCGAGGTGTTCAAGCACCACGCCTCCGAGCGCGTCCCGACCGAGAACTACGACTACGACTTCTCGACCGCCTGCTACGTCCGGAGCGACGACCTCTCCTGCTTCAAGCTGACCGCCGCGACGCAGGAGGACTGCGGGGCGAGCATCAAGGAGGTCTGGCGCACGGGCAGCGCGTACTCCTTCTTCGAATCGGTCTATTTCCCCGGCGGGGGGCGGCGCGAGGGCCGTCTCGACGGCGCGGCCGTCTTCGAGGACGCGCTCCCCCTGATCCTGCGGGATTTCCCCTCCGGCGAGCGGGCGACCTTCGGGCTCTCCGTGATCCCGAGCCAGAAGGACATCCACGCGGTTCCCTTCGAGCCCGTGCCGATGAACGTGCGCGCGGGACCGCGGGAGACCCTCGATCTCCCCTGCGGACGCATCGAGGCCTTCCGCGTCGACCTCGTCGCGGCTGGCGAGGAGCGCGCGCGCTTCTGGTTCGCGGCCGAGGAGGGCGCTCCCTGGCTCCACGCGCTCCTGCGTTACGAGGGTCCGAACGGCGTGACCTATCGATTGCGCTCGATCGAGCGCACGGCGTACTGGGAGCACTGACCGGTGGCCGTGCAGGCGAAGCTCGCTCCGCGGCGCGAGGTCGATCGGTTCCTGCGCGAGCTCGAGACCGCGCGCCTCGCTTCGCCCCACACCTTGCGCGCCTACGGGAAGGACCTGCAGGAGTTCCTGGACTTCCTCGGGCGATGCGGCATCGACGACGCGCGCGCCGTGACTCCGCGCACCCTGCGGTCCTTCCTGGTGGAGCTCGACGAGCGCGGGCTCGCGCGCACCTCGGTGCAGCGCAAGCTCTCCTCGGTGCGCTCGTTCTTCAAGTTCCTGCTGAAGCGCGGGCTCCTGGAGGCCCATCCGTCGACCGGCCTGCGCGCCGGGAAGCGGCGCGAGCGCCTGCCGCGCTCCCTCGAGGTCGGCGAGGTCGAGGCCCTGCTCGCCGCGCCCGATCTCTCCACTCCGGCGGGCCGCCGCAACCGGGCGCTGCTCGAGTGCATGTACTCCGCCGGCACGCGCGCGGCCGAGACGGTCGGCATGAACCTCGGCGACCTCGACCACCGCCGCGGCGTGGCGCGCGTGCGCGGCAAGGGCAAGAAGGAGCGGCTCGCGCCGCTAGGCAGCTACGCGCTCGCGGCGCTGCGCGCCTATCTCGAGGATCCCGCGCGCCCCCGGCCGCGCGGCGAGGCGCACGACGCGCTGTTCCTGAATCCGCGCGGCGGGAGGCTCACGACGCGCTCGCTCGGCCGCATCGTGGAGCAGGCCGTGCTCGCGGCGGGCTTGAAGCGCAACGCCACGCCCCACACGCTGCGCCACAGCTTCGCCACGCACCTCCTCGACCGCGGCGCGGACCTGCGCTCGGTGCAGGAGCTCCTCGGCCACGCGCACCTCGTCACGACCCAGATCTACACCCACGTGTCGATCGAGCGCCTGCGGGCGGTGTACGAGAAGGCGCACCCGCGGGCGAGTTGAGGGCTCAGAAGGAGAAGCGCCGCAGCTCCAGGCGCTCGAAGTTCTTCGTTCCCTCCGTCACGCGCAGCCAGGCGTCGAGCGGCACATCCTCGAAGACCTGGGTGGTCTTCGACCTCGGCCAGCGGATCTCGAGTCGCGCCACGCGCTTCGCCTTGCCCAGGCCGATCTCGAGCCTGTGGGGCGAGCCGCCGAAGCTCGACACCGATCCGGCGGCGCGGTGCAGCTCGCGCGGGCCCTCTTCCGTCTCGAGCGCTACCTTCACGCGCGCCCCCACCGCGTCGCGATTCGTCTTCGTCCCGACGAGCGACAAATAGAGCCAGTGGTTCCCGTTCCCGCCCGGGTTCTCGTAGAGCGCGCTCCTGTACTTGTCGACCGGGAAGAAGCCGCCGAGCTGGTGGTAGACGTCCTCGTCGCCGTCGCCGTCGAAGTCCACGAAGGCGATGCCGTGTCCCTTCTGCAACTGCCCCAGGCCCGTGGCCGCCGTGACGTCGCGGTAGCGCTTGCCGCCCTCGCTCCAGAGCATGATGTTAGGCATCAGCGACTTGAGCCCCGGTTCGCCGGTCCCGAGGTAGATGTCGAGCCAGCCGTCCTGGTCGATGTCGCCGAAGTTCGCGCCCATGGGGAGCATCGGCCGCGCGAGGCCGAGTTCCTTGGCCACGTCGACGAAGGTGCCGTCGCCGCGATTGCGGTACAGCCTGGGGAGGATGCACTCGTAGGGTTCTCCGAGCGCGGCCGCCGCCAGGTCCTCGACGTTCGTCTGGTAGCCGCCGAGCCACAGGTCGAGCCGGCCGTCCTCGTCCTGGTCGAAGAACCAGCAGGCGAAGGTGCGTCCCGAGGGCTCGGCAACGCCCGCGGCCTCGGCCACGTCCTCGAAGGTGCCGTTGCCTCGGTTCCGGTACAGGCGCTTCTTGCCGATGTTCGAGACGAAGAGATCCAGGTCTCCGTCCTCGTCGTAGTCCCCCGCGGCGACGGCCTTGCCGTAGCGGTCGTTCGTGACGCCGGCCGCCGCGGCGATCTCGGCGAAGGTGCCGTCGCCGCGGTTCTTGAAGAGCTGGGAGGGGAAGTTCGTCGCCGTGGGTTCGCCCTCGATGCGCGACTCGCTCACGACGTAGACGTCGAGCCAGCCGTCGCCGTCGTAGTCGCCGAAGGCCCCGGCCTGCGTGGGGTAGGCCGGCTCGGCCAGGCCCGCGGCGCGCGTGACGTCGGTGAAGCGTTCGCCCCGGTCGTTGCGCAGCAGGCTCTTGCGGATCCGACCGTCGTCGAGGAGCCAGGCTCCACGCAGGACGAGGGCGTCGGGGTCGCCGTCGTCGTCGACGTCTCCGGCGATCAGGTTCAAGCCGCCGAGCTGCTCGGACGCGTGCGTCGCGTCCGAGAGATCGGCGAAGGTCCCGTCGCCCCGGTTCCGGTAGTAGATCAGGGATCCGAGCGGGTCGCAGGTCGAGGTCAGGATGTCGAAGAGTCCGTCGCCGTCGTAGTCCTCGACCGCGACGCCCCCGGCCAGGTTGAAGCCGTCGACGCCGGCCTTCTCCGACACGTCGCGGAAGCGCGGGGCGCTCGCCTCCGAGGCGAAGGCCCCGGGCGGGAGACGGAAGGCCTCGGGCACCGAGTCGGGATACTCGCCGAGCGCCATGGCCGCGATGTTGAGCAGCCAGCGGCTCTCGAGGTTCCCCGGCGTCTCGGAGAGCACGAGCTCGTACTCGCGCCTGGCTTCCTCGGCCGGCTCGCGCACGGAGTGGATCGCGCCCCCGGAGAGGGGAAAGATGCAGCAGTCGCGGTTGTGCCGCTCCACGCAGTTCCGGTTCTCCGCGAGCCTCAGGTAGGCGAGACCGAGCTGGCGGTGGATCTTCAGCGGGAGGTTCTCCTCGAGCCCGACCTGCGTGCCCAGCTCGAGCGCCTGCTTCAAGGTGTCGATCGCCAGCTCGACATCGCCGGCCTCGAGCTGTTCGTCGGAGAGCTGCATGAGCACGCGGACCCGGCGCTCGCCCGTGACGGCCTCGTTGTGCAGGGCCTTCTCGAGCTTGCGGCGCTCGCCCGTCCCGATCACGGGGTTGTCGCCCGCGTAGAGCGCCTTCCCGATACGCGTGAACTCCTCGAGCGGGGACTCGGGCTTCGGGGACGGTTCGACCTGTGCGGGGAGGAGCAGCAGCAGGAAGGTCGGAGCGGCAAAGGCCATGTCCAGTCCCTATCCTATCCGCCCATGGAACTCCAAGAAGCCCTGAGGAAGCTCGCGGCCCTGGGAACGGCGCAGAATCGCAAGGTCTACGCGCGTCACGGCGTGAGCGGAGACTCCTTCGGCGTGAGCTACGCCAACCTCGCCAAGCTGGAGAAAGAGATCGGCGTCGATCACGACCTCGCGCGAGCCCTGTGGAAGACGGGGAACCACGACGCGCGCGTCCTGGCGACGAAGATCGCCGACCCGGCGAAGACGACGGCGCGGCTCCTCGAGGATTGGGCGGGCGACCTCGGGGACTACGTCGTCACGGACGCCCTCGCCAAGCTCGCCAGCCGTACGAGTGTGGCTCCGGCCCTGGTCGAGGCGTGGACGCGCTCCCCGGACGAGTGGATCGGCGCGGCCGGGTGGATCGTGCTCGCCGCCAGCCTGGAGCGGGAGGATGCCCCCGACGACGAGCGCCTCGCGCGCCGCCTCGCCGAGATCGAGGCGCGCATCCATGCCGCCCCGAATCGCACGCGCTACTCGATGAACCTGGCCTTGATCGCGATCGGCTCGAGCCGCGCGAGCCTGCGCGGGCAGGTCCTCGCCGCGGCGAAACGCATCGGCAGGGTCGATGTCGATCACGGCGAGACGGGCTGCAAGACCCCCGACGCCGCCGCCTACATCGCGAAGGTCATCGCGTACCGGGAGAAGGCCAGGAAGGGCGCCCGGGCCGCAGCCTCGCCGAGGCTGGGCGTGCCTCCCAAGAAGCCGCGGGGAGAGGACACGAAAGCCAAGCTCTGATCGTGAGCGATCCCGTCGTCCTGGCGATCTTCGGGATCGTCTACCTCGGGATGCTGCTCGGGGAGATCCCCGGCCTCGCCCTCGATCGCACCGGCATCGCGATCCTCGGCGCGATCGCACTCGTCGCCACCGGCCGCGCCTCGATCGACGAGGCCTGGAGCGCCGTCGACGTCCCGACGATCGCGCTGATCTTCGGGCTGATGCTGCTCTCGGCCCAGTTCCGCCTCGGCGGCTTCTACGCGCGGGTGACGACCTGGCTCGGGACGCGCCCGCTCGGACCGCCGCACCTCCTCGGCCTGTGGATGATCGCCACGGCGATCCTCTCTGGCCTGCTCGCGAACGACATCGTGTGCCTCGCGGCGACCCCCGTCTTGATCGAGGCCTGCTCGCGCCGGCGCCTCGATCCCCTGCCCTTCGCGGTCGGCCTCGCCTGCGCGGCGAACATCGGCTCCGCGTCCACGTTGATCGGCAATCCCCAGAACATGTTGATCGGCGAGGCGCTCGAGCTCTCCTTCGCGGGCTACCTCGCCCGGGCGGCGCTGCCCTCGCTCCTCGGGCTCGCGGCGGCCTGGGGCTTCCTCGCGTGGCGCTTCCGCGCGCGCTGGGAGCGCGCCTTCGCGAGCGCGAGCCTCCCCCAGGCGCGCTTCGATCCGTGGCAGACCGCGAAGGCCCTCTTCGTCCTCTTCGCGCTCGTGGTGCTCTTCCTCGGCGGCTGGTGGCCACGCGAGATCGTGGTGCTCGCCGCCGCCGGGCTCCTTCTCTGCTCTCGGCGCACCGCCTCGCGCGAGACGCTCGCGCTCGTCGACTGGGATCTCTTGCTGCTCTTCATCGGGCTCTTCGTCGTGAACGACGCCCTGGCGCGGAGCGGCGCGACGCGGGAAGCCATGGACGCGCTGGCGCGCAGGGGCATCGCGCTCGAGCGCCCGCCGTTCCTCTTCGGGGCGGCGGTGGTGCTCTCGAACCTGGTCTCGAACGTCCCGGCGGTGATGTTGCTCCTGCCTGCGGCGCAGGCGCCCACGATGGAGGCGCAGATGGCCGCCGGCGCGACGCTGGCGCTCGCCAGCACCCTCGCCGGCAACCTGATCCTCGTGGGGAGCATCGCCAACCTGATCGTGGTCGAACAGGCACGGCGCATGGGCTTCTCCATCGGCTGGAAGGAGCACGCGGCTCTCGGCGTGCCGATCACGCTCATCACCCTCGCCATCGCGGCCGGATGGCTCGCCCTCGGCGCCGGGTGAGCGGGCGAGGCTTGAAGAAGGCCCTTCCTGAAGGCCTAGTGGCGCCCAAGAGGAGGTTCGCCCCATGAACGATTCGCTCCAAGACGGTCCCGTCCATTTCGAAGTCGACTACCCCGAGCGCTCCGACCGGCTGCTCGCCGCCTGCGGCATCCTCTGGTTCGTCAAGCCTCTCCTGCTCCTGCCGCACCTCGTCGTGATGTGGTTCCTGGGCCTCGCGATGGCGGTCGTCATGTGGATCTCCTACTGGATCGTGCTCTTCACGGGGAACTACCCGCGCGGGTTGTTCGACTTCGTCGTCAGCGTGCAGCGCTGGCAGAATCGCATGACGGCTTGGATCGCGGGGCTCACCGACCGCTACCCGCCGTTCCGCCTGAGCTGAGGGTCGAGCGGACTGCGCCGGATTCGCCGACGAATCCCGGTAAGACGCGGCGAATCGTCGCGGGAGGAACGCTGTGCGGGGTGGAGTCCGCCGGAAGCCTTGACCCCGGCCTCGCTTTTTCCAGGATGGCGCGCAGGATCGGCGGGCGCCGGGACACTCTCCCTCTGGCGCGTCCGCGCCGCGAGGCCCCACGAGGAACGCCCTTGATCGAAGTCGAAGGCTTGTGCAAGCGCTACGGCGAGATCGTCGCCGTGGACCAGGTCAGCTTCTCGGCCCCGAGCGGCACCATCTTCGGCCTGCTCGGCCCGAACGGCGCGGGCAAGTCGACCACGATCGGCTGCATCTCGGGCCTCGTCTCCCCGGGCTCGGGACGCGTGCGCGTGCTCGGCCACGATGTCGTCCACGACGGTCGCGCCGCGCGCGCGGCCCTGGGCATCGTGCCCCAGGAGCTCGCGCTGTACGAGGACCTCTCGGCGCGCGAGAACCTCGAGTACTGGGGCGCCGCCTACGGCCTCGCCAGCCGCGAGCGCAGGCAGCGCACCGGCGAGGTGCTGGAGATCGTGGGTCTCCTGGACCGCGCCAAGGACCCGGTGAAGAAGCTCAGCGGCGGCATGAAGCGGCGGCTCAACTTCGCCTGCGGCATCGTGCACCGGCCAAAGGTCCTCCTGCTCGACGAGCCCACGGTCGGCGTCGACCCGCAGTCGCGCGTGCGCCTGCTCGAGCTCGTGCGCGAGCAGGCGCGCGCGGGCGTGTGCGTGCTCTACACCACGCACTACATGGAGGAGGCCGAGTCCCTGTGCGACGTGCTGGGCGTGATCGACCACGGCCGGATCATCGCGCTCGGGACGCTCTCCGAGCTGCGCGGTCTACTAGGGGAACGCGACCTCCTGCGCCTCACCGGCAGTTTCGACCGGGAACGCACGGTCCAGGCCCTGCGCGCGGCCGAGGGCCTGGCGGGGGTCGAGATCGTGCAGTGCGAGGAGCGCGAGCTCACGCTCTCCCTCAAGGAGGCGTCGCGCCGGCTGCCGGCGCTCTTCGCGGCGCTCGCCGCGGCCGGCGCGGAGGTGCGCGAGACGACCCTGACCCAGCCGAGCCTCGAGAGCCTGTTCATCAAGCTCACCGGCAAGGAGTTGCGCGAGTAGCGCCATGTCGGCCCGTTTCCTGTGGGACAGCGCGCAGAAGGACGTGCGGCGCAGGCTGCGCGATCCGCTGGCGCTCCTCCTGTGGATCGGGATCCCGGTCGTCATCGGAGGCCTGATCTTCCTCGTCTCGGACGGAGGGGGCTCGTCCCAGCCCAAGGCCCGGGTATGGATCGCCGATCACGACGAGACCTTCCTCTCGAGACTCCTGACGAGCGCTTTCGGACAGGAACAGGCGGCGCGCTTCTTCGAGATCGAGACGCTGGAGGAGTCCGAAGGCCGCGCGCGCCTGGAGCGCGGCGAGGGCTCGGCGCTGCTCGTCATCCCCGCGGGTTTTTCACGCGCGCTCCTCGAGGAGGAGCCGTGCGAGCTCGTGCTCGTCACCAATCCTGCGCAGCACATCCTGCCCGGGATGGTCGAGGAGACCGTCAGCGTCCTCGTCGACGGCGCCTTCTATGCCCAGCGCATCCTCGGCGAGGAGGCCCGCGCGCGCCTGCGCGCCTTCGCGGCGGGGCCGCCCGAGGGCGCGCCGGTCTTCCCCGACCAGGAGATCGCCGCGTTCAGCGTGCTCGTGAACCGCACGGTCGAGCGCCTGGAGCGCACGCTCTTCCCGCCCGTGATCCAGCTCGAGACCGCGACGAAGGAGGAGCGGGAAACGGGGCTCGACTTCGGGCTCCTGTTCTTCCCGAGCATGCTCTTCATGGCGCTCTTCTTCGTGGCCCAGGGCCTCTCCGACGACCTGTGGAAGGAGCGCGCGCAGGGGACCCTGCGCCGGCTCGTCTGTGCGCCCCAGTCGATCGCCACGTTCCTGGCCGGCAAGTTCCTGTGCGCCGCGCTCGTCGTGGCGCCGGTGTGCCTGATGGGGCTCGCGCTCGGCGTGCTGGGCTTCGACTTCGCGCCCGCGCGAGCGCCGCTCGCGCTCCTGTGGGGCACCCTCACGGGCACCGCGCTCGCGGCGCTGATGACCCTGATCCAGCTCTACGCCACGAGCCAGCGCGCCGGGCAGTTGCTCACGAATCTGGTCTTGTTTCCGGCGATCATGATCGGCGGCTCGTTCTTCCCCTTCGAAGCGATGCCGGCCTGGATGGCGCAGATCGGCCGCAAGACGCCCAACGGTTGGGCGCTCGAGGAGCTCAAGGCGATCCTCTCCGGCCGGGCCGGCGCGGCGGAACTCGCGCTCGCCTTCGCCGCCCTCGGCGCCGCTCTCTTCCTGCTCTCGCTCCTCTGCGTCCACCGGCTGCTACGGAGGTTCGCCCGTGGCTGAGCCCGCCCCTCCTCGCTCGAGGAGATCGAACTCGGAGGGGAGGAACCCATGCTGAGGAACGCGCGCTTCATCGCGCTTGCGGACTTGCGCCATCAGCTGCGGGCGCGGGAGACCCTGATGTGGACCTTCCTGATGCCGATCGTCTTCTTCTACTTCATCGGCACGGTGACCGGCGGCTTCGGGGGGCACGGAGAGGAACCCGACGAGATCGCGCTCGTCCCCGGCGCCGACTCGGGCTTCCTCGTCGAGCAGGTCGAGCGCAGGCTCGTGGATCGCGAGTACGCGGTCCGACGCATGGCGAGCGAAGAGGAAACGCAACTGCCGCGCCTCTCCGTCCCCGAGCGTTTCACCGAGCGCGTGCTCGCCGGCGAAAGGACCACGCTCGAGCTCACGAGCTCCGAGGAGGGGCTGCACACCGACTACGATCGGCTGCGCGTCGCGCGGGCCGTGTACACCGTGCTCGCGGACCTCGTGGCCTGCGCCGCGGCCGGCGAGGAGCCGAGCCCCGAGGCCTTCGCCCGTTTGGACGCGACGCCGCGCGCGCTCTCGCTCGCGGTGGTTCCCGCCGGCAAGGCGAAGCGCGTCCCGCGCGGCTTCGAGCAGACGGTCCCGGGAACGCTCGTGATGTTCACGCTGCTCGTGCTCCTGACGAGCGGCTCGGTGCTGCTCGTGGTCGAGCGCAACCAGGGCCTGCTGCGGCGCCTCGCCTCGACGCCGATCTCGCGCGGCGAGGTCGTCTTCGGCAAGTGGCTGGGCCGCATGGCGCTCGGCCTGGTGCAGATCGGCTTCGCGATGCTCGCCGGCACGCTCCTCTTCCGCATGGACTGGGGGCCCGACCTCGCCTGGGTGTGCGTCGTGCTCTTCGCCTGGGCCGCGCTCGCGGCCTCGCTCGCGCTCCTCGCCGGCAGCCTCGCACGGAGCGAGGGCCAGGCGATCGCGCTCGGGGTCCTCACCACGAACGTGCTCGCGGCGCTCGGCGGCTGCTGGTGGCCGATCGAGATCACGCCGACCTGGATGCAGGAGCTGGCGCTCTTCCTCCCCACCGGCTGGGCCATGGACGCGCTGCACCAGCTCGTGATCTTCCGCGCCGGGCCGGGGAGTGCCCTCCCCCACGCTCTCGGGCTCGCGGCGGCAGCGCTCCTTGTCGGCTGGGCCGCTGCGAAGGCTTTCCGGTATCAGTGAGGACCGTTCTTCGCCTCGACGCGCGTGAGGGTGACCCCTAGGGGATTCGAACCCCTGTCGCCAGGATGAAAACCTGGTGTCCTAGGCCGGGCTAGACGAAGGGGCCACCGGGCCGGGATGCCGGCCAAAGAGGGCGCGGAAGGTACTTTCGGCGCGAGGGGGTGTCAACCGGCCCACGCCGGGCGCCAGCCGGCACGCGCGAGCTCGCCAAGCACGTGCCGGTACTCGCGCTCGAGGCCGTCCACGAGGTCGCCCTCCCCGCGAGCCGCGCTCGGGAGCACGCTCCAGGTGTAGGTCTCGATCTCGACGTGGAGCTCGTCCGAGCCCCAGCGGTTCGGGGTCGCGAGCGCGGCGGCGAGGGCGCGGTCGGCCGCGTCGCGCGTCGTCTCGAGCCCTTCCTCCCCGTGTCCCACGCGCGCCAGGTCGACCGGCACGTGGAAGTGGCAGCGCCACTCCTCGCAGGCGCGCCAGCGCGGATCGCGCTCGATGGCCGAGCGCAGATCCGGGAGGTCGAGCGCGCGCACGAGGCCCGCCGCGCCCCGTCCGGTCACCTGGTGCAGGAAACGCGGCTCGTCCATGCCCAGGAGGAGCTCGCGCGCGTGCGCCCGCGCGGCGGGCCCGCGCAGCGCGAGAGCGCTCGAGAACTGGATCTTTCCCAGCGGACTCCCGGCGGCCGTCGCGTTCTCGAAGGCCGCGCGAGGATCCTCGAATTCGACCGCGGCATGGCAGGTGTCGAGGCAGGCGCCAACGTGCCTGCGCACGATCGTCTCGCTCTCCTCGCGCAGCGCTCCCAGACGCCGCCCGAGGACCTCGCGCGAGCGGAAGCGGACCCGTTCGAGCAAGCCGGGGAGCTCGGAGGTGTCGTTCGCCACCGAGCGCGGCTCGGGCTCGAGGGCGAGGACGATGCGCTCGCCGGAATCACGCTCGAGCTCCGCGAACGCGAGCGCTGCCAGGCAGAAGTTCTCGGCGCAGAGGTCGAGATCGCCCTCGCCGGTCACGGCCGAACGCAGCATCCCGGAATGCGTGCTGATCGAGAGGTGCGAGCCGCTCCGGCCCCGCGCCGGTCCCGCCTCGCGCGCCGCGCGCGCGATCTGCGCCACGGCGAGGGTGTAGGCGAGACGCTCCGGCGCTCTCCAGGTCGGCCGGAAGACTGCCTCCTTCAGCCCTTCGTCGTGGAAACCACGGTAGGGGAAGGCGTTGAACGTGAAGGCGTCGAGCCGGTTCTCCCCCAGGAACTCGAGCAGGCGATCGAGCTCTCCGGCACCCGCGTCGACCGTCAGCCCCATGGCGAGGTCCGCAGGCAGCCAGAGCCCGACTCCGAAGCCCTCGCGCAGCCGATGCACGTCGAAACGCCGTGCGAGCGGGAGCGTGATGCGCGTCATGCCCTCGAGGAGCCCGGCGAGGTCCCGTGCAGGGTGGAGGTTCAGGCAGTAGGCGAGCCGAACGGCTCGGCCGGGATGCTCGGGGTGGACGAGCCGCATCTACGCGATCGGGAACCCCTCCTCGACGAGGAGCACCGGGATCCCCTGTCGAATCGGATAGAGGATCCGGCCGTCCCGCCGCACGAGACCGCCTTCGACGGCCGAGGTCACCTTGGCCCCTGCGACGTTCGCGAGCTCGCCGCGAGCGATGCGCTCGTTCACCCGCAGGACGAGCTCGCCCCCCGCCTCGGAGAGGGGCTGATGGGTCGCGGGGCAGACGAGGATGGCGAGGAGCTCGGGATCGATCATCTTCGGAGAGCCTCCGAGGCGGAGAGCCTACCCCGAGGATATCCTCGATCGCCATGGTCCTCGCCCTCGCCGCGACCGCGCTGCTCCAGGTCACCCGCGCCCAGGAGGAGGGCGTCCCGACCGCGGGCGGCCTCCTCCTGCCCGTCGATCCGCTCACCGAACTCGTGCTGCGCATCGAAGGAGCGGAGGCCGCGGGCACGGCGAAACGGAGCGAGCTCCAGGAGCCGCCCTGGCCGGAGTGGAGGTCGGGAGCGGACTCCGGATGGAACCGCGAGGAACCCTGGCGACGCTGGGTGGAACTCGTCCGCGCCGAAGCGCGCGCCGAATCCCCGCATCCCGGGACGCGCGCGCGCCTCGCGCTCCTCGCCCGAGCCCAGGGACGCGACACCGACGCGTGGCGTCACCTCCTCCGTTGCGGAACGGACGCGCTCGTCCTCGACCTCCTGCCTGCGTTCCTACCGGGCGTGCCCGAGGAGTTGCTGTGCGCCGAAACGCTCCCCGACGGGGTCTTCCTCCGTCCGGCTCTGCCTCCCTCGACGGACGATTCGCGCGAGCGGCTCGCCACCCTGGCGGGGCGCTCGATGGCGGCACGCGAGGTGCGCATCGGGGGCGCGACGATCTCCTTCGAGCTCGCGGTCCAGGGAGACGGGATCCAGGTCGACCTCGTCCATCTCGCGGGCCCGTGCACGAGGGTGCGACTCGTCCTGCCGGTCCCGCGCGGGGTCGACATCGCCCTCACGTACGAAGACTGGGAGAAGCTCGCCGACCCCCGCGCGCCCGTCTTGGTCGAGCTCTCCGCCGAAGACCCCGAACACACCGTGTGGGGCCGGTTCCAGCCGCGGCGCGATCGCTGGCCGATGACCCTGCCCGGGGAGGACGCGCGCGCGGTGCGCGCGCGCGCGCCGCTCGCCCTCGCCGTCCCCGAGGAGGACGGGGATCCGCGACTGGCGCGCTTCGCCGAGGCGCTCGCGGAGCTCTTCGATCGCCCTTGCCTGCATCCCTACGAGCCCTCGCTCGAGACCGCGGGGCCCTTCGAGCCGATCGTCCTCCATCTCGGCGCGGGATTCGACCCCGACCGCAAACTCACGGCGATGATCTCGCTCTCCGAGATCCACGCCCTGGCCGGAGCGGCCCGTTAGCTGCGCACCGAGAGCCCCATGAACGTCTCGATCGACACGGCACCGTTCGTCGCGCACCGCGCGCGTTTCCTCGAGCTCCTTGAGCGCGAGGAGGCCGCGGCGGTGATCCCAAGCGGCGTGCCGCGCCTGCGCAACGGCGATTCCGAGCACCGCTTCCGACCCGACAGCGACTTCTACTACCTGACGGGGTTCCGCGAGCCCCACGCGACGCTCGTGCTCGCCCCCGCGCGCGAGGGAGCGCGCTCGATCCTCTTCCTGAGGGACAAGAACCCCGACGAAGAGGCGTGGAGCGGGCGGCGGCTGGGCGTGCTCGCGGCGCGCGAGACGCTGGGCGTCGAGGAGGCGCGGCCGATCGACGCCTTCTGGGACGAGCTCCCCGCACTCCTGCGGCACCACGGTCGCCTCGTCTACCGCGCCGGCTCCGACGAGGAATCCGATCGGCACATGATCCGCGTGGTGAAGCGGCTCGATCTGAAGGGCCGGCGCGGCGAGCGCGTCCCACAGGAGTGGGCCGATCCCGCCAAGACCCTGCACGAGTTGCGTCTGTTCAAGTCGCCCGGCGAGCTCGAACGCTTGCGGCGCGCGGCGGCGATCAGCGCGGAGGGTCACCTGGCGGTGATGCGCGCCGCGCATCCGGGCCGGAACGAGGCCGAGCTCGACGCCCTGCTCGAGTACACCTTCCGCAGGCGGGGCTCGACCGGATCGGCCTACACGAGCATCGTGGCCGGGGGCGCGAACGCCTGCATCCTGCACTACGTCGAGAACGACCAGCCGCTCGCGGAAGGCGACCTGTGCCTGGTCGACGCGGGCGCGGAATGGGACCACTACGCCTCCGACGTCACGCGCACCTTCCCGGTCAACGGCCGCTTCTCGCGCGAACAGCGCGCGCTCTACGCGCTCGTGCTCTGCGCGCAGAAGGCGGCGATCGAGCTCGTGAAGCCCGGCGCGAACGCGGTCCAGGTGCACGACCGCGCGGTCGAGGTCCTGGTCGAGGGGCTGGTCGAGCTGGGGCTCCTGGCGGGGAACCCCGCGGAGCTCATCGAGAAGAACGCCCACCGGCGCTTCTACATGCACCGCACCGGACACTGGCTCGGACTCGACGTGCACGACTGCGGCGCCTACTACGTCGACGGTGCGCCGCGCACGTTCGAGCCGGGCATGGTGCAGACGGTGGAGCCCGGGCTCTACGTCGCGCCCGACGACGAGACGGTCGAGGCACGCTGGCGCGGCACGGGGATCCGCATCGAGGACGACCTCGTCGTGACCGCGGATGGACACGAGATCCTCACCGCCGCCCTCCCCAAGGAGGTCGACGAGATCGAGGCGCTGTGCCAGGAGAAGCGGCTCGAGCGGGTGCGCTGACCCGGACGCGGCCGGGCTAACCCCCTCGTCGGTACAGGAACCAGTGCAGGCCCGAAGGGCCGTAGGCCGGGTAGGTCCCCGCCAGCCCGAAGCGCCGACCGCCGAGGGTGATCTCGGCGTCGGGCGTAGGGGGACGGCGCGCCTCGCTCTGTTCGACGAACCACTGCACGGGAACGCCCTCGCGGCGCGCGGTCGCGCGCTCGACGTAGCGCACGGCCCGGTCCGGGGAGAGTCGCCGGGCGTAGAAGGCCGCCGGGGCCTCGGTCCAGAGGTCGACGGGAGCCCCGGTGAGCACGATCTCGCCCGGTGGCGAGTGCTCGAGGACGTAGTCCATCGCTGCGCGCGCCCCGCCGCGGCCGTGGTCGTAGAACGGCGCGAGGTGCAGGAGGTTCCCGGCACCGAAGGCGGCCAGCAGTGCGAGACAGGCGAGCGTCCCCCAGCGCGGCACGCGCGCGAGGCGCGCCAGCGCGCCCGCGAGGAGCAGGAGCAGGAAGGAGAGCGGGATCAGGAAGTAGCGCGCGAAGAGATAGGGACGGGCAAGGAGAGCCAGGGTGAGCGCGGGGGCGAGGACGATGACTCCGGAGTAGAGGAGCCAGAGGTCGGAGCCTTCGCGGCGCAGCCGCAGGAGCTCGTGGAGCACGAGAGCACCGACCAGGCCGAGCGCGAGAGCGGCGGGAACCGTCCGAATCGGATAACCGAGCGTCCAGGCGAGCGCGTCGTCGGCGACCTCGTGCCAGGCCCACGGCGGTCCCCCTCCGATGCGAGCGCCGCGCACGATCCAGGCAAAGAACGCCGCCTGGAGGACGACCGGCACGGCGTGCAGGCGCAGGAGCTCTACGAGACGCGCCCGGGTACCGCTCGTGGTGCGCAGGGTTCGCGCAACGGTCCAGGGCAGCGCCCCGACGTAGAGATGCGCGAAGGAGGGGTGCGCCAGGGTTCCGAACAGGACGCAGCCGAAGAAGGCCGGGAGGAACCGCCTGCGCCGCGTCTCCAGGTACTCCTCCAAGACGAGCGCGGCGAGGAGGGCGAAGAGCACGGCCGGCGCGTAGCCGCGCGCCTCGGTGGAATAGACCACCTGCAGGAAGGACCCGGCGAAGAGCGCGCCCGCGCACAGCCCCGCGGCGCGGCTCCGTCGCCGCCCGAGCGCGATCGCCGCGCCGACGCTCGCCAGGCCGCAAACGAAGGCCAGGGCACGGTAGAGGGTCCAGTCCGAGCGTTCTCCGAGCGCGAAGAGCCACAGGGTGTTCAACGGATGGTTGTTGTCGTGACGGAATCCATCGCCGACGAGGAGGCCCGCGACCGAGCGCGCGCGCAGCGCGAAGCCCTCGAGCGACCAGATCTCGTCGAGCCAGAAGTCCGTGCGCAGTGCCGGAACGCGCAAGGCCGCGGCGAGTGCCAAGAGCGAGCAGGCCAGCCCCGCAGGGCGCCGGATCGCTGGCACGTTGGGCGGGGACATCGGCTCCGGCTCGCGGGGTGACCGAATCGGCGGCCCTCGCTCAGCGCCGACCGTCCGCTTCGATCGAAGCGAGCACTCGCTCCAGCTCCGCGTTGAATTCCCGCGGGCGCTCGATGTGCGGGAAATGACCGACGCTCTCCAGCAGGACGGCGTCGAAATCGGCGACCTTGCGGTTGTGCTCGAGCGAGGTGGGCATGCCTCCCTCCGCGTTGATCGCGCGCACGGGAACTCCGGCGCCCGCCAGCACCGCCCGCAGGTCCAGCGTCTCGAACCCGCGCAGGAGCGCGACCGCGGCACGGTGATCGGGGACCAGGGTCGCCTGTTCCAGGGTCCACTCGACGTCGGCGGGATCGGCGGCCGGAGTGAACAGGGCGCCCACGAACTCCTTCATCGTGCCCGCGAAGTCCGCCTCGAAGCGCTGGGCGAGAACCTGCACGAAACCCGGGGGGAACTCGAACTCCACGTCTTGCAAGGTGTCCACCAGTACGACGCCCTGCACTCTCCCGCGCATCCGCCGCGCCGCCTCCAGGCTCACCGGACCGCCCATGGAGTGCCCGATCAGGATCATCCGTTCGAGGCGCAGCGCGTCGGCGACCGCTTGCACGTCGCCGGCGAGCCCGAAGAGACTCCAGTCGGTCCGATCGTGCCCGGACGCCCCGTGTCCGGCGAGATCGAGCGCGACGACGCGGTGCTCGGCCGCGAACAGGTCGAGCTGGTCGCGCCAGAAGCCGCGGTGGCCCGACCAGCAGTGCACGAAGAGGAGCGTGGGGAGTTCCTCTCCCGCGGACCGCGGGCCGCGCACGTCGTAGGCGATCTCGACCCCGTCCTGCGCCCGGACCGTCCCCGAGCGGACCGGGGTCGTGGCGCAGGACGAGAGGAGCGCGAAAGCGACGACCAGGGGAGGAGCGGCTCGAAGGGGGGAACGCACGGGCGCCGGTGCGCGCAATCTAGCGCCGGGTTCTTCGTTCGCTCTTGAATTCCGGGCGGGAAATGGGCAAAGGGGCGGGGTCCATGGCCTCTTCCCTGCTCGGCGGACCGGGCGATCGCTGGCCGCTCTCCAAGGCCGTCGACGACCTGGTCGACGCGGCGCGTCACGCCGGAGTCCCCGGACTGGTGTGGATCGCGGGCGCGTTCTACCCGAGCCTCAACCTGAACGTCGACCTGGCGCGCGGGATCCTGGGCTTCGTCGAGGAGTTGAGCGGCATCGAGATCCCCGGCGACTATCGGATGAGTCCGCTCCTCGGCGCCATGCTGCCCTTCCGCCTGAGCTCGGACGACCCCGGGACTCTCTTTGGGATCTCGTTCCTCGTCTGGCCGCTCGCCTGGGTCATCTACCGCTCGATCGCGGGGCTCGCGCGCGTCTCCGATCCGCTCCTCTGGGAGCAGGCCGCGCGGGGCTCGTCCGAGAAGGGCTCCGCGGAGTTCGACCTCGTGGAGGAGCTCCGCGGTCGTCGCAGCGCGCGCCTGAGGACCGTGTGGAAAGCAGGCATGGGCCTGGGACTGGTGGCCCTCGGCCTGTGGCTGGTGCTCTTCTTCCTGCTCTTCGGAGCCCTCATCGTCCTGATGGGCCCCGTCGTGGCCCTGGTGAAGGTCTTGGGCCTCTCCGAGTTCGACGTGCTCTTCGCGGGGTTCCTGCTCCCGGTCCTCTTCCTGCTGATCCTCTACGCGGTCGTGCTGATGGTGCTGAACCAGCTCGCCCTGCACTCGCTCGCGCACAACCGGCGCGGCATGGCCTCGGCCTTGACCCACGCCTGGCGGCTCGTGCGCGCGTCGCCGATGATCGCGACCCGCGCCACGCTGCTCGAGATCGTGCTCTTCGGCTCGGTGCTCCTGCTCGGAGGCATCGTGCGAACGACCTTCCACCCCTTCGGTCCCCTCGCCTCGATCGGGGTCTTCCTGCTGTTCGGCTTCGCCGGCGTCACCCGCGCGGGCTTCTGGGCGCGCACGTACCGGGCTCTCGGGGGGCTCTCCTCCTCCGACCGCGTGCCCGGACTCTGAATCCGCGCGGGAGGGTGAGCGCACCAGGGCTCGAACCTGGGACCTACTGGTTAAAAGCCAGTTGCTCTACCGACTGAGCTATGCGCCCACCGAGAGACACGCGGCCGGAGAGGATACGAAACTCGCGCGGGCGAGAAAACCCACGCGTACGGGGTTCAAACCTCTTCGATCTCGGCCACCTTGAGCTTCAGCACCTCGTCTACCTTGCCCTCGTACTGCTTGAGCAGGTCCTGGATCTCGTCGTGGAGCTTCCGGTTCTCGTCCTCGGTCAACTTCCCGTCCTTGAAGAGCGAGTCCGAGTGCTTGTTGAGGTCGCGGCGGGTGTTCCGCAGCGCGATGCGGACCTCCTCGCACATCTCCTTGACCTTGGCGGAGAACTTCTTGCGCTGGTCCCCCGAGAGCGGCGGCAGGGTGAGCCGGATGACCTTGCCGTCGTCCTGCGGCGCCGACCCGAGGTCGGTCTGCAGGATCGCACGCGAGACTTCCTTGATGACCGAAGGGTCGAAAGGCTTGATCAGGATCTGGCGCGGCTCGGGGATCGAGACCGAGGCGAGCTGGTTGATCGGCGTGGACGTCCCGTAGTAGTCGACGCGAACGTTGTCGACCAGCGCGGTCGTCGCGCGTCCGGTACGGATGCGCTTCAACTGGTCCTTCAGGTGCGCCACCGCCTTCTCGAAGCGCTGGCGGCCGTCGTCCATGAGTTCCTTGTAGGTCATGAGGGGCTCCCGATGCGGGTTCCGAGTTCCTCGCCGCGCACGACCCGTTCGATGTTCCCTTCCTGGAACAGGTCGAAGACCACTACGGCGAGGCGTTGTTCCATGCAGAGCGTGATGGCGGTCCCGTCCATCACCTTGATCTCCCGCTCGAGCACGTCCATGTAGCTCAGGCGCTGGAAGCGCTTCGCCGCGGGGTCCTTCTTCGGATCCGCGCTGTATACACCGTCCACCTTGGTGGCCTTGAGCAGGACCTCGCAAGCGAGCTCGGTGGCGCGCAGCGCGGCAGCCGTGTCCGTGGTGAAGAAGGGGTTGCCGGTCCCGCCCGCCAGCAGCACGACGCGTCCCTTCTCCAGGTGGGAGATGGCGCGCCGGCGCACGAAGGTCTCCGCGACGGGCGGGATCTCCAGCGCGGACAGGACCCGCGCCTCCACTCCCTCGCTCTCGATGGCGCTGGCGAGCGCGAGCGCGTTGATGACCGTCCCGAGCATCCCCATGGAGTCGGCCGTCGCGCGCTGGATCCCGGAGGAAGCGAGGCTCGCCCCGCGCACGATGTTCCCGCCTCCGCAGACGATCGCGACCTCGACTCCCTTGCGCGCGACGCGCGCCACCTGCCGCGCGATGCTGGCGATCCCCTCTGGATCCAGCCCTTGGCCCGTTCCCGGATGCCCGAGGGCCTCACCGGAGAGCTTGAGGAGGATGCGGCGATAGGCCATGTGCCGTCCGCAATCCTACCCGCCGAGCTTCACGCGGCCGAAGGCCTCGATCCGCACCGTTCCTCCGAGTTCCTTCTCCAGGGCTTTCTGCACGCTGAGCTTGGGTTCGAGGATCCACGGCTGTTCCGCCAGGACCCGTTCCGCGTAGAAGCTGTTCAGGCGGCCCGCGATCACCTTCTCGCGCACCGCCTCGGGCTTGGACTTGACCTCGTCGCTGTCCGCGAGCACGGTCTTCTCGCGCGCGAGCGTGTCGGCCGGCACGTCTTCGCGACGGCACCAGGCGGGCGCGAACACCACGACGTGCTGGCACAGGCTCTTGATGGCCTCGGAGGCCTTCGCCTGCGGCGCCAACGTCGCGACCGCCGCGATGGCGCCCACCTTGTTGTCGTGGTGGACGTAGCTCGCGACCCGGCCCTCGCGGCTCTCGAGACGCAAGAGGTGCGTCAGCCGGATGTTCTCGCCGAAATGACCGATGGCGGCCTGGATGGCCTCCGCAACGGACTTCCCTTTCAGCATCTGGCGCGCGAGGGGACGTCTTCCGTCCTCGATGCCGTCGGGATCCTGCGCGCGGACCTGGGCCTCGAGGTCGGCCACCAGGCCCTTGAAACCCTCCGAGTTCGCCAGGAAGTCCGTCTCGCAGGCGAGCCCGACGATGTGGCCCCGCCGTCCGTCCTCGGAGACGACCGCGAACACGCGCCCTTCGGCCGTCGTGCGCTCCGCCTTCTTCGCGGCCGCCTTGAGCCCCTGCTTCCGCAGATGATCGATGGCAGCCTGGAAATCGCCGCCGGAAGCTTCCAGGGCCTTCTTGCAATCCATCATCGCCGCGCCAGTGGCCTCGCGCAGCTCGCTCACCATCTTTGCCGTGATCGCCATCGTGAGGAGAAGAGGGTCGGTTGGCCGCTCGGATTCGAGCGGAAGTGAAGCTCGGGAACTCGGTCCGGTGGACGGACCCGGGGAGGATCGGAACGCTCAGGGACCGCTGCGACCGACCCCACCGGACAGGGATCGGCGCGCCGAATCGTCGTCCTCGTCGCTCTCGAAGTCCCGCCCGACGCGCGCGCGAATGGTGCGCGGGATCGTGATGGTCTGGGCACGGGTCGGCCGCGGTTCGTCGCCCACGGGAAGCTCTTCGGTGCGCTCGGCGACGCCCATCGAAGCCGCCCGTTCGCGGTGCGCGGAGGCGCCTTCCTCGGCGGCCTTCACCAGGGAGTCCAGGAGCAGGCGCACCGAGCGCAGGGCGTCGTCGTTGCCCGGAATCGGGATGTCGACCCCGTCCGGGTTGCAGTCGGTGTCGAGCAAGCCGATCACGGCGATGCCCATCTTGCTCGCTTCCTTGACCGCGTTGTGCTCGCGGTTGGGGTCGACGACCACCATGACGCCCGGCATGCCGGTCATCTCGCGGATACCCGACAGGTTGCGGTGGATCTTGCGGTGCTCGCGCCGGATCGAAGATACGACCTTCTTCGAGAACTGGTGGATCGATCCGTCCTCCTCCATCGTCTCGAGCTCCTCGAGCCGGCGCAGTCGGCTGCGAATGACGCTGAAATTCGTCAGCGTTCCTCCGATCCAACGTTCGGTCACGACGGGCATGCCCGTGCGCTCGCCGGCTTCCGCGATGACGCTCTTGATCTGGCGCTTGGTGCCGACCCACAGGACCTGGGAACCATCGGCGACGAGGTTGAAGATGAAGTTGTGCGCGCGGATCAAGCCCCGCATGGTCTCGCGCAGGTCGATGAGGTGGATCAGGTTGCGACGGCCGTGAATGAATGGGGCCATCTTCGGATTCCACCGCGACACGCGGCATCCGAAGTGCACTCCGGCGTCGATCAGCTGTTGAACGGTCAGGTTTTCCATGGACTCCAGGACAGGCGGCCCCTGCCGGGGCCGGAAACGATCGACCTCCGCCGCGGTTCCTCAGGGATCCGCGCTTCGGAGCGTCGGCTCTTCCAGGACGGAGCGACGAAGGCAGGGAGATCCCGAAAAAGCGGGGCGGGATTCTACAGGCGAGATCCGGCGGCCTCCAAAGCCTTTCCGCGTCGGCCGGTGCCGCGGGGGGCCGTACACCCTCGAGGAGGCGACCGACAGAAAAGCAAGCTGGTATCATCTGGGGGGAAAGAGGCGCTTCCGGCAGTGATCCCCCCCTCCCGAATCCTGGTCTGCGACCACCGCGGGGGGCACCTCGAAGAGACCCTGCAGGGCCTCGAGGGACTGGGGTTCCTCCTCGACCGCTCCGGATCCCTGCGCGAATCGCTCGAGCGAATGGGAAGCGAGCCGCCCGACGCCATCCTGCTCGATCCCCTCTCGCCCCGGGGCTCGGCCGAACTCGCGGCCCTCGAACGCGCGAGGGTTCCCGGACCGAACGGCGGTCAACGTCCTCCGAGTCCTCTCCTCGTCCTGGTCGAGACCGGGGACATCGAGGCCGCCCTGCGGACGGCGCGAGTCCTCGAAGCCGGGCTGTGGGACGTGGTGCCCAGGGCGGCGAAGGCGGAGGAGATCGGCCTGCGCCTGCGACGGCTCCTCGACCTGAAGCAGGCCTCGCTCGAGATGGACGAACTGCGCCACCGCGCGTCCCACGACGACCGCACCGATCTCCTGCGACCGAAGGCCTTCCAGGCGCGGATCGTCGAACACTTCTCCGCCGCCCAGCGCCATCACCACGAGCTAGCCCTGGTGCTGCTCGACCTCGATCGCTTCGGCGCGATCAACAAGCGCCACGATCACACGGTCGGCGACGAGTTGATCACGCGTGTGGGCGAAGCGATCCGCCGCAGCCTGCGGGTCGAGGACGTGGCTGGCAGGCTCGGTGGCGACGAGTTCGCCGTTCTTCTGCCCTACACCGGACCGCTCAACGCGTCCCTGGTCGTGAACCGTCTGAGCACCGAGATCAAGAAGCTCTCCGGGAGGATCGGCCGGGCGAACGAAGAAGTCCAGGTCAGCGCTTCGATCGGCTTCGAGACCTACAGCGGTCAAGGCAAGGACCTGGAGTCCCTCGACACGCTCCGCGCCCACGCCGAACGGGCGCTGCGCGTGGCCAAACAGCGCGGAGGGGACCAGGGCGTGTACTTCCGCAGCCTGGGAGAGTGATCCTTCCCCCGGCGCTTGCCCACCGAGCGTCCGTGCGCCCTGGATCCGAGGTGTCGAGCAGCGGCACCTAGCGAACCAGGAGGATCCGGAGCCAATCGGCGCGATCGCCGCGGAAGTCCTCGACCGGATCGGCTTCGAGCACGACTTCTCGGGCTCCCGTCAGGTCGAGGATCGGGAGGTCGACGGGCGCGTCTCCCCCCCGCACGACGCGACTCTCCCAGGCGGTCTTGCCGTCGACATGAACGCGGAACACGACCGAACCGCGCGCGTTCTCTGGGTTCGCGAGCGACGAATCGTCGATCCCGACGCTCCCCCGCAACTTCGTGAAGCCTCCGTCGAGATCGTAGATCAACCGTGTCGGAGCATGGGTTCCGATTCCGCGCCGCCATGTCTCTCCGCCCACGCGCAGCGCTCCTCCCACGACGGATCGATCGAGCGTGTGCTCAAAGACCATTCCGAGGTCGTCGCCGAAGGGCGTTCCGCGTCCCTCTTCCCCGCGCGGAACGAGATCGGAGAGATGAACGAGCGAGCCATCGTTCACGACCAGCTCTCCGACGGCCTTCCAGGGGATCAAGATCTCGCTCCCAACGACGATCACGCGGCATCCCGAGACCTCGAGCCTCGCCAAGCCGCATCGGAAGCGGCTCCCATCGTTCAGGTCCAGGACCACCTCGGTCTCCGACGAGGTTCCCCGCGGCGGAGCCTCGAGCACTTCCACGAACAGGGCGGCCACCTCTGGCCACGGGAATTCCCTCTCTCCGAGCCGACTCGAGAACCGGATCCCCTCGGTCGTGAAGGCTTCGAGGGTTCCGTCGACGCGATCCAGCCCGCCTCCCGCCAGCCGGTACAGGCGATCTCCCTCCTCCGGGCGTTCTTCTCCCTGACCCTCGCGGGCCGCCGGCCAGATCGCTTCGATTCGCTCGACGGGCACGGGGAGACAGACGCCGCCGACGAGTTCGAGGAGCAAGTCCTCTCCTGCTCCACCCACGACGCGTCCGAGGAGCTCGTCCCCGCCGGCGAGCCGGACGCGGAGCGAGTCCGCGGGGCCCATCGGAGCCTGTCTCTCTTCTCCGCCGACGGGGCGGACGAACCACCCTTGCCGCTTCCTCGGATCGGAGAGAGGCAGGTCCGCGACGCTCACCTCGGTCTGATTCCCGAGTCGATCCTCGAAGTCGAGACGCCCCACCTCCTGTGGGTGGAGGCATGAGGAAAAGAGCCAGAAGAGGGTGGAGAGGTTCATTCGACGAACATCCTAGACGCGATCCCTCTCGAAGCCGCGCGGTACAATCGTCTGCTGCCATGATGACAGCGCGACGTTCCGGACTCCTCCGGTGCTGTCAATTCGGCAGCAATGCAATCCGAGCTTCGCTCATCCTCCGCTCGAAAGGTTGGTTCTGCTTCTCGGCATCCTTCTTGCTCCGCCGCGGCCCTTTCCGCCGCTCCGGCCCATGGTCACACCATTCCAGGAGCGGCCGAACACGCTACCGAGCAAGAGCCGAGGAGAACGAATCCAGATGGCCAAGCAGATCGTTTTCGAGTCCGACGCGAGGGATCGGATCAAGCGTGGAGTCCAGAAGCTCGCCAAGGCGGTCACGAGCACCCTCGGACCGCGGGGCAGGAACGCGATCCTCGACAAGGGTTGGGGCGCCCCCACGATCACCAAGGACGGCGTCACCGTGGCCGAAGAGATCGAACTCTCGGATCCCTACGAGCAGATGGGCGCCGCGCTCGTGAAGGAGGTCGCGAGCCAGACGAGCGACAAGGCGGGCGACGGAACGACCACCGCCACGCTCCTCACGGAAGCCATCTTCTCGCAAGGGCTGCGGGCGATAGCGGCGGGTGGACATCCCGCGACGATCAACGCGGCTCTTCGGAAGGGTACCGACGCCGTCCTGGAGGAACTGAAGCGCCTCTCGCGTCCGATCCGGAACAACGCCGAGATCGAGCAGGTGGCCACCATCTCCGCGAACAACGACCCGGCGATCGGGAAGCTGATCGGCAACGCCATGGAGAAGGTCGGGCGCGACGGCGTGATCACCGTCGAAGAAGGCAAGTCACTGGAGACCGAGATCGACCTGGTCGAGGGCATGCAGTTCGACCGCGGCTTCCTCTCGGCGCACTTCGTCACGAACGCCGACGAAATGGAGTGCGAACTCGAGAAGCCCTACATCCTCGTCCACGAGAACAAGATCTCGAGCATCCAGAAGCTCCTGCCCTTGCTCGAGGCCGTGAAGACCTCGAAACGGCCGCTCTTGATCATCGCCGAGGACGTCGAGTCGGAGGCCCTCGCGACGCTGGTCGTGAACAAGATCCGCGGCGTCGTCACGACCTGCGCCGTCAAGGCCCCCGGTTACGGGGATCGCCGCAAGGCGATGCTGGAGGACCTCGCCATCCTCACGGGCGCCACGGCGATCATGAAGGACGCCGGCACGGAGCTCGACCAGGTCCGGCTGTCGGACCTCGGCACGGCGGCTCGGGTCGTCATCGATCATGACACGACGACCATCGTCAATGGCGCCGGCAAGCGCGCGAACATCGAGGCGCGCGTGGCCCAGATCCGCAGCGAGATCGAGGTCACCACCTCCGACTACGACCGGGAGAAACTCCAGGAGCGCCTGGCCAAGCTCACGGGTGGCATCGCCCAGGTGAACGTCGGCGGCGCCACCGAGACCGCGGTCAAGGAGCGCAAGGCCCTGATCGAGGACGCGCTGCACGCCACGCGAGCCGCCGTCGAGGAAGGCATCCTCCCGGGAGGCGGTTTCGCCCTGCTGCGCGTTCGGAACGCGATCAAGAAACTCCACGGCGACGACGACGACTTCAACCTAGGCCTGGACGTGCTCTACGAGGCCCTCGGTCGTCCCGCCAAGGCGATCGCTGACAATGCCGGATTCGACGGCGACGTGGTCGCTCACCGGACCCTCCAGAACAAGAACCCGAACTACGGCTTCGACAGCCTGCGGGGCGAGTACTGCGACCTATTGCAGGCCGGAATCGTCGACCCGTTGAAGGTCACCAAGGCCGCTCTCCAGAACTCCGTCTCCGTCGCTTCCCTGCTGCTCACCACCGATGCCCTGATCGCCAACAAGCGCGAGCCGAAGAAGAAGGCCCCGGGCAAGGGCGGCATGGAAGGCATGGACGAGATGGAGGGCATGGGAGACATGGACTTCTAGGCCCGCGATTCTCCACCAGCCCATCCCACGAGCGAACCCGTCACAGAAGGATCCAGGACCATGGCCAAGCAGATCATGTTCGACGAAGCCGCCCGCCAGAAGGTGCGGCAGGGCATCACGAAACTCTCCAGGGCGGTCCAGGTGACCCTGGGGCCGGGCGGCAGGAACGTCATCCTGCAGAAGTCCTTCGGCGCGCCCTCGGTCACGAAGGACGGCGTCTCGGTCGCCAAGGAGATCGAGCTCGAAGACCCGTTCGAGAACATGGGCGCCAAGCTCGTGAACGAAGTCGCCAAGAAGACGAACGACGTCGCGGGCGACGGCACGACGACGGCGACGGTGCTCGCCGCGGCGATCTTCGAGGAGGGCCTGAAGTACCTCGCCACGGGCGTCAATCCCGTGAGTCTGCGCAAGGGAATCGACAAGGCCGTCGAGGCGGCCGTCGAGAGCGTGGCCGGGCAGTCGCGCAAGCTGCGCACGAGGGAAGAACGAGCCAGCGTCGCGACGATCTCCGCCAACAACGACTCCGAGATCGGCAAGCTCATCGCCGAGGCCTTCGAGAAGGTGGGCGACGAGGGCTCGATCACGATCGAGGAGGGTTCGGGCCGCGAGACCGAGCTCGAAGTCGTCGAGGGCATGGAGTTCGACAAGGGATACCTCTCGCCCTACTTCGCCACGAACGTGGCCAAGCTCTCGGCCGAACTCGAGGACGCCTGCATCCTCATCCACGAGAAGAAGATCTCGAATGCTCGTGAGCTGATCCCCGTGCTCGAGCAGACGGCCCAGACCTCGAAGCCCCTGCTCATCATCGCAGAAGACATCGAGGGCGAGGCCCTGGCCACGCTCGTGATCAACAAGCTGCGCGGGATCCTCAACGTGTGCGCCGTGAAGGCGCCCGGCTTCGGGGATCGCCGCAAGGCCTATCTCGGCGACATCGCGGTTCTCACGGGAGGTATCGCCATCACCGAAGAACTCGGACTCAAGCTGGAGAAGGTGACCCTGTCCCAGCTCGGACGCGCCAAGCGGATCGTGATCGACAAGGACTCGACCACGATCATCTCCGGTTCGGGAGCCAAGAAGAACGTCGAGGATCGGGTCCGGCAGATCCGAGCTCAGATCGAGAAGACGACCTCGGACTACGACCGGGAGAAGCTGGAAGAGCGTCTGGCGAAGCTCACGGGCGGCGTAGCGGTGATCAAGGTCGGCGGAGACACCGAAGCGTCGATGAAGGCCAAGAAGGACCTCGTCGAGGACGCGCTCAACGCCACGCGCGCGGCCATCGAGGAGGGAATCGTTCCCGGCGGCGGGGTCGCGCTGCTGAACGCGGTCGAAGCGGTGCGCAAGCTCAAGCTCGACGGGGACGAGCACTTCGGCCGCGCCACGGTCGAACGGGCTCTGGAGTATCCGGCGCGTCAGATCGCCGAGAACGCGGGCGAGAACGGAGCCGTGGTCGTGGAAACCGTGCGCGAGATGGGCAAGGTCTTCGGCTTCGACGCCCTGGCCCACGAGTACGTCGACATGTTCCGTGCCGGCATCATCGATCCCGCCAAGGTCGTGCGCTCGGCCCTGCAGAACGCCGCTTCCATCGCCGGCCTCCTGCTCACCACGGACTCGATGGTCACCGAGCTCAAGGAGGAGAGGAAGCCGGTGGCTGGCAGCGTCGATTGATCGCCTCCCTCTTCCTATTCGGCGTGGGGCGCGTGATGCGGCCCCACGCCCCACGAACCGAGAAACGGCCCGGGGCCTCGCACGACTCGGGCCGTTTCGTTGCTGAGCGCGGCGCAGGCGCGCCATCCTCGAGACGCACGGCATGAGCGAGAAGCGCGACTACTACGAAATCCTGGGGGTCGAGCGCAACGCGACCCCCGAGGAGATCAAGCGCGCGTACCGCAAGCTGGCGCTCAAGTACCACCCGGACCAGAACCCGGGGGACAAGGAGGCCGAGGCGAAGTTCAAGGAGGCGGCCGAAGCCTACGACGCCCTGGGCGATGCCGACAAGCGCGCAAAGTACGACCAGTTCGGCCACGCGGCCTTCGGGGGCGGCGGCTTCCCCGGCGGCGGCCGTTTCACGAACATCGAGGACATCTTCGAGGCCTTCGGGGACGTCTTCGGCGGCGGAGCAGGCGGCCTCTTCGGCGATCTCTTCGGCGGCGCCCGCCGCGGCCGCCGGGGCCGCCGGGGCCCCGTTCCCGGGCGAGACCTGAAGATCGTCCTGGACCTCTCGCTCGAAGAAATCGATCGAGGAGTGCAGAAGACCATCTCGCTCAAGCGCCAGGAGGCCTGCGAGCCCTGCCGGGGAAACGGAGCCAAGCCGGGGACCTCGCCCGTGGCCTGCTCGACCTGTGGGGGCCGCGGCCAGGTTCACCGCAGCCAGGGCCTCTTCACCATGGCGACGACCTGCCCGCGCTGTCACGGCGCCGGCCGCGTCATCGAGTCACCCTGCGCTGCGTGCAAGGGGTCCGGCCGTATCGCGCGCAATGCCGACGTCCGCCTCGAGGTCCCCGCCGGCGTCGAAGAAGGCATGCGCATCCGGATCCCGGATGCGGGCGACGCGGGCGAACCGGGAGCTCCGCGCGGCGACCTCTACGTGGTGGTCCACGAGCTCGAGCACAAGATCTTCCAGCGCAGCGGCCCCGATCTCATGACCGAGGTGCCCTTCTCCTTCACGCAGCTCGCCCTGGGCGACAAGGTGGAGATCCCGACCCTCCGCAGCCGAGTGGAGATGGCCATTCCGCCAGGAACGCAGAGCGGAAAGGTGTTCCGCCTGCGCGGACAGGGGCTACCCGTCCTGAACGGTGGCGGCCGCGGGGATCAGCTCGTGCGTGTCTTCGTCGAGACGCCGCGCAAGCTGACGGAGCGCCAGAAGGAGCTCCTGCGTGAATTCGCGCACATCGAGGAGGAGAAGACGGGGTCCAAGTCGTTCTTCGATCGAATCGTCGAATACTTCAACTAGCGTCATGGGCAGCGAACGAGAGTCCGAGATCGAGTCCTTCCCGAGGGACCCTGCCGCACCGGAAGTCGCCGCCGGAAAGGCACCTTCTCCTGCCGAAGACCGTCTGGCCGAACTCGCGGCCCGCTGCGCGGAGCTCGAGGAGCGGTGGCTGCGCTCCCAAGCGGACTACCAGAACCTCCGTCGCCGCGGTCAGTCGGACGCCGAAGCCGCCCTGCGACGGACCCTGCAACCGCTCTTCGCCGACCTCTTGCTCGTCCTGGATTTCCTCGACCTGGCGCTCTCCTCCCCGGCGACGAACGAGGAGGCGCGCAACCTCTCCACGGGCGTGCAGCTCACGCGCACTCGCCTCCTCCAAGCCCTCGAGGGGGCCGGACTCGAGGAGATCCCGAGCCGGGGCACTTTCGATCCCACGGTCCACGAAGCCGCCGGGAGCCGCCCGGCGGAAGGGGTGGCAAGCGGTTCGATCCTCGAGATGGCACGCAAGGGATACCGGTGGCGGGGACAGGTCGTGCGGCCGGCGCGCGTGATCATCGCCACCGAGTCCCACGCGGGATCGGCCGCCCCCGACAGGCCGGGTCCGCTCGCTCCCGCTTCGGACGCTTAGAGGAGAGTCCATGCCGACCTACGACTATCGCTGCGCGGCTTGTGGACACGAGCTCGAGGTCTTCCAGACCATCACAGAGGCTCCGAAGAAGAAGTGTCCCCGCTGCGGCAAGCGCAAGCTCGAGCGGCGGATCGGCGGCGGCGCGGCCCTCCTGTTCAAGGGCAGCGGCTTCTACGCGACCGACTACCGCTCGGACTCGTACAAGAAAGCCGTGGACGCCGAGAACAAGGGCGGCGCCTCGAGTGAGGGCTCCAAGGACTCGCCGGCGGGCGAGGGTTCTCCCTCGCCGAAGAAACCGAAGAAGAAGGGCGATCCATCGGCCGCCTGAGGTCCGCGTGGAAGAGCGCGCCTACGACGCCATCCTGCTCGATCTGGACGGCACCCTGGTGACCGACGGGGGCTCGATCCTCCCGCGCACCCTGGACGCGTTGCGCGCGGCGCATGCCCGTGGGGTGCGCATCATGCTCGCCACGGGCCGCTCGGACCTCGGCGTGCGCGCCGTCCTCGAAACCCTGGGCTTCGACACCCCCGCGGTGATCTTCAACGGAGCGGGGCTCTTCTGCCCCGTCCGAGGCCGGATGATCGAGGAACGGCTGCTCGCCCCGCCCGTGGTCGAACGCTCGCTCGCCTACGCCCGGGGGAGGTCGCTGCTCCCGGTGGTGGTCCGTCCGGGAGCGAAATTCGCCCTGCCGCCGCGCACCGAACACGAAGCGGCCGCCCTGCGCCATTTCGACGGACTCACGATCCAGGAGGAAGGCGAGCTGCCGGTCTCCTTCGCGATCCGCGTCACGCTCTTCTCGGATCGGCACGCGACCTCCGACCATCTGGCGCGGGAGATCGAAGAAGCGGTCGACCGTCCCGTGTACGTGACGCACTTCCCGCTGAAGACGCTGACGGACCATCGCGCGAGCCCGCTCTCCGTGGCGGACGTCCAGCCGCCCTGCCGGGGCAAGGCGGAAGGCCTGCGCGTGCTGCGCGAAGCCTACGGGATCCCTGCGGAACGCGTGGTCGCCATCGGCGACGCGACGAACGATCTGCCCATGTTCGCCGAAGCCGGACTGTCCGTGGCGATGCAGAACGCCATGGAGGAAGCCCGGCTCGCCGCGGACCGGGTCATCGGCGACAACAACTCGGAAGCGATCGCCGAACTGGTCGAGGAGCTGTTCCCGTAGCCAGAAGCTCCGAACGAGCCGGCTTGCGGCACCCGTTCCCCGGCCGAAGGCGTAGGATCGTGGTTCGGTGCCAACCGCGAAGAGGACCCGGCGAACGGTGCCCACGATCCCGTGAACACGCGCGAACGGATCCAGCCAGCCTTTCGCGACGATCCCTGGCGCTGGAAGTTGCCGGCGAAGCAAGCCAAGGGACAGGACTGATTCCAGCCGCTCCCCCGCGGAGCGAGGCCATTCCCGTGCGTGACGATAGAACGCAGAAGCTGCCTCGGTTCTTCACCCAAGTGATCGGATCGCTTCCGCGTCCCGCTGTTGTCCGCGACCTGTTCCTGCGCCGGCACGAAACTGCGCCCGAGCGGTTTTCCAAGACACTGGACGAAATGGTCATCTTCGCGATTCGCCTGCAGGAACAAGCCGGGATCGACGTGGTGAGCGACGGCGAATGGCGTCGTACCCAATACATTCGCGAGTTCCTCGCGCGCGTCGGTGGATTCGAGCGCTGCCGCAAGTTCGAGCATCAGGGCGAGATCAGACTCACAGAGGTCGTTGTCCACCGGATGACCGCGGGCGAGCCTGTCTTCGCACGCGACGCCGGGTTCCTCGCTCGGCACGCCAGCCGATTCACCAAGTTCGCCCTCCCGAGCCCATTCCTGATCGCGATCCGATACTGGCACGAAGATTACAGCCGCGACGCCTATCCGACGGTTCAACATTTCATGAACCACCTGGCAGAGATTCTCGCGCGGGAGGCCCGAGCGATCGCGGAGGCTGGAATCGACGTGGTTCAGGTGGATGATCCAGCGCTCACGTATTTCTGCGACCGGCGGCTGATGGCGGGCGAGATCACTCATGACGAACGGCTGCGCAGGCAGTGGGACATCGATCGTGAGGTCCCCGAGGCGATTGCTGCGATCAACCAAGTGCTCGAAGGCCTACCGCCGCACGTCGAACTCCAGTTGCACTGCTGTCACAGCGTCTACAAGCGACGCAGCGACGTGGTCGGCGATTACAAACCGCTTCTGCCGCGGCTGGAGTCGCTGAAGGTACACCGCGTCAACTTGGAGTTCGCGTACACCGGTACCGGCGACGTCAGTGACCTGAAGCTCCTACCCGAGCACTTGGCACTCGGAATGGGTGTGGTGGATGTACGCAACGAAACACTGCAATCGGTGGAGCAGATCGAGTCGCTCGCTTCGGCCGGCGTGGCCGCCGTTGGCCCCGACCGTATCGCGCTCACTCCTGATTGCGGATTCGCCCCGGACGCCGGCGAGCCGCCGACGATCGACGAAGCGTTCGAAAAGCTGCGGCGCCTGGCCGCGGCGGCGGCACGCCTGCGAGTCGCATCCTCCGCACTGTCCACTCGTTGAAAGGGGGGCATCCGGGGCGGGGCCGGCACCTGCCTCCGGACGGGGATCCTCGGGGCTCACTCCAGGTAGACCGAGGTCTTCGCGGTTTCGCCGGCGAGCACCTCGACGTCCTGGTCGGTCCCGGGGTTCTCCTCCTCCGGCCCGGTGGCTCGGCTCACGTTGATCCGCCAGGTGCCCGGACGCAGGCCGTCGAGTTTCGTCGTGCGCGACTGGATGAAGCCGAACTCGTCGTCGGCTTCTCCCTCGCCGAGGAAGTGCGCCCGGACCATGCACATCTGCGCCGGGGAGCCGTCCGCCAGCAGGGCCTCGACCTCCACGGAACCCGCAGGTTCCAGCACGAGGTCCACGTTCGAACGCGTCCGATCGGGTCCCACGCTCACGGACTCCGAGGTCCCCTCCTGGACCCCGTCCCCCGAGGCCCTGACCACGAGTTCGACGTCGCTCGCCACTCCACGCAGGGAGTAACGCCCGTCGGCGTCGGTCCGGGTGCCCGACGTCCCGAGGCCGTCACCGAAGGTGACGACGTCCCCGTCTTCGTCGCCCCTCACGGCGATCATGAACCCCGCGGATGACTCGCGCTCGCGCACGCGTTCGGCGCGCACCGAGATTCCCGGGAGCGGCCGGCCGCTGGGGTCGGTGATCCGCCCCTCGACGATCGACACCGGGAGTTCGATATCGAAGCGGTTCTCGCCTTCCTCCACCTCGAACTCGAACTCGGCGGGCATGGCCCGCGAGGGATGCTCGACGGAGAGCGTGTAGAGCCCGGACTTCAGGTCCGCGAATCGATACTCGCCGTGGCCGTCGGTGCGCGCGTGCTCTCCGCCCCCGAACGACAGGAACCCGGGGAGAGCGCCTTCTTCGCGCTTGGCCGAGAGGGACACGTTCGCTCCCGCGAACGGTCTGCCTCCCTCGCGCACGATCCCGCTGAGTTCTCCCCGTGGACTCGCGCGGAGCTCGATCTCGCTGACGGCGTCCTCCCGGACTTCGACCTCGGTCCACTCCGCGCCCCCGGGGCCCTCGGCACCGATCCCCGCGATGGCGATGTCGCCCGAGTCCATGAAGACCCCGCCCCCCGACCTCGACTCGTCGAGCTGGAACCCGTGAACGCCGGTCTCGAGGCCGCGGAAGCGAGCCCTTCCCTCGGAGTCGGTCGTCACGCTCGGGCCGCCGAACACGGCAAACGCGACCGCGCCGCCCGCGCTCGGTGGACGATGCCGCACCTTCGCTCCCGGAAGCGGATTCCCTTCGACTTCGAAGACCCGCACGAGGACCTCCCCGCCGCCGGTCAGCGCGAAGGCGTGCTCGACGTCCTCGCCCCTGGGCAGGAAGAGCCCGGCCTGTTCGGCCCTCGCGAAGCCGTCCGCCTGCACGCTGAGAAGGCAGGTCTCGCCCTCGAAGCTCGTCAGCGTGGCATCTCCCTTCTCGTCGGTCAGAGCCGTCCTCTCCCCGAAGGAGAGCGAGGACTCGACCCCGCTCTCGGCCGACAGCTCGACCCGCTGATCGACGATCATGCGATCGCCCTGGTCCTTCGCCAGGGTCACGCGCGCGTCCGGGATCGGATCCCCCGTGCGCGCGTCGGTCACGTGCACTTTCACGCGCGGGACGCGCGTCAGGAACAGGGGACCGAGGTCGAGCTCCTGTCCCGGTGCGAGCTTCACCTCCTGGCGCAGGTCCTCGTAGCCGGTCGCGTGCACGGACAGAGTGACCGTTTCGGCGTCCCCGTTCGGCCTGAGGCCGTCGACCCGCACCCGACCGCCGGGGTGGAAGTGCAGCAGCCTTCCGTCTTCGCCGCGCAGCGGCTCGGGAAACTGGATCCCGGCCTCCACCTCGCAACGCTCGATCGGCTCCTGCGTCTTCCCGTCGACCACCTGGAAGACGAGCGCTCCTCCGGGCAGATAGGTGAGAACGACACCGTTGTCCCCGGCCCGTGCCGGACGCGTTTCCGAGCGCGTCCGGCCGAAGGGAGCGAAGACGTCGCGCTCCCGGCTCCGCGCCCAGAGACGCAGATCGTAGGTCGCGTCGAGCGCGAGGCCCTGCAGGGTGAAGCGTCCTTCGGCGTCGAGGATCGCCGTGCGCGGCGAGGAACGCCTCGCCTGCTCGTCCCCCACGACCTGGACGGCGCGCACGGAAAGCTTCCCGCGCTCCTCGGCCGGGATCCCGGTCGCCCATCCGCTGATCGTCGTGCCGGCCTCGAGCTCGAAGACGAGCCCGGAGGACTCCACGCCCGGCTCCGTCGCGGCGCCTTCGAAGACACGCTCGGGGTGCAGATCCGAACGAACCAGGATCCTCCAGGGCCCGCAGGCGAGCTCGCCGATGCGGAAGCTCCCGTCGCGCCCCGCCCGGGCCACGGTCTCGCGCCGCCCGCCCAGGACCACGATGCCGCCGAGCTCGTCGTCGGAGACGCTCAGGAGCTCCGCATCCGGCACGGGACGGCCCGCGGAGTCGACGACGCGCCCCGAGAGGATCGCCCCCTGGGAGAGCACGATCGCCCCGAGGTCCTGCGACCCTCCCTCGGCCAAGGTGAGCATGCGATCGTGGGGGGCGAAGCCGTCGGAGCGCACCCCGAGTCGGAGATCGCCCGACCGCGGCCAGAAGATCTCGAAGCGACCGTCGATGTCCGTCTGCGCCTCGCGGGTCTCGGCCGCGGGCTCGTCGGGGAAGAACCAGCTCCCGGCCCTCGCGGAGACCCGCGCGTCCCGAACGGGCATTCCCAGTCGATCGACGACGCGTCCCGAAAGATTGGGCTCCTCGCTCTCCTCGTGTGCCTTTCGAGCGCCCCCCACCGTGCGCGACGAGATGGGCTCGATCGCCAAGCGCTCCGCGGAACTGCCGGCGGGTTCGTCCGGCGTCGAAGGGCGCGCGAGGCCGACTCCATCCTCGGGCGCCCGCGTGGCGGGAGCGCTCCTCGGCGCTTCCAAGGGAGCTCCCGACCGGCCGCGGTCCGAGGAGAACCAGAAGACGAGCGCGCTCGAGACGAGCGCGGCGACGAGCAATAGGGGAAGGACGAGTCGGGATCCCATGTTTTCCCTCGAGAGTCGAGCGGGACGCGGCGCCTCCTGGCGCACACGTCCGGGAGAACCCAAGCCGGTGGATCCAGACCGGGGATCCGGTCGGGACCGCGGCCGTACGGGTTGTGCAGAACCATGGTAGGGGACGAAGTCCGTTTTTTTCACGTACGAAGCGCCTTCGAAGCCACACTCGAGCGGGCGACCTTGCGCTCCCCGGGTGGCGAAGGTGAGATGAGGGCGCTCGTCCCGCGGACGCCTCCGCGGGCCGCAGGTCGGGCTGACGTCCTTCCGGATCTCCGGGGCCGTGAACCGCACGGGACCTCGAGAGCCGGAACGACGCCTCAACGTTCGGAGGTCCTTCGATGACTCGCACAGGATGGCTCGTGATCCTCACGGCTCTCGCGCTCGGTTCCGTGGGTTCGGCCATGGCTCAGGAACCCAAGGTCGGGAACGACTGGTACGAGGACACGGTCGACTACGGGTTCAAGATCAAGGTGCCCAAGGATTGGGGGTTGATCCCGCCGCAGCCCAACGAGCCGAACGTGCTCGCGTCCTACTCGGCCTCCTTCAACTCGCAGATCATGATCGGAGGTCAGGGTGCGGCGCTTCCGATCCACATGGCCCTGCTGCGGTTCGACAGCCGTCCCGAGCGCAAGAACTCGAAGACGATCAAGCTCGGCGGGCAGACGGTCGAGTACACCGTTCCGCCCTCGACCGACGTCCACAAGTGGCTCAAGGAGCGCATCGCCTACGGAGTCAACTGGCGCTTCGACTCCGAGAAGTACCCCAAGCCGCTCAAGGTCAAGGGCTCGGAGGAGGCCCAGTACTGGGTGTACGAGGGGAACCATCGGGCAGAGTCCGAGGTCACGATCAGCGCCTACGTCGCGGAGTTCTCCCTCGAGCCCAACGTGAAGATCTGTCTCTATGGAAGCGGCCCGGGAGACAAGAAGTGGCGCGACTACGAATCCGCCTGGAGCAAGATGGCCGCCTCCTTCGCGCGCGTCGCGGTCGAAGAGGTGGCAGTAGATCCTGCGGCGGCGATGGGCTCCCCGCGCGCCAAGAAGCGCGCGGACCTCCAGCGCACGGTCGCCTCGCAGGCAGGCTGGCGCCTGCTCGAGACGGAGAACTACTTCATCCTCACCAATGACGATGACGAGGGGTTCCTGGAGGAGCTGATGGTCCGACTGGAAGCGATTCGCTCGGTCTACTCGGAGCACTATCCGCCCGAGAAGGCGCGCGCGATCGTCAAGAAGCCCAAGAAGGAGAAGGAAGGCGAGAAGGGCGAGGAGCGCCCCGCCGCCGGAGGCGAGGGAGAAGGGAAGAAGGAGGAAGACGGCTCCGTGACTGCATTGGATCCCGTAGAGGCCTCGCGCATGAGTGTGCTACGGGTGTGCAGGGACGAGCAGACCTACTTCGCCTACGGGGGTCCGGGAGGTTCCGCCGGCTACTGGAACTGGGTGGACGAGGAGCTCGTGATCTACGACGACAAGGCCGGCGGCGGACGCAACGACACCTGGATCACGCTGAACCACGAAGCCTTCCACCAGTACATCCACTACTTCTACGGTGAGATCGATATCCACAGCTGGTACAACGAGGGCACGGGCGACTTCTACAGCGGCTACCAGCTCAAGCACAGCCGGTTCGTGCTCGGCACGAACTCCTGGCGCGAGACCACCGTGCAGGGAATGCTGCGCGAAGGCCCCACCACGAAGGAGGGTCGCAAGCGAGGCGAGGGCTACGTTCCGCTCAAGGAATTCGTCACGTGGTCCCAGGGGCAGTACTACGGCAACAACTCCTATGACGTGGGTGGGATCGAGTGCTACGCGCAGGGCTGGTCGCTGGCCTATTTCCTGCGCACCGGGGCGAAGAGCAAGGCCAAGGGTTGGCGCCCCGAATGGGACAAGATCCTCGACACGTACCTCGAGACCCTGGCCACGACGGGGGATCTCGACGAGGCCGTCGACAAGGCCTTCCCGTTCGGCGACGCGGAATGGGAGGCCTTCGAGAACGCCTGGAAGAGCTACATCCTGAGCATCTAGGTCCCCCACGAAGGAGCGAGAAACCATGCGCCGTTTGATCACCCTGTCGATCGCCGTCCTCCTGTGCGCACCGCTCTCGGCCGACCGGCTGGTCACCCTCGACGGACGAATCCTGACCGTCAAGAAGGCGCGCAAGCTCGCGGACGGGAACTACCACCTGACCTTCGAGAACGGCGAAGTCCTGTGCCCGGAGAAGCTGGTCAAGACGGTCGAGATCGAGGAGGACATGTCCGACTACGTCCCCCAGAACGAGGACGAGCGCAAGAAGCTCGACCAGGGCTTCGTTCGTTACCGGGGCAAGTGGTTGAGCAAGTCCGCCTACCAGGCGGAGCTCAACAAGGAGGCCGAGGAACGCAGATCGCGCGTGAGCGAGATCGCCGCCCATTCCGAGTTCCACAGCGCCTACGAGAAGGAGACCAAGCACTTCCGGGTCAAGACGAACACGTCCAAGGAACTGGCGGACTTCTACGGCGACCTGCTCGAGTCCTACTACGACCTGATGGACAAGCGGCTCGGGATCAATCCCACGCCCACCCTCTCGCGCACGAAGATGCGCGTGAACATCTACAAGAACTACGACGACTGGGTGGCGAACAACGAGCTGGGCGCGGGCGGCGGCGTCGTCGGCTACTTCTTCTTCATCAACGAGTCGCTGAATTTCTTCCACGACTACGACGATCCGACCTTCACCGAGTGGGTCGGGCTGCACGAGTGCACGCACCTCCTGACCTACCTGATCGACCCGCAGGCCTGGCCAGCGGCCTCGTCGATCTGGGTCAACGAGGGAGTCGCCGATTTCTTCGGGTCCTCCGAGGTCGAGAAAGACGCCAAGGGCCGGATCGCGATCACGCCGGGCAAGCTCCAGGTCGATCGGATCCTCACGGTCCAGCAGGCGATCGAGAAGGACGAGTACGTGCGGCTGGAGGACCTCTTCAGGACGGACCGCAGCCGCTTCTTCGCCTTCCAGTACGCGCACGCCTGGTCCTTCGTCTATTTCCTCAACAACAGCACCAAGCAGTACGAGCAGGGCTTCAAGCGCTTCTTCAAGGACTTCTACACGATCCCGAAGGGCGTGCCCTACACGTGGGAGCCGTTCCCTAACAAGGCCGGCACCGCCAAGATCATGGAGGCCGAGGACGTGCGCAAGCTGCTCCTCGACGCGCTCAAGGTGAAGGACGTCGAGTCGCTCGAGAAGGAGTGGATCGCCTTCATCTCCTCCATCAAGATCGACGGCGCCGATGCGCTCTTCAAGCGCGCCTACAGCGCGCTCCGCCAGGGGGACAGCAAGAACTACGAACAAGCCACAAAGGACATCGAAGCCGCGATCTCCGCGGGCTTCGAGGACCCCAGGGCCTACTGGATCCGGGGCCTCCTGAAGTCCTGGGTGGCCAAGGGCGGCGTCCAGGCCGGTCTGGACGACCTTCGCAAGGCGGTGGAGATGGCTCCGCTGCAAGCGACCTTCCGCTACAGCCTCGGACAAGCGCTGGCCGGCTACAGGCTCGGCATCGGTGGCTTCATCGTGCGCGTCGTGGGGGACAAGGAGCTCTACGGCACCGACGAGCAGATCGAGGAGGCGAAGAAGCAGCTCGGTCTCACCTGCGAGCTCGACTCCGAGAACGACTACTACCAGGAGTCGAACCGCGAGTTCCTCGAGCGCTACGAGCGCTGGAAGGCCGAGGGCACTTCGCAGAAGTAGCTCCAGAGCCCCCCGTGCGCACGCGACCCAGGCTCGGCCCCCTCGCCTCCGTGTTCCTCGCTTTCGCCTGCCGGAGCGCGCCTCGGATCGAGCAGGATCCGACCGTGCGGCTCGACACCGGCGGGCCGGGTGAGCTCGGCGTCTCGACGGACTATGGCGTGGTCTTCCTGGGCCGCGGCCGGAAGAGCGGCCCGGTCGAGTTCACCTCCTGGTTCGGCGACGGGCCGAGCTTCGAGACGGGCATCGTCGAGCCGCTCGGGGACGGACTCTTCACCACGCGGGCCGAGATCGAGATCCCGCGCGTGCCGATCCACTGGAGCGAGCCCCGCGCCGGCACGCGGGTGCTCGTTCGCGGACGGCGCCCATCGGGATCCGGAACCGGGGCCGCCCCCTTCGCGTTCGAGGCCGAGGTGGCGAGCGATCCGCGCATCGAGGGTCTCGTGCTGCGATCGAGCGGGAGCCTGCGCGCCCTGGGCGAGGGCGAGGCCGGAGCCGGCGTCTACCTCGAGCAGGAGGACGGCGGCCTCGCGCTCCTCGGGCTGGTCACGGGTCGTGTCGTGCTCTCCGGACCCACGGGGGAGCGCGAGTACTTCACGGTCGCCGGCCCGCGCGAGCTCTGGCGGCTCGCGAGCCACGCGCGCGACCTCGATCGGCCCCGCTGGCCCGCGGCACGCGAGGACGTCCTGCCGGGCTCCTGAGGCGCGTGATCCTCGTCCTCGACAACCGCGACTCCTTCACGTTCAACCTGGTCCAGGCCTTCTACGCGCTCGGCATGTCGGTCGAGGTCCGGCGCGCGGATCGCATACGCCTCGGGGACGTCCTGCGCCTCGCGCCGTCCCACGTCGTCATCGGACCGGGCCCGGGCCGTCCCGAGGCCGCCCGGACGAGCCTCGCGACGATCGCAGAGCTCCCGCCCGAGATCCCGATCCTCGGCGTGTGCCTGGGGCACCAGGCGATCGGCGTCGCCTTCGGCGCGCGGGTCGAGCGAGCCCGCGAGCTCGTCCACGGGCGCTCCGTCCCGGTCCACCACGACGGTGCGGGCGTCTTCCGCGGGCTCCCGTCGCCCCTGCGCCAAGCGCGCTACAACTCGCTCGCCGTCCGCGAGGAGCGCTGGCCCGACGAGCTCGTCGTGACCGCACGCTCGGAGGACGGCGAGATCCAGGGGTTGCGCCATCGCGAGCGCCCCCTCGAGGGGATCCAGTTCCACCCCGAATCCGTGCTCTCCGAGCGCGGGCTCGAGCTACTGGCGAACTTCGCGCGGTCGAACCTCGCGCACCGGTGAACCGAGGGGCGCCGTCCAGCGCGGCCACGGTCCGCGCGGATCCCGCCGGGACTCGCCGGTCTCGCTGGTGAGGAATCCGCGCACGAAGCGGTTGTAGAGCGGCTTCCCGCAGCGCATCCACAGGCGCGCCGTGAGCGAGCGACGCGGGCCTCTCTCCGCCCTCGCCGCGCTCTCGATCCCCGTCGCGACGCGGTAACGGCGCGCGTGCTTCTCGACGTGCCTCCGATCCTCGGCGCAACGGACCTCGAAGCCTCGGCCGCGCCGCGGGTGCACGCTGGCGAGCTGGAAGTCGACCACGGCCGGCGTCCCGTCGCTCGCCACGAGGACGTTCGGCTCCTTGTGCAGGTCGTTGTGGCACACGCCGCGCGCGTGGAGCTCCCCCACGAGCTCGGCCAGGCGTTCGAAGAAGTCCCGGGCGAGCTCGTCCGCTGCCCACAGCGGCCGGCCCTCGATCCAGGTGCGCAGGAGGACCTGGCCCTCGTGCGGCACCGAACCGTCGAGCGCGGGCGCGCGCGCGTAGTCCGCGCGCTCGGCCAGGCGCGGCACCCCGCGCACGCCCTCGAGCCGGGCGAGCGCGCGGCGTTCGCGTGCGGCGAGCGCGCGCGCGACGGCGCCCGAGAAGGGCAATCTGCCTCCGGAGGCGACCCGCCGCACCAGGAGTCCACAGGGTCCGTCGAGGAGCTCGACGCGCCCGAGCTCGTCCCGCTTGAGCTCACGGACGACTTGCGGCTCTCCACCCACGCACCTATTCTCCCCGCGCATGGTCGCCGATCCAGGCCCGGGCGCGAACGCGGGTTCGGAGAGCGGCCTCGCTCAGGCGGCGCAGGCGCTGCGAGCGCACGAGCGCGCCCGGAGACTCCTCACCGGACTCAAGGTCGCCGTGCTCACCGTCGGCGCGCTGCTCCTCCTGGCGGAGGTCGGCCTGCGCGTCTGCGGCCACCGGAGGCGCTCCTTCGAGGCGAGCGTCAACCGGACGAACCAGCGCTGGGTCGCGCTCACGAGGGCCGGGATCTTCGAGGAGATCGACGACCCGGTGCGGCGCTACGCCATGCGGCCGTTCGCGGAGGTGCGCATCGATTCCTGGACCTTCCGCGTGTCGGCCCATCGCACGCGCGGCGCGGACTTCCCGCGCGAGAAGCCGCCGTCCGAACGCCGCCTCCTGTGCCTGGGCGATTCGTTCTCCTTCGGGCTCTGGTGCGACGAGGACGAGACGCTCGTCGGACACCTGGCGCGACTCGCGAACCAGCGCGAGGAGGAACTCGGGAGCGGCCGCACCTGGCGCGCGGTGAACCTCGGCGTCCCCGGCTACCAGGCCGGGCAATCCCTGCGGGCGCTCGAACAGGACGGGCTCCCGCTCGACCCCGACGTCGTCGTCTACTACTTCAACTCGAACGACATCGAAGAAGAGGGCTTCTTCTTCGACGAGGACCTGGGCTGCCTGCGGCGCGACTTCCTGCCCCTCCCCGTGCGGCTCGAGCGCCTGCTCTGGCACAGCCACGTCTACGGCTGGATCGCGTCGCGCTACCGGAGCGCGGCCGAAAGGGTCCCCTCTCCCCAGTTCGATCCGCGCGTGCCCTATGCCTTCGTGCGCCCCGACAACCAGGCCGCCACGGCGCGCTCGATCGCGCGCATGGCGCAGCTCTGCTCCTCGCGCGGGATCCCCTTCTTCTTCGTCGATCAGCCGCTCCTGACCTGGCAGGGCGACGCACAACGGACGGACTGGATCGGCGCCGAGCTCGTGCGCTGGGCCGAGGGCGTGCGCCAGGAACTCGCACTCCCGGGCGTCTCGCTGCTCGGGCTCTGGCGCGGATGGTCGGACGGCGTCGACCGCATGGAAGGGCTCGCGCCCGGAGCGACCCCGCCGCCCTACGACTTCCTGCTCGACTCCTTCTGCGCCGACGAACGCATCCAGGCCGCAGTCGCGTTCGCGCGAGCGGAGGCGCGCAAGTCGGGAGCGGAATGGGACGCGCTCTCCTACGAGGAGAAGAAGCGCTTCGTGGCTCCTTATCCGGGCGAGATGCCCGCGGAACCCGACTTCCATCTGACTGGCGCGGGCTACGCAGCGATCGCGCGCGTGGTCTATCCGCGCATGCGGGAAGCGGGGATGCTCCCGTGACGAGCCAAGGAACGATCGAAGCACACGGCCTCGAGCGTCGGTTCGGTTCGCTGCGCGCCGTGGCGCCCTTCCGCGTGACGATCGGGCCGGGCGGGATCACCGGCCTCCTCGGCCCGAACGGGAGCGGCAAGAGCACCTTCCTGCGCCTCTTGCTCGGCATCGTGCCGCGCGACGCCGGCGCCGTCCGCATCGACGGCGTGGAGCTCGCGGGCGACGGCCGTGCGGTGCGCGAGCGCGCCGCCTATGCCCCCGGCGAGGTCGCGCTGTACGGCGAGATGAGCGGCCGCGCGCACCTCGCCTGGCTCCTGCGCGGGCGCGAGCCCTCGGCCACGGAGCGCGCAGCGGCGCTCGCCCGCTCGCTCGGGCTCCCGCTGGAGAAACCCGTGCGCGGCTACAGCCACGGCATGAAGCGCATGCTGCTCGTCTCCGCGGCTCTGGCGCCCGAGGTACGCATCCGTATCCTGGACGAGCCCACCGAGGGTCTCGATCCCAGCCGCCGCGCCCAGGTGCTCGAGCTCCTCGCGGCGGACGCCCGGCACGGCACGACGATCCTGCTCTCCTCCCACCACCTGGGCGAGGTCGAATCGACCTGCGACCGGATGCTCTTCCTGCGCAGGGGGGAGCTCCTGGACGAGAGCGAAGCGAACCTCGTGCGCCTGCGCGCGACGCGCACCCTGCGCCTGCGCTGGTCCGAGCCCTGCGACGCGGAGCGCGTGCGCGAGCGCCTCGCCCGCTTCGGCGAGGTCCGCTGCGACGAGCGGAGCGCGACCGTGTTCCTGCGCGAGGAGGATCCGCGCCGCTCGCTCGGCGAGCTCCTCTCCGACGCGTCCTTGCCGCGTCCGGTGGACCTCGCCTTCGGCGAACTCTCGCTCGCGGAGCTCTATCGCGAGCTCTACGGCGCGGAGGGGGTGTGATGGGACGTCTACGCGGGCTGGTCCTCTTCTCGCTCGGCTACGGCCTCGTGCTCGAGCTCCTGCTGGTCGCCGCCGTGCTCTATTGGCCCGACTTCCTGGCGAACATCGATTCGATCCGCAACCTCTCCAGGCCGATCCCCGCGCTGGGCGAGCTCGTGGGCCAGATCGAGGCGACCGGCGTCTTCGGCTACGTCGCCGGGCAGCACTTCTTCAAGGCCTGCAACACGCTCGGCACGGCCGCCGCCGTGCTGTTCGGCGCGGGGGCCATCGCGGGCGAGGCGCAGCGGGGCACGCTCGAGATCCTGCTCGCGCGGCCGTTCTCCCGCGCGCGCATCCTGTGCGAGCGCTACGCCGCCGGGTTCCTGGCCTTCGCGCTGCCGATCTTCCTCACGTCGGCGACGATCCCGAGGCTCGCCGCGCGCGTCGGCGAGGAGGTCGCGCTCGCGAGCGTGCTCCTCGGCGCCGTACACCAGATGGTCTTCCTCGGCGCGATCTACGGCGTCGCCTTCCTGCTCTCGACCCTCGGTTCCAGTCCCACGCGGATCGCCCTCGCAGTGCTCTTCGGGACGACCTTCTCCTTCGCGATCTACATGGTGAAGGTCGTGACCCACTGGTCGCTCTTCCGACTGTGCGACATCGACGACTTCGTGCGCATCGATCGCGAGCGCGCTCTCGACTGGAGCGTGCTCCTGCCGCTCTTCCTCGTCGGGGTCCTCCTCCACGGGGCCTCCCACGCGGCCTTCCGGCGGCGCGTTCCCTGAGGCGAGACGCGGACGCGGGCCTCCCTACGTACAAGTGCGGCCAGCCGAAGTACGGGGTGGGTGGAGGGTTCGGATCCCGGCGATCGTCGCCCTTTTCCGACCCGGATCGCCCCTGCCCGCCCGGGGCGAAGAGGGATAGGATCAGCGTTCCCTGGGCGGGAGGCCCGGGTCCGGTCGTTCTCAGAGAAACCTCAAGGAGGAATCCATCGTGACGGATCGCAAGAAGAAGAAAGAGTCGGCTCCGCAGACACGGAGCGAAGCAGCGAAAGAGGACCAGCCCGTGTCGCGGAGGTCCTTCCTGGAAGGAGCGACGGGCCTCGGAGCGGCCGGGCTCTTCCTCGGGTCGGTGGTCTCGGCCCAGCAGAGCAAGCGCACGAGCGCGAAGCTCTCGTCCGCGGGCACGCAGTCCCTGATCCCCGACGACGACGACGCCAAGGGCCCGCTGGGCCCGCAGCAGCGTCGCTCGAAGGCGCGCAGGGTCCGGCGCGACGCGGCGGACCTCGCCTATGCGGTTCCGGTGCCGAACCACCAGAACAACGGCGACGACGACCTCTATCCCGACAAGATCGGGAGCTACTCGAAAGGACTGCCCCACAATGCCTTCGGGGAGGTCGATCTCGCCGCGTACTCGGCTTTCTGCACCGCGCTCGCGAGCGGGAACCCGGCGGACTACGAGGCGATCCCGCTCGGCACTCCCGGCGGCCCCGGTCCGGCTCCGGGAAACACGCCCATCCACAAGCTGATCGACCCGCAGTCCGGTGAAGCCTTCGAGCTCGAAGGCACCGATTCCCACCAGCTCGCGCAGCCGCCGGCGCCAACCTTCGCCAGCGCCTGGGAAGCGGGCGAGATCGTCGAGAACTACTGGATGGCGCTCCTACGGGACGTCCCGCAGCGCCTCTACTCCACGGATCCGCTGGCTCAGGCGGCGCTCGCCGACCTGAACGCGATGTCGGACTTCCGCGGACCCAAGCAGGGCGGGCTCGTGACCGCGCAGACCCTCTTCCGCGAGACGTTCCCGGGCTGCACGGTCGGTCCCTATCTCTCGCAGTTCTTCTGGCTCGCGCAGCCCTTCGGCGCCCAAGACATCGATCCGCGCACCCACACCGCGGCTCCGGGGATCGACTACATGACCACGGAGGCGGACTACCTCGACGCTCAGAACGGCCTGAGCCCCGCGAACGGGAACGTGCCCGGCGGCCTCGTGTACTCGAGGAACGGCCGCGACCTTGGCCAGTGGGTGCACATCGACGTGCTCTTCCAGGGCTACTTCCAGGCCCTCCTGACCATGGCATCCCTCGGGGTCCCCGCCAACCCGGGTAACCCCTACAACACCTCGGCGACCCAGGTCGGCTTCGGCACCTTCGGCGGCCCGTATTTCGCCGCGACCATGTGCGAAGTCGCGTCGCGCGCCCTCAGGGCCGTGTGGTACCAGAAGTGGCAGGTGCACCGGCGCCTGCGGCCGGAGAACTTCGCCGCCGCGGTCCATTTCAAGGCGACGGGCCAGCGCCCTGCCTACCCGATCCACTCCGACGTGCTCAACTCCGGGGCGCTCGCCCAGGTGATGAGCAACAACGGCACGGGATTCCTGCCGATGGCCTTCCCCGAGGGCTGCCCGGCGCACCCGGCCTACGGCGCGGGCCACGCGACTGTCGCGGGTGCCTGCGTCACGATCCTGAAGGCGCTCTTCGACACCGAGCGGCTGTGCACGGACTTCTTCGCGCCGGTCGAGGCGACCGACGACGGATCCGCGCTCATGGCCTACGCGGGCGGCGACGTCGGGCAGATGACGATCGCCGGCGAGCTCAACAAGATCGGATCGAACGTCGCCATCGGCCGCAACACGGCGGGCGTCCACTGGCGCACGGACGGCACGGAATCCATGCTCCTCGGTGAGCAGGTCGCGATCGGCATCCTGCGCGACCAGAGGCTCACCTACAACGAGCCCTTCGGCGGCTTCACCTTCACGAAGTTCGACGGCACGGTGGTGACGGTCTAGGACCGTTCCCCCACGCCGCAGCCCCGGTCGCGGAACTCCCGCGGCCGGGGCTGCGTTCTTTTGGGGATCGCCGATTCCGACCCCGCTACCGAAAGCGGGGTAGGTTCGAATCGACGCGTATCGCAAGCGCGAAGAGAAGAGTTTTCTCACCCCGGTCGTTCACACGCTTGAGGAAGACATGGCATCGAAGAAGAAGTCCCAACCGAAGAACCCCTCCCCGGAGGCGAGCTCCAAGCCCGAAGAGAGCCAGGTCTCGCGCCGATCCCTCCTGACCACGGCGACGACGCTCGGCGCCGTCGGCATCGTGCTGAACTCGCTGGCGTCGAGAGCCAAGGCCGCTCCCGCGGCGGGCGAGGACGACCAGAAGGGCCCGCTGACGGGGCCGCGTCGCGCGGAGCACTCCTACCGCATCCGGGTGCAGGCGGCGAGGCAGAACCTCCAGCTCAGGGTCCCCCGGCACCAGAACAACGGCGACGAGGAGCTCTATCCGAACAAGATCGGCAACTACTCGAAGGGCCTCCCCCACGACCGCTTCGGCGAGGTCGACCTCGCGGCCTACGAGAGCCTGTGCCGCGCGCTCCAGAGCGGGAAGCCGAGCGACTTCGAGGCGATCCAGATGGGGAACCCGAATCTCGCGACGCGCTTCAAGCTCGTGAACCCGCAGTCGGGTCTCGCCTTCGACCTCGAAGGGACGGACTCGCACCAGTTGAGCCAACCGCCGGCGCCGGCCTTCGCGAGCGCCTGGGAAGCGGGCGAGATCGTCGAGAACTACTGGATGGCGCTGCTCCGCGACGTGTCCTTCGCCCAGTACGGGGCGAATGCGCTCGCGCTCACGGGCGCCGCCGACCTCTCGGCGATGTCGGACTTCCGCGGGCCCAAGGCCGGCGGACAGGTCACGGCCCAGACGATGTTCCGCGAGAATTTCCCCGGCGCGCTCGTCGGCCCCTACGTCTCGCAGTTCTTCTGGCTCGCGCAACCCTTCGGCGCGCAGTACATCGAGCCCCGCGTCCGCACCGCGGTATCCGGGCTCGACTATCTGACGAACGGCCCCGAGTGGCTCGCGCGCCAGAACGGCGTCCTGCCCTCGACGGGGAACGCGCTCGATCCGACGCTGCGCTACATCCGGAACGGCCGCGACCTCGGCCAGTGGGTGCACATCGACGTGCTCTACCAGGCGTACTTCCAGGCCATGCTCGCCATGCTGCAGGGGCCCGACGCGCTCGACCCGCGCTTCAGCGGCCTGGGCGTGTCCCCCAACCCGGGCAACCCCTACAACGGCTCGGCCACCCAGTTCGGCTTCGGCACCCTCGGCGGGCCCTACTTCGCCACGATCCTGACCGAGGTCGCCACGCGCGCGCTGAAGGCCGTGTGGTTTGAGAAGTGGTACGTCCACCGGCGGCTGCGTCCCGAAGAGTTCGGCGGGCGCGTGCACCTCGCGGCCACGGGCGAGCGGAACTACCCGGTGCATGCCGACGTCTTGAACTCCACGGGACTCGCCCAGTGCTTCAGCAACAACGGCACGGGGTTCCTGCCGATGGCCTTCTCGGAAGGCTGCCCGACGCACCCCGCCTACGGCGCGGGCCACGCGACCGTCGCCGGGGCGTGCGTGACGATCCTGAAGGCGATCTTCGACACCGAGAAGCCGGTCACGAGCACCTTCCAGCCGGTGATCCCGACCGACGACGGCCTCTCGCTCGTGCCCTACACGGGCGGCGACGTCGGCCAGATGACGATCGCCGGCGAGCTCAACAAGCTCGCCGCCAACGTGGCCTACGGCCGGAACATCGCCGGCGTCCACTGGCGCACCGACGGCACGGAGTCGCTCTTGCTCGGCGAGAAGGTCGCGATCAGCGTCCTGCGCGACCAGAAGCTCACCTTCAACGAGAGCTTCCCAGGCTTCACCTTCACGAAGTTCGACGGAACGGTCGTCACGGTCTAGACGAGCCGGGCGAGCGTCGCCCGCAGGCTCCACATCGCCGCCTCGCGCCGCTGGTACTTCGCGGCCGAGGCGGCGAGTCCTTTCACCTCGGCGAAGGCCCGACGCGCTTCCGCGGCCCGTCCGAGCTTCCTCAGGACGCGGCCCCTGCGATAGGCCGACTCGGGGTTCGGACCGTGGTTCTTCTCGAAGCGCTCGAGGACCGCGAGGGCCCGCTCGGTCTCCCCGCGCGCCACCTCGGCCTGCGCGAGGCGCAGGAGCGCCGCGCCGTAGGCGTACTCCTCCTCGATCGCCGTGCAGCGCTCGAGGGCGCTCGCGGCGTCCTCGTGCCGGCGCAGGGCGAGGAACGCGAGGCCGAGGCGATAGTGCCACTCGGCCACGTCCGGCTCTCCGGCGCAGGCCGCGCGCAGGGGCTCGAGCGCCTTCTTCGGCTTCCCATGGGCGAGCAGCATGGCCCCGACCTTGCCCTGGTTGTGGGGACTCGGGACGGCGCCGAGCACGCGCATCTTGGCGGCGTCGCGGCGCACGAGCAGCGCGCGCTCCATCCAGCGCGACAGGAACCACGAGAGCCCGAACGCCAACGCCCAGATCCCGAAGATGCCGGCGCGATCCAGGAACTCGCCGACTCCGGGAACGAGGCCGAGCACGCTGCGCAAGAGCAGCACGAGGACCACGAAGCAGGCGAGTCGCAGCACGTTCCCTTTATCGGCTTGCGGACCTCCCCCTGCAACGGGTGGAATCCATCCCCCGATCTCCGTGGAAACGAAGGGCCAGAGGCTGTCTCCCTCGCGGGCGGTGCGCCGCGAATGCGCGCGAGCCGCGCTGGCCCTGGCCCTGTCGCCGCCGCGAGCCCTGGCCTATCTCGCGGCGAGGCCGCGCCTCGCCCGGGAGTTCCGCGAGGACGCCCAGAGGGGCGCGGAGATCTCTCCGCTCCCGTCCCTCTCCGGACTTCCGGAACGGCCGCTGCGGCTCTTCCTCTCGTGCGCCGAACCCTCGGGCGAGGTGCACGCCCGGAACCTCGTGCGGGCCGTGCGGAAGGTGGCCCGCGAGCACGGCGCGCCGGAGCCCGAGTTCTCGGGCCTGGGCAGTCCCGCGCTCGCTCGGGAGAAGGTCCGGATCCTCGGGAATCCCCTGGAACGGGCCGCCATGGGAACCGACGCGCTCCGTTCCGTGGGCTTCTACGCCCGTCTCCTGTGCCGGGCCGCCGAGCACTTCGATCGCGAGCCGCCCGATGCTTGCGTGCCGGTCGACTCACCCGCGCTCCACGTCCCGCTGGGAGGGATCGCTCACCGCTACGGGATCCCCGTGGTGCACTTCGTGACTCCTCAGTACTGGGCTTGGGCTCCCTGGCGAGTTGCGGGCTACCGGAGCGCCGTGGACCTCGCGCTCGCGATCCTGCCCTTCGAGTCTGCCTGGTTCGGGCGCAACGGCGTCGCGACGGCCTACGTCGGCCACCCCCAGCTCGACGTGCTCGGCGCCTTCCCTCCGCCTGCGCCCTCGACCACGGGGACGAGCCTGGTCCTCCTGCCCGGGAGCCGGGAGAAGGTGATCGAGCGCAACCTCCCCTGGATGCTCGCCGTCGCCGCCCGCCTGCGTCGCGAGCATCCCGGCCTCGAGGTCGTCCTGCCCCACGACCGGCGCGATCTCGAGCCGATCCTCGTGCGACACGTGGAGGCGTCGGGCGCCCGGAGCTGGGTCCGAGTCGCACTCGGGGGTCTCTGCGCGGAGCTGCCGCGTGCCCGCGCCGCGCTGACGGTCTCGGGGACGGTCCTGATCGACCTGCTCCATTTCCGTGTCCCTTGCGCCGTCGTCTACCGCGTTCCGAGCCGTCTCTCCGCCACCCTCTCCCGGCGCATGCTCACCGTCCCCCACTTCGCGTCGATCAATCTCCTCGCGGGGAGGGCCTTGGTCCCCGAATTCTGCTTCCACGGTGAGGGGCCGCTCGAGGAGGCGGCCGCCTTCCTCTCGCGCTGCCTGAAGGACGAGGCGTTCCACTCGGCGATGCGGGCGGATCTCGAGGAGGCCGCGAAACGCCTGGGGCCGAGCGGGGCGACGGTCCGGGCCGCAGGGCACGTCCTCGCCGCGGCGGCCGGATCGCCGCGGGCGGAATCCGCATGAAGGAACCCGCGCAGGAGGCGTATGGCGACGCCTTGGAAGCCCAGGCCATGGAGCTCATGACCGCCGCCAAGCGCGGGGATCCCGCCGCCTTCGAGAATCTCTCGCGGGAGCTGCGGGCGCGGGCCTTCTCGGTCGCCCGCTCGCTCGTGGGGTCGCACGAGGACGCCCTCGAGCTCACCCAGGAGGCCTTCCTCAAGACCTACGCGGCGCGCGCCACCTATCGCGAGGGCGACCCCTTCCTGCCCTGGTTCCATCGCATCCTGCGCAACACCTGCTTCAGCTTCCTGCGCAAGAGGAACCGCCTGCGGGCGTATTCGCTCTCGGGGAACCGCGAGGAAGTCGGGAGCGACTGGGAGATCTCGGACGAGGAGGGGCTCCCCGCCGACGTCGCCGAGCAGCACGAGACGGCGGCCCTCTTCTGGAAAGCCTTCCAGCGCCTCTCCGCCAAGGACCGCGAGATCCTGGCGCTGCGCCACTTTCGCGATCTCTCCTACCGCGAGATCGCGCACGCCCTCGGGATCCCGGAAGGCACGGTCATGTCACGGCTGTTCCATGCTCGCGCGCACCTGCGCGAGATCCTCTCGCCGCACCTCGCCGAGGAGGAGCGTGCATGAGCCCGCGCGAACCGACCCGGGACGAGCTCCTCGCCATGGCCTACGTCGACGGGGAGCTCGCGCCCGAGGAGCGCGCGGATTTCGAGCGGCGCCTGGCCGTCGAGGAGCCGCTGCGCCGCGAGGTCGCCCTGCTCGAGCGCCTGGCGGTCATCGCCCGCGCGAGCCGGCCGCGCGAACCGATGGACTTCGAATGGGAGCGCCTGCGCCGCGACCCCCTGCAACGCGCGGGGGGCCTCCTCGCGTGGGTGCTCCTGGGTCTGGGATCGCTCGGACTCCTCGCCTGGGCCGTCGTCCGTCTCCTCGGCTCGGATCTCGAGCGCGTCCCGAAGATCCTGATCCTTGCAGCCCTCTCGGGACTCGCGCTCCTTTTCGCCGTCACGCTCCGTGCCCGCCTGCGGACTCGCCGCTACGATCCCTACGGGGAGATCGAACGATGATCGTCGTCACCACGGACACCGTCCCCGGTCGGCCCGTCCTCCAGACGCTCGGGCTCGTGCGCGGGAACGTCGTGCGTTCGCGCCACCTCGGCCGGGACGTCACGGCGGTCCTGAAGAACCTCGTGGGAGGCGAGATCGACGAGTACACGAAGCTCCTGGCGGAATCGCGCGAGCAGGCGCTCGACCGGATGATCGCCGAGGCGCGCGAGAAAGGCGCCGACGCGATCGTCGGAGCGCGCTTCGCCTCGTCCGAGATCGCCCGCGGCGCGGCGGAGATCCTGGTGTACGGAACCGCCGTGAAGCTCGGCCCCTGAGGATCAGCGCCGGACGCGGATCTCGTCCAGCGCCTTCTTGCGGAGGTCCGGCACGACGCAATCCGGCGCCGGATGCCCGACGGGCAAGAGCACGTAGGGCTTCTCGTTCGACGGGCGGCCCAGGACCTCGCCCAGGAAACCCATGGGAGAAGGGGTATGCGTGAGCGTCGCGAGCCCCGCGCGGTGCAGCGCGACGATCAGGAAGCCGAGCGCGATCCCGACGGACTCCTGGGTGTAGTAGTTCGTCTTCTTGCGGCCTTCCTCGAGGTCGTAGACGTGCCGGAAGAGCGCGATCAGGACCGGGACCGTCTCGAGGAAGGGTTTTTCCCAGGTCGTCCCGAGCGGCTCGAGCGCCTCGCGCCACTCGTCCGAGATGCGGTGCTCGTAGAGCTCGCGCTCCTCGGCTTCCGCGGCCTCGCGGATCCTCCGCTTCAGCTCCGGATCGGTCACGACCACGAAGGTCCACGGCTGGCGGTTGGCTCCCGAAGGAGCCGAGCCGGCGGCCGCGATGCACTCGTCGATCACGTCGAGCGGCACGGGCTCGGCGGAGAAGTGGCGCACGCTGCGCCTCCCCGATATCTCGGCGTGGAAGGCGCGCGAACGCGCGCGCATGGCCTCGTCGGGAAAGCGCTCGAGGGAGTAGGGAACGAAGCGCGGGGGCGGCCGGGGATTCATGCGGGTCGCGGGAAGAGCTCCCGCAGGCTCCGATCGGTGCAACGGGGGAAGGTCGGTTCCGCGGCGCCTCCGCGCGAACGCCAGGCGTCGAGGTCCGCGCGCAGGCGGACGAGGTCGCGCTCGACGTCGACGTCGTACGCGGGCGCGAGCCGCTCGACGGCGAGGCCGAGCTCTCGAGCGAGCCCGAGCGTGGCGGCGTACATCCCGGTCGTCCCCATCTCGATCTCGAGGAAGAGCTCGGGCCGGGACACGGAGAGTCCCACGAGGTAGTACCCGCCGCCGAGATCGGGACCGAGCACGAGATCGGCCCCGCGCTCGAGGGCCGCGTGGGCCTCGGCGATGCGTTCGGGCAGGACGAGCGGCTGATCGCTCCCGATCGCGACCACCGTCCGCCCGGGAGTCTCCGCGAGCAGCTCTTCGAAGCCCCGCGCGAGCCGCTCGGCGAGCCCTTCGCCGCGCTGGGGCCTGAAATCGGAGAGGCCGGGGAACGCGGCGCGGAACCAGGCCTCTTCCTCCGCCGGGGTGAACAAGAGCGTCGTCGCGAAGGCGGAACTCAGAAGACAACGCTCCACGGTATCGCGCAGCATGCCTTCGGCGAGCGCCGCGGCCTCCTCGGGCCGCAGCGGAGGCGAGAGACGGGTCTTCACCCGTCCCGGGGAAGGATGCTTCGAGAAGATCGCCGTGCAGCGGTTCGAGCGAGTCGCCGACCTGGGCATGCGGGAGGTTCGTTACGGGAGTTCCGTGCGGAGATCGGTAGCCTAAGAGGTCTCGCCTGGTATCCGAAGGCCGACCATGATCCCGATCGTCCGAACGCTCTCCGTCCTCTTCCTCGCCTTCGGGGCCCTCTCGCTCCGGGCCCAGGCCCCGGCCCAGGAGACGAAGGAGAAGCCCGCCCTGACCCTCTCCGAGCTCGGCGACGAGATCGACGTCTCCCTGCGCTGGCTGCGCGGTCGCCAGGACCTCTCGACGGGTTCCTACGGGGGCGTGCTCGAGACCCTGACCGTCCTGGAAGCCTTCGCGACGAGCCCGAGAACCTATCGTCCCTCCGACGGGCCGTTCGTTTCCAAGGCGGTGGACTTCCTCCTCGCGCGGCAAGCGGAGAACGGAGCGATCTCCGACCCCGCGGCCGGCGAATCCACGCTGCTGCTCCAGACGAAGGTGGCGATCCGGGTGCTCGTCCGCTTCGGGGGCCATGACGCGGCGCTCGCGCGCGCACGTACCTTCGTGGGCGACCTGAGCACGGGCGCGGGCGAGACGAGCGGACCGGAGGATCCCTTCGCCGCGCAGTGGAAGCCGATGCTCGAAGGGCCGGACCCCCGGCGCGCCCTGATCGAGAAGGCGCACGCCTTCCTCGCCACGCGCCGAGCGGACGGCGCGTGGGAGAGCGAGCACGGCGATGTCATCGGAACGTCGGTCGCGATCGCCACGCTCTCCTCGATCCACGGGCACTGGAAACGCCTCGAACCCAAGCCCGCCGAGCGCGAAGCCCATTCGCTCCCCGCCTTCACGCCCGCGGATCGCGAACGCGTCGATGCGGCGCTGGCTCGCGGCGCGGCCTTCCTCCTGGCCCAGGCCGTCGAACCGGGGCGCTTCGGATTCGAGAGCCATGCCGATCCGGGGATCACGGCCATGGTGCTCGGCGGTCTCCTCTCGGTGAAGGAGCCGCGCCCCCCGGAAGTGGAGCGCGCCATCGAATCGGCGCTCGACTGGCTCGTGAGCCTGCAGCGGTCCGACGGCTCGATCCACGACGGGCAACTCGCGAACTACGTCACTTCGGCCGCGCTGATGGTGCTCGCGCGCGCAGGGCGCGAGAAGGACGTGCCCGTGATCCAGCGCGCCCGGGATTACCTGCGCGCGCTCCAGTCCGACGAGGCCGACGGGTATCGCCCCTCGGATCGCTACTACGGCGGCGTCGGGTACGGCGGGGACGAGCGGCCCGATCTCTCCAATCTCCAGATGGCGCTCGAGGCCCTGAGCGCCGCGGGCGCCGCGCAGGGCGACGAGACCTTCCAGAAGGCGCTGGTCTTCCTGCAGCGCTGCCACAACCGCTCCGAATCGAACGACCTCTCCCTGGTGGAAGGAGGATCTTCGATCGTGAGCGGGAACGACGGCGGAGCCGGCTACGCCCCGGGTGAGTCGAAGGCCGGCTTCGTCGAGCTCCCCGACGGCAAGAAGGTGCCTCGTTCCTACGGCTCGATGACCTACGCGCTGCTCAAGGGCTACCTCTTCGCCGGCCTCGACCGGTCGGATCCGCGCGTCGAGGCCGCCTGGGGCTGGATCACGAGGAACTACACGCTCGACGTGAACCCCGGCTTCGAGTCCTCGAGCGATCCGACGGCTCCCTACCAGGGACTCTTCTACTACTTCACCGCCATGGCGAAGGCCCTCGACCTCTACGCCGAGGAGACGATCGTCGACGCCTCCGGCGTCTCCCACGCCTGGCGCACCGAGCTCGCCGGCCGGCTGATCGCGATGCAACGCCAGGATGGTTCCTGGGTGAACGACAACGCCGGGCGCTGGTACGAGGACCTGCCGGTCCTCGCCACGGCCTACGCCATGATCGCGCTCCGCACCGCCCTGCCGGAGTGACGCCTCACAGCATCCAGCCGCCGGTCACGTGCAGGTCCGTGCCCGTCGTGTAGGCGGATTCCTCGGAGCACAGGAAGGCGACCGCGCGCGCGACGTCCGCCGGTTCTCCGGGCCGCCCGAGCGGGATGCGCTCGAGACGCGCGAGCTCGAGCGTGTCGGGATGGGCGTCGGGATGGGGCACGTGTCCGGGCGACACCAGGTTCACGCGCACCCCGAAGGGCGCCTCCTCGAGCGCCCAGCTGCGCACGCACACCAGGAGCGCGCTCTTCGCCGCCGCGTAGGCGGCCGTCGAGCGACGCGCGCGCAATCCCTCGAGCCCGCTCGTGCCGAAGAAGACCGCCTGGCCGCGGGTCGCGCGCAGGGAGCTCCGGGCCGCGTTGAAGACCAGGAACGAGGTCTCGACGTTGCTGCGGAACATGCGCGCGAAGTCCGCGTGCACCGTGGCCTCGAGCGAGCCGGAGACGTACTCGCCCACGGCGTGCACCAGATGGTCGATGCGCTCGTCCCGCGCGAGCACGTCCGCCACGAGACGCCGCACGTCCTCGGGTTCTCCGAGGTCGGCGCGGTGCGCGCGCTCGCCGAACTCGAGCGAGAGGTCCCGCGCACGCGCGCCGTCGCTCCTCCAGACCACGTGCACGCGATCGCCCCGAGCCCGGAGATGGCGGGCCACCGCCAACCCCAGACCCCGGGCGCTCCCGGTGACGAGCGCGACGCCGCCCATGGCGAGAGACTAGCAAGAAGGCGCTCGCCTACCACCCGAGGGAAAGCGTACGGAGTCAGGAACGTTTTCCAACCATTCGTGACCGTCGCCGGCCACGACGGGTCGGGTGCGAACGAATGGTTGGAAAACGTTCCTGACTCCGTATCACGCCGTCTACCGGGCCTCCCTATCAGCGAAGCAGACCAGCGCGGGAAGGCGGCCACAGCCGGAGATCCACGCGGCCGCACAGGTACTCCTCCGGGACGAAGCCGAAGTCACGGCTGTCGGAGGAGCGCGGACGGTTGTCGCCCAGCACGAAGTAGCGCCCGGGCCCGACCTCCGTCGTGAGGTAGGACGTCCGGTCGAGGTCCGACACGTAGGGCTCGTCCAGCAGCTCCCCGTTGACCCACACGTGGCCGTCCGCGAGCGTCACCCGATCTCCGGGGAGCCCGATGACGCGCTTGATGTAGTCGACCGTGGGATCGAGGGGGTAGCGCAGAACGACGATGTCCCCGCGCTCCGGCCTCGAGAAGAAGAGGCTCCAGGGCTCCACCAGGATGCGGTCGCCGTCCTGGA